>OHKI01000742.1_pt1 | contig 12649 bp, 2 predicted proteins | sample 1568771 | NCBI WGS metagenome assembly OHKI01 (sample SAMEA3879540, study PRJEB24766) | human gut metagenome | biome: human-associated habitat; feature: feces | place: USA | collected 1985/1987 | reverse complement strand
GTAGGGGCAAGCCCCTACCCTAAATATGAGCCCCTTTCAGGGGCGCTGGCGCCACATTTCATTATTTCCCCAGCGCGTCCACGAAATTCGTTAATTCGTGTAATTCGTTGTTACGCCGTCCGAGGCCAAATATATTTCGTTGTAATACTGCCCCAAACATCTTTCGTTGTACACCCCGTCACGCCCCAGGTGCGCTCACGACATAAATCGTGCGCGTATAGGGCTGGATAACATTCGCGGCAATGACGATATTGATGGTCAGTCGGATGGTGGCCGTACCCTTCTTCGCCGTCCCGCCGGTCGCTTTCGCGATACTGCCGAGGATTTCTCCCGTTACTGGGTCGAGCGTCGGTTTGACACCGAGGATATCGTTGGGGTCTGCCACGTCGATATGTGCATCTGCCACCTGCTTTTTGTCGTTCAGGTCAATCCATTTCTCTGGATTGGCGCTGTCGACATATTTATAGAGCGACGGACGGAGTTCGAAATCGCCGGGACGGGTGAAGGTGACATAAAAATCATCGTTCTGCTTCACGACAAAAGGAGGATAACCGCCGATGGGGGCATAGGTGAATGCCTTGAGTTTGAGCACGTAGTCCGTCAAGTTGATTTTGACGTAGGCCACGGTATTACGCGGGATGCGTGGCAACTGTATCAATGCCTTACGCTCGTCTTTGACCCATTGCCTCTCCGCGTTCTGACGCTGCATGAGGATGGTGAGGGGAAAGGACTTCATGGCATTGGTGGCCTCGCTGTCGTTGATGTAGAAGTCGGGGAATTTGTGTGTGCCGTTGGCCGCTATCACCTGACTTTCGTCGGGCGTGTCAGGCTTGGGGTAATGTACATAAGAACAGGTCTTATGGCTTGTTATTCGCTCAAAATTCGTCGTCACCAATCCGTTAGCGTCCAACGGTGGAAAGAGGTAGGTACACGAAGGGCTGGTGAGGACCATACCCGTGTTATCTGTGATGTCGCCCGTTTCAATCTTCAAGATACGTATCGGCTTGGCCGTTTTGTTGTTGAACGTCATCTGCATCTTGGCAAGGAGGCGATAGAGCGAGAGCACAAGGGTCATATTGTTGTCGATGGTGTGTGTCTCCTTATTGGACATCGGGATGCCGCGGCCGCTGTTGCTGTTGACCAAGTCGAAACCGTTGTATTCGCAGGAGACCACCATATTGTCGACATTGCCATACTCATTTCCATTAAACTGGAATTTGGGAAGGGTCTCGCCCACCTTGAACGTTACAGACAACATTGGATTGCCATCAAACATCTTCTGAACGCCATGTATTTCAAGAGATTTCACCTGGCCACCTTCCTCATTCGTCGTAAACAGCAAGTTGGCAAAGCTATAGAACGTGTACTCACCCGTCTCGGTACTGATGGATGCCACTTGGTGTCTTTCGAAATCGTTGCCATCTTCGTTTATTACATGGTAAATATGTTCGACCGTTCCGTTTTTACACATCACGACGTAGGCATCACGGATGAGGTCAGTGCCAGTACCATTTTGGGTGGTATTGTCGCCTTTGGTGGTATTGTCGCGCACCTCCGCAACGGCGGCCGGTGTATCGTCTGCCTGCGGTTGCAGGAAATCGGCGGTGACCATATCGCGGCAGCCGAGGGAGAGGGTCAGGGTGACGCGTTGCTTCTTCGTCCCTGTCTGGTCGATGTCCGACGTACAGGAGCAGAGGAAAGAGAAAAGACTGAATATGAGAAGTGGAATATAACGTGTCATATTGATAGAGATTGGTGTCCCACGAGGGGGACGGTGGTTCGAATTAATCGAAATGTTGCGGGGTAGGGTTGCGGGCGACCTGCGCGGGCTGAAAGCCCAACAAGTCCGGAGCCCAGGGCAACGCCCTGGGTTAACGTACGTACCGTACCTTCGCCCTGTAAGGGCAAAAGTAATAAACAATAGGTGCGCCCATACTTTTGCCCTTACAGGGCGAAGGGCTTTATACCCTGGTACCCAGGGCGTTGCCCTGGGCTGGGAACTGGCTGCCCTTTCAGGGCGCTCGCGGCGAGGGTTGCGGGGGATTGCCCCTGAAAGGGGCTCATATTCCAGGATAGGGGCTCGCCCCTATCTCCGCCACAGCTCATCAATTCTCGCTGCTGCCCCTGTAAGGGGCGCATATCGTGGGCGGGGCTTGCCCCGCAACATCTGTCGAGATATGAGCCCCTTACAGGGGCGAGGTTCATAAATCGGCAAGAGGTAGGGGCAAGCCCCTACCCTAAATATGAGCCCCCTTCAGGGGCGCTGTCGCCTCCTTACCAACCTTGATTTTTATGGAATTTTGAACACCCTACGTCTGACCCCCCATTTTTTCATTGTCCCCCAAAAACAAAAGCGCCGGAGCATTCTCCGGCGCTTTTGTCATTATAGCTTTTGTCATTATATATAAATCAGAGCACATTATATATACATAAATCAGAGCGACACCTTAGCAACACTCTCACCCTCATCCGTGCGTGCCTCCACCACATAAACGCCAGTGGGGAGTTTCAGGGAGAGACGTGAGACATACGGCGTGAGTTTGTACACTGTGCGACCATCTGCCGCCACGATACGCACATACGTCAGCACATGCGCTGCAGAAGAAGAGATCGTCACACTGCCGTTGTTGGCCTGTATGAGCGGTTGCGTGAAATTCTGTTCATCCTCCAGGGCAGGACGCTCTGAAGAGAGGATGAAATAACGGCCCGTCGTCACTCCCGGCACCTCCACCTTCACGCAGTCGGCATTGCCATTGCCCCGCAGCGGTGTCACGGCCCCCGTCTGACTGTCGAGCAGCGAGAGTGTCTCGCCAAACGAGCGCATGCCCGAGAAAGTGAGCTGCACAGGTTCTTCGCTGTTGCTCAACACACCCAAGGGGACGCGCCAGAGCGAGCGGCGGCGGTTGATGGTGCTCGTGCGGTTGCCGGCCAAAGTATATACCATTGGAATTTCCTGCAACGAGTTGTCGAGCAAGAGTTGCATATCCTCCGCAGCCTCGTAGCCGTTGACCGCTGTGGTGTCTTTCACCACCAGTGCCTCACTCGCCTGCCCGCTTCGCGAAGCGCGGATGCGAAGCATAGGAGCCTCAGCACGTCCGATGGCTGGAGCACGCAGCAGCGTTCCGCTGGTGTGGAGCGACGTCTGCATGTCGGCGGTGAACTTCAAGGTGATGGTGTTCGTTCCTTCCTTGCCTTCCACGAAGAAGCCCTGTCCCGATGGCAGACTCGCGAGCGCGGCCTCCGTCGTGCCGTTCACGGAAATCCATTCTCCGGCATTAGGCTGGCGCATCGCCCCTTCCTGTCCGCCGGCCGTCAGCACCCAATATTTCGCCCCATTGAGCTGGGTCTCATTTTCTTTGAAGAACTCGTTGAGGTCGAGGGCGCAGGCAAACGGGTTGCCAACGAGGAAGAACCTGTTGTTGGCATTCTCGTTTTTGAGCGTCACGGTCAGTTCGGTGCCAGACTTCAACTGATCGGTCGCCAACTTATGATGATACGTGCGGTCCACAGGATAAGTCTTCCTGTCCGTCTCGTTCAATTCCGTGTAATAGCCATAGGCCGTGTCTTCCTTCGGCAAACGGAAGAGCGACTTCGTGTATTTCTGCGCCCCGATACCGATGCCGTTGACTTTGACAGAGAAGCCACCCTGCGAATAAGCCTCCCGCACGTCGTTGTAGACAGCGCTCCAGTTGGCGGCCTGGTAGATATTCTCCGTCGTCGTGTTCACATTGGTTTCCTGCGGATTGTTGGCCGAATAAGGCTCGAGGTAGTAAAGCTTAGGGTTGGCCTTGTCCCAGCTGCGCTGATAAACGGCTGGCGCGAAGCGATGGTAGTCTGTCGTGTTGTAAGTCACGTTCTTAAAATAAGGCGTGGCCTGGCAAGCATCGTTGTTAGGCGCATACCATTCTCCCGCGTAGCTCTGGCGCAGCGGCGAACCGAGGGTGTACCATCGGTCGGGAGTCAGCGCATATTCCACCCACGCTTTCTCATAGCTGAGGCGTTCGGCATGCAGCAATTCGCCACCGCTCTGCACCACGAGGTCCTTACTTTGATAGGGCGTGTAAATGCCGCAAAGGTTGACGCCCTTATCGGCTTCCGGTGCTGCCAGAAGCGCATATTCGATGTCGGGCGTTGCCGTGCGCTTGCCTTCATTACCGACGAAGTTGAGGAACTGGTCGTCGGCGCCAGGATCGTTGGTCTCATAGAGCTGCGGTCCTGCCTTTTTGGGCGTCACAATGACACTGGTGTGAAGCATCGGCACATAGCCCTGCGCCGTACCGTTGTCGGCATTGGCGGCATAGCCCGGCTCCGTATCAGCGTTGAAATGCAGGTCCTCGAGGTCGGCGCGTTGCCAGTTGGCATCGTTCGTCCAGTCGGTGTTTCCGGCTGCTCCCGTCCATTTCTGGTATTTCGGGACGATGATGAGGTCAACGAGCACATTGCCGTCACACACCGTTGACTGCGCAGTACCGCCTGCATTAAAGAGTTCCCGATAGTTGAAGCGGAGCGTATAGACATATCCCTCGCGCGGCTGGAAATCGCTGTTGAAGACGATGTCGGCATAAGCATGTTCGCGGTCTGCCGTGCGGGCCACGAGTGTTTTGAGCTGGCCCACGATGCGGAAGTTCTGCACACTGAGGCCAGCGCGTTCTTCAGCAGCCTTCGTTTCATACGCCTCCATCTTGGGGTCGTTGGTGCCCGCGAGGAAGACGTCTGGACTGACGCTGGTCAGACCGATGGCGCCTTTCGTCACCGTCTTGATGCCGCGCAAAGGCACGCGCAAGACATTGGCGGCACTGCCGTCGGCCCTGGCCCTCACTTCTGCCACAGCGGCCAAACTGCTGCGCACTGGCACGTTGGTGAGCTTATCGGGATATTTATATTTGTCGCCATGCAGACCGTCGAAGAGCTGCGGCGCCTCTCCGCTCACTTTGATGCCCACCTGTTGAGGGTCGTAGCAATATTGCGTGCCGCTGCTGTCTTCGTGGTCAATGGGCACCACCGTCACCTTCAGGATTGTGCCCTGCTTTGTGGCGGCAGGCACATAGATGTTACACGTGTTGTTGAGCAACACGAGCGATGCCACCTTGTCGGCCCTGTTAAGCGTGAACTGATGGAGCACGTCGATGACGCTCTGCTCGAGGGTATATCCCTCGTCGTTCTTCGGCGCGGCGCCCGCCACGGTGGTGGCTTTGGGATAGAAATGACGGAAAGCCAAGAGCGCCTCGCGGAGCGAAATCTCGTTGGAGAGGCGGCTTTCGTTCTTTTCCAAGACGCGCCAGGTGGCGTTGTCGACATTGATGCACACGTCGGTGAATGCGCCGCCCACATAATCGCGCCACCAGTCATACTGCACGATGCGCTCGCCGATATTGCCATCCTCATCCTCTCCCACCTGCTTGACGCTGAGCGAGACGCTCTTGCCGGCACAGGTCTGAGTTTCGTGTTCAACGGCGGCCTCGTCGTCGGCATCCGTCACCACGCGGATGGGCGACTGAGTGCGGAACTTACAGCGGACGCTGCATCGCGTGTTGATCTCAAACGACTGGAAGGCATTGGCCAGCGTGACGGGGTCGTCGGAGAAGCGCGGCACGAAGAGGAAGTAATAGTCGTGGTTGGGCTTGATTCTCGGCTCCTTCACTTTGTCGCTGATGACGAAGTGGCGCACACCGGCACTGGTGACTTCGCGAGATGCCATGCCGACAGTGGCCGCCACAGCGTCTCTGTATATGAAGCGCGGGAGCTCTTCGAATTTGGTTTTAAACTCCACAGAGCGGAAAATACCTTCTCCAGATACCTGGCTGTTGGGGTCGCCCAAGAGGGCCTTGACGAAGGCGGGCTTCACCTCGGCGTCGGGCGTGCGGTAGAGGCGTTCCTGTCCTTCTGGTGTTCCAGTGTCGAAGCCCAATTCGGCATCAAACATCTCCTTGTCGAGGAGGCAATACCACACCTTAGGATTGTCCTTCATCACTTCGCCAGTGTTGAGGCCCAACTGGGCACGCACCTGGTCATAGTCGACGGTCATCTTACACAAGGTAAGCTGGTCGCCACAGACAGGAATGGTGCGTTCAATCTGTACATCTGGCTTCACGCTGAACACCTCGACATCATCAATCAAGATGTCGCCACCCTGAGTATTGGTACAAGCGTTGTCGATGGTAAGGCGGAAGCTGTCGAAGTCGTCAGCATTCTTATTGACGAAACTGAAATACACCTGCTGCCAGATGCCTTTGCCACCATTATCCTTAGGTTTCAACGTCTTGTCAAGGGAATCACGAGCTTGGCCCAAGATACTTCCAGGACAGTAAGAATAGAGCGTCGTGGCCTTGCCGTTTTTAAATCCCTGAATGGAGAACACCACGTTGGCCGGACTTTCGTTGTCACGGTCTGGACTGCTCATCCATGCCGAAACGAAAAGACGTGAGGCTTTGCAAGGCATACCAGCAAAGTCGATAGACGCAATCTGTCCAGGAAGGTCGGAAGCGTCAATATAGAGGAAGCCGCTCTGGCTGGCATCATAGTTTTCAGAGCCATATTCATTCTCGTAATACTTCTTAACTGCAAAGAAATTACCACGATTATCTCCCATATCAAAACGATGGGCAACAGTGTAGTTACCCCACGTACACTCATCAGTTTTACCATTAATACTGTTGAAATCTCCACGGATTGGCGCAAAGCAATAAGAGGTGTTATCGTAGTTGAAGGGGTAGCGATATGTCAAAGAGTATTTTTGATTGGCGTTATCGCCTTTTCCTAAATTTGAAAATCCCGTATAGGTTCCCACAGGTGGCGAGACAAAGGCATCAAACTGTTCGGGGTCGAAGGTGATGGTGGCCACAGGGTCGCCAGTGGTTTTCAGCAAGGCCTCTGGCGAACGCGCCGATTTGAAGGTGCCGTCGTCTTTTTTTCCGATGATTTCGGAATAGATGATTGGCTCGAAATCATCTTCAAATATCAGATTGAATTTAGCAATCTGATAGCGCGTGCCGTCGCTGGCTCTTCCATACACCTTCAAGGTGCAGCTGCCGGCCTTGGCGGTACCGCGGCCCTTGCCATCGGTATCGTCTGGATAATTGAAGGCGATGGCGCGGTCAGCACCAGCACCGGCACCGCTATTAAGGAACCCGGCGAAAGTGATGCCACTGCCCAGGTCGTCCACTTTAACCTCGATTGCCCCACTGTTGACGGCATTCTGAAGATTGTCTTCTGAGGCAATACCACCATTATAAAACCAATAGTCCTGCTTCTGCATATTGAGGGCAACCGAACTGTAATTGAGCGTCACCTTCTTCTTCGGGAAAGCAATGGTGTGCTCTTCATACCATTTAACATTGCTGCCATCATCCTTATACTGGAGCAGTTCGTTGGCAATGGCGCGGGCATTGCGGATGACATAGAGGTTGCGGCCGGTGATGGTCGGCTCCACAATGTTTTGCTTCGAGGGCAAGATGATGTCGTTAGTGACATTCCCATTATATTTGGTGACATTCCCATTATACAGGGGGTTACCGTTGTCGCCGAAATAATCAACGAAATCGCTATAGGTTGTGAGGTCGCCGCCAAGGATGTATTCCCAATCGTCGGGGATGACCTCTGGCATTTGGAAGGTGACATAGTGATCTACGTAATTACCACGATCCTGGCCGTTCAAATTCAGTTGGTCGCCCACAACAATTCCATTTCTGTACCGACGGCTACTGCTGAGGTCGAGGTTGAGCACCGAGTCGCTCACGGCCTCGTCGGTCTTGTAGTTATACCAACGCTGGAAGGCTCGCGAACGGGTATTAGCCGACCCGACCATACAGGTAGGCACATAAAGCACGCGCGTGCTCTCTGCCTTGAGATAGTGGGTGATGGTGTAAGTACTCGTCTTCTGCATCATCTTCCCAGTATAGGGATTCTTGGTCCATCCGCTTTCATCGCGTTGGATAAAACCAGTCATCGGGTCGGCGGTAGCCTCGTGCGCCTGCTTGACAAACCAAGAGCGCTTGGGGAGTACTTCGTAATCGGAAAAGTCTTCTGGAACGGGGATGGGAATGAAGTTGAGGTAGTAACGATTATCTGTACTGGTGCCTTTTTTACCGACCGTAACATTACTCCCATTGTTGCTAAGAAGCATCTGCCATCCGTTATATTGACTGTCGCCCCCCACTGCGGATAGAACGGTCAGCACATAGCGCTGCTTGTTGACATCGTATGTACCGCTGAAATGGGTGGCCTTCGCGAGGTCGTGCGTGACGTTAAAAATGCCACCATTTAAATACAGGTAATATCTGTCTTTGCTCATCAGCACAAAGCCATCCTTGCTGACACCCACCAAGGCCCACATCTGGTCGTTGACAAGTCTCTTGCCTTCGGCGATAACGACCTTGCTGGTGTCGTTGCCGTCGCAGACATATTTATTCCCCACCAAATCGAAGCACATAAAGTTGTAATAATATTTTCCTTCTGCGGCATCAGAGAGTTCTGGAGACGTTAGGCGTCCGAAGGTGAAGCAGAGCGTATGCAGCTTTTGGGTTTCATAAGTGGAGAATGACAGCATGGCGACGGTACCGTTGGTAACGTCAGAAACGCCAAGACATTTTTCGGGTTTGCCCTCTGGCTTGCTGCCATCGGCGTTCAACTGGGCGAAACACCAACTGACAGTGCCGTCCTCGTCTCCGTGGTTGAGCCAGAGATAGAAATGGGTGGCCTGTGCCTTGTCTGTGGTGAGGAACACGTTGCCCTTTGCATCCGCACCGATATATTGGCCATGACCATTGCGCAGCACGAAGTCGTCCTTAGTGCCGATGTTCTTCCAGCTGTTGTTGGCGTCGTCTTCTGAGGCAGATGCCTTGGCCTTCAGCGCCTTGCCGTCAGCCGTGAGTTCAAGTTTCGGCGTAAGTTCGTCGAGATTGATATTGCGGAAAGCACCGCCCGCCTCTTCATAGAAATCGGGGGTGATGTCCACTGGGAAAATATAAAGAAAGTTGTTGCCGTTGTTCGGGCCTTGCAGCGACAGACTGACGGTTTTCGGATTGCCTCCTCCGCTGTAGCTGTGGGAGATGAGATTGCTGCTGCCGTTGACATCGGGCAATTCAATTTGCCAGTGGATGTAATTGCCAGAAGTTTCAACGAGGCGGATGCGCGTAGCATCTTTTTTTTCTGCCACTGCCACGAAGGTGTTGCTGCCCGTGTCGTATTTCAGGAAGTGGCGGTTGTAGGCGCTCTGCAAATAGCCGTCGCCCTTGCCCTGTCCGTCTCTGATAAGCACCCACAACTGGCACAGGTTTTTCTCCTCATAAGGTTTCAGAGAGATGGTGTTAGTAGCATCCTCCATGTGGTAGGCATAGCGGTCGCCCTCAGCAGTGCGGATGCAATAGAGGTGATAGTCCGCACCGCCTAACGACGGGATGGGAAGCTCTGGCGCGATGATATACGGGCGTAGGTCGACCACCGAATTGCGGGTGCCGGGGGCCGCCCAGCAAAGAACACCTTCTTCGCCGATGCTGAGGGCCTGCTGGTCATCGGTAGAACAGAGGTCGTAACGCACGCTGTTGTTGTTCTCGTAGTTGTTCACATTATACACGAACGTATAGGCTTCAGCTTTTTGGTTGCTGACGCCGAACTGCTTATTTTTTTCGCTGTAGGTGAGATAGAAGCCTGCACGGTTGCGGATATGCTGCCCTTCAACCACCCATTGGTAGAGGCGTGCATCCTTGTCTGACGCAAGAATATCACGTGCTTTTACGCGCGGATTTTTGGCCTCATCATAGTCCATAATGAGGGCACGCTGACCCATAGCTGGAAAGACAAAGTGGTAACTGGTGGTGTCGGCCGCAACGTCGACAAAGGTCATACTGGTATTTTTCCCGACCTTTTCTGCACGCCCAATGAAATTATCATTTTCAGATGGACGAACGAAGTAATGATTCGTGCAATTATAGAGCGACCAAAGCCCGTCAAGCGATGCGTCTGGCTGATCGGCCAAATCGCAGATTTTGTAAAGGCTGTAGTCATTCGTAGTCGTGTTGACCTTGTGCTGATAACCATCCGTGTCTGGGTTATAGCTGATATAGTTGCCTGCGGTGCTTCTGATGTAAACGTCGCCATCGTCATTGGCTTCTTCAAGTATCCAGCAATATCTTCTCAACGGGAAAGGCGCAACAGGCGATTTAAGCAAAATGTTGCCAGGCGTGTTGTCCTGCAGATATTCGCTGCCGTTTTGGAAGAAGTTTAAAGCATAGTAATGCGGATTGGCACTGGTGCTGACATAAGGGTTGACGAGTCCACCTTCGATATTTTCTGCAAGGCGCACCACGGCATAACGGGAGTTTCTCTTCACGAGCTGCAATTTCCCGTTTTTCACGCCGAGGGTGTTATACGTACCAGTAACACCGCGAAGCACGGCGTTGTAACGTAAGCCTCCGGCAATATTGCAGGTACCGCCTTGAACATGCGCAGGAACAACATAATAGGTGTTTTGGTCAGCATCAAACACGCTGGCCTTGCTGCGGTCGGTCACGCTGGTGAACGTCTCGTCGGCAGCATCATAACGGAGAAAACGGCCTTCTTTATTCTTCAGATTGAAGCCATTGACTATGCCTGCACCATCCATAATCGGATCGAAAGTCCATTGGTAGCCATTGCCTTCAAGTTGCTCCGTGGTGGTGGCAACGGCCTTGATGTTCTGGCCGTCGTCGTAAAGCACAACGCGGCCGCTGCCCGAAAATTGCAGGTAGTCGTAATCTGAACCACGTTCCGATTCTTTGAAACTCAGGGCATTATACTTCGACGTACTGTTGCAAGCCTTCAAGGTGTATGGGGTATTACCAGCCTGCAAGCCGAGGCGGTGGTTGTCATCGCCCGAAAGCGCCATATCAATGGTCCAATATTCGGGCTGTTCGTCTGTCTGCTTGAGGCGGAAGACGGTGGTCTCATTGACATCTAACGTTTCGAAGTTGAAACGGCCTTCTTTATATATCAAGTATTCTCCCGACTGATTGACGAGGTAGAAATCGCCCGTTTTGCTGTTTGCATGCCTGGCAGCCTCGAGTTTCCAGTTCTGACTCGCACTGGTAGGCTCAAACTCCTTTTTCGTAACGGGATTGTCATAGCCCGTTCCAGTCAATGTCAGACGGGCATCGCTCTTGGGATTGGCCTTAAACTGCAACTTATAATAATAGACATTGCTGATGTCTGAGAATTTAGGGGCCACTGCGCCCTTCACCTCGTTGGTGCTGTCGAGAATGCGCACCACGCCATAGAAGGAATTGGCCTCGACAATGGCGAGCTGACCATCTTTGACGCCAAGGGCCTTGGAAGCATCAGCAGCCAAGGTCAGCACATCGTGTCTGTCGTCGTATGCACTGCCACAGAGAAACAACCTCAAAGCCTCATCGCGATTGGTGGTCACGGTGAGGGCTTCGCCTGCTTGTTTCAAATAGTTATCGCGGCCGCTTTTAAGCACATACGCGCCGCCAACCTGCTCCAACGTCCACTGATAGCCAGCAACTTCTGAGCCAACAGGCTGCATGGTGACGCTGGTGCCATTGTCGTAAATGGCGGTGGCGGCGTTGGCTGAGAACTGGTAGATATGGGGGCCGGTGGGGGGAGGGGTGGAGATGAAGCGCATGGCTTCTATCATATTGAATGCAGATGCCCAACCGACTTTATTACTATTATTATAGGGAAGCACATATTTGCCTGTACCAATATTACGAAGCACAAATGCATTATCATTAGACTGGTCTGAGACATCGCAGATTGTATATACACTATTGCCAGGCTTTGTAGACGCACTATATTGATCACTACCATTCTGATAGAAGTAATTCCCGTCAGCACTCTTGAAGTAGACATCTCCTTTGTCATTGGCCTCATAAACGCTCCACATATAGGCACGCAGATTTTTGGCAGACGGAGTAGAAGATTTCTCCAAATTCTTCCCTGCCCCTGCGTCCTTGACGCATTCCGAACCGTTCCATAACAGCTCCATATAATACCAATGCACCTCGCCTCCTTCGCTACTGACAAACGGAGTGACCTTTGCGCCCTTGACATTATTGGCCAAGCGGATACAGCCGTAGCGAGAATCTTCAACGGTCCAAAACAACTGGCCATTCTTCACGCCAAGGGCCTTGCCGCCATAGACAAGGTCATAACGAGAGCCGCCATACGTAGCAGAGGAATAGGTATTCTCCGTCTTCGTAAACGTCGCCGCCAGGTTCTGACGATTGGTAAGCGTGAGTTCGGCAGTCACATACATGCCCTCCTTATTCTTCAAGCGAACGTTATCGCCCGACACGGTCTCAAGCATCCACTGGTAGCCGTCGCCAGCAGGAGCGTCTTCCGTTGTACTGACAACGGTAAGCGCACCGTCCTTGGCGAGCAACACCGTACGGCCATTGCCCGAAAACTGAAGATAGGTATATTCCTGGGCAAAGACACTGGAGATGCCTGCAACAAGACTGAAGAGAAGCAGCACGAAAGCACGCTGCAATGTATGTGGGTTCAATCGTATTTTCATAACACGAAGTATATATGGATTTACAATTTAGTTTCTATAAGGATGGGCGGCGCAGTTCCTCGAATTAATCGATTTTTGCAGGACGAATTAATCGAATTTTTGCAACGGGGTTGCGGGCTGCGCCGCAATTCGATGTTG
>OHKI01000739.1_pt1 | contig 12676 bp, 9 predicted proteins | sample 1568771 | NCBI WGS metagenome assembly OHKI01 (sample SAMEA3879540, study PRJEB24766) | human gut metagenome | biome: human-associated habitat; feature: feces | place: USA | collected 1985/1987 | reverse complement strand
CATGGTCTCGCGATCCTCATCGGAAGCATCGGAATCGGGGATGTAGTACTGGCAGTTGTCGCCCATGTAGCTGGAAACAGCAGCCCAGCAAGCCTGGTTGAAGCTCTCATCATCGATCGTGCCGGTATCGCAGGTCAGAGCGACCTTGGCGATCTTCTCAGCGCCGTCTGCTGCGCCGGAAGCGGCAGAAGAGCTGGCAGCTGCGGAGGAAGCAGTGCTGGTGGAGGAAGCGGAAGAACCGCCGCAGGCGGTCAGAGCAGCGGCAGCGGCAGCAGCACCGGCCACAGCCAGAAAGTTACGACGAGAAATCTTCATAAGAAACTCTCCTTTTATTTTAAAAAATTGCGTCAAAAGAATGAAATGTGCGCTCTGGCACATTTGCTGGCTCAAGTATAGCGGGTGGATGTGACAGATGCAAGCAATTTCCGATTACAAATTCTTTACAAATCCCTTGTATAATTTATAAAAAAGCAATGCTTATTCACCAATTTTCCCCTGCTTGCGCTGTTTTTCAAAGAAGAACACTTACTCCCCTTCCACGGCGCTGTTGCCTGCCACGTTGGAGGGGCCAAAGCCGAAGGGCAGCAGCTCGTCCATGCTGCGCTCGATGAAATCCTCCGGGGTCTTTGCCATAATGACGTTCAGCTCCGGCCCGCCGAACTCGAACAATGCCTGACGGCACACCCCGCAGGGCGAGGTGATCTGCCGGTTCACTTCGCCCCGGCGGCTGCCCACCACGGCGATATCCGTAAACGCGGTCACGCCCTCCGCCACCGCCTTGAACAGGGCGGTGCGCTCGGCGCAGCTGGTGGGGGTAAAGGCGGCGTTCTCCACGTTGCAGCCGGTAAAGATGCGGCCGTCCGCAGCGCGCAGCGCAGCGCCCACCATAAAATCGCTGTAAGGCACATAGGCCTTTTCCCGCGCGGCCAGTGCCATGCGGATCAGCTGCTGCTTTTCTTCCATGGTCAATTTTGTCATGCCGTTTCCTCCTTTTATGGGCAAAAACAGCGCGGCTGTGCCTTGGGGCGGCAGCCGCGCTGGAAAATTATGCGATCAGTACTCTGCGCCCAGAGCGACCTTCATCATATCGGTAAAGCTCTTCTGGCGCTCCTCGGCGGTGGTGATGCCGGGGGCCACAAAGCTGTCCGAGATGGTCAACAGGCAGGCGGCGTTCTTGCCCAGCACCTGCGCGTTGGCAAACAGGGCAAAGCTTTCCATCTCCACGCACAGGCAGCCGCGCTCATCCCGCAGCTTTTCCCAGTAGGTGGGCTTTGCGTCGGAGGGCTGGCGGTAGAACACATCCGAGGAGTGGATGTTGCCCTCGATGAGGGGGATGCCCTGCTTGGCAGCCGAAGCGCGGAGCTTGTCGTTCAGGCTCTGGCTGGGCTGGGTGATGTCGCCCTCAAAGCCGCTCTGGACCCGGGCGTAGTTGGACTCGCTCACGGCACCGGTGGCCAGCACAGTATCAAACAGCTTGGCTTTCTCGGTATAGCTGCCTGCGGAGCCGATGCGGATGATGTTGTCCACATCGTAGAACTTGAACAGCTCATAGGAATAGATGCCGATGGAGGGTATGCCCATGCCGGAAGCCATCACGGAAACCTTCACACCCTTGTAGTAGCCGGTGTGACCCTGGACACCCCGGACATTGTTGACCAGCACCGGGTTTTCCAGAAAGGTTTCTGCAATGAATTTTGCCCGCAGGGGGTCGCCGGGCATCAGAACGGTTTTGCCGAAGTCGCCGGGAGCGGCGGAAATGTGGGGAGTGGGAGTGTTGAGCATACGATTTTCTCCTTTCAGTTTTGTTCCATGGCTTTTGCCAGCTTGACAATGCGGGAGGTGCCCAGGCGGGAAGCGCCCAGGGAAATGAACTTTTCCGCATCCTCCAGGGAGGAAATGCCGCCGGCTGCCTTGATTTTTACATGGGGGGCAACGTGCTTGGCAAACAGCTCCACATCGTGGAACGTCGCGCCGCCGGTGGAGAAGCCGGTGGAGGTCTTGATATAGTCCGCGCCGGACTCGGACACCACGCGGCACAGCTCGATCTTCTCGGCGTCGGTGAGCATACACGTCTCGATGATGACCTTCAGCAGCTTGCCGCCGCAGTGCTCCTTGATGGCCTTGATCTCGTCCAGCACCTGCTCATACAGGCCGTCCTTGACCCAGCCGATGTTGATGACCATGTCGATCTCCGACGCGCCGTTCTTCACGGCGTCGGCGGCCTCAAAGCACTTGGCGGCGGTGGTATCGTAGCCGTTGGGGAAGCCGATAACAGTGCAGATGGCGATCTTGCCGTCCACATATTCCGCCGCCTGCTTCACATAGCTGGCCGGGATGCAGACGCTGGCGCAGCCGTACTTCACGCCGTCGTCGCAGATGGCCTTGATCTCCGCCCATGTGGCGGTTTGGCTCAGCAGCGTGTGATCCACGCGGCCGAGGATATTTTTCAGCTCTTCGTTCATAGAAAAGGCTCCTTTCGGGATTTTTCCGCTCATATAGAACGATTATAGCATAGGCGTAAAAAAAAGGCAACTCCCTGCCGGTTTCCGGCGTGACGCGCGCGTCATGCTCCGATCACACCCCGCCGACACAACCGAAAAAAGAGGAGAGGGAATTTCCCTCTCCTCTTTCAAAAAGCCGGTGTTGACGCGGTTTTGCTTACTTGCCGAAGTAGCGGTTCAGCAGACCCTCGAAGGCCTTGCCGTGACGGGCCTCGTCGCGGGCCATTTCATGGACGGTATCGTGGATGGCGTCCAGATTATACTTCTTCGCCAGCTTGGCCAGCTCGAACTTGCCGGCGGTAGCGCCGTTCTCGGCATCCACGCGCATCTGCAGATTCTTCTTGGTGCTGTCGGTGATGACCTCGCCCAGCAGCTCGGCGAACTTGGCGGCGTGCTCGGCCTCCTCCAGGCCGGCCTTCTCCCAGTACATGCCGATCTCGGGATAGCCCTGGCGATGGGCCACACGGGCCATGGCCAGATACATACCCACCTCGCTGCACTCGCCCTCGAAGTTGGCGCGCAGACCGGCAATGATCTCCTCGCGGACCTCGGCAGGAACGTCCTCGCCGAACACCTTGCCTACGCCCACCACATGCTCGGCGGCCCAGGTCTTCTCCTCGGCCTGCAGGGTGAACTTATCGCCGCTGACATGGCACACCGGGCACTCGGCCGGGGGATTCTCGCCTTCATAAACGTAACCGCAAACAGGACAGACCCACTTTTTCATAGTAAATTTCCTCCGTTATATTCAGTATTTATTGGTTTTGGGAACCGTGGCTCCCTCATTGACTGAATGCAGTATAACACGGAATCGGGTCTGTTGTAAGTTGCAATTGCAACAATCGGAAAATTTTTCCGATTGTTTTTACGCCTGGGGCGGATCGTTCTCCACCAGCGCCTTGGCGCTGGCCGCCAGACCTGCCAGGCCCTGGATCTCGCTGGGGATAATGATCTTGGTGGCCTTGCCGTCGGCCATTTTCTCCAGAGCCTCCAGGCTCTTGAGCTTGATGACCTGGTCGTTGGGAGCGTTCTCGTTGAGCATGCGCATGGCGTCGGCCAGGGCCTGCTGCACCTTCATGATGGAGGTGGCCTCGGCCTCGGCGGCCATGATCTTGGCCTGCTTGGCGGCATCGGCCCGCAGAATGGCGGACTGCTTCTCGCCCTCGGCTACCAGGATCTTGCTGGCCTTCTCGCCCTCGGCCTGAAGGATGGACTCCCGGCGCTCGCGCTCGGCCTTCATCTGCTTTTCCATGGCGTTCTGGATCTCGCGGGGAGGCAGGATGTTCTTCAGCTCCACGCGGTTGACCTTGATGCCCCAGGGGTCCGTGGCCTCGTCCAGGATGGTGCGCATCTTGGCGTTGATGGTATCCCGGGAGGTGAGGCTCTGGTCCAGCTCCAGCTCGCCGATGATGTTGCGCAGGGTGGTGGCGGTGAGGTTCTCAATGGCGTTCATGGGATACTCCACGCCGTAGGTATACAGCTTGGGGTCGGTGATCTGGAAATAGATCACGGTGTCGATCTGCATGGTGACGTTGTCCTTGGTGATCACGGGCTGGGGATCGAAATCCGCCACCTGCTCCTTCAGGCTGACCTTCTTCACCACCCGCTCAATGAACGGGACCTTCAGATGGAAGCCCACGCCCCACACGGAGTGGAACGCGCCCAGGCGCTCCACCACATAGGCCTTGGACTGCTGCACGATATAGATGTTGCGGACGATGACGATGAGCACCAGCACCACCAGAATGGCGATGGCTACTGCGCCGGGAACAGAGATGTTGTCGAACATACGATTTTCCTCCTGTTTTTAATATAAGTAGTGTTTACGGACTTACACGGGCTCCACGAACAGGCGCACGCCCTCCATACGGACGATCTTCACCTGTGCGTTGCGGGGAATGGGCTGGCCGCTTTCGCTGCGGGCCGTCCAGGTCATGCCGCCCACATACACCGCCCCGGTGGGCACGGCGTTGTCGATGGACTCGGTGACCCGGGCCGTCTGGCCCAGGACGCGGTCGGCGTTGGTGGCGGTAACGTCCTTGTGCAGCAGCTTCTTCACCAGGGGGCGGGTGGCCGCCAGGCACACGATGGACACCACGAAGAACAGGGCAATTTGCAGCCACACAGGGCCGCCGCAGATGGCGGCGATGAGTCCCGCCACAGAGCCCACCACGAACCAGATGGACGCCAGCCCCACGGTGACGGCCTCCACCACGCCGAAAATCACCATGGCGGCGATCCAGATAATGGTCATCATATCGGTGGTTCCTCCTTTCAGACAAAGCCCCAGCGCCAGGGCCAGGGCCAGCGTCCCGGCCACTGCACCGAGACCCAGCCACTTTTCCCGGGGGGACAGATTGGCGAAAAACGCGGACAGCGCCGTTTTCAGGGTTTTCTCCGGCAGCGGCGGCGTATCCGGCGCGGGCTGCGCCGGGGCCTGCCGGGGCACCTCCTGGGAAAACAGCTCGTCCAGGGACACCTGATACCGGTTGCAGATATAGAGGATCTTTTCAATCTCCGGATAGCCCCGGCAGGATTCCCATTTGCTGACTGCCTGCCGGGATACGTTCAGCTCCGCGGCAAACTGCTCCTGGGTCAGTCCCGCCCGGCGGCGTACCTCCTGCAACCGTTCTCCAAAGGCTATGGCTCCGTCCCTCCGTTTCTCTTTGGCCTTATCCTATCGGAAACGGGCCGCAATGTCTACCAACCTCCGTTTGCACCGGGAAAAAATCCGACGTTTTCCCCGCAACCTCAGGTTGTCATGGCTTCAGTATACTATAGTTTCGCCCGCCGCGCCACAACATTTTGAAAAAACACACGTTTTTTACAGAGCTGCCTGTTTTCCTTGACAAATACCGTTTCCCCTTGTATACTGTAGCCATCTGAACAGAAAGGTGGTGCCCAGCATGAAGAACAATACCGTCATTATCGTGCCGGGGACCATCGTGCACCCGTAACGCGCCTGCCGGGGGAGGGAGCAGGCTCATTGCGGCTGTGGGAGCGTCCTCATGGGAGGGCGCTTTTTTTGCGCCCGGAAATCGTATCGGAAAAGAGAGAGTAAAAAAAGGAAGGAAGTGTCTGCGCTTTCATGGAAACCACCCAAAAGCTGTCCCGGCGGGAGAAGCTGTCTCTCATCGGGAAATATCTGCGCCCCTGCTGGGGGCACTTTGCGGCGGCGCTGCTGTGCGCATGCCTGGCCATGGTGTTCAACGCCCTGACGCCCCAGATCATCCGCATCACCGTGGACTCCATCCTGGGAACGGAGCCGGTCCGGCTGCCGGCATTCCTCATGCGGTGGCTGAGCTGGCCGGTGCTGGAGGCCCGGCCCCTGACGGCCCTATGGTGGGCGGCAGGCGGCGTACTGCTGACGGCCCTGCTGCGGGGCGTTTGCAGCTACGGCCAGCGGCTCCAGCTGGCCCGGGGCTCCGAGAGCTATGTCAAGGGTATCCGGGACGACCTGTACCGCCACATCCAGTATCTGCCCTTTGCCTGGCACAAAAATAACCCCACCGGCGACATTATCCAGCGCTGCACCTCCGACGTGGACGTGATCCGCCAGTTCGTGTGCAATCAGCTGGTGGAGGTGGTGCGCACGGTGTTTCTCATCGCGCTGTACCTGTGCATCATGTTCTCCATGAACCTGCGGCTCTCGCTGATCTCGGCGCTGTTCATCCCCATCGTGGGCCTGTCCTCCGGGGTATTCTACAGGAAGATCTCCGGTCGGTTCCAGGCCGCCGACGAGGCGGAGGGGGACCTGACCACCTGCGCCCAGGAGAATCTTACCGCCGTCCGGGTGGTCCGGGCCTTCGGCCGGGAGCGGTACGAGGATGAGAAGTTCAACGCCAAGAATCAGCGCTTCTCCCAGCTCTGGATCCGGCTGGGAAAGCTGCTGTCCGTATACTGGGCCTCCGGTACCCTGCTGACGTGCCTGCAGGTGATGGTCATCGTGGTGACCGGGGCCTGCGAATGCGTAGCCGGGCGGATGACCCTGGGCACCTTCGTGGCCTTCGTCACCTATAACGAGGCCCTGTCCTGGCCGGTCCGGTCCCTGGGCCGGGTGCTGTCGGACATGAGCAAGGCCGGGGTGTCCATGGACCGGGTGGGCTACATCCTGAACGCCCGGGAGGAGCAGGACGCGCCCGACGCCGTGGACGCCGCAGACGGCGACATCGTCTTTGACCACGTTACCTTCGGCTATCAGGGCCAGCCGGTGCTGCGGGACGTGTCCTTTACCATCCGCAAGGGTGAGACCTTTGCCATTCTGGGGGGCACCGGCTCCGGCAAGAGCACCCTGGTCCACCTGCTGGACCGGCTGTATGACCTGCCGGAGGGCAGCGGCACCATCACCATCGGCGGGGTGGACATCCGGCACATGAAGCGGAAGTCCCTGCGCCGCCAGATCGGCCTGGTGCTTCAGGAGCCGTTCCTGTTTTCCCAGACCGTGGGCGAGAATATCTGTGCCGTGCGGCCCGACGCGGAAAACGAGGCCATGCGCCGCGCCGCCGCCATCGCCTGCGTGGACGAGGCCATCTCCACCTTCCCCCAGGGGTACGACACCGTGGTGGGCGAGCGGGGCGTGACCCTGTCCGGCGGACAGAAGCAGCGGGTGGCCATTGCCCGGATGCTGATGCAGCAGGCGCCTATTATGGTGTTTGACGACTCCCTGTCCGCCGTGGATGCCGAGACCGACGCCAAGATCCGCACCGCCCTGCGGGACACCCTGCACAGCGCCACCGTGCTGCTGATCTCCCACCGGGTCACCACCCTGATGCAGGCCGACCGCATCCTGGTGCTGGACGGCGGCCGGGTGTCCGCCCTGGGCACCCACCGGGAGCTGATCCAACAGCCCGGTATTTACCGGGATATCTATGACATCCAGATGCGCAGCGACGACCGCGCACTGGTGGAGGAAGGGGGGAACGCCTGATGGCTGCCTTCGACGAAAAAGAATATACAAAATCCTTTGACTGGAGCATCTGGAGGCGGCTTGCGCCCTTTGTGCGGCCCTTCCGCCGGGACTTCGTGGGGATGCTGGTGTTCAACGGTCTGTGTGCCCTGGTGGACGTGGCCATTCCCCTGTTCCAGCGCTACGCCATCCGGAACTTTATCCAGGCGGACTCCCTTCGGGGCATCGTTCCCTTCTCCCTGGTGTATCTGCTGGTAATTCTTTTACAGGCTCTGTCCGTGGTGGCCTTTGCCCGGAACTCCATGACCATTGAGATGAACATGGGCCGGGATATGCGCCGGACCCTGTTTCACCATCTCCAGACCCTGTCCTTCTCCTTTTACAACGTGACCCCCGTGGGATATCTGCTGACCCGGGTCATGAGCGATACCAACCGCATTGCCGGCATGGTGGCCTGGAATCTGACGGATATCCTGTGGGCGCTGTTCTATGTGCTGGGGACCTTTGCCGCCATGCTGATCCTGAATTGGCGGCTGGCGCTGGTGGTCATCGTCATCGTGCCTGTGATGGCGGTGCTCACCGGGTATTTCCAGAACCGTATCCTCCGGTGGAACCGGAGAGTCCGGAAGCTGAACTCCCGCATCACCGGGTCCTTCAACGAGGGCATCACCGGGGCCAAGACCACCAAGACCCTGGGCACCGAGGAGCAGACCGTCCGCACCTTCCGGGCCCTGACCCAGGAGATGCACGACGCCGGCATCGGCGCGGCCCGGCTCAACGCCATCTATATCCCGCTGGTGCTGTTTGCCAGCACCATGGCCGTGGCCATCGTGCTGCTGCGGGGCGGGTATATGGTGTCCGGGGGACTGCTGGAGCTGGCCACTCTATCCACCTTCACCACCTATGCCGTGGGCATTTTCGAGCCCATCCAGATGACCGCCGCCAACATCGCGGAGTTTATCTCCCTCCAGGCGTCCATCGAGCGGGTCACGGACCTGATGGACAAGGTCCCCCAGATCCAGGACAGCCCGGAGGTGGTGGAAAAGTACGGCGACGCCTTCCACCCCAAGCGGGAGAACTGGGAGCCCATCCGGGGCGAGATCGAGTTCCGGGACGTGACCTTCCGCTATCCCGACGGCGGCGACAACGTGCTGGAGCACTTCTCCCTGCACATCCCCCAAGGGGCCACCGTGGCCATCGTGGGCGAGACCGGCGCGGGCAAGAGCACCCTGGTGAACCTGGCCTGCCGGTTCTTTGAGCCCACGGAGGGGCAGATCCTCATCGACGGGGTGGATTACCGGCAGCGCAGCCAGCTGTGGCTCCACAGCAACATCGGCTATGTGCTCCAGGACCCCCATCTGTTCTCCGGCACCGTCCGGGAGAACATCCGCTACGGCAAGCTGGACGCCACCGACGCGGAGGTGGAGGCCGCCGCCCGGGCCGTGTCCGCCGACACCGTGGTGGAAAAGCTGGACAAGGGCTGGGACAGCGATGTGGGCGAGGGCGGGGGACGCCTTTCCACCGGTCAGAAGCAGCTGATCTCCTTCGCCCGGGCCGTGCTGGCGGATCCTCGGATCTTCGTGCTGGACGAGGCCACCTCCTCCATCGACACCCAGACCGAGCAGCTGATCCAGCAGGCCATCGACCACCTGCTGCGGGACCGGACCTCCTTCCTCATCGCCCACCGGCTGTCCACCATCCGCAAGGCGGATATGATCCTGGTGGTCCGGGACGGGCGCATCGTGGAGCAGGGCACCCACCAGGAGCTGCTGCGCCGCCGTGGCTATTACCACGACCTGTACAGCAAGCAGTTCGCCGAGGAGTCTGCTGCCCGCATTCTGCAATAATTTTCCAATAACTGGAAGCCCCGGCAGCGGCGCTGCCGGGGCTTTTTCCTGCTCCGGGCCGGGCGCCTTTTCCGCATTGTCCCCCTATGACGGACACCCTCTCCATTGGCATTTTCGGCTGATTTCCCGCCTATAGAGTGCAAACTCCGTGAAAAATCTGACGAGCCATTTGCTGCGCTTGCCGATTTTTTCACATATTTGTACACTGTGCAAATACAGGCGTTTGCCGTGTCGGGCATTGTTAAAACCTTGACCGCTATTTTGCGATACGGCTTCCATTTTTTTCCAAAAACCATTGCCAAGCCCAGGGAATTTCGATACAATATTTCCCGTAATACAAAAAGAAGGAACCTGCAACATGTGATGTGGGACCAAAATTCGAGGAGGTCTTTCATGAAAGTACTCGTTATCAATGCCGGCAGCTCGTCTCTGAAATATCAGCTGCTGGATCCGGAAACCGGCCATCTGCTGGCCAAAGGCCTGTGCGAGCGCATCGGCATTGACGGAAAATTCACCTATAAGCCCCAGGTGGAGGGCAAGGCCGTGATTTCTGCGGCCGACGTGCCCATGCCCACCCACTCCGAGGCCATCCAGGCGGTGCTGGCCGCTCTGGTGGACCCGGTCAACGGCGTCATCTCCTCCATGAAGGAGATCGACGCGGTGGGTCACCGGGTGGTCCACGGCGGCGAGAGCTTCGCCAGCTCCGTTCTCATCACCGACCAGGTGATGCAGGCGGTGGAGGACTGCACCCCCCTGGCGCCTCTGCATAACCCCGCCAACATCATCGGCATCGAGGCCTGCCGGGCGGTGCTGGGCCACGACGTGCCCCAGGTGGCGGTGTTCGACACGGCCTTCCACCAGACCATGCCCGAGCACGCCTATCTGTACTCCATCCCCTATGAGTATTACGAGAAGGACAAGATCCGCCGCTACGGCTTCCATGGCACCTCTCACCGCTATGTGTCCCTGCGGGCGGCGGAGCTTCTGGGCAAGGACCCGGCGGAGCTGAAGGTGGTGTCCTGCCACCTGGGCAACGGCTCCTCCCTGGCGGCAGTCAAGGGCGGCCGCTGCGTGGACACCTCCATGGGCCTGACGCCTCTGGCGGGCCTGCCTATGGGCACCCGGGCCGGTGATATGGACGTGGGCGTGGTGGAGTTCATCGCCAACAAGTACGACATGACCATTTCCGAGGCCGTGAACCTGCTGAACAAGGAATCCGGCATGCTGGGCCTGTCCGGCGTGTCCTCCGACTTCCGGGATCTGGAGCAGGCGGCGGAGAAGGAAAATCACCGGGCCACCGTGGCCCTGGAGATCTTCGAGTACCGGGTACGCAAGATGATCGCCGAGTATGCCGCCGCCATGGGCGGTGTGGACGTGGTGGTATTCACCGCCGGCGTGGGCGAAAACGCACCCGAGACCCGGGCCCACATCCTCCACGGTCTGGAGTTCATGGGCATCACCTGCGACCCGGAGAAGAACAACTGCCGGGGCAAGGAGCAGATCATCTCCCAGGACGGCGCGCCCGTCATCGTCATGGTGATCCCCACCAACGAGGAGCTGATGATCGCCCAGGACACCATGGAGCTGGTCCTGGATCAGGAGTAATCGCTTCAAATATTTCAAAAGGCCGCCCGTCCGGGCGGCCTTTTGAAAGCTTGTCAAAAAAGGGCGTTGCCCTTTTTTGACAAAAGAGTTTTCGCTCCGACCCGCGCAAAGTATTTTTCGCGACGTACACGCCCAACGGAAGTCCCCTTGGGGGGCGCCGCCGCGAAAAATGGATGGAACCTTATTCGCGGCCTGCGGGCCGCGAACTCTGCGAGGCTTTTTTGACAGTCTGTCAAGAGGCCGCCCGCGGCAGGCGCGGGTTTCTTATCAGGAAAAAATATCCGTTTCGGCAGAAAATACCACCCGTCCTTATCGCTCTGCCGCTCGGTGACTCCAACCAAAAACTTAACGCGAAAACTCCAATACTTTATTGATTCTTTATGCTTTTCTGCGATATTTTAGCGCGATATATGAAAAATCCGAGAAATCTGTAACACTTCACAAAATGTTCGTTAAAACTTCGGCGCTTTGGCAATTGTAAACTTTCTGTGACTGTTATAGAATTAACACAAGCCGGCCCACCGATTGTGACGGACCGGGCCGATAACAACAAAGGAGAGTGAATCTGTGTTTAAGAAATTCACCAATGGCTGCGTTCGCGTGGTCAACCGGTGGCTGCCGGATCCGTTCCTGTTTGCAGTCATCCTGTCCATCATCGTGTATGTGTTCGCGATGATCGCCACCAAGATGGGGCCGCTGAAGGTGCTCAACGCCTGGGGTTCCACCAGCGGCTTCTGGGGCCTGCTGGCCTTCTCCATGCAGATGGCTCTGGTGCTGGTGTTCGGCTCCGCCATGGCTTCCGCCAAGCCCTGCAAGAAGGCGCTGCGGTTCGTGGCCGGTATGTGCCACAACAACATGCAGGCCATCGTGGTCACCACCTTCATTTCCACCATCTGCTGCTGGCTGAACTGGGGCTTCGGCCTGATCGCCGGCGCTCTGCTGGCCCGCGAGGTTGCCAAGCGCGTTCCCACCGTGGATTATCCTCTGCTGATCGCCTCCGCCTATTCCGGCTTCGTGATCTGGCACGCCGGCCTGTCCGGCTCCATCCCCCTGCAGCTGGCCGAGGGCTACAAGCTGTTTGCCGGCACCGAGCAGGAAATGGTCCTGACCGCCTCCACCGCCGACACCATCTTCCACCCCATGAACATCATCATGTGCTGTGTGATTCTGCTGGTCATGCCCTTCGTGAACTATGCCATGCATCCCGACAGAGATCACGCCATCACCATCGACCCCACCCTGCTGCAGGATGAGGAGGACAAGACCTATGAGGTCAAGACGCCCGCCGACAAGATGGAGCACTCCCGCATCCTGTGGATCATCCTGGTAGTGGCCGGCTTCGCCTATATCATTTATTACTTCGCCACCCTGGAGGAGGGCAAGAACATCGCCTCCGCTCTGAACCTGAACATCGTCAACTTCATCTTCCTGTTCCTGGGCATTCTGCTGCACGGCGACCTGCGCCGCTATGTGGACGCCATCGGCGAGGCCGCTGCCGGTGCCTCGGGCATCCTGCTGCAGTTCCCCTTCTATGCCGGCATCATGGGCATGATGACCGTCCGCAACGACGCGGGCGTCTGCCTGGCCGGTGTGATCTCCGACTTCTTTGTCAGCATTTCCACCAGCGTCACCTTCCCCATGTGGACCTTCCTGTCCGCCGGTATCGTGAACTTCTTCGTTCCCTCCGGCGGCGGTCAGTGGGCGGTTCAGGGCCCCATCGTTATGCCCGCCGCTCCCCAGCTGGGCGTGGAGCCCGGCCGTGCCGCCATGGCCATTGCCTGGGGCGACCAGTGGACCAACATGATCCAGCCCTTCTG
>OHKI01000729.1_pt1 | contig 12799 bp, 13 predicted proteins | sample 1568771 | NCBI WGS metagenome assembly OHKI01 (sample SAMEA3879540, study PRJEB24766) | human gut metagenome | biome: human-associated habitat; feature: feces | place: USA | collected 1985/1987 | reverse complement strand
ACTTACTTAAAGTAGAATATGGTAGGCTAAAGACTGAGTTCATCTCGGTCTTTAGCTTATATATAGGGCTTTTTACGGCTCTTGTCTGAAAGGAGGCTTTCAAAGTGCCGAAGGAAAAAGGCGGCAAGAAGAATCAGGCAGAAACGGTCGAGAGAATTACCGAGCAGAAGGTTCTGCCGATAATCGAGAGATACGGCTATGAGCTGTGGGACGTTATCTTTGAAAAAGAGGGTGCCATGTGGTATCTGAAGGTGCTTTTCGACAAAGCGGACGGAGGAATAGACGACGCCGAATGCGAGGAAATAACAGAACCGCTGAACAAGGCTGTTGATACGCTGTCGTGCATTGACCTTGTGGACGTTTTCGAGGTAGGCTCGCCGGGGCTTGACAGACAGCTCAGAAAGCCTTTCCACTTTGTGAAGATGAAGGGCGAAAAGATAAAGGTGACCGTGCGTGACGAAAACGGAAAGACGGCGTATTATTCGGGTGTTCTCGGAGATTACGATGAAAATTCGGGCGAATTCACTGTACAGACAGATGACGGCGAAATGAAGTTCAATGCCGCTAAGTGCAGAAGAATTGCCCTTGACGCATAAAAAATAATTAACGGAGGAATTATTAAAAATGGCTAACAGCAACACAACGGAGCTTTTTGAGGCTCTGACATTGCTTGCAAAGGAGAAGGGGATTGACCCCGCTGTGCTGATAGAGAAGATACAGACAGCACTTGTTATCGCTATCAAGAAGGAATATCCCAGAAGCGAGAATATCAAGTTTGATATTGATATTGCTAAGGGCAAGTTTGACGTGGCTATCCAGAAGGAAGTTGCCGCAGAGGTAGAGGACGATGCAAACCAGATTTCGATGGAGGAGGCAAAGACTCACACCCGCAGAAAGCTGGAATACGGCGATATTGTAGCGATAAAGCTGGATACACAGCATTTCGGCAGAATTGCCGCACAGACGGCAAAGCAGGTCATTAAGCAGGGTCTTAAGGAGATAGAGCGTGAACAGCTCGTTGCTCAGTGGGGCGGTCTTCAGGACGAGGCAGTAACTGTTACCGTACTCAAGACAGAGCCGAGAACGGGCAACGCTACCGTAAACCTCAACGGAAATGAAGTACCGCTGTTCAGAAGCGAGCAGATACCCGGCGAGGTACTAAGGCCCGGCGATATGGTCAAGGTTTATGTTTCCGGTGTTTCCGCAACAGACCACAGACCTATGCTCAAGATCTCAAGAGTGAACAAGGAGCTTGTAAAGCGTCTGTTTGAGAGCGAAGTACCCGAAATATATGACGGAACAGTTGAGATAAAGGCTATCAGCCGTGAGGCAGGCTCACGCTCAAAGGTTGCGGTTATAAGCAACAACCCCGATGTCGACGCACTCGGTGCGTGCATAGGCCCCGGCAGACAGCGTATCAGCAAGGTATGTGCTGAGCTTGGCGGAGAGAAGATGGACGTTGTATTCTACAGCGAAAAGCCTGAGGAATTCATCGCACAGGCACTCAAGCCCAGCGATGTTATCAGAGTAGAGATACCCGACCCCGAGGTGAAGGCTTGTACGGCTATCGTTCCCGATAACCAGCTTTCACTTGCTATAGGTAACAAGGGTCAGAATGCGAAGCTCGCCGCAAAGCTCACAGGCTTCAAGATAGACATCCGCCCGGAAAGCGGCTTCTATGAAGGAATAGAGAGCAAGCAGGAAAAGGCTGAGGAAGAAGCTCAGACTGAGAAATAAAAACCCTTTACGAAAGGATGGATCGCTTTGGCAGTTAAAAAGATACCGATGAGAAAATGTGCGGGCTGTGAGGAAATGAAAGAGAAAAAACAGCTTGTAAGAGTTGTCCGTACTCCCGAGGGAGAGTTTGTACTCGACTTCACGGGTAAGAAATCCGGACGGGGAGTGTATGTCTGCAAGAGCCGCAGCTGTCTTGAGGCGGCACAGAAAAAACGTGGGCTTGAACGCTCTCTGAAATGTGCGGTACCGCAGGAGATATATCTTGAACTGCTGAAAAGCATCGGAGAAAGCGACGGTGAGTAACGGCAATGAATTTTTTAAGTACGCTCGGTCTTTGCAGAAAGTCCGGACGTCTGATACACGGGTTTGATCCTGTTTGCGAGGAACTTAAAAACCCGAAATCGAAAATTGCGGGAGTTATTCTCGCAAGCGACGTATCGGAGAAAACGCAGAAGGAAATGCGTTTTTTCTGCGATAAATACAGTGCCCTGCTGTCGCAGTGCGATTGTACGATGGACGAGATCAAGTCGGTCCTCGGAAAACGCACGGGAGTGCTTGCCGTTCTCGATGAAGGCTTATACGCAAGCCTTACGGGCGAGCATAAAGGGAAATAAGCGGTACACCCGATTTATATATACAATACTAAATCTGACATAAAAAAGGGGATCAGTGAATGGATAAAAAATATCGTGTAAACGAGTTGGCAAAGGATCTTAATATTCCTGTAAGTGAAATTACGGATGTGGTACAGGAGTATTTCGGAGTACAGAAGAAATCGCAGGCTTCGCTTTCTGAGGATGAGCTGTCTGTTGTTCTCGAAAAGTATTCTCAGAGCAATCAGGTGAAGAATTTCAATTCATATTTCGCTTCGGCAAGCAAGCCCAAGACGGAGAAGAAGGAAGAAAAGCCGGCAGAAAAGCCTGCAAAGAAGGCTGAGAAGAAGCCCGAACCCAATAAGGAAGCCGACAAGGCTGAAAAGGTACAGGCAAAGCCCGAAACAAAAACAGAGGCTAAGCCCGAAGCAAAGCCTGAAATAAAGACAGAAACAAAGTCTGAAGCAAAGTCCGAGATAAAGGCAGAATCAAAGCCCGAAGCAAAGAGCGACAAGCCTGCAGACAGAAAGCCTATGGGCGACCGTAGCGACAGAAAGCCTTACGGCGACAGACAGCAGGGCGACAGAAAGCCCTACGGCGACAGACAGCAGGGCGACAGAAAGCCCTACGGCGACAGACAGCAGGGTGACAGAAAGCCCTACGGCGACAGAAGAAACGATACCAGAAACGACCGCAGGGATACAAAGCCTGCACAGCAGACAGCTCCGGCACAGCCTGTTATCGACCTTGCAAATATCAAGACAAACGCACCTCCCACAAAGCACGTAAAGGGTGAGGCTGTACAGAGAGGCGAGCAGGTCACAAAGCACGTTGACACAAGGGGCAGTTATGTAAACCTTGATAAGTACAACGAGAAGTATGAAACCATAGCTTCGACCGAGAGCGGCAACAGACGTCAGAATGACGCTTATACAAAGAAGCAGAAGATAAGCCAGAAGTCGCAGAAGGGCAAGCAGCAGTTCAGCAAGAAGAAGGAAACCGAGGCTCAGAAGCTGAAGCGTCTTGAGCTTGAAAAGGCAAGAAAGAAACAGCTTGAGATACAGGTTCCCGATGAGATAGTCGTATCGGAGCTTGCGTCACGTCTTAAGGTCACAGCCGCAGACGTTATAAAGAAGCTGTTCAGTCTGGGCGTAATGGTTACTATCAACCAGTCGGTCGATTATGATACGGCTTGTATCGTAGCGGAAGAATTCGGTGCAAAGGTTACCAAGGAAGTTGTAGTTTCCATCGAAGAACGTCTGTTTGAAGAGGTAGAGGATACAGAGGAGAACTTACAGCCCCGTTCACCCGTTGTTGTTGTTATGGGACACGTTGATCACGGTAAGACATCGCTCCTCGACAGAATCAGACACGCTAACGTTACGTCCGGCGAAGCAGGCGGTATCACACAGCATATCGGCGCTTACAGGGTAAAGGCAGGCGGCAGGGATATTACATTCCTTGACACTCCCGGACACGAGGCGTTCACCGCTATGCGTGCAAGAGGTGCGCTGGCTACGGATATAGCGATACTCGTTGTTGCCGCAGACGACGGCATTATGCCTCAGACGGTAGAAGCGATAAATCACGCAAAGGCTGCAAACCTTTCGATAATAGTTGCGATAAACAAGATGGATAAGCCTACGGCAAATCCCGACAAGGTAAAGCAGGAGCTTACCGAGCATGGTCTTGTATGCGAAGAATGGGGCGGCGATGTAATCTGCGTTCCCGTATCGGCAAAGACAGGCGAAGGTATAGACGAGCTTCTCGAAATGGTAAACCTCACGGCAGATGTCCTTGAACTTAAGGCTAACCCCGACAGACTCGCAAAGGGCGTTGTTATCGAGGCAAGAATCGATAAGGGCAGAGGTCCTATCGCTACTGTTCTTGTACAGACAGGTACGCTCCATACAGGCGATACAATAATCGCAGGTACTGCTGTAGGACGTGTCCGTGTAATGCGTGACGACAAGGGCAAAGCGGTAAAGGAAGCCGGTCCTTCTGTTCCCGTTGAGATAATGGGTCTTGCGGAAGTGCCGAGCGCAGGCGACGATTTTGCGGCTGTTGAAGATGAAAAGCTCGCAAGAGAGCTTGTTGAAAAGAGAAAGTTCGACGCTAAGGAAGAGCAGTTCAAACTCTATAAGAAGGTCAGCCTTGATAATCTGTTCTCACAGATCGAGGAAGGCTCGATGAAGAAGCTCCCCATCATAGTAAAGGCAGACGTACAGGGTTCTGTAGAAGCTGTTTCGCAGTCACTGTCAAAGCTGTCAAACGAGGAAGTAAAGGTAGAAGTAATTCACGGTGCGGTAGGTGCCGTAACAGAAAGCGACGTTATGCTTGCAAAGGCATCGGGCGCTATCATAGTAGGCTTTAACGTAAGACCTAACCCTGCGGCTGCAGACAACGCAAAGCGTGACGGTGTCGATATAAGACTCTACAGAGTAATATATGACGCAATAGAAGAAATCGAAACAGCCATGAAGGGTATGCTTGCGCCCAAGTACAGAGAAGTTGATACAGGACGTGTTGAGGTAAGACAGGTAATGAAGCTGTCGAGCGTCGGCGTGGTAGCAGGCTCTTATGTACTTGACGGTAGGGTACAGAGAAACGGCGAGGTAAGAGTTGTCCGTGACGGCATAATCGTTGCTGTTGACAAGATAGCAGGCTTACGTCGTTTCAAGGACGATGTGAAGGAAGTAGCCGCAGGCTACGAGTGCGGTATCACGCTTGAAAAGTTCACTGACATAAAGGATGGCGATATATTCGAGGCGTTTGTTACCGAGGAGTACAGAGATTAATGGCAAATTTCAATACAGCAAGACTTGCGGAGGATATAAAACGTGAGATCTCCACAGCTATGCGTGATATAAAGGACGGCGCTGTAGTAAAGGCGATGGTCGGTGTGTCACGCTGTGAGCTGACTAGCGATCTGTCCTACTGCAAGGTTTATATCACAACGCTTGAGGGCGGCGACACCACGAAAAATGTCGCCGAGCATCTCAAGAAGGCAGAGGGCTTCTTTAAAAGAAGAATCAACGAGCGTGTGAAGATGCGCAAGCTGCCTCAGCTGATATTCGTGCCGGATAATTCGATGGATTATTACGAGCATATCAGCGAGGTGATAAGCAAACTGCCGAAACCTGCCGAACCCGATGATAACGGCGATGACGAAAGGTAAACAATAATGATAACAGACGTTAAAAAAGCGGCAGAGCTACTGAAAAGCAACGATGATTTTCTGATACTGTCACACGCCAACCCCGACGGAGATACACTGGGCTGTGCTTACGGCCTTTGCGGTATGCTTCAGAAAATGGGTAAACGGGCAAAGGTTATGTGTGCGGATGAGATAGCGCCCCGTATGGAGTTCCTGCGTGATACGGTGATACAGCAGAACTTTGAGGAAAAGACCATAGTGAGCGTTGACGTTGCCGACAGAAAATTGCTCGGCGACCTTGACGCAGTATACGGCGGCAGGATATTTCTTGCGATAGACCACCACGAGAGCAGACAGGAGTTTGCAAAATATACTCTTGTAGATTCCGATGCGGCTGCGGCTTGCGAACTTATTTTTCAGATAGCGGAGGAAATGAATGCACAGCTTGACGGTGAGATTGCGTCCTGCCTTTACACAGGACTTGCAACCGACACGGGCTGCTTCAAGTATTCCAACACGACAAGCAGAACGCACATAATAGCAGCTAAGCTGATGGCTTATGAGTTTGATGTTTCCGGCATCAATTACAAGCTGTTTGATATGAAGTCAAAGGGCAGGCTGGAGCTTGAACAGGCGATAACGCAGGGAATGGAATTCTTCTGTGACGACAGGGTTGCGGTAGTATGGCTGACAACGGAGCTTATGGATCGCTTTAATGGCAGAGTTGACAGCGAGGACTTCAATGGTCTTGCAAGCCTTCCCCGTCAGGTAGAGGGCGTAATTATCGGCGCTACCGTAAAGCAGAAGGGTCCTGCTACGTTCAAGATCTCTGTCAGAACGGCAGAGCCGATAAACGCAGGAAGCGTGTGCGCCCTGTTCGGCGGCGGCGGTCACGCCAGAGCCGCAGGCTGTACCATAGAGGGCAGTATAGAGTTTGTGAAAGCAAAGCTGCTGCCTGTATTTGAAAAGGCGCTGAAAGCAAATGAATGAAATAAACGGCGTAATCTGTATCAATAAGCCGCAGGATTTCACCTCGTTTGATGTTGTGGCGATAATGCGAAGGGCGGCAGGAACGAGAAAAATCGGTCACGGCGGTACGCTTGACCCTATGGCGACAGGCGTTTTGCCGATATATATCGGCAGAGCGGCAAAGACAGCCGACCTGAATCCTGTCAGCGACAAGAGATACCGTGCAACCTTCAGGCTCGGTGTGACTACCGATACCGAGGACGTATGGGGCAAGGTGCTGACAAAGAGCGAAAAGCCTGTTACGCTTGCGGAAATTACCGATGCGGTAAAGACTATGCAGGGCGATATAATGCAGATACCGCCGATGTATTCTGCGGTGAAGATAAACGGCAAACGGCTTTATGACCTTGCAAGGCAGGGCATTGAGGTTGAACGTGCCGCCCGTCCGGTCACGGTATATTCGATAGAACTGTCCGACTATGACGGGGAAAAGCGCACAGGTACGCTTGATATTTATTGCTCAAAAGGAACCTATATCCGAACGATCATAAGCGATATAGGAAAAAAGCTCGGCACAGGAGCGATAATGACCTCGCTTTGCCGCACGATGGCGGCAGGCTTTACGCTTTCGGACTGCCACGATATTGAAACGCTTCGTAATATGCCGCCTGAGGATACCGCAAGGCTGGTACTGCCGACAGAGCGTGTTTTCTCGTGCTATGACGAGATAACTCTGGACGGTACACAAAAGAAGCTGTTCATGAACGGCATGATACTTGACTGCGGAAGAATGGATATTTCATACCCGGAAGGCACCTGCCTGCGCCTTAAGCACGATGGTGATTTTTTAGGCGTGGCAAGGGTGAACGGGGAGAACGGGCTTAAAAGCGTATACCTTAATATATTATCTTGATTTTCCCATTTAATGCGGGACACGGAGGTTTATTCTTGATTGACATTACCGAAAATATAATACCCATCCCGCCGACAGCAACGGCACTCGGCTTTTTTGACGGCTTGCATTTAGGTCATATGAAGGTCGTGGAGGAATGCTTCAGACACGGCGGGCTTTGCCCTGCAATGTTCACGTTTCACAGCGACACGGCATTGCCTAAAAGGGAAAAGATAGAGAACCTGCTCACAAATGATATGAAGCTGGAGAAGCTCGCAGAAGCCGGAGTACAATATATTTATTCTCCGGATTTCAATTCGGTGTGCGACTACACGGCAAGGGATTTCATCGAAAAGGTTCTCGTGAAGATAATGAACGCAAAGGTCGTTGTGTGCGGATTTGATTTCAGGCTCGGAGCAGGCGGAGGAAGCGATGCCGAAGAGCTTAAATGTATATGCCGTGAGTACGGCATAAAGGTCGTTATAATACCGCCGTTCAGTCTGGACGGATGTGTGGTACATTCAACGGCCATCAAAAATCTGATAAAATCGGGTGAAATAGCAAAGGCGAACAAACTGCTCGGATATGATTTTTCGATAGAGGGCAGAGTGATAGAGGGCAACCGCATAGGCAGAACCATAGGAAGCCCGACCATAAACCAGCGTTTCCCCGAAAACATAGTTATGCCGCGTTTCGGAGTATATAAGAGCGTGACATATCTTGACGGCAGGGTCATGCCGTCTGTTACAAACATAGGCGTAAAGCCTACTGTTGACTATAAGGACAGTCCTCTTGCGGAAACGCATATAATGGATTTTGACGGTGATCTTTACGGCAGGACACTGCGTGTTTCACTGCTTGATTTTATACGTCCCGAAAGACGTTTTGACAGCGTAGGCGAGCTTAAAGCTCAGCTTGACAAAGATAAAATCACCGCCAAGCAATAAATACACTGTTTTATAACACAGGTTTCACCTGTGCAGGATAGAATATAGCAGATGTGCGCAGAGGGGTACGGCTATGTACCGACGCTCTGCCGGATACTTCGTTTTAAGGAGCAAAAAATGATAGAAGTAAAGAATCTGACTAAGCGTTACGGCTCTAAAACAGCAGTCAGCAATGTTTCCTTTACCGCAGAAGAAAGCGAGATACTTGGTTTTCTCGGTCCTAACGGTGCAGGAAAATCAACTACAATGAATATCCTTACGGGTTATCTTTCCTCAACAGAGGGCGAAGCAAAGATAAACGGTATAGATATTCTTGATGATAGGTTATCTTCCCGAACAGCCTCCGTTATATCTTGATATGACTGTAATGGAATACCTTAAGTTCGTATACGGGCTGAAAAAGTGCAAGCTGCCGATCAACTCGCATTTAAAGGAGATATGCAACCTTGTAAAGATAACCGATGTCAAGGATCGTGTTATCAAGAATCTTTCAAAGGGTTACAAACAGCGTGTGGGTCTTGCACAGGCGCTTGTGGGAAATCCGCCGGTGCTTATTCTTGACGAGCCTACGGTCGGACTTGACCCCAAGCAGATAATCGAGATAAGAGCGCTTATAAAGAAGCTCGGCAAGAACCATACCGTAATACTTTCAAGCCACATACTCCCCGAGATACAGGCGGTATGCGACAAGATAGTTATCATCAACAGAGGTAAGGTCGTAGCAAACGACAGCGCAGACAATCTTGCAAAGAATATGTCCGCAGATCACAAGCTTGTGATACGCTGTGAGGGAAACCCCGCAGACGTGAAGAAGCTGCTTTCGGCTATTCCCGGTATGGACGAGGTGTTCGTCAACAGGGAGAATGTCGAGGAGGGCGTCAGCGAATACTTCTTAAATGCAAAGCCGGGTACGGATATTCGCCGTGAAGTTTCAAAGCGTCTTGCGTCAAGAAATTACACTCTGCTTATGATGAAGTCCAGTGAGCTTACTCTTGAAGAAGTGTTCCTCAAGATCACAACGGGCGATATATACGGTAATGTCGGCGACAGCGTTGATAAGCTGAAGCTGTCAAAGTAAGCGGAAAGGCGGAATAAAAATGTTTGCAATATTTAAAAGAGAACTGAAGGCATATTTCACATCGCCTCTCGGCTATGTGTTCCTTGCTATTTTTTACGCATTTTCGGGATTGTTCTTTTATATCTTCTCCCTGTCTGTAGGCTCGACCGATATATCAAGCGTATTCCTGATGATGTTCATAGTGCTTATGGTTTTCGTGCCTCTGCTTACTATGCGACTGCTGTCTGAAGACAAGAAGCAGAAGACGGATCAGCTTATTCTGACCGCTCCCGTAAGCCTTTTGTCTATAGTAATGGGCAAGTTCCTTGCGGCTTATGCGATATTTGCGATAGGCGTTGCGGTCATGCCCGTATACGGCTTTGTAATGTCAACCTTTGCGACGGTTTCGTGGCTTCCGATATGGGGCAACACCGTAGGTCTTTTACTTCTCGGCGGTATATTCGTTTCTATAGGTCTTTTCATATCATCACTTACGGAAAACCAGATGATAGCGGCAATAGGCGGTTTCTTTATCAATCTTATGATACTGCTTATGAATACGCTGAAAAGCGCACTCCCCAACGGATTTTTACAGGACGTGCTTTCAAGCATCTCGGTATATTCGAGATACTCCGAGATAACAAACGGAATATTCAGCCTGTCAAGCTTGATATTCTTTGTGAGCGTTATCTTTATTTTCCTGTTCCTTACGGTAAGGGTACTTGAAAAACGCCGCTGGGCATAAGCGATGACTATGATAAAGGGATAAAGGAGAAAACGCATGAGTAAAATAAACGAAGCGGCTGAAGTAAAAGAAACAGCGGCTGAGAATAAAACAGATACCGCTCCTGCAGTAAAGAACGACGGCAGGAACGGCAAACCCCGCAAGAATCCGTTCAGAAACAAGAAGTTCAAGTACGGCGGTCTGTCGGTACTGTTCACGGTCATATTTATAGTGGCTGTGGTTCTGGTAAACGTAATAATCACACTGCTTGGTGACAGATTCATGCCGACGGCGGATCTTACCGATTCGGGACTTTACAGCATTGAGCAGTCAACGGTAGATTATCTCAAAACCGTGACCGATGAGGTTACGATAACGGTAACAAGCGAGGAAGCGGCTTTTACCGGAGGCAGTTCTTATTACTATCAGACAAACGAAATACTGAAGAAGATCGCAGCGGCGAATTCCAACATAAAATTACAGTATATTGATGTAGTTTCAAACCCCGGCTTTATAGCAAATTACACCGAAACCATAACCTCGAATGAAATTATGGTCGAGAGCAAGGCTACAAAGCGTGTAAAGGTGCTGACCTACGAGGACTTTCTCAGCATAACCTATAATGAACAGTACCTCAACTATTACGGCGTGAAGCGGCCTGAAAAGGTTGAAGCCAACGCAGAGCAGGCTGTAGTATCCGCTATTATGAACGTTACCGATACAGATCCTGTAAAGGTTGCGGTTTTAACGGGCTACGGAGAAACAGAGAACACTGTTTTACAGAATCTGCTCAAGACAAACAGCTACGTTATCGAATCGGTTAACATTACGCTTACCGTTCGGACCCGATAAGGATTATTCCGTTGCCGATATAAACAAGCTTGACACATGGCTTGACAACAGCGGTAAATTCGGCAAGAACCTTGTATATGTAGGCAACCCCAAGCTTGGTGATTCACCGAACATTGACGGTCTGCTTGACCAGTGGGGTCTGAAGGTCGAAAAGGGTATCACCTACCAGACAGACGAAAACTACACCTACAGCGGTATGAACACATATCAGGTGCTTTCAGTACCCGATACAGACTTCAGCAAGTTCACAAACAGCTCGCCCGTTCACGGCTACAATATGAGCCCTGTGACATCAAAGTGGGCGGATCAGAACGGCAACGGCAACATTACCGTACAGTCTATACTAAACACCTATGCAGGTGCTGTTATAAAGCCGCAGGACAGCGGTGATAACTGGTCGCCCGAGAGCGATGCGGAAAGAAAGCAGTATTCTGTTATAATGCAGGCGGTAAAGACAAGATATGAGGGTACAAATCCCTTCTCCAGCCGTATAGTAGCAATCGGCGGTATGGAATTCCTCAACACATCGTTCCTGCAGACAGCGTCCGTAAACAACTCACAGCTTATTATGAATATCTTCAACGTAAGCTGTAACAAGGAGGAGGGCATTACGCTCACTCCCAAGTCCTACAACACCTCAACCTTTGAGATAACAGACGCACAGAAGAACGGCCTTGTTATAGGCTTCGTTATCGTACTGCCTCTGTTACTGATAATATCCGGTATTGTAATATGGGTAAAGCGTCTGCATAAGTAAGCGAAAGGTCGGCAATGAAGAAAAATACTAAAATAATACTCGGCTCGGTAATCGGCATTGCGGTACTCGGTGCGGCAACGCTCGCACTGGTGCTGACACAGCCGGAGAGCGACAACGCAGACTCAGGCACGTCAAGCAGTGAAACCGTCAGCGTGACCGATTATACGACCGATGATATTTCAACGCTCACGATAAGCAACGAGAGCGGCGAATACACGATAAACCGTTTAGGTAAGGAAAAGTGGGGCATAGATTCGATCCCCGAGGCACTTGCAAACAGCAGTGCATATTCAACCGCAATGAGCAGTGCCGGCGGCATCGGCGCAAAGCAAATCGTTGAGGAAAATGCGACAGATCTTGCAAAATACGGCTTTGACAAGCCGACCGCAACGGTTAAAATGACGTTCAAGGATAACAAGGCTGAGGATATAACCTGCCTTATCGGTATAAAGTACGAGGGCGAAAACTCGTGGTATGTTAAAACCGACAAGAGCGATACGGTATACCTTGTAGCAAATGCAGGCGTCAGCTTTGCAATGAACAGCGAGCTGTCATATGTCAACAAGTCAACGCTTGTGGCGGCTTATGATTCCGAGAACGATAAGGTAAACAGGGTCCGTATTGAGCGAAAGGATCTGGATAAGGACATAGTTCTTGACAAGCTTCCTGAGGAAACCGAAAAGGAGTTTTCGTCAACATACGTTGCTTATGAAATGTCCAGCCACAACAATATCCTTGCAGACGATGAGCTTGACAAGGAGGTTATTTACGGTCTGTTCGGAATATCGGCTTCGGATGTGTTCGCCGTATCTCCTACAGACGAGCAGAAAAAGCAGGCGGGTCTTGACGATCCGAACTGCACCGTTACTATGGTAAGCAACAAGGAAACCGTTACCAAACTCACTTTAGGCTCTGCCGTTTACACTGTTACAAAGAATGATGAAACAGGCGAAGAGATAAAGACGATAACGGGCTACTACGGTATGCTTTCAGGCAAGGACGCAATATATGTGTTCTCTCCCGACTCTCTGCCGTGGCTTACCGCAACACCCGAAAATATGCTTTATAAGCTGTTCCTTACACCTTACATCTACTATCTTGACGGTGTAACGAT
>OHKI01000720.1_pt1 | contig 12883 bp, 9 predicted proteins | sample 1568771 | NCBI WGS metagenome assembly OHKI01 (sample SAMEA3879540, study PRJEB24766) | human gut metagenome | biome: human-associated habitat; feature: feces | place: USA | collected 1985/1987 | reverse complement strand
CCTCTCAGTCTCGCTGCGCTCGCCAGCTCCCCCGAAGGGGGGAGCTTTACTGCACGGACTGGTAGATAACAAAAAAGCTCCCCCTTTCGGGGGAGCTGGATGCGAACGAAGTGAGCAGACTGAGAGGGTCGAGCTTCTTAGTTTTCAGAAGAGATATCCTGTCCGAAATACTTTTCGCTCAGGGTCTTTAAGGTGCCGTCGGCGCGCAGCTCCTCAATGGCGGTGTTCAGCGCGTCCAGATAGGCGGTGTCCTCGCTCTTGAGCACCGGGATGGCCACATGAGAAGCCTCGGCGGTCTGTGCCACCAGCTTGAAGTCTGCGTCCGGGTGGACATTCAGGTAATCGTAGAAGGAAACGTCCGCGTTCAGGGTGGCATCAATGCGGCCTGCAGTCAGCAGCTGGATGGTTTCTTCCAGCGTGTCGATACCCTGCACGGTAGCGCCGTAGCTTTCAGCCAGCTCCATGTAGGTAGAAGCCAGACTGTTGGCGGTGGTCTTGCCCTTCAGGTCCTCAAAACTGGTAATGTCGGTATTGTCCTTGCGTACAGCCAGCGCAGTGTGGATGTAGCCGTAGGGGGTGGTGAAAGCGTAGGTCTTGGCGCGTTCTTCGGTCACCTCCACGCCGTTGCACACCATGTCGTAGCGGCCTGCGTCCAGACCGGCAAACAGGCTGTCCCAGTCGCTCTCCACATACTCCGGCTCCACGCCCAGCTTTTCGGCAATGGCGTGGGATACCTCCACGTCATAGCCCACCAGCGTGTCGGAGGAATCGTGGTAACTCCACGGCTGCCATGCGCCCTCCAGCGCTACCACCAGCTTGCCGCTCTTCTGGATGCTGTCCAGCTTATTCAGCGTTGCGGAACTGGCAGTGCTGGCGGCAGTGTCCTTGGAAGAGCAGCCGGTCAGACTCAGCACCCCGGCTGCGGCCATAACACCCATCAGAGAAATAAAGGTTCTGCGTTTCATAAGTAAAAATTCCTTTCTGTCGTAAAAAATGCAAAAAGAGAAGTGGTTTTATTCCGTATGGGCGATCCTGCGCAGGAAAGCCCGGGTGCGCTCCTCCTTGGGGGATGCAAAGAACTGCTGAGAGGGTGCCTGCTCCACCACCACGCCGTTTTCCATAAACACGGTTTTGGAGGACACGTTGCGGGCAAAGCCCATCTCGTGAGTGACCACCAGCATGGTCATGCCCTCTTCGGCCAGCTGCCGCATCACGCTGAGCACCTCGCCGGTCAGCTCCGGGTCAAGGGCGCTGGTGGGCTCGTCAAAATAGATGATCTCCGGGTCGGCGGCAAGGGCGCGGGCAATCGCCACCCGCTGCTGCTGCCCGCCGGAAAGCTGGCGGGGGTAGTAGTCGGCGCGGTCGGCAAGGCCTACCTTGGCAAGCATCTTCATGCCGATAGCATCCGCCTGCTCCTTGGGCAGCTTCCGCGCCACAATGAGCCCCTCGGTCACGTTCTGCAGGGCGGTCTTGTTGCGGAACAGGTTGTAGTTCTGGAACACAAAGGCGGTCTTTTTGCGCAGCCGGGCAATGTCGGCGCGGCTGGCATGGGCAAGGTCGAAGCTTTCGCCGTCAAACACCAGCTGCCCGGCATCGGCAGTCTCCAGAAAGTTCAGGCACCGTAGCAGGGTGGTCTTGCCGGAGCCGGACGGCCCCAGAATGGCCACCACATCGCCCTTTTCCACGGTCAGGTCTACCCCGCGCAGCACGGGCAGCTCGCTGGCGACCTGCCGCGCACCGGGGCGGTGGAAAAGGCCGGGTTTTGCATAGGTGCGGAAGGTTTTTTGCACATTGCGGATCTCAAGCATAGCCATAAGTGCTTACCCTCCCTTTTACTGAAAGCCGCGGGCGTTGAGCTGACGTTCCAGCAGCGCCTGCAGCTTGGTGATGACGGTACAGAACAGCAGATACACCACAGCCACCTCGCAGTAGATGGGCAAAAAGATGTAGGTGCGGGCGGCCACCCGCTGCCCGGCCATGAACAGCTCTGCCACCGTGATGTTGGACGCCAGCGAGGTGTCCTTGATCATGCCGATAAGGGAGTTGGACAGCGCAGGCACGGCGGTGCGCAGCGCCTGCGGCAGCACGATGCGGCGCATGATCTGCCACCAGCTCATGCCCACACAGTACCCGGCCTCCAGCTGCCCCTGCGGTACGCTTTCCAGCGCACCGCGCATGGTCTCGGCACAGTAGGCACCCTCGTTGAAGGCAAAGGCGATGATCGCTGCCGGAAAGGCATCCAGCATGATGCCCACGCTGGGCAGACCGTAAAAGATGATGAACAGCTGCACCAGCAGCGGCGTGCCCCGGATGACCCAGATGTAGAACCGGGCGATCTGGCGCAGCACCGGAACATTGGCGTACTGCACCAGCGCAACAGCCACTGCAATGACCATGGCAAGGCTGAAGGAGATCAGGGTCAGGGGAATGGTCATGGTCAGGCCTGCCGTCAGGATGCGGGGCAGGGCCTCCCACAGCACGCTGACCGTGCGGTTGGTAAGAAGTGCTTCAAACATATTTTTCTTCCTTATTGATAAAAAACGGTGGAATATCTTTAGGATACACCTTAAACTATGGTTCAGGTCAAGAGCATATCCTACAATTCCTACCAAAATACTATAGCATGAAATGGAGACAAGTGCAATCCATTGGCGAAAATCTTTCACTCTGGCCAAAAACAAAAGAAAACACAGGTTAACTTTGTGCAGACTGGCAAGGAGTTGACGCGGTACGATGTTTCGTGTAAAATGGAATCAGACAGGCCCCGTGCAGGAAGCGCGGGGAACAGGCCGGGCACACAAGCAGCCCGGCGCATACGGAGGACAAAACACAATGAAGCATAAAATTGGTATTCTGGGTGCAGGCACCTGGGGCATGGCTCTGGCGCGGATGCTGACGGTGAGCGGCAATGACGTGACCGTGTGGTCGGCGCTGGAACAGGAGATCGACAACCTTTCCACCACCCGGGTCCACCCCAATCTGCCCGGCATGACCATTCCGGCAGAGATGAAGTTCACCAAGAGCGTGGAAGAGGTGTGCACGGACAAGGAGATCCTGCTGTTCGCGGTGCCGTCGGTGTTCGTGCGCTCCACCGCCGCCAAGGCCCGGCCCTTTGTGCCGGACGGTCAGATCATTGTGGACGTTGCCAAGGGCATTGAAAAGGATACCCTGTTCACCATGACGGAGATTCTGGCCGATGAGCTGGGCAAAGAGGGCGGCCCCAAGGGGGTGCGTCTGGTGGCCCTGAGCGGCCCCACCCACGCCGAGGAGGTGGCGATCGACCTGCCCACCACTATCGTTTCGGCCAGCAAGGATATGGAAGCGGCCAGATTCGTGCAGACGGTGTTCACCAACAACGTCATGCGTGTGTACACCAATGAGGACATCAAGGGTGTGGAGCTCAGCGGTGCCATGAAGAATGTCATTGCGTTGGGCGTGGGCATCTCCACCGGCCTGGGCTATGGCGACAACGCCCGCGCCGCCCTCATCACCCGCGGCATTGCCGAGCTTGCCCGGCTGGGTGTGGCCATGGGCTGCAATGTCCACACCTTTGCCGGTCTGGCCGGCATCGGTGACCTGATCGTGACCGCCACCAGTATGCACAGCCGCAACAACCGGGCCGGCATCCTCATCGGCAAGGGTGAGACCCCGGAGCAGGCCGTGAAGGAGGTGGGCATGGTGGTTGAGGGCATGAACGCCCTGCCTGCCGCGCTGGAACTTGCCGCCAAGTATCAGGTGGAAATGCCTATCGTTCAGACCGTGAACGCTGTTGTGAACAAGGGCATGAGCGCAGCCGAGGCGGTACGCTCCCTGATGGACCGTGACCCCAAGAACGAACTGCCCCAGGACTACGAAAAGTAATATGGGATAAGAAAAATCCCCGCTGTCTTGCGACGGCGGGGATTTTTCTTATCCGGGGGTTACTGCTGGGCCTCAATGGCCTTGACGATCTTGTCGGCGATGTACTTGTGGCCGGAGACGGTGGGGTGGCCATCCAGCTCAGTCTGAGCAAAGGGGATGGAAACGTAGGTGGCACCGTAAACATCGGCCAGCTGCTTTTCGTAGTTGTTCAGCTTGCTGAAGTAGTTGCTCCAGCTGGGCAGCAGGGGCACGGGGTTGGTGGCACCGATGAGCAGGATCTGTGCGTCCGGGTTCAGGGCGCGGACGGTCTCGACAACGGAGCGGATGTTCGCAGTGCTGACGGGGTAGGCGTTGGTGCAGATCTTGTTCATGCCGGAGAAGAACAGGTTCCAGACGGCATCTTTCTCGCTGCGGGTCAGGCTGAGCTTTTTCAGGCTCTCGTTCAGTGCGTCCTCGGTTTCCTTGCTGCTGCTGCGCAGGTTGCCGCTGAGCACGATGGAAGCCAGGTCCTCACTTTTCCAGTTAGTGGCCTCACCAAAAGAGACCACGGTGGGCACAAAAGCATCATTGGAGCCCAGCTGGATGGAGATAACATCGGCACTTTTGATGTAATCTACAAACTCGGGGTAATTGTACTGGCAGCCGGAGAGGGTGTTCATCTCAGCCATGGTGCCGGTCTTGACCAGCTCCACCATATCCTTGCTCATCACGCCGGGCAGGCCAAGGTTGATGGCATGATCCCGGTCGAGGTTCAGGCTTTTGCCCACCTGACCCACATAGCAGGCCTCGGGGTAACCCTTGAAGTTGAAGGAAACGTCCACGCCCATCAAGTTATGTGCATATTGAACGGTAGTCAGGCCGATGCCGGCGCAGATGCTGTCGCCCAGGGCAACATAGGTGATGGAGTTGGGCTCCTTCTCTTCTTCGGTGCTGCTGGAGGTGAAGAAACAGTTCTCCTCCTCTGCGGCGGTCTGTTCAGTGGTCAGAGCGGGGTCAGCGCTCTCTTCCGGGGCGGCTGCAAAGGCCGGAACGCTCAGGACAGAGAACAGCATGGCGGCCGAGAGGGCCAGGCCAATCAGTTTCTTTTTCATGGTGTCGTCACGAATCCTTTCCAATGTGTATTATTCTGCTTAATAATCGCGGGGAGTGATCTCTTCTTCCAGCTTGCGATAATCAAATTTAGCGGCCAGTGTCAGGGGCATTTCGGGGATGATCTTGTACCCCACGGGCTGGACATATTCGGGCAGCTCCTCAATGCAGAGCTGGCGCAGCTCCTTGATGATCTGCTTGCGCTTGGCGGCGGGAACCGCAGGGTCAAGCACCAGATAGACAAAAGGCAGGCGGCCCTGCACATGATCCTTGTCAACGCAGCCCACCACAGAGCACTGATGCACGGCGGGATGCTGGCTGACCACATTTTCGATCATGGAGGGGAACACCTTGAAGCCATCGTGGCGGATGATGAGCCGCTTGATCCGGCTGTCCAGATAGACAAAGCCGTCCTCGTCCAGATAGCCGATGTCACCGGTATGCACCCAGACCCGGCCATCTGCATGGGTGCGCAGGATGGCGGCGGTCTCGGCAGGCTTGTTGTAGTAACCCTTCATAACGCCGGGGCCGGAGATGCACAGCTCGCCCCGCTGGCCGATGGGCAGCTCCGTGTCGGTGCCCGGCTCAAAGGCGGACACCAGCGTGTTGACCAGCGGCAGGCCCACGCTGCCGGGTTTGTTGTTCTGTCCGGCAGCAGCGGTGGCAGCAGAGGATGCCTCGGTCATGCCGTAGCCCTTGGCAATGGGGAATTCCACGTTGTGAGCGGCCAGAAAGTCGTTGACCGTCTGTTCGGCACCCCGGGCGATGGCATCGCCGCCCGCGGCATAGTTGCGGATGAAGGAGAGATCCTTGTTCTGCAGCTTGGGGTCAACAGCCAGCTGCTGGTAGTGGGAGGGCACGCCGAACATGTGTTCGGGCTTGTACTTCCAGATCAGGCTGCCCAGCTTATTGGGGTCGAGGTTGGGGACGATGACCACCTTGATGCCCAGCGTCAGCGGCAGATGTACGCCGCAGGCAAAGCCGTAGGCAATGAAGGGGGGCATGATGTTCAGCAGGGACTGGCCCTTGGAGAACAGCGTGTCGCAGGCAGAGAACTGCATGGCGATGCCGTTGAAGTTATTATCGGTCAGCATCACGCCCTTGGGGGAACCGGTGGTGCCGCCGGTGTGCACCACCACGCAGGCGTGCTCCGGGTCATAGGGCTCTGCGGCAATGCTCTCGTCTTTCCCGGCAGCAAGGAACTGCTTCCAGTGGATGACATTGGAGTGATACTTGTTCTTGTCGAGATTCTGGATCTTGTAACCCAGCGCCAGAGGCAGCGGCAGGGAATCGGCCGGGGAGAGCACCACCACATGTTCCACATGGGTGCGCTTGGCAGCCTGATGGCAGCGCTCATACACCACATTCAGGCAGATCAGCAGGTGGGAATCCACCTCTTCAATGTACTCACGGATGCCCTCCACACTGTAACGGGGATCCACCAGATTCAAAGTTGCGCCGATCATGTCGGCGGCATAGAACGCAAAGATGATCTCCGGGGTCATCACGCTGACCACCGTGGCGATATCGCCCTTTTTCAGGCCCGCGGCCCGCAGGGCGGCAGCTGTCTTTTTGACGTTGACGATAAAATCAGCGTAGGTGAACTTGCGGCCATAGTATTCCAGTGCGGTCTCGCCCAGCCGGTTCTTGTTCTGCCGGCAGACGAGCTCAAACGCCGTGCAGGCGGGCATGGTCTGGTCAATGTACTTCTGATCGTAGAATTTCAGCCAGGGACGTGCCTGGGAAGCATAGATCGGGGTGTTGGATGTTGTCATAAATTGTCCTTTGTCCTTTGAGCAGTCACTGCACCCGCAGCCGGGGCAGCCAGATTCAATGGGGTCTTAAATTTCGTCCGTTTGTTAAAAACAACACAATACGTACAAGAGCTATTGTAGTAGAGCAGGGTGGAAATGTCAAGAAACAAAGGGCGAACTTTGCCAAAAAACGCAAGAGAAAGTTTACATTTCAGCCAGCCAGTCTTTGGCCTCCTGCTCGCTGCAGAGCACCCAGTGGCTGGGGCGCAGCTCCCGCCACTGGGGAGCCTCCTGCGTGTAATCGTGCATGGCAGGGTCGTAGACCAGCAGCTTTTTCTTCCGCTCCAGCCTGGGGTTGGGCATGGGGATGGCGGAGAGCAGGCTGCGGGTGTAGGGGTGGATGGCATGGGTCACCAGCTCTTCCGCATCGGCCAGCTCCACGATATCGCCCTTGTGGATGACGGCGATGCGGTCCGAAATGTACCGCATGACCGAGAGGTCGTGGGCGATGAACAGGTAGGTGATGCCGCGCTCCTTCTGCAGATGACGCAGCAGGTTGAGCACCTGGGCGCGGATGGACATATCCAGAGCCGAGATGGGCTCGTCGGCAATGATGAACTCAGGCTCCACGATCAGGGCGCGGGCAATGCCGATGCGCTGGCGCTGGCCGCCCGAGAACTCATGGGGGAAGCGGGAGGCAAACTCCGGCAGCAGGCCGACCTCATGCAGGGCGTTCATCACCTTTTCATGCAGATCTTCCTGATCCTTGTAGAGATGATGGTTCAGCAGGCCCTCGGCAATGATATACTCCACCTTGGCGCGCTCGTTCAGCGAAGCCATGGGGTCCTGGAAGATCATCTGGATCTTGCGGATGACCTCTTTGTCCAGTTCCTTGGAGATCTTGCCGTTGATCTTCTGGCCCTTGAAGAAGATGTCGCCGCCGGAGGTCGGGTTGATGCGGCAGATGGCACGGCCAATGGTGGTCTTGCCGGAGCCGGACTCGCCGACCAGCGAGAAGGTCTCGCCCTTGTAGATGTCAAAATTGACGTGGTCCACGGCCACGAACTTCTTTTTGCCGGAGCCAAAGGTGATCTGAAGGTCTTTCAGCTCAATCAGCTTTTCACGCTCAGCCATTTAAGTTGGAACCTCCCATCTTTCCCATTTTCTCACGCAGGTTCTGGATGGAGTGCGGCCGCTCGATCTTGGGAGCGCGCGGGTCCAGATACCAGGTCTTTGCGGCGTGGGTCTCGGACACCTGGAAGAACGGAGGCTCTTGCACAAAGTCGATTGCCAGCGCATGCTTGTTGCGGGGCGCAAATGCGTCACCCTTGATCTCGTTGAACAGGTTCGGGGGAGTACCATCCACGCTGGGCAGGGCCTCACCCTTGGTGCCCAGCTGCGGCAGAGCCTGCAGCAGAGCCCAGGTGTAGGGGTGCCATGCGTCGTAGAAGATCTCCTCCACGGTGCCGTATTCCACGATCTGGCCGGCATACATCACGGCCACACGGTCTGCCACGTTTGCCACAACGCCCAGGTCATGGGTGATGTAGATAACGGACATGCCCAGCTCCTTCTGCAGGTCGCGGATCAGCTGCAGGATCTGTGCCTGAATGGTCACGTCCAATGCAGTGGTGGGCTCGTCGCAGATCAGGATCTGCGGGCGGCAGGCCGCTGCAATGGCAATGACGACACGCTGACGCATACCGCCGGAGAACTCGTGGGGGTACTGCTCGTACCGACGCTCGGGGTCGGGGATACCCACCTTGCCCAGCATCTCGATGGCAGCCTTTTTGGCTTCCTCGCCCTTCAGACCCTGGTGATGCTCAATGCTCTCCTGGATCTGCTTGCCGATCTTCTTCAGCGGGTTCAGGCTGGTCATAGGGTCCTGCATGACCATGGCGATCTTCTTGCCGCGGACACCCAGCCAATCCTTCTCGGTGAACTTGGTCATATCGCGGCCTTCGTACATGATGGAGCCGCCGGTGATCTTACCGTTGGCATCCAGCATACCCACAAAGTTCTTGGTGAATACGGACTTGCCCGAGCCGGACTCGCCCACGATGGCAAGGGTCTCGCCTTCGTACAGGTCCAGCGAGCACTTGCGGATGGCGTTCAGCTTGCGGCCGCGCAGGCTGAAAGTGATCTCCACGTCTTTGGCAGAGATAATCGGTTGTCTATCCATTTACGTCTCTCTCCAATCTATCAAACGTGGTTGCGCGGATCAGCCGCATCCGACAAAGCGTTGCCCATGATATAGAAAGAAATGGAAATGATGGACACGATGGATGCAGGGAAAACCAGCAGGTACGGATAATCCAGGAAGAAGCCGCGCACCTTGCTCAGGATCAGGCCCAGAGAAGGCGTGTCGATGCCCAGGCCCAGGCCCAGGTAAGACAGCGTGGATTCCAGATTGATGGTGCCCGGGATGGACAGTGCCATACGCAGGATGATAACGGAGACCAGATACGGCAGGATGTTCTTGGTCAGCACGCGCCACAGCGGGGTGCCCAGGCAGCGGGACGCGAGGTTATACTCGCGGTCACGGAACATGAACACCATGTTGCGGACACGGCGTGCCATAGAAAGCCAGTTGATGGCGATCATGGAGATGGCCATGATCCAGAAGCTCTGGCCCACCATCAGGGCGATCAGGGTCATATAAATGATATAGGGCACATTGTCGATCAGGTTGTACAGCTCCGTGAAGAAGCGGTCCAGACTGCGCACATAGCCCCAGATCAGGCCGAAGATCACACCCACGATGCTCTCGCCCACGGCGACCACCAGAGCCAGACGGATGGAAACCTGGGTGGCATACCACACCTGGCACCAGTAGTCACGGCCCAGGTTGTCGGTACCGAACCAGTACTCACTGTTGGGCTTGATGAACGCCTTGCTGGAATCAGAGATCAGGGTGGTGTAGTGATACTTGCCGATGCCCAGCGCAATGAAGGAGAACACCGTCAGCGCCAGGAACAGGATCAGGCAGAAGACAGCGACCTTCTGCTTGAGGAAGTTCTGGATGACAGAACCCCAATAGGAATAGTTGGAGTAGCCGATGCGTTCAGCTTCTTCCGGGGAATAATCCACAAAGTAGAACAGTTCTTCGGGCTTCTTGCCCTCAAAATCCGATGCCTTAGCCATCAGCGAGCCTCCTCCTTTCCGGTCAGAGTAATACGGGGGTCAACCACCATCATCAGCACATCGCCCAGGAACACGCCCACGATGCCCAGCACAGCGTAGAGGATGACCAGGGTCTGCACAACGTTCAGGTCATAGCGCTGGATGGCATCCGTCAGCAGGGGGCCCATGCCGGGAACGGAGAAGAACCGTTCCATCAGCAGGGAGCCGCCCACCGTCAGCAGGATGGACTGGGGGATATACTGCACCATGGGAACCATGGCGTTGCGCAGAACATGCTTAAACATGATCTCGCGGGAGCTCAGGCCCTTGACACGGGCCAGCTTGATATAGTCGCGGGTCAGCTCATCCACCATGTAGCGGCGGGTCCACAGGGCATAGCCTGCAATGGATGCCAGCGAAAGGCAGGTGATGGGCAGCACGCTGGAAGCACTCACATTGCGGGTGGAGTACAGCGTGGGGAATCCCAGGTACTTGGAACCAAAGACCAGCACCAGAGAATACGACACCAGCGACGGGACCGCGTTGACGAACACGGTGTAGGCCGTGCCGATCCAGTCGAATACTTTGTCCTTGAATGCCGCCTGCAGGATGCCCATCAGCACACCGACCACCAGAGAGATGGCGGACGCCGTGAGGCCCAGACGCATGGAGACACCAAACTTTTTACCAATGACCTTGACCACCGGGGCACCGTTCTGGATGCGGCGGGAAGTGCCGAAATCCAGATGCAGCAGGCTGTTGTAGAACTTGACCAGCTGGGTGGGGATGGGATCGGTCAGGCCAGCTGCTTCCAGAGCGGCGGTCTTCTGCTGATCGGTAAACTTCATGAGCTGTTCCTCAGTGAAGTAGTAGTCCGTCGGCAGGCAGCGCATCATCAGGAAAACTGCTGTTGCGATCAGAAAGATTGTGACAAGCGACTGGAGCAGCCGCTTAACCGTGTATTTTAACATGTTATCGAACCCTTAACTTTTATTTCTACCCTTTCGGGCGGGGAAACGGGGAACTTAAGCCTTGGTAGCTGCGTCGAATGCAGCGGCGAACTCCTCGTACTGCTCGGTGGTGTAAGCCTCTTCGCTGGTCTCCCAGTTGACAGCCTTGTAGTTGCAGGGACCATACATAGCGTTGATCTTGCTGTACTCGTTGGCGTGGGTCAGAGTCCAGGAAACATCGAAGTAGCAGGGGCAGGCCAGAACGTTGTTCAGCATGCTGGCCTCAGCCTTTGCGAAGGCAGCGTAGCGGGCATCGGTATCATCAACGATGGCCTTTGCGGTGTTGACCAGATCGGTGAACTCCTCGTAGCAGGCCACCAGATCCTTCTGCCAGTCAGCGGGGCCGGCCTCGACGACCTTGGCGATGTTGGAGTAGTACCAGCTGTAGTAGGCGTTGTCGTCGTGCAGGATCTCCTGACCAACGAAGTTGACGGGATCGCCGTAGTCAGCGCCCCAGCCGTTGATGACGAAGCTCTGCAGCTGAGGATTACGGACTTCCTGGGTGAGGGAAGAAACGTAGGTCTTGATGTCCAGCACGATGAAGTCATCGCCGAAGCTGTCGGTGAAGCACTGCTTCAGGACGGTTGCGCTGTCCAGAGCGGTGGAGTTGCCGGCGATGATGTAGTAAGCAGCGTGAACGGGGAAAGTGACGCCGATGGCGCTCAGCTCGTCCATGGCCTGCTTCTTCAGATCCGCGATGTCGCCGTTGTTGGCGCGCAGACGGATCATGGTCTTGCCGTCATAAGACTCCTTGTCGAAGCCCATCTCCTTGGCCACCAGAGTGGTGTACTCCGCACCCTGGGTGTTGTAGCAGACGCCCGGCATGGTGTAGTAGTTGTTCTCGCACTTCAGGGGGTTGATCTTGTTGGTACGTGCATACCAGTTGGTCAGCTCCAGACCCTTGTAGAAGCACTGACGGAAAGCGGTGTTGGCGATGGCCTTGTTCCAGTTCACATCGGGGGTGCCGTCGGCGTTGTTCTTCTGGTAGTTGAAGTGCATGGCGTAGGCAGTGGGGCGGGCGCGCTTCTCACAGAGCTGGCTGTTGTACTCGTTGTTGGGGTCGGAGGTGATGGTGGTGATGGTGCTCTCGTTCAGGTCCATCTCGTCCAGCTCGCGGTTCTGGTAGAGCTGGAATGCGATGGCCTGATCGGAGATCATGGTCACGGTCAGACGCTCGAAGCGGCTGACGTTGGCAGCATTGTAGTAGTGGGGGTTGGGGATATAGCTCTTGGTGTTGCCCTGGATATACTCCTCGACGAGGTAGGGGCCGCAGTACCACATATTGGTGTTGTCACAGCCACGGAAGGTCTCGATGCCCAGCTCGTCGATCAGCACCTGAGAGGCGGGGTAGAAGCTGGTGTAGGAGGCCACGGTGTCAAAGTAGGGGCAGGAGTGCTTGCAGGTGAACACCAGAGTGTAGTCGTCGGGAGCCTCGATGCCCACGCCTGCGTCCAGCATATCCTGATAGCGCAGGTCGGCAGCGGCCGCGCCCATATCCTTGGTCTTCTCGTAGTACTCCTCAGCGCCCACGATGTACAGGGTGGGCATGGAGGTGTTGTTGGCCTCGTTCTTGGAGGCGTTCAGCACCCACTCCAGACCGACCAGAAAATCGGTGGCGGTGATGTGCTCCTTCACCTCGCCGTTGCAGTCCACCCAGTCCACATCGTCGCGCAGGTGGAAGGTCCAGACGGTGGAGTCCTCGTTGGCCTCCCAGCTGGTGGCGATGGCGGGCACCAGCTTGCCGTAGCAGTCGAAGCTCATCAGGCCGTCCCACAGGTTGGTGACGACGTTGGCGTCGCTGAGGGTCTGGCTGTACAGCAGGTTCCAGCTCTCGATCTCACGGTTGGCAGACTCCCAGGAGATGTACTCCTTGAGGGGGGTGGCACCGGTAGAGTTGGGGGCCTGTGCGCCGGAAGCAGCCGTGCTGCCGGAGTTGTTGGACTTGCTGCCGCCGCAGGCGGACAGCAGGCCGGCGGCACCCACGACGCCTGCGCCCTTCAGGAAGCTGCGGCGGGTGATGTTGCGGGACTCAAAATCGATGTTCAT
>OHKI01000715.1_pt1 | contig 12969 bp, 12 predicted proteins | sample 1568771 | NCBI WGS metagenome assembly OHKI01 (sample SAMEA3879540, study PRJEB24766) | human gut metagenome | biome: human-associated habitat; feature: feces | place: USA | collected 1985/1987 | reverse complement strand
CTCATGCTTCCCCAAGGCTCGTTCGTAAGCGAGCTCGTCCTTTCCCTTTGTCGCGAAGCTGGATTTGGCCCACGTGTTACGTTCACCGGCAAACGAGCCGAGAACATCATCTCTCTTGTCGCACGCGGCGCCGGTGTCTCATTCCTCATGCGCAAGCCGGCGGAATCGCTTACCAGCGGAAAGGTAGCCTTGGTGCCGCTTGAGCCCGCGACGACCTCCGAGGTCAGGCTCTACCTCAAGCGGAACGCCGCGCACTCGCAGGCGGTCGTCTCGTTCATTGGCTTCCTCCCCTACCGTCAGCTCCTGCAAGGCGACCGTGCGTCTTCCATCGCGGCACGACCGTCATAATCCCCGCTGCTCCACAACCGCAGACTTGTGACCGCAAACACGATGACAGCGGCACGAAACACAAATATGCCTCGGGCAGCACGTCGCCGTCCGAGGCATATTTAATCAAAGTGCGCAGAAAGACTAGTCCACCGAGATGTTGAGTGCCTTACCGCCCTCGTCCTTCTTGGTACCGATCACCATAGCGGCGACAAGAGCCAGAACGAAAGCGACCACACCGGAGATGACAAGGCCGATAAAGCCCGTGTCGATGCCGGCAGGGTTAATAAAGCTCGGGAAACCGAGCGGGCCGGAGGCGCCGAAGGCATAGAGCTTGGCACCCATGAGGCCGGCAATGGCGCCGCCTACACCAGCGGAAATAAAGGTTGCCCACATAAGGCGCTTACGCGGCAGCAAGATGGCGTAAAGCGCAGGCTCGTTGACACCGAAAATCGAAGAGACAAGGGCGGGAATGTTGACGGCAGCATTTTCCTCGGAGTCCTTGGTTCGGATGATCATGCCAAGCACAGCGCCGGCGATGGCACAACCGCCTGCATACACGAGCGGGTTAATGAGGTCATAGCCGTAGGTTGCGACATCGAGGAACCACAACGGGATGATGCCCCAGTGCAGGCCGAACATGACGAGCAGGCTCCAGAACGTGCCGATGACGAAGCCGGCGATGGCGGGTTGGAAGTTGATGAGCATCAGAATGATCTGGGCAACGATGTTGGAGAGGACCGTCATGACCGGACCGACCACAAGCAGGCCAAGGATGCCGCAAATGAGGAGCGTCAGGATGTTGGAGAAGAACGAGCTCACAAGCGCGGGCAGCGCGTTAGAAAGGGCCTTGTGCACCTTGGAGGCAATCCAGACGATAAAGATCGCAGGCAGAATCGTCGATGAGTAATTCTGCATGATCAGCGGGATGCCAAAAATATCACCGTAGACATTGGACTCGAAGACCGTACCGGCGCCGAGCGTGTAGAGCGGATCTCCGCCCATAAGGGCAACGAGCGTCGGATAGACGAGGATACCGCCGAGCGCCATTCCCATAACGGGCTTAAGTCCGAACTTCTTGGCCGACGTCCAGCCAATGATTAGCGGAAAGTAATAGAAGACCGAATCTCCGATTGCCGAGAGCGTCACATACGTATTGCTGTCCTTGGCAAGCCAACCGGCAACCGTGCAGAGCGCGAGCATCGACTTGATAAAGCCACCGGCCATAAGCACGCCAAGAACCGGTTGCAGAATCTCGGAGATGATGGCCAGCAGACGCGAGAATGGATCGCCCTTTTTGACGTCGTCGCCTTCATCGATATCGAGTGCGGGTTTGGAGTCGAACCCGCCAATCTGAACAAGGTCGTTGTAGACGGCCTCGACAGTGGCACCAATCACGACCTGATACTGTCCGCCGGCCTGGATGACGTCAACGACGCCCTTCGTCGCCTTAAGCTCATTAGTCTGGGCGAGCGATTCATCCTTGAGGTGGAAGCGGAGACGCGTAATGCAGTGGCTCACGTCTAACACATTGTCTCGACCACCGACCTTTGTGATGATTTCATCGCAAAGCTTCTGGTATTTCATGGAATTCTCCTTTTTCTGAGCGGGGTATAGCATCGATTTCATGCCTCCGTAGTCGACGTGGGAGGGCAAGGAACCCGCTTCCCCCTTTGAAATCCGCGGACGCACGTACGCCCGGGATGGGAAACGGCAGAGAAGATGGAAGATGCCGATCACATGGCAGCGAGCCTCATTGGCCCATGTCACGCAATCAGGTCTACAGACGCGAATCTGCTGCGCCGAGAAGTCTCGTCGTCTGGCAGAACTTGTCACACAGACGTTCCGGTTCGCCCTGGGGAATCTGAGTACGCTCGGTCTCAAAGGAGAGGCCGTACTCGCGTGCCGGAAGGAAATACTCGAAATAGCCGTTGGTGTAACCGCAAACTATTCCCTCGACCGGGCATTCGCGCTTCATGCGAATACCCAAGTCGCTGCCGAGCTCACTCGGGAACACAAAGAGATGCAGGCCGCCCAGACTGATGACGGCACACTTAAGCGTGAGCGAAAAGTCGTCATGGGCAACGGTGTGATAGAACGTCTGAGGCTCGATGCGGTCAAGAACGACCTCGCGATCGAGCTTGATCTGGGAAATCGCCTCGGCAAGACCGGTCGAAACGCGCTCGACCTCGGGAATGCCGCGTCCCTGGCGAAAATTGCGGTCGCTACAGTCGCCAGCAGCACCGACGACCATGGCCGGATAGTAACCAAGACTCTGAGCGAGCTTTTTGCCGGTAAGACCGGCGAGTTCGCTCGTGAGCTCCGTGCAGTCGGGTCCGACACAGGCAGAATGCACCGCCCAGTTCACAAAGCCCGCAAATGGCTTGCCTTCGGTATCGAAGAACGATACGACAATGACCTCATTGTCGGCGAGTTCACCTGGGATGATGCGGTTGTCGTAGAAACCGGTGATGACTTTTTTGCCCATGCGGCAGGTCGCAGGTCGCGCGTTGGCGCGGCACTCTTCGAAGCATTGACAGATGGTATCGAGGAACCAGCGATAGTAGTCCTCGTTGAATTTTCCCGTCCACCAGCTGCGATGGTAGGCGACGATCGAAGTGTGGTCGTGCGTCGCGGAGAGCAGAACGCAGTCACGGTCGATTCCGTAGCGCTCGGCGAGCATCGTCTTAACCTCCTCGGCCATGCCCTCCTCAAACTCGAGAACATCGGCGTTGAAGAGAAAAACTTCGCGGTCGTCCTGTTGGAAAAGAATCGCGTTGGCGAAGACGTCGTCATGGACGCCTGTCGCAGGCTCCAGACGGTTGGGGAGGTTGCGGTATCCGATTAGATAGATGTCGCCTTGCGGGGTAATCTTGCGGCGTGCACGTCCGATATTCATGCAAGTTCTCCTTTTTGTCATGCCGCGTTTAAAGCGGCAAGGATGGTTTGAAGGAGGCGCTCATGGGAACCGGCGGCGAAGCCGGAGTTCATGGCCTCATAGGTGATTTTCTCGTACGCATCGGGGGCCGGCAGATACTTTTGCCCTCCGTTGACAAGCGTGGCAAAGAGCACGGGGCAGAATCGGGCGGCGCGCACGGCGGCGCCAAACGAGCTCGAAACCTCGGGCTGGATACCAACGAACTCGACATTTCCCAGCCGAAGTAAATAGACCCTCGTACGCTGTTCGCCTGCCGCATGAAACCCATAAGTTCGATGCGGGGCCAATGAGCAGAAGTCGGCGCGCGTCTGGGCGGGCAAAAGGACGTCGACCGTGCGAGCATCGACGCCGATGGCATCGTCCTCACGCGCCGCACGGACGGCCTCAATCAACGCATCGCTCATAGCGCGACCCTGTCGATGCAGCATGCGATATCCACTTTCGTGAGCATCTAACGTTTGCTTCGCCCCGGTCGAATCGAACGCAACGGTTACGGCGCGCTCCGCCGGACTCTGATCCCCCGCGGCACCGGGTAGCAGCAACACGACTCCGCCCAATTCGCGCTCGAGAGCCATGGCGGCAAAGCCAAAGAGGTCCCCGCTCACCAAGCGCTTCCCCTGAGAATCGTGCGATCCGTCGAGCACGGAAGACTGGACATCAGCCGTCGCAAGCATGGCAACGAGCCCGCCCTCGGCATCCCTCGCGACAAGTATGGGCATCGCGTGGTCGGCAAACCCCTTGGGGTCTACTCCCAGCCACCAGCCGGCCGGCGTCTCAATGTCGCGGTTAACGTTCACAGGACAGTAGCCCTCCGCCGAGGCGAGCGTGACAGAGCGAATGCCCGCAACCGCCTGCGTGTCGCGGCGATGAGCGCGGCACGATAGCGCTCATTTCGATCGCGGGCATCGGTGTCGGCCAGATGCCCAGGGGTGCGCACGTGAGGCGCAGAAAACGTGTGGGTCGGGACCACCCAAGAAAAGGCGCCGTCGCAATTGGAGACATCCTTGACAACCTCACGCAGATCGACGAGTAGGGCCGGAGCGATCGAGGTAACCTCAAGTGAAAGGATGCAAGCGCGCCGCCCCATCCCTTCGACCACGAAGGCACGGGCAAAGATTTCATGACGGAGTGCGTCGAAACCGTCGAACGGCAATACGTCCTCTAAGTTAATGGCCACCCGGGCGGCTCCGGCCTTCATCTCTCCCTTATCCATGACGAACGCCCTCCTTTATCTGTCGCTCACTCGATGCCGTACAAGCGCTGTGCCGTGCCGCCAAGCATAAGGTCCTTGTCCGTATCACTTAAATCTGTGGCGCGGACGCAGGCGACACCCTCTGTTAGCCACTCGCGTTTAACGGGATAACTCGTACCAAAGACAATATGGTCTGCACCAAGGACCTCAACCGCACAGGCAAGAAGCGTCTCGCCCCAGGGCTGAGCATGGGACATGTCGAAATAAACGTTGTTCTCAAGACGCTTGGAGACCGTCTCGGTATCGGTCTGGAAGCGACCCGAGGCATCTGGACGCCTGGGACCGTGCGGCAGCAGCATCTCCTTAAACGCAAAATAAGCGCCACCGAGCATGGAGTGGACCATCTTGATATTGGGGTAGCGCTCAAAGAAATCGCCAAAGATCTCTCGGCCGATCGCCGTAGTTTGGTCGACGCAGCGGCCATAAGAGCGGCGAAGGTTGTCGTACGCGAGAAGCGACTCGTTCTCGACCGGCACGGGAACATGGTGCACGTAAACGGTGACATGGCGTTCGTTCAGGTGCTCGAAAAAACTCGAGAAGACCTGGTCGTCGAGATAGCGCTTGCCGTAGTGAGCGCAGAGCTGCACACCCGCAAAACCATCGTCGAGTCTGCGGTCGAGCTCCTCCAAATTTGCTTTGGTGCCAAAGGGCGGCACAGCGACAAGCGGAATCAGACGGCCACTTGACGCCTTCGCGTCAGCAGCCATACCGTCGTTGAAACGCCGGCACATCTCGAGCGACATCCACTCGTGACAGCCGGGGAGCTTGAGGATCGCCTTGTCGACCCCCGCCTCATCCATATCGGCCAAGCGCTTCTCGAGGGTGTAGTCGCCCTCAATGTAGTTAAGACCCGGAGAACCGGCGGGCATCTCGATCACGATCTGTCGTTTGCCGGCGGAATTCATGGTCAGATAGCCTTCGGTGTCATAGGCGCGGGGTACCTCGGCCAAAAACTGTTCGCAGAGCGTCTCGTCATGAAAGATGCGCTCGTCGAACCAGTAGGAATTTGCATCGATAATCATTGGTTGAAACCGCCTTTCATCTTGTTGAAAACATTCTAGAAAAGCAGGTACCCGGACATCAATTCCAGCTTAAGCCCACTGTATTCCATTTTGGAATAGAACTTACCGCTCACACGCGAACCTCGCCCGCTCAACGAGACAAGCGCTAACAGCACGGGCTTAGACAGAAAACGGTCGGCCCGCATCCGTTGCGGGCCGACCGTTTCATTACAGGCTACCTTTGCCGTTACGCCTGGCGGTAATGGTCAAAGAAATCGGCGAGGTCTTCGAGCGACTCTTTGAGCACTTCCATGCGCGGCAGGTACACGATACGGAAGTGGTCGGGCTCAGCCCAGTTGAAGCCGCCGCCGCGCGTGATCAGGATCTTCTTCTCGTGCAGCAGGTCGAGGGCAAACTGCTCGTCATCGGTGATGTTGAACTTTTTAACATCCATCTTGGGGAAGATGTAGAACGCCGCGCGCGGCTTAACCACCGAGATGCCGTCAATCTTGTTGAGTGCCTCATACACAAAGTTTCGCTGCTCGTAGACACGGCCGCCGGGACGGATGTAGTCGTTGACCGACTGATGGCCACCGAGTGCCGTCTGAACGATCGACTGAGCCGGCACGTTGGAGCACAGGCGCATGTTGGAGAGCATGTTGATGCCCATGATGAAATCGCTCATACAGCGCTGGTTGCCCGAAAGCACCATCCAGCCAATACGATAGCCCGCAATCATATGCGACTTGGACAGGCCGCTAAACGTAATGCAGGGCAGGTCGGGGGCGAGCGATGCAATGGAAACGTGCTCGTAGCCGTCCATGCACAGGCGGTCGTAAATCTCGTCGGCAAAAATCATGAGCTGGTGCCTGCGCGCAATCTCGACAATGCCCTCGAGCACCTCGCGCGGATAGACAGAGCCCGTGGGATTGTTGGGGTTGATGATGACGAGGGCTTTGGTCGCGCTCGTGATCTTGGACTCCATATCCTCAAGATCGGGATACCAATCCGCCTGCTCATCGCACAGATAGTGCACGGGATGACCGCCGGCAAGGGTTGCGCACGCCGTCCAGAGCGGATAGTCGGGGCTGGGGATCAGAATCTCGTCGCCATTGTCGAGCAGCGCGTTCATCGAAAGCTGAATGAGCTCGGACACGCCGTTGCCCGTGTAGATATGCTCCATCTGAACGTTGGGCAGGCCCTTGATCTGCGAGTACTGCATAATCGCCTTGCGTGCAGAGAACAGGCCGCGCGAGTTGGAATAGCCTTCGCAGTCGGGCAGCTGCTGGCGCATGTCCTTGATGACCTCATCGGGCGTGCGGAAACCGAAGGGCGCCGGGTTGCCGATATTGAGCTTGAGGATGCGCTCGCCCTCGTCCTCCATACGGGCGGCCTCGTCGACGACGGGACCGCGCACATCATACAGGACGTTATCAAGCTTGGTGGATTTAGAAAAAGTACGCATGGTGGTGCTCCTTGCAATTTGAGCTGAGGGATGGGGTTCGGGCTTGGAATCGTTGCGGGGTGATGATGCCTCGCCTTGATCGGCGTCGCCGGCAAGCAGCCAGGTAACATCGACCTCCAAAATACGGGCGAGCAGCTCAGCCACATCGCGCCGCGGGATCGTCTTGCCGCTCACATATTGGCTCATCTGACTCTTGCCGAGTTTTTTGCCGAGCATCTCCGATGCGCGGATCACGTCCGACTGGCGAACGTCGCGATCGGACATAGCCTGTCGCAGGCGATCGCTAAACGTCTCTTGGGCCACAGGAACCTCCTTGCTGGCAAAGTTCAATTTATAGAACACGAATTGAACCGGGGTTCAATTTAGCAAGCAGTATAGCGCCGTACCTCATTCGAAAGTTCAATTTCATAAGAAAATGTATCGGACTCCGAGATCTGCCCAAAGCAAACAATGGCGTGTACACGTTTAGAGGTATTCGAGAAAACGGGCGGCGGCAAGCGAAACATCGGCCGTTCGATATATGGCGTTGATTTGGCGATGGGGATGCCCCTCGAGTGGGCGCACAGCAACATCGAACTGACAACGGCGCAAGATGAGCGCGGGAAGAATGCTCACGCCCAGGCCGTCCTCGACCATGGCCATAATCGCATAGTCATCCCAGGTCGACAGCTTGGAGCGCACCGTCAGCCCCGCCCGACGGAACAGCGGCGTAATCTCATCATCGGTGCCGCGTTCTAGCAGAATAAACTGCTCGTTGGCTAAATCGGCAAGAGAAACGACCTCCGCCGTGGCAAGCAAAGAATCTGCCGGCACTACCGCCATCAACTCGTCGCGCACCAAAGACCGCGATGTCATGCCATTTTCTCGAGGCTCATACGGGATAAAGCCCAGGTCGCAGCGACCTTCCGCCACCCATTGCTCAATCTCGGAGTAATCACCCATCAGCAGCTCGTAATCGACGTCCGGGTGATCGGCGCGAAAGTGCGCAATCACCGGCGGCAGCACGTGGGTCGCCACACTCGAAAACGTACCGATGCAGATTTTGCCGCGCATGAGCCCGCGCATCTCATCCACCCGTCGCTGCAAGCGAGTGAATTCCTCACAGAGCGCCTCAACCGCCGGCATAACTTGCCGCCCGTCGGCAGAAAGCACTACGCCCTCGCGGCTTCTATCGAGCACTTTAAAGCCCCAGTCGGCCTCAAGATCGGCCACCATACGGCTCACGCCCGACTGCGAATAGCTCAGGCGCTCTGCAGCACGCGTAAAGCTGCCGGCACGCACCGTCTCGAGCAGCACTTGCATCTTTTGGATATTGGTCTCCACGGCACGCCCCCACCCTTGCATGAGTTTTTGTCATGTTTTCCATGCATTATATTCGCTTTTCTTCTATTGCCAGTTCACCCATAGTGAACATGCTCGGATATAGAGGGGATTTCAGCGCATGAACAACGGACTGTTTACGTACTTAGCAGCATTGCTATTGTTTGGCTCCAACGGCATCATCGCCGCTGCCATCGCGCTGCCGAGCTCCGATATCGTGCTACTGCGCACGTTTTTGGGCGCCCTCTCGCTTGTCACTATCCTTGCCATCACCCAACGCCATAAACTGCAGGCGCCATCTCGTCCCCGCGAAGCCGCAGCACTCCTTCTGTCGGGAGCCGCGCTGGGTGCCAGCTGGATTTTTCTGTTCCGTGCCTACCAGACGATCGGCGTCGGCGTATCCTCGCTACTGTACTACTGTGGCCCCATCATTGTCATGGCGCTCTCCCCACTCATCTTTGGTGAAAAACTGACCGGCGGCAAAATCGCCGGGTTTATCGCCGTCGCCTGCGGTGCTTTTCTCATTGCAGCACAAGGTCTAGGCGGCAATATGCCCATTGCGGGTATCGTCTGCGGCATCGCCTCGGCATTTTGCTATGCGCTGATGGTCATCGCTAGCAAGGGTGCGCCACACATCGAAGGCCTCGAGAACTCCACGCTCCAGGTGAGCGCCGCCTTTTTGACCGCGCTGGTCCTTACGCTCCTCACGCAGGGCGCCCCCTCATTCCTGTCCGCCGGCGTCGCCGCCAGTATTGATTGGCGCGCCGTCGCCATGCTCGGCGTCGTCAACACCGGCATCGGTTGTCTGCTCTACTTTAGTGCCGTCGCCAAGCTGCCCGTCCAGACCGTCGCGGTCGTCGGCTACCTCGAGCCGCTTTCGGCCGTCGTGTTCTCGGCCGTCCTTTTGGGCGAAGCCATAACACCGGTCCGCCTGATGGGTGCCGCGCTTATCATCGGCGGCGCGATTTTTTGCGAACTCGCCGGCAAACGCGCAAACGCCAAGGCTGGCATCGCCCAGACAGCACGTGCTTAAAAGCCCCTGCTTTGAAATGCTACCTACGTACATAAATAATCCCCAGCTGGGGATTATTGTCTAAAATAACCTGATGTGCCAAACTGCTCTTGTATGTATAAAGACGGCATAAAGATTATCTGTCCTAGACAGATAACCGGATGTCTAAGGGAGTCCACGTGGCACACAACAAACTGGAGGCAAGCCCCCAAGACCAGCGTGGTCAAGGCGGGCACGGAGCCATCCCCCTCTCCGCTGGCATGCTGCTTGTAACGCTCGGCGTCGTCTATGGCGACATCGGCACGAGCCCCATGTACACCATGAAGTCAATCGTCGCCAACAACGGCGGCATCGGTACCGTCAGCGAGGACATGATCCTGGGCGCGCTTTCGCTCGTCATCTGGACCATGACGCTCGTGACCACGGTCAAGTACGTGGTTATCGCCATGAAGGCCGATAACCACAACGAGGGCGGCATCTTCGCCCTGTTTAGCTTGGTGCGCAAAGTGGCGCCGTGGCTGATCCTTCCCGCCATGATCGGCGGCGCGGCGCTGCTCGCCGACGGCATCCTCACCCCCGCGGTCACGGTCACCACAGCCATCGAGGGCCTGCGTACCATCGAGTGGGGCCACGCGCTGCTGGGCGACGGCCAGACCAACGTCATCATCATCACCATCATCATTATCTGCGGCCTGTTTGCCATGCAGCGCGCCGGCACCTCGTCGATCGGCAAGCTGTTCGGCCCGCTCATGACGCTGTGGTTCCTGTTCTTGGCTGGCGCCGGCCTGTTCAACATGCTCGGCAACCTGTCCATCCTACGCGCGCTCAACCCCATCCGCGGCATCATGTTCCTGTTCTCGCCCATCAACCACTCGGGCATCATGGTGCTCGGCTTCGTCTTCCTGTCGACGACCGGCGCCGAGGCGCTCTATTCGGACATGGGTCACGTGGGCAAGGCTAACATTTACGCATCCTGGCCGTTCGTAAAGGCGGCCCTCATCCTTAACTATCTGGGTCAGGGCGCTTGGCTGCTCGCCAACAACTCCAATCCCCAGATGCTCGCGATGGACATCGTCAACCCGTTCTATATGATGCTCCCCGAGCCCCTGCGCCCCTTTGCCATCGTGCTTTCGGCCGTGGCGGCCATCATCGCCTCGCAGGCGCTCATCACCGGCTCGTTCTCGCTGGTATCCGAGGCAACCCGTCTCAATCTCATGCCGCATCTGCGCATCCACTACCCCAGCGACACCAAGGGTCAACTCTATATTCCGCTCGTCAACAACATCATGTGGGTCGGCTGCATCTTCATCGTGCTGCTGTTCCAGAACTCCGAGCGCATGGAGAGCGCCTACGGCCTCGCGATTACCGTGACCATGCTCATGACCACGACGCTTTTGACGAGCTACATCGCCGGCATCCTCAAACACAAGCTGGGCGCCTGCGTCTTCGCCCTGCTCTTTGGTGCCATTGAGCTGTGCTTCTTCGCTTCGTGCCTCACCATGTTCTTTGACGGCGGCTACGTCATGATCTTCCTGGCCGCGCTGCTGTTTGGCCTTATGTACGTGTGGCGCCGCGGCACCGCCATCGAGCGCACGCAGACGATCCTGCTGCCCGTCTCCAAGTACATCGATCAGCTCAATCGCCTGCGCAATGACGAGACCTACCCCGTGCTCGCTGACAATCTGGTATTTCTCACCAACAGCCCCGACCCGCTCACGCTCGACCGCGACGTGCTCTATTCCATCCTGGATAAGCATCCCAAGCGCGCCAAGGCATATTGGTTCATTAACGTGCACGTTACCGACGAGCCCTATACGCACGAGTATTCCGTCGAGACCTTTGGCACGGACTTTTTGTTCCGCGTGCGCTTGGACCTGGGTTTTAAGGTCAATCAGCGTATCAACGCCTACCTGCGCCAGATCGTTGGCGACTTGATGGCATCGGGTGAGCTGCCGCCGCAGCATCACACCTACTCCATCTACGAGACACGCGGCAACGTGGGTGACTTCCGCTTTTGTATGCTTCGCAAGATGCTTGCCCCCGAAACGGAATCAACCGCAATGACCACCGCGTGATGGCCATCAAGTACGCCGTCCGCCGCGCCTGCGGAAGCCCGGCACGCTGGTACGGTCTTGAGAACTCGGCCATCATCATCGAGTACGTACCGCTCTTTGCCCGCATGCGTCCGGCCGTCAAACTTGTGCGCACCCAGGTGCCGCTCGAGGTTCAGATCGAAGAGGCCGAGGAAATGGAAGTCGACATCTTCTCGGACGACCTGGTCAACGGCAACGAGGCCGGTAAGGACATGAACGTCGATCCCACCGAGCTGCTCGAGAGCGTCGCCGATACGCCCGAACAGCAACAGCTCGACGGCCTCGAGAATGAACAACTCAACGACGCCAACTTCTAGCGACGTCACAAATCAACGACAGCGGCCCTGCACCTCACGGGAGATGCAGGGCCGCTTTGCATTGCGGTAAAGCTATCGGCTACGAACGACGCGGCTCGGGAACCACGAGCCTATCGGGGCTCGCGCCCTCGGCATCCATCAGGCTCACGTAGCGAATCGACGGATCCCCATACATCGCGTAGTAATAATTGCCCGTGCGCGCGCTAAAGCATCCGGTGTAGATAGTCTTCTCGAACTTGCCATCGCCCATCCTGGACGCTCCCTCGATCATCACCACGCCCTCGAGCGAGCGGAACATGCGAACGACGTTTTCGGTCTCGCTCTCCTTTTGCGGGTAATTGGCATTGAGGTACGCCGCCTTTACAAAACGGCTCGGCGAATAGCAATCGCCCGGAATGCCGCGCATGCCGGCACCGGCTCCATAGGGCTTGAGCTCGGCGCCACGCCATGTCGCCGTCTGCGGAAAATCGCTTGTGGCGGTGATATAGGTGCGCAAGTTTTCCATGTGCCACGGGAAGGTCGGCTGGTTGGCAAGGGTGTCGACCGGATCGTCGTATACATGCAGGCCGTCAGCCATCATCTCGACCACGATGCTGCGCTGGCTGTCGCCGATAATCCAATGGAGCAGCGACACGCCCAGCCCCTCTCCTGCAGATTTGGCGACAATCACCGTATCGCGCAGCGCAGCCTCGACCTCGTCGACCGTCGAGAACGTCGCTGCCACCCACAGGGGGAACTCATAGGCCGCGATATTGGTCTTGCCGTCGACAGGGCCCTCGGCATACTCGGCATAACCGGGAAAGTTGAGCCCCGCCACAGCCAGACCCGCATCGTTACCGCAATCGAAAAACATGGGATAGTTCTTGTAATCGATGCACATACCGATCACCGCGTGTGCCGCTGTCGCGTCGTCGATAAACGAATACGGAATGTGAAACCCGCGCGGCATCACGCGAACCTGTTGGCCGTAGTCAAAGCTCCAGTCGAGGTTGCGGCCCAGATACATGTGGCCAGAATTATCGGTAAATCGAATACTCGTACACATAGCGCCTCCTAGCTTTACGTTCTTGCTAATTTCATTGTCTCCAAACAAAAAGGCGCTAAACACAAAAGCCCGGACATGACAACAATGTCACGCCCGGGCTCAAAGACCGCAAATTCGGTCCCCAATTGAACCGCTCTAGACGAGTTTGCCTAAGCAGTGATCAATCATGTGTTGAATCATTTGAGCCTCGAAGCCGACG
>OHKI01000705.1_pt1 | contig 13102 bp, 11 predicted proteins | sample 1568771 | NCBI WGS metagenome assembly OHKI01 (sample SAMEA3879540, study PRJEB24766) | human gut metagenome | biome: human-associated habitat; feature: feces | place: USA | collected 1985/1987 | reverse complement strand
AGATCACAGCGATTTGCCTCTGCATTGCGCTCGTCGCGATCGCAGTCGTGGGCGCATCTCTGGCCTATTTCACCGATACCGACAATGCTGACAATACGTTCACCGCTGGCGGCGTCAAAATCAAGCTGATCGAGCAGCAGAGCAATGAGGACCATACCGGCTTTGTTCCCTATACTGGCGATAAGGTTCTGATGCCGATCGTCGGCTCTGCACAGGGCGAAAAGTACCCCAATGGCCAGCCCAAGGCTGCAAACTACATCGACAAGGTCGTTACCATCGAGAATACCGGCAAATCTGCCGCATGGATTCGCGCCTACTATGCGGTTCCCTCTGATCTCGACGATGGCTATGAGACCTTCAACGCCGGTGCGAATATCCTGCACGGCAACTTTGGCAACAAGATGACGGAGAATGGACTGGCAACCACTTATGAGAATGAGTGGAAGTGGATGAATAACGGCAAATGGCAGTATTTTGAGACCGTTATGGATGGCGTCAACTACAACGTCTACTTTGCGGACTACTACATGCCTGTCGCGGCCGGTGAAAAGACCGAGCAGTTTATTTGCGGCGTGTATCTGGACAAGAACGTGGACATGAAGGACGGCAAGTACTTTGACCCGCGCTATCCTGATGCGGATCTGAGTATTCTTGAAGGCACAGTGCACTATCCGGTGTTTGCGGTTGCTGTTCAGGCCGAGGGCTTTGACTCTGCCGCAGCCGCAATGGACGCTGCATTCGGTGCCCAGTACAATCCGTGGGGCACGCCCGTTACCAACTGGCAGTAATCTGAGCGCACGCTCTATTTTCACTTTGTAGTTTCTGATATGGCGCTGCACCCCTCGGGGTGCAGGCCACCCGGGAGTACCCGGGGAGCCCTCCGGGTATTCCCGCATGGCCTGAGAAGCCAGCCGAGCCCCGGCACCGCTCCGAAGTCTACCCACTGCGCGCGGCGCAGAAAAAATACCATACTATATTTTGATGAGGAGTAGAAGAACATGAAAAAGAAGATCACAGCGATTTGCCTCTGCATTGCGCTCGTCGCGATCGCAGTCGTGGGCGCGACCCTCGCGTACTTCACGGATACCAAGACCGCGACCAACACCTTCACAATGGGTGATGTCAAGATCAAGCTCGACGAAACCAACGTCAATGATGCCACAGGCGACCGCGTCACCAGCAACGAGTATAACGTCTACCCCGGTGCTGTCGTGACCAAAGACCCGATTGTCCATAACACTGGCAAAAACGGTGCTTATATCCGCGCTATTGTTACCGTTGAAAACGGCATGAACTGGCTGGGCCTCTACAACGATAACGTCTGGACTGCTCCGCAGGAGGCTGCATTCAATGCTCTTATCAACAATACGCTCGGTGCGGACTGGGTGCTTGTTGACATTGCTTATGATATGTCTGGCCCGGATCATCCCACCAGTGATTTTGTTGCGACCCTGAAATACACCAAGGTTTTGGATGCCGGTGCTGATACGTCCGCAATGTTCTCTCAGATCGCTTTCCCGGCAAAAATGACGGAAAATGATGTGACTACGCGCATTGCTCAGAACGGCAACTTTGGCATCAACGTTGTTGCGCAGGCTATGCAGGCAGATGGCTTTGGCACGTGGGAAGCTGCGTTTACTGCATTTGATGCGGGCTGATTCTCAAACCTCTAACCTTCTCCAAATATGGCTCTGCACCCCTCGGGGTGCAGGCCATACGGGAGTATCCGGGGAGCACTCCGGGTATTCCCGCATGGCCTTTACGGCCAGCTGACCCCCCATGTGCGATATGTAATAAGACTGAGAGGAGAAATGGCATATGAAGCGAAAACTGCTTGTGATCTCGTTGGTGGTGATTTGCGCCGCAATTCTGGCAGCGGGAACTCTCGCGTATTTTAACGCCGAGGGAACGGCACACAATGTAATCACCACCGGCGGTGTAAAGATCGCTGTACAGGAATGGGCGGACGCGGAAAAGACGCAGCCTTTTGAAGATCTGGAGGGCATCATGCCCGGCGCAACGGTCACGAAGATCGCCGAGGTCAAAAACACCGGCGCGTCCGATGCGTGGATTCGCGTATCCGTCACCAAAAGCATTGAACTGGCAGGCGATGGTGAGGCGAACACCGCGCTGGTCGAGCTGACGCTGAACGAGGCGGACTGGACAGAAAAGGACGGCTTCTATTACTACAACAGGGTATTGAAGCCCGGTGAGGTGACAGAGCCGATCTTCACAGCCGTGACATTCAAGTCCGACATGGGCAACGAGTACCAGAACGCGACTGCGACCGTGGACATTGCGGCGCAGGCTGTACAGAGCGCGAACAACGGCGAAAACGCGCTGGAGGCCGCCGGTTGGCCGACAACAACGCCGTAAGGAGGTAGCAACATGACGAAGAAGAAATTCCTGACGCTTCTGCTCTGCCTTGTGATGATCGTCAGTGTGACGCTTCCGACGACGCTGGCACTTTCGTCCGATTCGGACGGCGCGTCCGACGAAGTCTCGCTGACGCCGGAGGAGCCGGGCGCAGAGGGCGAAGAAGAACCGGAGCCCTATGACGGCCCGATCGACCAGGAGCTTCCGGAAGACCCCGAGCTCCCCGAAGACCCGGAAAATCCGGAAAATCCGGATGAGCCGGTCTGCACCTGCGACCCGCAGCCCGAGGAGGGCGAGCCGCACCAGCTCGACTGCCCCTTGTATGAGGAGCCCGAGGCGCAGGACTCGAGCCACATCCCAACCTGTTTTGATGGCTGTGAAGAACCGTTCTGCACCTGCCCCTGCCACCTGTTTGACAGGATCATGGCGTGCATGACCATCGAGGAGGCGGAAGCCATCATCGAGGCAGCTTCCGAGGAAGCGCTTGCCCTTCTGACCGAGGAGCAGATTGCTCTGATTGAGGCACATTTGACGGCGCTGATGCCGGAACCGCTGCCGCCCATCACCATTGAGGAATCCGAACCGCCTGTGGAGAGTGAGATTTACAGCCCCACTGTGAACTTCACCTATGTTGCTCCGTTTGGCGAGCCCGTTACCGGCGGCAGATAAGGAGGCAGAGTATGAAAAAGAAGAGAATTCTATCGCTGATTTTATGCCTGTCCCTTTTCTGCTCGTTGATCGTCCCGGCTTCGTCCGCCTATGCAGATCAGCCGGGCGACAGCGGCATGCGGTACAACAAAACGGCAACACGCAATGACGACGGCACATACACCATCACGCTGGAAGCCTTCGCCACCGGCTCGCAGCAAACGACCACGCAAACCAAGGATGTCCCGACGGATATCATTCTGGTGCTTGACCAGTCCGGCTCCATGGATGATCCGATGGGACGGGTTACATACTCAGAGTATAAACAAAAAAATTCAAAAAATTTGGACAACTATGACAGACGTCATAACGGCGGAAGCGCGAACTTGTGGTATAAACTGGATGATAATTCCTATGTTTCTGTCTCTGTGACGAAAACAACGACATACAACGAGTTAAGCACTAACCTGCCGAATTATAATACATGGGACGAGTGCTATTGGGACTATGCAAACAACCTATATGAGAAGGTCGGAGACGAGTATAAAAAGGTTACTCTAACGCGATCGGGTGGCTTTATCTCTGGTTACACATATACGTATAAATTCTCGGACGGCACGATCATAACAAGCAAAGGCAGCAGCGAAACTCCTAATCTTGGAACCCATGCGCCTCTCTACACGCCTGCGGCGGATGATGCAAACACCGTCTATACGTATACCTACACAGATGCCGCCGGCACAATTCAGACTATCGGCACTTCCACTGGTGCAGCCACTCAATATGCCCCGCCATTTTATAAGCGTAGCATCAGCACGAACGGCGGCGGTTCACGCCTGGATGCCCTGAAAAGCGCCGTTACAGCGTTTTCCAATGCCGTTGCTGCGAAGGCAGCAGGTGAGGATGGCGACATCAATGCCCCTGCCGATAATGTCAATCACCGCATTGCGGTGGTAGGCTTTGCGAGTGGACAACGCTATAACGGCACCAATTATAATTACAACAACACAGAAGTTTTTGTAGGTAGCAATCAATATAGATACGGAACTGCTGCACAAGGGCAATATGGGAACGCATTTCAGAATATGAACACCTCCACGGGAGTTGGCAATGTTAGTGCCTCTATTACGGCACTTGCTGCTGACGGCGGCACGCTCACTAACCTTGGACTTGAGATGGCAAATGGAATTTTTGCGGCGAACCCCATACAATCCGGAGAAACGCGGAATCGTGTCGTAGTTCTATTTACGGACGGTGTTCCCGGCTGGAGCGGTTTTGACTCCGACACAGCAAACGATGCAATCAGTCAGGCGAGCACTGCAAAGAACACCTATGGTGCGACGGTCTATTCCATCGGTATTTTCTCCGGCGCGGATGCCAGCAGTGCAGGTAACCAGAACGGAAACGAAACGCAGAAAGCAAACTGGTTCATGCAGCAGGTTTCCTCCAACAATGGCGCTTTCCACTACCCGAGCTATTACCTCTCTGCCGGTGATGCGGATTCTCTGAACAGCATCTTCCAGCAAATTTCCAACAACATCACAACAGGCGGCTCGTCAACGACACTTGGCAGCGAGACAGTCATTAAGGACATTATCTCCCCGTACTTCACGCTGCCTGCGGGCGCATCAGCAAGTGAGATTCGGCTTGATACGTATGACTGCACCGGAATGACCGGGGATACCTACACATGGAGCAGCACCAGCGACGGCAATGGCGGCGCGAAGGCATCCATCAGCGACGATCAGGTCAGTGTGACCGGCTTCGACTTCTCCGAAAACTGGTGCGGCACTGAGACGGACGCGAACGGCAACGTTATTTACCGCGGCAAGAAGCTCGTCATTACCTTCACAGTCGATCCCAAACCCGGCTTCCTGGGCGGCAACGGTGTTCCCACGAATGACAACGCGGGCGTCTATGAGAATAGCTCTGCTACGACACCTGTCATCACCTTTGAGCAGCCGACTGTCGATGTCCCGATTCAGGACGTGACGGTGGCGGCTGAGGATAAGAACGTATATCTGCTGGGCGGCGTGACTGCCGAGCAGCTCAAAACGAGCGCGACCGTCAAGGTCGGTGATATTGACCTTGACCTCAATGAGTCGAATTATGGTCTTCAAGACTGGCAGACAGCGTTTGTGGATATCACTGTGACGCTCAAGAAGGCCGATGGTACGCAGATTCCCACCGCTGGCCTGAATAACCTGACCGACGATACGACCTATACCATCGAAGTCACGGTCGCACCGAAAAATGAGGGAAATGCAACTGAAAAAACGGGAAGCAAAGAGGATAAGATCAACGTCTTTAAGCCGGAGCTGACGTTCAAGGATTCCGAGGCGTATTACGGTGAGACAGTGCCTACCGATTTCAGTGGCAACAAGGTCGGTTCGGAAACGTGGAAGCACGGTGATACTGTATCGACGGACGTAACTATGCTCGGCACAGAGCCGACGCTGAATATCAGCTACACGCCGGATGAAAGCAAGCTCGAAAGCGGCAAGTACACCAAGCAGGACATTGGCGTTGATGTGGCTGTAAAGATCGGCAACGCTGATGTGACCAACCAGACGACCTTCCTGCATACGGCTTGCGCAGGTCAGACCTGCACGCTCCCAGAGAACATGGAATTCCTGATTCACGTCAAGACCTGTACGCTGACCATCAAGAAGACCGGCGGCGCAGGCAATGAATCCTATGTGTTTGACGTTCTCAAAGACGGCACAAAGTATTCTGAGGTGACGATTTGGGGCAACGGCACAGAAGAACTCGTTGAATTGCCGGTCGGCAAGTACACCATTCAGGAAAACACCGGCTGGAGCTGGCGCTATACCGCAGACAACGGCACTGCGGCGATCCTGTCCGCAGACAATCCTGCCGGTGAGATCACCTGCACGAACACCGCCAACGACAAGATTTACTGGCTCAACGGCTTTAGTCAGGTAGTCAGGAACATCTTCGGCGTGAGTCACTGAGAAAGGAGGGGACGATGATGTATAAAGGCCAATTCGAAGGCAAGCACGATGGAGCGAAGGCACGACCGGCGCGCAGAAAAGCGCACCACACAGGCAGACTGACCGCGATGGTCATTGCCACGGCATTGCTTCTGGCACTGGCGATCAGCGGCACCGTTGCATGGCTCACCACAAAGGATAAGCCCATCACGAACACATTCAATCCCTCCAAGGTGGCTTGTGAGGTAACAGAAACGTTCGATTCAACAACCGGTGTGAAAAGCAATGTCAACGTGAAGAACACCGGCGACATTGACGCCTACATCCGCGTCAAGCTGGTGACCTACCGGACGAACGAGAAGGGTCAGCACATCGGCGGCACGGCAGAGATACCGGCATTTACGCCCGGTGAAGGATGGGTCCCTTATAACGGTTACTATTACTACACAAAACCTGTTGCACCGAATGCTCAGCCTGAAAAAGCTCTTATTGACAGCATTGAGCTGAAAGCCTCTTATGATGATGCTGACGGCGGAAGACAGGCCATTGACGTGATGGCGGAGGCCATCCAGAGTGTGCCCGCAGAAGCAGTCGGGCAGGCTTGGGGCGTCACCATTTCAGAGGGCAGCGTCACTGCCTACAGCGGCACTTAAGGGGGTGGGAATATGAAAAAGACTTTCAAATCGATTTTCACGTTCCTGATGGTGCTCGTTCTGCTGGCCGGCCTTGCCGCAAATGCGTTTGCGGCGGACGCCTCGATCACGTTCAAGGGACAGAAGGACGGCTTCGAATTCCAGCCCGGCAGCGACTACACGGCGACCGACCTGTTCGGAAACTTCAAGGGCGTGATGCCCGGTGACGTGCTGACCGAGGAGATCACATTCAAAAACGCCGCCACGGACTGCGACTTCGTGAATCTCTACATGCGCGCCGTCCCGCACGGCGAGGAAAATCCGCTCAGCGAGAAGGTTGCGGAAAAAGAGACCCTCGCAACGATGACGGAATTCCTCAAGCAGCTTTCCATGAAGGTCTGGAACGGCGAAACGCTGATCTTTGACGCGAAGGCTGACGAACTCGGCGGCCTTCAGGAAAATACGCCGCTCGGCACGTTCCGCACCGGCGAGACGGCAAAGCTGAAGGTCGAGCTGAGCGTCCCGTTGGAGCTTGGAAACGAGTTTTCCGAGCGCGTGGGCGAGGTTGACTGGGTTTTCCATGTGGAAGCCTTCAACGAAAGCCAGTTGACGGTTCGCAAGGTTTGGTCGGACGGCAACTATCTGCACGCCGGAGACGAGATCACCGTCAACCTTCTCAAGGACGGCAAGGTGGAAAGGACTCAGGAGCTGAACGCGGAAAACGGCTGGACATATACCTTTGACCGTCTGGTCGAGGGGCATGTCTGGACGGTCGAGGAGGCGAGAGTGCCTGCCGGTTACAGAGTCAGCTACCAGACGGAAGGCAACACGACGACGATCATCAACTCGCGTATCTACGTCCCCACGCCTCCCAACCCGCCTGTGAAGCCGACACCTCCGGAGGAGATCACGGTCGTGAAGCAGTGGAGCGGTGACAACGCAAAAAATCGCCCAGATTCCGTCACGATCACGCTCTATGACGGCGAAAAGGTCTACGACACGGTGCGCCTCGGTGATTGGAACGACTGGACGTACACCTGGAAGAAGCTCGACGGCCGCGGCAACTGGCAGGTCGTTGAGACCAACATTCCCAAGGGCTACACACCGTCCTACCGCGTGCGCAGTGATGTTGTGACCGTTACCAACACATATTTGCTGATCGACACCGGTCAGCTCAACTGGCCGATCTACGTTCTGGCCGCTCTCGGCGCGGTTCTGCTCCTGTCCGGCCTGCTGATGGCGACGAAGCGCAAGAAGGGCAAGAATGCCTAAAAAAGCAGGCATTGTCTGTGTGATACTGGGAGCAGTGCTGATCGGATCGGCACTGCTCCTGTTCGCACACAATCGGCAGGAGGATCAAAACGCCGGGCAGGAAGCCGAGAAGCTGCTGGCTGAGATCGAGGCTGTGATCGCTGCGCGCACGTCGGATGAAAGCGCCGAAGCGCCGTCCAGACAGCTGGATGTCGAATGGGCGCAGGAGTCCGGGCGTTCCCCTGAGGAAGCTCCGCAGCAGCCGCCGGAGGCTCCGCAGGACGAGACACCGGCAGCGGATGCGCCCGCACAAACGCCCGCGGCCATGCCTTCCGGCTACGATTTTATCGGATATCTGGAGCTTCCGTCGCTCGGACTGCGGCTGCCGGTGATGTCGAGCTGGAGTTATGAGCTGCTGAAGATCTCCCCATGCCGCCAGTTTGGCGACGCGCAGACAGACGACCTTGTCATTGCTGCGCACAATTACCGGACGCACTTTGCAAGACTCGGTGAGATGAAGGTGGGCGACAGCGTGCGCTTTACCGAGATGGACGGCACGCTCAACCGCTATACGGTCAGCGCCGTCGGAACGGTAAGTCCGGAGGACGTGGACGCTGTCCAGAACAGCGGTTATCCGCTCGTGCTTTATACCTGCACGGTCAGCAAGGAGGCGCGCGTGACGGTCTATTGCAGCCGCGCCGACAGTTAAATCTGTATTTTGAGCGCCGCCTCGCAGGAGGCGGCGCTTTTTCCGCCGCAAAGGCCCCCGGGTGCGGTTGAAACCTTCTTTTTCCTATGTTATACTGGGACATACCAAATCGGATGGACGCCGCTTGGCGGACGGCATGGGAGGCGCGGTATGAGCAAGGCAACAAAAAAGAGCATCCGGTACGGGCTCTGTGCGGCGCTGCTCATTGCCCTTGCGATGTGGACGCGCTGGGCCAGCCGGACGGATTTTCACGACCACGGATGGAACTACCTGCGCAGCGGGATCTATGTCTTTCTGTTCGGAGCATGGGGCCTGTCTATCCGCTTTCGCATCGTGCAGACCCACGTGCGGCGCTATCTGCTGATGATCGCTGCGCTGATGATGCTGTGGCTGCTGCTGCGCTCCGTCAAGTTCTCCATTGACAATGTGGATGCAGAGCGCCTGCTGTGGTATTGCTACTATCTGCCCATGCTGTTTATCCCGATGCTGTCCATGTTCGTCTCTCTGTCACTGGGCAAGGCGGAGGATTTTCAGCTCCCGCGATGGACGAAGCTGCTCTACCTGCCGACGACGCTCCTGCTGCTGCTTGTGCTGACAAATGACCTGCATCAGTTCGTATTTTTCTTTCCGTCCGGCGTCATGTCAGATCAGGATTATCGCTACAAGGCCGGGTATTTCCTCGTGGTGATGTGGGAGTTTTTGTGCGCCGTGGTTTCCATCACGATGATCCTGCGCAACTGCCGCATTCCGCACAGCAGACGTTTTTGTTGGCTGCCGCTCGTTCCGCTTGTCATGTCGGTGGGCTATGCCGTCGCGTATGTGCGCGGGACGCACTGGGTCTGGGTGATCGCGGGAGACATGACCGTGACGCTCTGCCTGATTTTTGCCAGCATTTTTGAAAGCTGCATCCAATGCGGGCTCATTCAGTCCAATCTCGGCTACGACGAGCTGTTTGAGGCGACGAGCCTGCCGGTCCAGATCACGGACAGGGCGCTTTGCCCGCAGTTTGTCTCCGTCGCGATGCAGGAGCCGCTGCCGCAGAGCGAGCTGCGGAGTATGCAGCAGGACAGCGTCCGTCTCAGCGGCGATACGCTTTTGAAGCGCCACGCGCTGCGGCGCGGCTGGGTGTTCTGGAAGGAGGACGTTTCCGAGCTCAATCAGCTCCGGCAGGAGCTGGAGATGACGCGAGACGAGCTCCGTGACACCGGCGACATTCTCGCAGCGGAAAACGCACAGCGCGCGAGGCTTCTGAAGCTGACCGAGGAAAACCACCTGTACGACATGATGGAGGCGCAGACCGCCCGGCAGATCTCCATGCTGCGCGACCGGCTGACCGAATTGCAGCGGACGGAGGACCCCGAAAGAGCCAGACGGCTGCTTGGACAGGTCATCCTCATCGGGACGTATATCAAGCGCAGAAACAACCTCATCTTTGTCGGCGTGCAGCGCGGCGCGATCTCCGCGCAGGAGCTTCGCCTGTGCCTCAATGAGTCGGTCGAAAACCTCAATTTGTACGGTGTGGACTGTAAGGCATTCGTCCATGGTGACCGGCAGCTGACCATTGAGCAGGCAGCCCAGGCATACGACCTGTTTGAGGCCGTCGTGGAGGCCGGTCTGGAGTCGCTTCGCTCGCTTCTGATCTTCATCGAGGCCGGAAGCGAGGCGGAGCTGCGTCTTTGCGCGGCGGACACGCGCTCACTTTCCGGCTTGCAGGAACAGTTCCCCGGCGTGGAATGGGAGCTGGAGGAGGACGGACTACAGTACATCGTCCGGAAACTCGGAACATCGGGAGGGAAATAATCGCGTATGGACAGGATCAAAGAGAGCTTCGACAGCCTGCCCATTGCGGCGTGCTTCTTCGATGAAAACGGCGTGGTGCGGCTCATCAATCACCGGATGCTTGCCATCTCAAATTTTCTGAGAAAAGGCGGCATTCAGACGCTTTCGGAAATGGAGGACGCGCTCCGGTCGCCGCCTGCGGACGTGGACTGCCTCAGCCCGCAGCTTCGCATCTACCGCCTTCCGGACGGAACGGCCATGCGCTTTGCGCAGGAGAAGATCACAACGAAGGCCGGGATCCGTTATACTCAGGTCACCGCTGCGGATGTCACGGAGCTGATCCGGAAGCAAACACAGCTCAGGGAAGAAAACGCAAAGCTGACCGAGGCGAACGAACGCCTGCGGACGCTTTTTGAGCAGATGCCGGAGATCATCCGCGAGGAGGAGACGCTGGCAATGAAGCTCCGCGTCCATGACGACATCGGCTACAGCATCCTCTCGGCGCGGCGGGCGCTGCTGCGGAAGGCAAGTCTGGAGGAGATCCGGGCAAATGCCGCCCTTTGGGAGCAGTCCATCACCGTTCTCTACCGCTCCAATCAGATGACGGTGGAGCCGGAGTCGGAACCGCTGGAGGCGGCGATCCGGCGCGCGGGGGAGATGGGCGTCAGGGTGCTTGTGGAAGGAAAGCTGCCGAGATCGCAGAAGCTCCGTGCATTGGCCGCGCTGGCGATCCGCGAATGTACGGCAAACTGCGTTCGCCACGCGGGCGGCACGGAGCTGTATGTGCAGCTCTGGCAGGAGCGCGGCTGCACGGATATGTTCCTGAGCAACAACGGTGCGCCGCCCAAAGGGGAGATCACGGAGGGCGGCGGCCTTTCGATGCTGCGGCTGCGCGTGGAGGAGGCGGGCGGCAGCATGGAGATCCGGAGCAGTCCTGATTTCAAGCTGATGCTCAGTCTGCCGGAAAAGGAGGAAACAGCACATGAGAGTGATGATCGTTGAAGACCAGACCATGATCCGCAGTTTGCTTGAAAGTTACTTCCGTGCGGAGGACGGCCATCAGATCGTTGCGTCCATTTCCGGCGCGAAGCAGGCGGTCGAGGTGTGCAGGACCACGCAGGTGGATCTCATTTTGATGGACGTCCAGACAGAGCACCGCGAGAACGGCCTGACGGCTGTTCGCCAGATCAAAGCCATGCACCCGGAGATCGTCATTGTTGTTGTGACCTCGCTGATCGACGGCGCGGTGCTTGAGGAGGCAAAGGCCGCCGGAGCGGACAGCCTCTGGTACAAGGATTCAGAGAAAAACCGTCTCATGGAGGTCGTCCGGCAGACAGTGGCAGGGGAGCACATCTTCCCGGACGCACCGCCGACGGTCGAGGTCGGAATGGCAAAAAGCACGGAATTTACAAAGACGGAGCTGAAGGTGCTGCGGCATTTGCTGCGCGGCCTGTCCTATACGCGCATTGCGGCAGAAATGGGCTGTGAAATGTCGACTGTGAAATTTCATGTGGCAAATATGCTCCAAAAGACGGGACTGGAAAACAAGCTCCAGCTTGCGCTGGCGGTCAGTGATGTGAAGCTGATCGCAGACCTGTCGGAGGAATGAAATAAGCAAGCAATATAAGGTGCCGCCTCAAGTTTTTCGCTTGAGACGGCACTTTTTTATGCAGCAGGAAAAAATATTTCCAAAACCTATCCAACTGGCGGGGGCGGAGACGGATCTTTTCCGCTACAATAAAAATGCAGAATCCATAAGAAGCGAAAGGCGGTGGAAAGCAGCGATGCGAAGAATTGTGCTGGATATGAAGGGCGGCCTTTTGGCGGAGGCAGTGATGCAGGCGCTGACGGGCTGTGATCCGGATTTTGTCGTCTACCGTTCTTTAAAACCGGAGGAGACCGTCTCCCTGTGCCGCGCCTGCCATGCAAACGTGCTTGTGATGGAGGTCATCCGTCAGGGCGTTTGGAAGCTGAGCGAACGGCTGAAAATTCAAAGCGACGTGAAAAAGCTTGGGTGGGACTGCAAGACACTCCTGCTGGTAGATGAGAACGCGGACGAAATGCTTGCCGCGGATGTGCGGCAGGCTGTGAAGGATCGGCTGGTGGACAATTTCATTTATGCGTCGGTGTCGCCGACGTATCTTGCGGGCGTGATCGACACGCTTTAGAAAGGAGAGAGCATATGCAGATCATTATTCAGAAGATCCCGGAGAGCCTTCCGGAGTTTGAAGCGCTTGCCGCAGGGCAGCGGACGCCGGAGAAGATCAGCGCGCTGTTCCTGTGTGCACTGTCTCTGTTTGACAGAAATATGGCAGACGGCGTGAGCGCCATGAACCTGCTTCGCGGGCCGAAGCCGATGACGCCGTATGATGCGCAGTTCCTGCGCGACCGGCTGCGCGGCAAGGCCTATCTGCCGCTGGCATATTTTGAAGGCGCAACGCCGCAGAACGGCTACAAGCCGAACGTGCCGTATGTCCTGAATGTGTTGTCGGACCCCCGGCCGCAGGACATCGAGCCGGGGTATCTGCGCGTGTTCCTCAAGACGGCGGGTGCGGACTCGCCGCGGCCGATGAAGCTGCGGCAGAAGGCCTCCACCGGCGAATGGTTCCTGTGGGAGTATTCAAGCATCCTCAGCGGCATCCGCATTCCCGCAGCGGAAGATCCGTGGGCATAAAAAACGAGAAAGGAAGTAAGAAATAATGGGTCTTATCAAAGCGGCGCTTGGCGCGGCTGGCGGCGTACTGGCCGACCAG
>OHKI01000697.1_pt1 | contig 13175 bp, 8 predicted proteins | sample 1568771 | NCBI WGS metagenome assembly OHKI01 (sample SAMEA3879540, study PRJEB24766) | human gut metagenome | biome: human-associated habitat; feature: feces | place: USA | collected 1985/1987 | reverse complement strand
GCGAGAAGTGCGGCGCAAGCTACCACATCGTCAACAAGAAGAGCAAGGTCGAGGGTGTGTGCGACCTGTGCGGCGGCAAGACCGTCATCCGCAAGGATGACCAGCCCGCCACCGTGCTGGACCATGCGGGCGCCGTCGCCGGTGCCGCCGTGGTCGCAGACACCACCGAAACCCCGCTTTCGCTCATGCACGACGCCATGACGCTGGTCGGTGAGCTGCGCCGCGCGCCCGAGCTTGCCTCGGCACCGGTCGCCGCGCTCACCCGCGATGGCCTTATGGCCCGCGCGCTCCATGCCGAGCCCGCGCGCTCCATCGCCGTCATGCCCAATAACGAGGAGGCGGCTCTTGAGGTTTGGCCCTCGCTCGACCACGCCGCCGCGGCATTTGAAGCTGCGACCAGCGCAGATGCCGAGGAGCAGACCGCAGACGCTCAAGACGAAACCGCCGACACCCCCACGTCCGAACCTGCTGCCACGCTCGACCTGGGCGACGGCAAGCCGCTGCCCGTGCTCATCCCGGAGTCCGAGCAGTTCGCCAACCGTCTGCGCAAGAATGCCCGTCTGCGCCGCAAGTGGGCCAAGCGCGAGGGCGTGAGCTGCTACCGCGTCTACGATGCCGACCTGCCCGACTACTCCGCCGCCATTGACCTGTACGAGGGCTGCCCGCAGACGCCGGGCCGCTGGCTCGTCATCGCCGAGTACGCCGCGCCTAAGACCATCGATCCCGCGCTAGCCCAGGCCCGCATGCTCGACATCTTGGCCATCGCGCCGCGCATCCTGGATGTTCCGGCCGAGCATGTGCACGCCAAGGCCCGCATGCGCTCGCGTGGCGGCTCGCAGTACGGCAAGCAGGGCGCCGGCAAGGGCGGATCGGGCGAGCGCGCCAACATCGCTCGCCGTCGCCTGCCGCTCATCGAAGAGGGTGGACTCACCTTTGCCGTCAACTTTGACGATTATCTGGATGTGGGCATCTTCCTGGATCACCGCGTCACCCGCAACCTGGTGCGCGAGCACGCCAAACAGGCGCGCCGCTTCCTCAACCTGTTTGCCTACACCGGCACTGCCACCTGCTACGCGGCCGATGGCGGCGTCGAGGAGACCGTGACGGTCGACCTTTCCAACACCTATCTGGACTGGGCCGAGCGCAACATGCGCCAAAACGGCTTTGTGGGGCCGCAGCATCACTTTGTGCGCGACGACGTGCTCGCCTGGATTCGTGACCAGCGCCAGACGCGCAACCGCTGGGACTTGATCTTTGTCGACCCGCCCACGTTCTCGAACTCGTCCAAGATGGGCCGTCGCACTTGGGATGTCCAGCGCGACCATGTCGAGCTTTTGGCCGGCATATCTCGCCTGCTTGCACAGGGCGGACATGCCATCTTTAGCTGCAACCTGCGCGGCTTCCGCCCCGAGACACGCAAGCTCGCCCGCGCGGGCGTGGTGTTGGAGGACATTACGGCGCAGACCATCCCCGAGGATTTCGCGCGCAACCAGAAGGTGCACCACTGCTATATCGTGCGCCGCCTGCCCATTGAGGACGCCATGGCCGAGGTCGGCTTTAGCGCCGAGGAGATTGCCGAGCGCGTCGAGGAGCTACGCAACCCCGAGGCCCGCAAGCCTCGCGCGGCAGTGCCCGCGCACGCGCAGGCCGGCAACGGCAAGTCGAACTTTGCCGGCAAACCCTCTCCTGCCGGCAAGCCCAAAAAGAAGAAGTTCTACGCCAGCAAGCCCAAGGGCAAATAACAAAGTTGCGGTGGAATATGGACTGCTTTGCCTGGAATTAGGCAAATTTAGACCGTATTTCACCGTAACTCATAGTGGGATGGCGGATGCCGACCTATCCCTGGATGACCAATCGGTAACCAATACCCACGTGCGTCTGGATATAGCGCGGATGTGCGGGGTCGGACTCGATCTTTTTGCGCAGCGTGCCCATAAAGACGCGCAGGCTCGCCAGGTCGCTCTTAGTTGCCGTGCCCCAAATCTCGTGCAGGATAAACTGGTGCGTCAGCACCTTGTCGGCGTTGTGTGCCAACAGGCACAGGAGCTTATACTCGATCGGCGTCAGATGCAGTTCCTCGCCATCCATCGTGGCGATGCCGGCATCAAAATCGATATGCAGCTCACCGGTATCGAACGAGCCCTCGGAGACAACGCCGCCCGTCTGCGCATACGAAAGGCGCCTGAGCGTCGTGCGAATGCGCGCGAGCAGTTCCTCGACCGAAAACGGCTTGGTCAGGTAGTCGTCGGCACCGGCATCGAGCGCGCGGATTTTGTCCGCGTCCTCGCTGCGCGCCGAGACCACGATAATCGGCATGCCCGACCATGCGCGCACCGACTCCACCACCTTGACGCCGTCCATATCGGGCAGGCCCAGATCGAGCAGCACAATGCTCGGCGTCTGCGACGAGGCGGCGGCGATAGCGGCATGGGCGGTCTCCACGGCCATATGGCGCAAGCCGTGCGCCTCGAGCGCGGCAACAATAAGATTGCGGACGGCGGGGTCGTCCTCAACGACCAAGATGAGCGGTTTTACGGCAGAGTTCGGCACGGCGCTACTCCTTATCAAACGAAACATCGGCGGCGGGAAGCTCAATCGTAAAGACCGAGCCGTGCGGGTCCGCCGCGGCAACCTCTATGCTACCGCCATGTGCCAACGCAATGGAACGGCAGAGCGAAAGACCCAGGCCAACGCTGCGGTGGCTGTCGGCCAGACCATGGTTGGCGGTATAGAACGACTCAAAGATCCGCTCGCGATCCTCGGGTGCGATGCCCGGACCATCATCGGCCACCGAGCACGCCACGCGTCCATCGTCGACGCTAATCGAAATCACGATATGCGAGCCTGCGGGCGTATAGGTGATGGCGTTGTTCACCAGATTGACCACCAGCTGCACCATCAGGCGCGCATCGACATTGACGAGCGCCGGCTCATCGCACGCCACCACCTTAAGGTCGTGCTCGCGCACGGCCGGATTTACGTGGCGCAGCGCCTCCTCGACGATATCGTCCATGAGCTCGAGCGTGGTCGACAGGCGCATACCGCCACCCTCGAGCTTGGTGATGGCGAGCAGATTCTCGACGGTGGCGTTGAGCCACAGCGCATCCGAGCGAATGGATAGAAGCAGGCCGCGGCGCGTCTGGGCATCGAGCACCGCGGTGCCGGTCGAGCCCTGGTCGAGCAGCACATCGGCATTGCCCGAAATACTGGTGAGCGGCGTACGCAGATCGTGCGAGATGGAGCGCAGCAGGTTGGCGCGCAGCTGCTCGTTTTTTGCAAGCACCGCCGCCTCCTCGCGGGCCTCCATGGCGCGAGCGCGATCAAGTGCCAGCTCGCCTTCGCTCACGATGGCATCGGCAAGTGTTCGCTCCTCGTGCGTCAGCACGTCGGGCTCGGCAACGATAGCCAGCACGCCCACCACCGAGGCGGGGTCGCCCGAGCGCGCGAAGCCGTCGCCTGTGCGAACCGTCAGGTAGATGCCATAAAACGCCGAGCCGCCAAACGTGGCGTCGAGCGGCGTTCCCACATAGGCGGACGCCGAGAGCCGCGGCGGCATCTGCGGCGCCAGTTCGTGCACCGGTGCGGCATCGCCCACGGCCGTGTATGTCGCACGCGGCAGCAGGTCATCGCCCTCGGCGTCGGCGCTGTACCACACGACCGGACAGCCCGAAAGACGCGCCAGCTGCGTGGCCATGGCGTGAACGATCTGCTGCTCGTCGGCGCAGCGCTGCAGCATGCGGTTGGTCTCGAGCACCATATGCGTGCGGCGGTCGCTGGCGGCAGCCTGTGCCAAGGCGCGGCGCAGGGCCAACGCAATCGAGCTCGACACAAGCGAGACCACGAACATGATGAAGAACATGCCGGGATAGCCGCGGTCGATAAGCGACAGCGAGTAGCGCGGGTCGACAAACAAGAAGTTGTAGAGCGCCACGGCGGCAGCCGAGCTCAGCAAGCAATACAGGCGACTCCAGGTAAAGAATGCGCACAGCTGCACGGCGAACACATAGACGATCATGATGCTCGGCGCGAGACCCGGATGGTCGAGCAGCGCGCCCACAATCGTCGCCGCGACCAACAGCCCCACCGACACGCAGGCGTCATACAGAGGAGTGCGGCGCGTCAGCGTTGTGCGCCGCCACCAAAAGCTATCGGCAATATCGCCGTCCGTACGGACGTCCATCAGTGCCCCGCCCCTCTCTCAAAAACAAAAACCACCACAAAGGGACAGGCACCTTTGTGGTGGTTTCCCTTGTGGTGGTTCCAAGTGTATAGCCTTTGCAACCGGCGGTCGCTAGACAAACAGCACGTGCGCGAGCAGTGCGCACACGCACGCCGCGACAAGCACCGTCACCGCGATCGAAATCACGCGGTCGGCCATATCCATGTTGGCCCGATTCGTAAAGAACCGATCTTCGGCAGCATCGGCGCGTACCTCACGCACCAGCTCGGTCGCAAGATCGCAACCGTCAAGCACCTTTGCATCCATGGTTTCCTCCCAGGACTCAATCCCCGTCAATACAAACCCGCCCGTTCGCAGACAAACCTCGAGCGTCGACTACGGCCGCTCGTTGGGGGCCAGGCGCTGCATCTTGTTCACGGCTTTGAACTTGGTGAACAGCGGCACGTACTCAAAGCTCACGTTGGAGTTCTCCAGGCCGTACCAGCGTGCAGGCGTGCCGGCGGCGCGGCGAATGATGTACTTGAGCGTGATGGCCGTACGCTCGCTCGGCTCCACATCGCTTTCAGGCGCCAGAAGCTTACGAATCAGGACGAACTTGAACGTGCCGATGTTACCCGGATCCTTGTAGACCGAGTAGTCATGCGTCTGCGGCGGCAGCTCGCCGGTGGCAGCCAGGTCCTGAACAACCTGACGCAGGTAGGCATTGACGCGCTGGTTGATCTTGTAGCCCAGGTACAGATGCACGCGGAACACGTAGTCGGTGCCGAACGTCTCGACCGAATAGGCAAAGGTGTGCGGCTCGTCCATGGTCTCGACATTCACAAACCACCAGGCGCGGGCGCGCTTGGGATGCTTGTCCAAGATCGAGTAGACAATATCGCGGTCGATGTAGTCGGTATGGGTGTCCTTGGTCAGGTACACGATGTTGTCGCTCAGGCGCTCGTAGCGATCGTCATCGCGCAGGCGCTTGAGCTGCGGCAGGTAGCTGCGCAGCGGCAGCAGCGTAAACTGGCGCTGCTCGACCGCCGTGCCGTTGTACCAGCACACCATAATGCCCATGATGAGTGCAGCCATGAGGATGGTGAAGTAGCCGCCGTGGAAGAACTTGGTGAGCGAGCTCACGAAGAAGAAGCCTTCGAGCAAAAGGAAGAAGGCCGCGAAGATCCACGGAGCAACCTTGAGCTTGCGCTCCTCGTGCAGGTAGAAGAAGAGCAGCAGCGTGGTGCACATCATAGTCAGCGTAATGGCAAGGCCGTACGCGGCTTCCATATGCGCCGAGTTCTGGAACAGCAGCACCACGATGACGCAGCCTACGAGCATGACGTTGTTGACCATGGGGATGTAGAGCTGGCCCTTGGTCTCGGCAGGGTAGAAGACCTGCATGTGCGGCATGAGGTCCAGACGGCTGGCCTCGGACACCAGCGAGAATGCGCCGGTGATGAGCGCCTGCGAGGCAATGATGGCCGCGACGGTGGAAAGGCCTACGGCAAACGGGCGCAGGCCCGGGGCGAGCATCTGGTAGAACGGGTTGAGATCGGCAATGCCCATGAGCTCGGGGTTGGCGGCGTTGTTCATAAGCCAAGCGCCCTGGCCCATATAGGACAGCAGCAGGCAGCACTTAACGAACGGCCAGGTAGCGTAGATGTTGCCGCGGCCGACGTGGCCCATGTCGGAGTAGAGCGCCTCGGCACCGGTGGTGGCGAGGAAGCAGCTGCCCAGAATCATGATGCCCGCGTGGTTGTTGGGGCTCAACAAAAAGGCGATGCCGCGCAGCGGGTTGAGGCACAGCAGCACGGCGGGGTGCTGGAAGACAAAGAACAGACCCGTGCCGCCCAGGAACAGGAACCACAGCGTCATGATGGGGCCAAAGGCGTGACCGATCTTGGCCGTACCGATGCGCTGTACCAAGAAGAGCACGATGATGATGGCGAGCGTAATGGCGACGACGCGGCCCTGGTCATCGCCCAGCACGGCATGGACCGCCGGGATGGTGCGCAGGCCCTCGATGGCCGTGGTAACGGTAACGGCCGGCGTCAGGATGCCGTCGGCGAGCAGCGCGGCGCCACCCAGCATGGCGGGGATGATGAGCCATTTACCGCAGCGCTTAACCAAGCTGTACAGGGCAAAGATGCCGCCCTCGCCATGGTTATCGGCGCGCAGCGAGATGAGCACATACTTGATAGTGGTCAGCAACGTGACCGTCCACACGACAAGGGAGAGCGCGCCGAGCACGAACTCCTCCGTGACGCTTCCGATGCCGCCGTTGCCGGCAACGAGCGCCTTGGTTACATACATAGGGCTGGTGCCGATATCGCCGTACACCACGCCCAGCGTGACGAGCATCGCCGAGATGCTCACAGGAATCGCAGCGTGCGAGGCTGCCTCCTTGGCCTTTTGTTCCATAAGCCGGTTTCCTCCCAACTTTAATGTTCGAAGGAATTATAGGTAATCGGCCCATGTTTGAATGGCACTGTTTTCCCAGCTAAATAAACATTTATACGGCCTTTAGGCTACCGCGGCGATATGGAATGTGACAAAGGGACTGTCCCTTTGTCACATCGCCGCATTCGTTACTTGCCGAGCCAGTTTTTGAACCACCACTCCATGGAACGGCTCATCTCGGCCATAAAGGGACTCGTGTACTTGCGGGTATAGATGTCCACGACGCGCTCCCCCACCTCGCGGGCATGCGGACGGAACATCGCGTCCATCTCGGCCACCTGCGCGTCCATGGTCGCAGCATCGGCGCGGCAGTAGCGCTCCTCGTGCACCAGGTTCACCACGGGATGTGCGATTGCCGGGCGCTCCTTGCGGGGCGTGCCGATGATGAGCATCGATAGCGGCATGGTATAGGGCGGCAGATCGAGCAGCTCGGCAACTTCCTCGGCATTCTCGACGATATCACCGATGTAGCAGCTCCCCAGCCCCAGGGCCTCGGCGGCAACCACGGCGTTTTGAGCGGCGATCACGGCATCCTGCGCCGCGATGGCAAAGTCGCCCAAACCCGGTGCACGACGGGGCGACTTGCCCGTGCGCTCTACAAACTCGGGCTCAAAGCAGCCCACATGCTCAAACAGATCGATCCACTTGGCATAATCGACCACAAGTATTAGTGCCCAGGGCGCCTTGGCGATCATGGGCTGGTGGTCGCACAGATCGGCCAGGCGGTCGAGCGTGGCCTGCTCGCGAATGCTTACGATGGAATACATCATCATGGCGCCCGCCGACGGCGCGCGACTCGCCGCATGCAGAATCGCTGCACGCTGCCCGTCGGTCACCGCCACGGGACGGTCGCCGTCATCACGCGCGAAGGCACGCGTAGACGAGCGATACTCCAAGATGTCCAGCACCGCATTGCCCGTAGTCTCGACCGGATAGCCGCCCGCGTCCACGCCCACAGCTCCGCCGCAGTACTCGGCGCCCGTCATACAAACCTGCTCGCCCATAGCTCTATCCTCGCTAATTCTTTAAGAAGCCTTTACGTTTCCGTGTAATTCCCGTCCATTATCGCGCAGGTCGCCACTCCATTGCGCCACACCGCCACACGTGCGCGTTAATATGGCTGGTTGTTGTGCGCAGCCACCAATTGCAGCGCATATCTTGGTAACAATCGGGTAAACCCCCGCTTTCGTAGGTTTTGCATTTGTGAGGAGTTTCAGCATGTTCGCTGCCGCCATCTCGCTCGTCGGTCTTGCGGCGACCGTCTACCTTGTTTTGCGCGAGGCCAAGGCCATTCGCGCTCAGTCGGACACCGTTGCCAAAAGCGCTCTTGGGTGGAGCGTCGCCTTCGGCCTGTTCCAGCTCTTTTTGACCATTTGGGGCGCCATTGGCCTCGTCGCCCAAAACGAGCCGCTCGCCTTTGTGATGCTCATCCTGACCAATGCCATTCTCACCGGTTGCGCCTGGGCCAGCATCGCCCGCGACCGCATCGCCCCGCACGTCTTTGCGTTCGCTGCCACCGATGCCCCCGCCCCCACCGGCAAGCTCGCCCGCCTGCGCGGCGCCTTTGTGGGCAAACCGCTCGTCGCCGCTGTCTTGTGCCTGCTGCTCGCCGGCGTCTTTGCGCTGCTAGGCATGGAGGTATCGTCCAACCACGACTTTACCTGGGTCTACCCCCTGTGCATCCTGCTCGAGTGGGCCATCATCACCGTGCTCATGACCGGCCTGTTCTTCCTGTTCCAGCGCCACGGCGCAGCTCCCGCGGTCCTGGCCTTTGCCCTCTTTGTCCTGGGCATTGCCGAGTTCTTCGTCATCACGTTTAAATCCATGCCCATCCAGCCGGGCGACCTTTCGGCCATCTCCACCGCCGCCGCGGTCGCCGGCACCGGCTACACCTTCTCCATCTCGCTGTTCTGTGTGCTGTCCATGGGCTTTACCGCCATCGCCATGCTGCTGTGCGAGTACGCCGGCCTGGTGGCACCGCACCGTCAGAAGGGTGCCGCCAACGCCAAGCGCATGCTGCTCACCAACCTGCTCGTGGCAGTGCTGTGCCTGGGCGGCGTAACCGCGCATGTCACGCTCATCGACTACTACAACACCCTCGGCATCACCGTCTACACCTGGCGCCCGCTCGAGAGCTACTGGCGCGAGGGCTACCTGCCCGCCTTTATTAGTGCGGCGCAGTCCATCAAGCCGCCCAAACCCGCCGACTACTCCGTCGACGATGCCAAGGCCACGCTCAAAAAGTACGCCAAGGCCTACGACAAGTCCGACGCGGCCAAGAGCGACGAGCGCGCCGCCGCAAAGGAGCAGTTCGACAGCGAGAAGCCCACGGTCATCGCCATCATGAACGAGACCTTCTCAGACCTTTCGATCTACCAGAACATGCGCGCCGGCTACGAGGGCCCGCAGTACTTTAAGAACCTGTCCAACTGCCTCAGCCGCGGCAAGCTCTATGTGAGCGCCTACGGCGGCGGTACCGCCAATACCGAGTTTGAGTTTATGACCGGCAACTCCATGGCCAACCTGGGCTCGGGCGTGTACCCCTACACCATCTACAACATGGAGACGACCGGGAACCTGGCAGAACAGTTCAAATCGCTCGGCTATTCCACCACGGCCATGCACCCCAACCACGCGACCAACTGGAACCGCGAGAACGTCTACAAGGACTTTGGCTTTGACCAGTTCCTGTCTATCAATGACTTCCAGGGAGCCGACACCCTGCGCGGCATGGTGACCGACCAGGCTACCTACGACAAGATTCTTGAGCTGCTCGACCAGAACGCCGATCCGCAGTTTATCTTCGACGTGACCATGCAGAACCACTCGGGCTACGATACGGGCCTGCTGCCGGTCGACAAGCAGATGCACCTGAATATCGACACGACCGATTTGGACGCCAAGACCGTCGAGGACGGCACGCTCTCCGATGTCGACGAGTATGTCTCGTGCATCGAGCAGTCCGACCAGGCGCTGCGCTACTTCCTCAACGCCCTGAGCAAGCTCGACCGTAAGGTGGTCGTGGTGTTCTGGGGCGATCACCAGCCGTTCTTCCCGTCCAAGTTCAATGACAAGTGGTTTACCGGCGAAGACGATGCTACGCATCAGGAGCGCCTGTGGCAGACCGACTACATCATCTGGGCCAACTACGACGTTGCCGGCTGCGACCAGACGAGCGAGACCGACGACCTGTCCACCAACTACCTGTCCACCCAGCTGATGCAGCTGATCGGCGCCCCGCTGACCGACTACCAGAAAGCGCACATGACGCTGCGTAAGTCGCTGCCCGCCATCAACTCGGTGGGCTACGAGGACGCCAGCCTGCGCTGGGCGCTCTCCTCCAACGTCACCGGTGACGACGCCGCTGCCGCAGCCGCCACCAAGGCGCGCGAGGATTACGCCAAGATGCAGTACTACGAGATGTTCCGCGACGGCAAGAACGTGTACACCGAGCACTTCCAGACCGAGGCCAACGAGACCGACCCCAACCTGGCACCGGGTACGACCAAGATTAAGTAGCTGCTAGCTGCTGAGCCACAACTGAAACGTCTGTCCAGGTGGAGGCATATAAGGTTCCCTGCTCGGACAGTCCTGCTCGCACGGAGAGCACATTAAGTGCTCTCCGGCTCGTGCGGAACTCGCGATCGACCTTATATATTTGCCCTCCCCGGGGCTCCCGCACAACGGGACCTCGGTTGAGTTCTATCCCGGTTGCAGTTGCTTCGCTCCTGCACTACATGGTCGATACGGCGGTTTGGCGTTGGATCGGTTCTTTCTGATATATGCTGATTGCGGCTCTTCTTTTGGGAGGAGTCGCTTTTTTGTTGCTAGGAGGTTGGCCCGTGGTTGATGGGGATGCTCGCTCTGAGCTGCTTTCTGCTGATTGGAATGGCGAATGGATGCGCTTGCAGGCTGGTCGGCGGCGGGCTGATGATTCTTTTGAGTGGGATAAAAGGGCTCGGCATTTTCGGCCGCTTGAGACTGCTCCGTATGCCCGGGATTTTATGAAGCTGTTGGCGCTCCAGCCTGGTGAGTCGGTGCTTGATATGGGGTGTGGGGCTGGGTCGATTGCTATTCCGCTTGCGCAAGACGGGCATCCTGTGATTGCTGCTGACTTTTCCCCTGCCATGTTGGGCACGCTTGATGCTGGCATTGAGTACTATGGGCTCGAGGATCGCATTACACCGCTTGAGCTTGCTTGGGATGATGACTGGGATTTGGTTGGACCGGTCGCGAAAGCGGTAGATGTTGCCTTTGCCAGTCGCTCTGTCACCACGACCAACCTAAAAGGCGTGCTTGCCAAGCTTGATCGAACGGCTCGTCGGCGTTGTGCTGTCACGATGGTCGCCAACTCCAGCCCGCGCTATGACCTGCACCTGATGAACGCCATCGGTGCCTCGGTTACCTGCAGTAATGGCTTTGTGTATGCCTTTAACATCCTTATTCAGATGGGTGCGCTGCCACAGGTTACATACTTTGAATCGCCCCGCCGCGACACCTTCGATAGTCTCGAGGCGGGCGTGGCAGACTTTTCTCGCATGCTCGAACATGGCAACGAGGATAAGATCGACCGCCTGCGCGACTATATCGCTCAACACATGATTGAGAATCCCCATGCCGGCGAGCCAGGGTCCAAGGGCGTGCCGCAGGGGCGTTACATGCTCGACCACGTCCGCAAGGTCCGTTGGGCGTTTATTGCATGGGAGCCGGTCTCTGCACCCCGCTCGTAGTCTGTTCGCAGCCCGCACCGCCCACTCACTCGGCATCCGCATTCTTTTTGAACTGGGCAAACGCGCTCCACACCGCGCCGTTCCTGCGCTATCGTGGGACAGCTCACGTAGATTAAGGCCCCATTGCGGGGCGCCCCATACATAGAAAGCGAGAACCCATGGCACTGACAGGAGCACAGGTCAAGCAGCTTCGCAGCATGGCCCATCACCTCAACCCCGCCATCATCATCGGCAAGTCCGATGTCAACGAGGGCACCGTCGAGCAGACGGTCGCCTATCTGGAGAAGCACGAGCTCGTTAAGTGCTCCGTGCTCGATGGCTCCAGTCTTTCCGCCCGCGAGGCCGCCGAAGAGCTCGCTGAGCGTTGCCACGCCGAGGTCGTCCAGGTCATCGGCCGCAAGTTCTCGCTGTATCGCGAGTCCTCGCGCAAGGACATCGAGAAGATCAAGCTCGTCTAAGAACCAATGATCCGGCGATCCAACACATAGCAAGCTTACGGGTGCCCAAGTACTTCGGGCGCCCGTTTTTTATCGCTCGACCAGCACGCGATTGAGCCGCCCCTCCACCAAGCGCTCGTATAGACGCCGCGTCTCGGGCTCGGGCACGCCATTGACCTGCTCCCTCAGGTGGTGCATATGCCCGCTGTACAGCTCGACGATATCGCGCCGCCGCCCCGCCGCACTGTAGACGCGCATGGCGCAGCGCACCATATCCTCACGCGCCGTTTCCTGTCGAAGCCCCGACTCCGCCAGCCAAATCGCCGACTGCAGATCGTTTTCTTCTAGAGCGGCATTTGCTCCCTTAATCATGCAATCGATGTACTTTGACTGCATAATGCGCCGCATGCGCAAAAAGTAGGTGGGATTACAGCCATTGGGAACATACAGCGGTCCGGCATAAAGCTGCTCAATCTTAAGGCACAGCTCAACTAAATGGGGCCCGCGCGCACCCGTGCGATTTCCCAAAACCTCGCGGCTTATCTGGTCGAACAGCCGTACATCGGTCTTGACGTAGTCGCTGTTGAGTCCGATGCATTCATTTTGGATGAGCACACACGACTTGCCATCCGGTGCGGGCCCCAAGGCCGAACGCAGGCGCGATATCGTCGAGTACAGATTGTTACGGGCGCTATTGAACTCGGCATGGGGCCACAGCTCCATAGCCAGCGTCTCGCGGTCGACCAGTGCATCCATGCCCAGCGCAAGCCGCTCGGCAAGCGTCGCCGCTTTCTTGCGGCGCCACATCTTATCCGTGATGGGAAACCCGTCGCGCTCGGCGCGAAACGCCCCAAACATGCGGATCTCGATATGGCCAATCACATCGACACCCTCGGCATCGCCGGCCTGGAACAGACGCTCGCCTTCGCCCTCAAAGTCGTCACGCAGCGAATACCGCGACAGCTCGCGCACCGGGAGCTTCTTTCGAATTCTAGCAGCCGGCTCACCCAGACAATGCATCGCAAGACGCGCAAACAGCCGATACGACGGATCCAAAATCCCTGGGCGATTCATGGACATCCAGGCTGCAAGGTCGCTATCGCGGCCCGCGGAGGCCAAATGCAGCGCCACCATCCATGCCTCGGCACCACCGACCTGCGTTCGGCTCAAATCGAGCAGCTCTGCCTCTTCGCGCACCGATACCATCGATGTATTGTGTAAGTACGCCGCGCGCTCTAGCAGCAGTGCGTTGTCGCGTATGTATCCAATCGATTCCTCGGCAAGTCTGAGCACCTGCACCGCACGGAATTTGGCATTGACCGGACGCCCCTCAGCCAGCGACTGCCAGCCTTCCAGTATCAAGCCAAACAACTGGACTTGATTGTC
>OHKI01000684.1_pt1 | contig 13337 bp, 8 predicted proteins | sample 1568771 | NCBI WGS metagenome assembly OHKI01 (sample SAMEA3879540, study PRJEB24766) | human gut metagenome | biome: human-associated habitat; feature: feces | place: USA | collected 1985/1987 | reverse complement strand
CGTTTAAGCCATTTGAGTTTGTCGGCATATGGTGGAAATTTGAAATTGGGATAGAGGTGCAGAGAGGAGTCGACGATGCTGCGGCAATGACTGAATGTCTCGAAACTTTCGCGGCCGTGGTAGGCTCCCATTCCGCTGTTCCCGATTCCTCCGAAGGGGAGGTTTCCGTTGGCGGTTTGTACAATGGTGTCGTTGATACAGGCTCCGCCCGATGTGGTGTGTTGTATCATGTAGCGTGCCCGTTTTTTGCTGCGGGTAAAGTAGTAGAGGGCGAGGGGCTTTTCCCGGTCGTTGACGTATTCGACACAGTCGTCGATGTCGTCGAACGGGAGTACGGGGAGTATGGGGCCGAAGATTTCGTCGGTGAGCAGAGGGGATTGCAGGGGTATGTCGGTGAGCAGCGTGGGGGCTATGTATCGGTCGGCGGGATCGCTTGTGCCTCCGCAAAGTATCGTGCCGTGCGAGAGGAGCGCCGACAGGCGGTCGAAATGCCGAGCATTGACGATACGGGGATAATCGGGGCTTTGTTGTGGATTTTCGCCGTATTGGCGGGTGATTTCGTCACAGATATATTCTGTGAGTTTGTCTTGGACTTTGTGATGTACCATGAGGTAGTCGGGGGCTACACAGGTTTGTCCGCAGTTGAGGAACTTGCCCCATACGATGCGGCGTGCGGTGGCTTTCAAATCGGCATCGTCATCGACGATACAGGGACTTTTTCCTCCCAGTTCGAGTGTGACGGGGGTGAGGTGGCGAGATGCGGCTTGCATGACGTGACGCCCGTATTCGACACCTCCTGTGTAGAAGATGTAATCGAACCGTTCTTGCAGGAGTAGCTCGGTGGTTTCCCGATCGGCATCGGTAACGGCGATGTATTCTTCCTCGAAACATTCGTCGATAAGTTCTTGCAGAGCGGCAGCCGTACGGGGTGCTTCGCCCGATGGTTTGACGATGGCACAGTTACCGGCTGCTATGGCTCCGATAAGGGGGGATAAAGCTAATTGCAGCGGGTAATTCCACGGGGCAATGATGAGTGCACAACCGTAGGGCTCGTAGTGAATGCGACTTTTCGAGCCGAAGAGAAAGAGGGGGGGTAGGACGACGTCGGTCGCGAGCCCAGCTTTGCAAGTGATTTTTTATTGTCCGTATTTCGTGGAGGAGGAATCCGATTTCGGTGGCATAGCTTTCGAATGCGGATTTTCCCAAGTCGGCATGCAGGGCTTCACCGAGTTGTTTTTCCCGACTAACGAGAGCTTCGGCCAAGCGGTCGAGAGCACATAGCCGGAATGGAATTTCTCGTGTGATGTGTTCGTTGAAGAATGCTTTTTGAAGTTTTACCAAACGGGTGTATTTATTATTTGTCATCATTCGATTTTTTTTGATAAAGATAGCGAAGGAAAATTAGGAACTGAATCTTTGAGGGGGTTGATTTTCTATGGTGTGACTCGATAAGCGTTTTTTCGCATTCTCTTACAGGTGGGAGAGGTTCGATAAAGGCGGAAGGAGGCAGGAGTTTGGATTTTTGTAAACTATTTCGAATTACGACCGTTATAATTTATTATCGAAAAAGGAGTTGTCTCGAAAATTTATTTCGATTGAACGATATAAATCAATTAAGAAGCTGTTTAACGTTATGTGTAAAGTTTTTTTTATTCGAAGTCGGCTTGTTGCGTCGGTATTGATTCTCCTTTGCGGAGGGGCTGTTTATGCCCAGCAACCGGCTACTCGTTATTTGTCTGACGACATACCGAAGGCGTGGACTCCCGATACATTGTTTTCGCAGCAGTTGCCTCCTGAGGATTTATGGTGGAGCGGATTTAACGATGCTTGTCTCGACACGTTGATTCAAGAGGCGGTGGACAGTAACCATAATTTGTTGGCGGCCGCTGATCGTATACGTATGGCCAGAGCGGCTTGGCGTATGGAACAGAGCGGTTTCTATCCGTCGGTGAATTTTTCGGCCGGTTGGACGAAGACCCGTAATAGCAGTTATCTGGGGCGAGAGGCTGCCGATAACACTTATTCCCAATATGCTTCGGGTGATTTGTCGGTGAGTTGGGAAATCGATTTGTTCGGTTCGATACGTCAGAGGGCCAAAGCGAAGAAAGAGTTGTTTCGTGCTTCCCGGGACGAATATAACGGGACGATGGTGTCTCTGTGTGCCCAAGTGGCGACCGCTTATATGACATTGCGCACGTATCAGCAACAGTATATTGTGGCCGAGAGCAATATCCAATCGCAACGGAGTATCCTGCATATTACGGAGGTGAGGTACGAGACCGGATTGGCATCGCAACTCGACGTTTCGCAAGCCAAGACGGTTTATTTCAATACAAAGGCTTCTTTGCCGTCTCTTGAAGCGGGTATAGAGAAACAGATCAATATTATCGCTATTTTGTTGGGAAAGTATCCCGATGAGTTGCGTCCGATGCTTCGGACGACAAAGCCGTTGCCTGATTATCGGAGGTTAGTGGGTATAGGTATTCCCATGAATTTGCTCCGCCGCCGTCCTGATGTGAGGCAGGCCGAACGGACGGTAGCATCGTATGCGGCTTCGGTAGGTGCAGCCAAGTCTGATTTTATGCCGAAATTGTATTTGAACGGTAGTATCGGATTCGCTTCCAGAGATATGGACCATTTTTTCAATAAAAGGAGTATGACCTATCAGTTGGCTCCTACCGTCTCGTGGCCTTTGTTTCAAGGGACACAGCGCATACAGGCTTTGGCATCGGCGAGGGCTCAGCTCGATAGCGGCATAGAGCAGTATAACCAAACTGTGTTGACGGCTGTCCAAGAGGTGGAGAATGCCATGAACAGTTATACGCATATCGTCAAACAAATTGCGATGTTGAAAGAGCTGGTGGCCGAGGGTGAAAAGACGTTGTCGCTCTCGCTCGACTTGTATAAGCGAGGCTTGTCGGGGTTCCAAAATGTACTCGATGCGCAGCGCTCATTGCTTTCGTATCAAAATTCTTATGTGTCGGCGCAGGGAAACGCCATCAATGCGCTTATTCTTTTATATCAATCGCTGGGTGGCGGTTGGATAGATTCGAGTCAACCCTAAAATTAAAATTCATATTTTATGAGACGTTTGTTTTCTTATATGCCGATAGTGGCTGTGGCTGTATTGTTTTCGCTTTTTTCCTGCCAATCGAAAAAGGGGGAGAAGCAAAGTGGCGATGTTCGGCTGCCCGAAATATCGGTGGCTTATCCGGCGGTCGATTCGGTGGTTTTGATAAAGAGTTATCCGGGTTACCTTACTTCGTTACAAACCGTCGATCTGGTAGCTCGTGTGAACGGATATCTGCAACAGGTGGCCTATACACCGGGTGAGATCGTAAAGAAGGGACAGTTGCTTTTCGTTATCGAACCTTCGCAATACGAGGATGCAGTGGAACAGGCCGAGGCAGCGTTGAAAACGGCTCAGGCACAGTATGATTATGCAGAGAATAATTACACCCGAATGAAAGAGGCGGCGCAAAGCGATGCCATCAGTACGATCGATTTGATACAGGCGGAGTCGAAATTGGAACAAAGTAGGGCCTCTGTTCGGAATGCCGAGGCTGCGTTGTCGACGGCTCGCATACAGTTGGGGTATTGTTATGTGAAAGCCCCGTTCGAGGGCCGGATATCACGCAATTTGTACGATGTGGGTAATTATATCAGCGGGTCTTTGCAATCGACGAAGTTGGCGACTATTTATCAGGATAAGAAAATGTATGCCTATTTCAATATCGAGGATAATCAATATTTGAAAATGTTGCTGAACCAGAGTAAAGGTAAACATTCCGTACCGAGCGATCGTGTGGAGATCCTTTTTCAGGAGCCTACCAGCCGCAGTTATTACGGTAGACTCGATTATTTGTCGCCGAATGTGGACTTGTCGACGGGTACGCTTTCGATACGGGCCGAGGTGGATAATCCTGCCGGCGAGTTGAAGAGTGGTTTGTATATCTCTATCCGGTTGCCGTATGGTAGCCGCGAGCATGCGATATTGGTGAGGGATGCTTCTATTGCCACGGACCAACTTGGCAAGTATATGTATGTGGTGAACGATTCTAATGTGGTGGAATATCGCCCTGTGGAGACGGGACAGTTGGTTAACGATACTTTGAGAGTGATCGACGAGGGGATTTCACCGACCGATCGTTATGTTACGAAGGCTTTGTTGAAAGTGAGAGCGGGCATGCCGGTTCGTCCGGTTTTGGAAAAGAATTAATGGTTCCTAAAAATGAATGGGTATGATTTCGAAATTTTTTATTAACAGGCCTATTTTCGCTACGGTCATCGCCATTGTTATGGTGCTGGTGGGATTGGTTACCATCTATACGCTCCCGGTCGCCCAGTTTCCCGATATAACACCTCCTACGGTACAGGTGACCGCTGTATATCCCGGGGCGAGTGCCGAGACGGTGGCGAAAACGGTAGGTGTACCTATCGAGGAGCAGGTGAACGGTGTGGACGGAATGATTTATATGAGTTCGTCGTCTTCGTCGTCGGGGCAATATACGCTGACCGTTACTTTCGAGGTGGGAACCGATATAGATATGGCGACCGTGTTGGTACAGAATCGGGTGAACATAGCGCAGGGAAATTTACCGGAGGCTGTCATACAACAGGGAATTATCACGAAGAAGCAGTCTACTAACATCGTCATGTTCTTGGCGTTGGAATCGGATAATCCATTGTATAACAGTTTATATCTGTCGAATTATGCCAAGTTGAACATTACCGACGAGTTGTCCCGTTTGCCGGGAGTAGGCGGTGTGACGGTGTTCGGAGCCGATAATTACAGCATGCGTATCTGGCTCGACCCGGAGTTGATGCGTATACGGAGCCTTACGCCGGCCGATGTCTATTCGGCTATTCAGGCACAAAATATGGAGGTGTCGGCCGGTAGTGTGGGACAACCTCCTACGGATACGGACGAGGCTTTCCAGTTTACATTGGTTTCGAAAGGTCGCCTTTCTACGCCGGAGGAGTTCGGACGGATCATCATCAAGTCGTTGCCCGGCGGGGAATATCTGAGGTTGCGCGACATCGCTACCATAGATTTGGGAAGTGCGACTTACAATACGACATCGACTATTAACGGTAAAGAAACGGCGGCTATCGCCATTTATCAGTTGCCGGGGTCTAATTCTCTCGATGTGGCAAAAGCTGTGAAAGCGAAGATGATGGATTTGAGCCGTTATTTCCCGAACGATGTGCAATATAAGGTGGTGCTCGATACGACTCAATTCGTGAGTGCATCTATTGATGAGGTATTGGTTACGTTTGTGGAGACTTCTCTTATCGTGATGCTGGTCATTCTTATTTTCTTACAAAATTTCAGGGCAATGATTATTCCTTCTCTGACCATACCGGTTTCGCTTATCGCAACATTTGCCGTGATGAAGTTGATGGGATTTTCTATCAATACGCTTACTCTCTTCGGCCTTGTTTTGGCAATAGCTATCGTGGTGGACGATGCGATCGTAGTGGTCGAAAATTCGACCCGGCTTATCGATACGGGAAAGTATAGTCGCAAGGAGGCGGTCGAGAAGGCCATGGAGGAGATTACGAGTCCGGTTATCGGCGTGGTATTGGTGTTATTGGCCGTGTTTATCCCGACAGCTTTTATCGGTGGTATCACAGGAGAACTGTATAAACAATTCGCTTTGACGATCGCTGTCGCTACCGTATTCAGCGGGTTCAATTCGCTGACGTTTACTCCGGCTTTGTGCGCATTGTTTCTCCAACCGACCCGCGAACCTTCGTTTTTTTTGTACAAGTGGTTTAATAAGGGATATGGAGCGACTTTGAACGGATATGTGAAAGTTATCGGCTCGATGTTGCGTAAACCTTTGGTGTCGTTGTCGGCTTTTATCGTGTTGGCTTTGGCTGCTTTCTATGGATTTGCCAAGTGGCCGACTTCGTTTATTCCACAGGAAGATCAAGGTTATTTTATCGTATCGGTGCAGTTGCCCAATGCCGCATCCATGGAACGGACCCGCAAGGTTTGCGATGATTTGAATCGAATTATACAGTCGTACCCCGAAGTGGAAAATGCCTTGAATATCGTGGGTTTTTCGGCGTTACAGGGTGGAAGTTCGTCCAATTCGGCAACGTTTTTCGTGGTACTGAAACCCTGGGACGACCGGAAGGGGAAAGAACATAGCGTGTTTAATGTGGTGGAGCGGCTGAACCGGGATGCATCTGTTTTGCAAGAGGCTATCGTGTTTGCCGTCAATCCGCCAGCTATCAGCGGACTGGGTGTTTCGGGCGGTCTTGAAATGCAACTCGAAGATCGCAGCAATTTGGGGGCGGGCGAATTGGAATCCGCAGCGAATGCTTTGATCGGGAATATCGGTAGCGAACCGGCCTTGATGCAGATAAACTCGATGTTTCAAGGGAATACCCCGCAATATGCATTGAATATAGATCGCGATAAGGTGGAGATGCAGGGGCTTACTCTCAGCAGTGTTTTCTCGGCTTTGTCGTATTATATGGGATCGGCTTATGTGAATGATTTCGTGGAGTTTGGCCGTATCTATCAGGTGAAGTTGGGCGCTCAGGCCGGAGCGAGGGCTCATATCGACGATGTGATGAAACTGAGCGTGCGAAACCGGGACGGTAACATGGTTCCGTTTTCTTCGTTTACACAGGTCGAGGAGACGATGGGACTGAATTTAGTAAGCCGGTACAATATGTATTCTTCGGCTGCACTCACGGCGATACCGGCTCCGGGGATAAGTTCGTCGGAGGGTATGGCGGCTATGGAGCGATTGGTCCGGAATACACTGGGTACGAATTTCGGATATAGTTGGACGGGGGAGGCTTATCAAGAGAGTCAGAGCGGTTCTACGGTAGGTCTTATCTTCGGACTTGCGATATTGATCGTGATTCTGGTGTTGGCTGCCCAGTACGAAAGTTGGACTAACCCGATAGCCGTGATACTGAGTTTGCCCACTGCCATATTGGGGACAGTGCTGGGGTGTATTGTCATGAGTTTGTCTATCAGTATTTACAGTCAGATAGGGTTGATTTTGCTTATCGCTTTGTCGGCCAAAAATGCTATCCTCATTATCGAGTTTGCCATGGATTACCGCAAGCAGGGCGAGTCTATCCGGCAATCGGCGATGGAGGCGGGGAGGTTACGCCTGCGACCTATCTTGATGACTTCGTTCGCTTTTATCTTCGGGGTTCTTCCGCTGATGTTCGCGACAGGTGCGGGAGCCGAAAGTCGTATAGCTTTGGGTACGGCTGTCGTGTTCGGTATGGCGATGAATACGGTATTGGGTACGTTGTTTGTTCCTAATTTTTATGAATTGATGGAGACTGTTCAAGAGCGCTGGTTGTCGAAGGTATTCAAAGATAGTGGTGAAAAGGGAACGACTAATTCAGTAGATTAGGATACTATATCTTTATTCCTTTTTGTTATTCTTGCAACCCCTCCGTCCTTCGGGCACTTTCTCTATCGGCAGGGGGAGGATTGTGCTACAAAGGACTTTCTTTCCCTGCCAAAGAAAGTCCTTGTTACACTAATTCACTTTATTTGTTCATTCTTCTCAACAGCGAGGAGAACGAACCAAGAAGCGCCGCCGCTGTTATCGGGCTTTTGGGTTCGTCGCTACGGTCGCCGTCGGGGTCTGCGGAACTCGCTCCGCTCGGACAGTCCTCGCCCTTTTTCCTCCGTCTTTCTTGTGACTTCACCGACCGATAAAGGCGGGGATTTTGCTCGTGCTTTTGCTGGTCTTTTTAACCCCCTCGCCCTTCGGGCACTCCCCCTATATTCCTTTCAGGAACACAGAGGGAGAGGAGGGTTACCTCTATTATCTCTACTGAGGGTCTTTTTAAGACCTCTCCTCATCGCCATGCTCCTCGGCTCTCCCCTATATTTTGCTGCGCAAAAACACCCCGCCATGCTGCGGGACACAGGGGAGGAGGGTGAGATGTATTTCCCTTTCGCTTCTGCTCCGATTTTATGAGCCACACCCCGCAATGCAGCGGGGCACGGCAGGGAAGAAGTGGAATCATACTGAATTTTCGTTTGGCTTTATTTCCGATATAAAAAAGGAGGTATCCCAGATAAATGGGATACCTCCTCGAATGATATGAAATGTTGCGTTTATTTGCGATAAGCGGCTATCATTTCGGGATTGAAGCGTTCGATAAACGCGGCGTGTTTGGCAACTTCTGCTTCGCCGAAGTTAATGTATACTTCGGCCGACTGCCGGAACGATTCGTTACGAGTGGCATCGTTGAGCAGGAGGTGGCCCATGATGACATGGCCGGCCATTTCGACCATGCGGCGTGCTTGGAAGTCGATGTATTCGTTGTCTTTCGTTGCAGTGACGGTTTCGACAGCTTTTACGTAGGCGGCTTTCATAGCTTTGAGGCGGTCGCGCAGAGGTTCTAGTTCGGGCGCGATTTCAGCAGCTTCGTATGCTTCGATCTGATGCAGATATGTGCCGGTGGTGACGTGGCGAATAGCTGCCACGACTTGCAACTGGGTGGTTCCTTCGTAGATAGAAGTGATGCGGGCATCGCGGTAGATGCGTTCGCAAGCGTAGTCTTTCATGAAACCGGACCCTCCGTGTACTTGCACGCAGTCATAGGCGTTTTGATTGCAGAATTCGCTGGACATGCCTTTCGCCATAGGGGTGAATGCGTCGGCCAGTTTTTGGTAGGCTTTCATTTCGGCACGTTCTTCGGGTTCGAGCGAGCGTTCTTTGGCAATGTCTTCGTATGCTTTGTACATGTCTACGAATCGTGTCGTTTCGTAAAGCAGCGAGCGTGAAGCGTCGAGTTTGGCTTTCATCAAAGAGATCATTTCGAAAACGGCGGGGAACTCGATGATGGCTTGCCCGAATTGTTTGCGGTCGCGTGCATAGGCAATGGCTTCACGGTATGCCGCTTCGGAAACGCCGACAGATTGTGCGGCGATACCAAGACGGGCTCCGTTCATCAATGCCATGACGTATTTGATAAGACCCAATTTGCGGCTTCCGCAGAGTTCGGCTTTGGCATTTTTGAACACCAATTCGCAGGTGGGAGACCCTTTGATACCCATTTTGTTTTCGATACGGCGAACGGTTACACCGCCGTCGTTGCGGTCGTAGATGAACATGGAGAGTCCGCGTCCGTCTTTGGTTCCTTCTTCGGAACGGGCCAGCACGAGTGCAATGTGTCCGTCACCGTTGGTGATGAACCGTTTCACTCCGTTGAGATACCAGCAACCGTCGGCCTCGCTGTATGTGGCTTTGAGCATGACGGCTTGCAAGTCGGAACCGGCATCGGGTTCGGTGAGGTCCATCGCCATAGTTTCGCCGGCGCAAACGCGCGGCAGGTATTTTTGCTTTTGTTCTTCATTGGCAAATTCGTAAATGGTTTCGGCGCAGTCTTGCAATCCCCAGATGTTTACGAATCCGGCATCGGCGCGGCTTACCATGTCGGCAGCCATGATGTAGGGAACCAACGAGAAATTAAGCCCGTTGTAGCGACGGGGGATAGAGATACCCATCAATCCGGCTTTTACCAGAGCGTCGAGGTTTTTTTGCGTGCCTTTGGCATATACGACATGTCCGTCGACAACGTGCGGACCTTCGTGGTCTACGTCTTCGGCATTGGCTGCAACGATTTCGCCGCTTATCTCGCCTGCTATTTCGAGCACTTTTTCATAACTATCCATGGCATCTTCGAAATTGAAGGGCGCATAGTCATATTTTTCGGCATCGGAGTAATTCCGTTCCCGTAAAGCCACCAGCTTCTTCATGAGCGGGTGGTTCAAGTGATGTTTGAGATCACTGTTATCTAAATAAAAATTAGCCATTGTTCTGTATTTGTCACAAGACTTTGTCTTATCGACAGAATCGAAAATATGTTTTATTTGGAGTTTTTCTTATAATATTTGATCAGCTTCGGAATTACTTCTTCGACTGTACCCGTGATCACATAGTCGGCTATCGTATTGATAGGTGCGTTAGGATCGCTGTTGATAGAGATGATGATGGAGCTGTCTTGCATACCGGCGATGTGTTGTATCTGTCCAGAGATACCGCAGGCGATATAGAGCTTGGGGCGAACCGTGACACCGGTTTGGCCGATTTGACGTTCGTGCTCGATGTATCCGGCGTCGACCGCAGCGCGGGAAGCTCCTACCTCGGCTCCCAATGTAGCCGCCAAGTCGAACAGCATGTCGAAGTTTTCTTTCGATCCCATACCGTAACCGCCGGCTACGATGATGGATGCGCCTTTGACGTTGGCTTTGGATTTTTCCATCTGGCGATCGATGACTTCTACCACAAAGTCGGTGTCGGAAACGTATTTTTTCGGATCCAGTTTAACAACTTCTCCTTTGTAAGCGGGATCGTAAATTTCTTTTTTCATCACGCCTTCGCGAACCGTTGCCATTTGAGGACGGCATTCGGGGTTAACGATCGTCGCTACGATGTTGCCTCCGAAAGCGGGACGAATCTGATACAACAGATTTTCGTAGGTCTTATTGTTCTTTTTGTCCTCGTGGGGACCTATTTCCAATGCGGTGCAGTCGGCCGTGAGTCCGCTGTGCAGCGAAGAAGAAACCCGCGGACCGAGGTCGCGACCGATACTGGTGGCTCCCATCAGGCAAACCTGAGGTTTCTGTTCTTTGAATAAATTTACCAATACCGACGTATGTGGCAATGAGGTGTAGGGGTAGAGGCGAGGATCGTCTACTGTATAGACGGTATCGACTCCATAGGGGAATACTTGTTTTTCCACACCGTCGAGGTTGCTACCGATCACCAGTGCTTCGAGTTTACAATTCAGTTGATTGGCCAGCGAGCGACCTTTTGTGAGCAGTTCGAGGCTCACATCGGCGATGATGCCGTCTTCTATTTCGCAATATACAATCAGATTGTTCATAATCGTTAGTTTTTTAGTTCATAGTACACGGGCATTAACCAATCGTGTGGTTGGCGATCAATTCTTTGACAAGGTCTTCGATTTCGTTATCGGCAGCCGTGAGTCGTTTGCTTTCCTTTGCTTGGAATACAACGTTTTGTACGGCTTTTACTTTGGTGGGAGAACCGGCAAGACCTACTTGATCGAGGTCGGCATCGACATCGTTTACACTCCATTCGTAAAGGTTGAGGGCCGGACGCTGTTCATAGAGTTTCAAGCATTCTTCGCTCAGTCCTTGTTTTTCGCTCGGTGTCTTGGCGTATTTGTAACGTTGTATGAGCTTCGCGTTGCGAGGACGGCATTCATCGGCCGAACCGTTGACCGTGATGACTGCGGGCAGGGGAACTACGACGGTTTCTACCCCGCGTTCGAGACGACGTTTCACGGTGGCTTTTCCGTTTTCTATGTTCAGAATTTGCTCGGCATAGGTGACTTGGGGGATTCCCAATTTTTCGGCGATTTGAGGGCCTACCTGAGCCGTGTCGCCATCGATGGCTTGACGACCTCCCAAGATAATATCATAATCTTTGATTTTGCGTACGGCACACGATAGTGCGTAAGACGTAGCCAATGTGTCGGCTCCGGCAAAGGCACGGTCGGTCAATACGATACCTCCGTCCGCTCCACGGAATAAACCTTCCCGAATAATTTCGGCGGCACGAGGAGGACCCATTGTAAGCAGGGTAATCGTCGATCCCGGGTTTTGTTCTTTCAGTTGCAGAGCCTGTTCCAAGGCATTCAAATCTTCGGGGTTGAAGATAGCAGGCAAGGCGGCACGGTTGATCGTTCCGTCCTCTTTCATGGCATCCTTCCCCACATTTCTGGTATCGGGCACTTGTTTTGCCAATACTACGATTTTAAGACTCATAATTTAATGTGAGATTTATGATTTATAAATATTCGTATATTCTGTGTCGATTCATTGACTCGCAAAATTACAAAAATGATTGTTATTTTCAATCTTTTAGGCGAAAAAACCGTTATGCCGTCCGGCGAGAACAGATGATCGGACGGCATAACGGGCCGAGGTTTTATTCGGTTCTGACGGGCTTATTCGTAGCTGCTGCCGTCGAAACAGTGCGTGCAGATACATTCCTTAGGAAGCCCGATCGATTCGACCAGTGTTTCTAACGGGTTGAATTTTAATGAGGTAATGTTCAGCTTTTTACAAATGCAGTTTACCATACAATTGTATTGGGGCGACCCGGTGCGTGCATAAGCTGCGACATTTTTATCGGGGTTACCCTCTATCTCGGCGATGGTGCGACGGGTAATAAGCTCCATTTCGCTTTTGGAGGCCGTGAAGTTAAGAAACTTACACGGGTACAGGAGAGGGGGGCAACTGATGCGCATGTGAACTTCTTTGGCTCCATAGCGGTAGAGATCGGATACATTGTCTCTCAGTTGCGTACCGCGGACAATAGAGTCGTCGCAGAATACGACCCGCTTCCCGTTGAGCATACTTTTGTTGGGTATGAGTTTCATTTTGGCTACCAGCTCGCGCATGGCTTGATTGGAAGGGGTGAAGCTGCGAGGCCAAGTGGGGGTATATTTGACGATACCTCTCCGGTAGGGAATTTGTTTACCTACGGCATATCCGAGAGCCATGCCTACACCGGAATCGGGGATGCCGGAGACGAAATCGGCTTCGATGTCGTCTTTTTTACCCATTTCGAAGCCAGTGTGAAAGCGCATCTCTTCGACATTCTTCCCTTCGTATTCGCAGGCGGGATATCCGTAATATACCCATAGGAAGGAGCATATCTGCATTTTTTTACCGGGCTGGTTGAGCGATTCATAACCATCGGCTGTCAACCGGACGATTTCTCCGGGACGTATGTCGTAACAGAGTTCGTATCCGAGGTTCGGGAAGCTGCATGTTTCGGACGATACGGCGTAGCCGTTATCTCCCCGTCCGACGAGGATAGGCGAACGACCGTATTTGTCGCGAGCGGCGATAATGCCTTGCTCGGTGAGTAAAAGCATGGAACAAGACCCTTTGATTTTTTCCTGTACCAAGCGGATGCCGTCGACATAGTCTTTTCCTTGACTGATAATCATCGAAACCAATTCGGATTGGTTGATGATATTGTTACTGTGTTCGCTGAAATGGTTTCCGTTCGCCAGTAGTTCTTTTTCGAGTTCTTCTACGTTGTTTATTTTGGCGACGGTAACGATGGCGAATTTTCCCAAATGGCAACTGATGATGATGGGTTGTGCATCGGTATCGCTGATGACACCGATTCCCGAATTACCAGAGAATTCGGGCAGTTCGGCTTCGAATTTCGAGCGGAAGTAGGAGTTTTCTATATTGTGGATCGCCCGTTTGAAAACGCCATTTTCATACGTCACGATACCGGCACGTTTCGTACCTAAGTGCGAGTTGTAATCTACGCCATAAAAAAGGTCGG
>OHKI01000677.1_pt1 | contig 13379 bp, 12 predicted proteins | sample 1568771 | NCBI WGS metagenome assembly OHKI01 (sample SAMEA3879540, study PRJEB24766) | human gut metagenome | biome: human-associated habitat; feature: feces | place: USA | collected 1985/1987 | reverse complement strand
AGGACGCCATGCGGGCATTTTTGCATCCATCCCGCACATGACGTTAGGCATGACGGTCATAGCGGCTGTGCTGGCGGCAATTATGACAGTTTTTATTCACTGAGGAAGAAACCTATGAAATGTAAAATTGAGAAAAACACCGTTCAGGAGACGCTGATCCTCCCGCTGTATTCCCGGAAGCTGTGTACGGAGCTGTACCCGAACCTTTATAGGGATGAAACAGCGGTTCGTCTGCTCGACCAAATCGACTACGACTTTTCAGAGGCAGCGAAAAGCTCCCACAATGCGGCGGTGGTCAATCTGGGTTGCGGACTGGACAACACCGGCAGAACCTGCGACAACGGTAGATGCAAGATTTACAATCTGGACTTCCCGGATGTGATTGCCTTGCGGCAGCAGCTACTGCCCGCCGGGGATCGAGAACAAAATATCCCCTGCGACCTGAAAGACACCACATGGTTTAGCAAAATCGATGCCTCCGGCGGGGCGGTGTTCTTTGCCTCCGGGGTGTTCTATTACTTTCTGACCCAGCAGGTCCGGGAACTGGTGCGGGAGATGGCGGACGCTTTCCCCGGCGGTGTGCTGGTCTTTGATGCTGCCAATCGGACGGCAGTAAAGATGATCGCAAAAACATGGCTTAAGACTGCAAAAATCAAGGATGTGGGGGCATATTTTGCGGTTTCGGATGCCGCCAAGGAAATCGGCACGTGGGACAGCCGTCTGCAGGTCACAAGTCGCGGCTATATGCTGGGTTATAACGATTTGAGAGACCCTTCTGTCAGCGGCTTTTTCCGGTTTCTCGCAAGGGTCGGTGACAACGGAATGAAAATGCAAATCGTGAAAATAAGATTTTGAGAGGCAGAAATGAAGCGCATTCGCTTCGACGTTGAAGAAGACGGCTTTTACGGCGCATATTGGGCGTGCAAGGACACACATACAGCAGCGGGCACGGATTCGATTGAAACCGTGCCCGCTATCTGATACTATATTATTTATCGAACGTCTGTTCTATTCCCACTCGATGGTCGCGGGCGGCTTGGACGTGATGTCGTAGCACACGCGGTTGGCACCGGGAACCTCGGCAACGATACGACCGGAAATGCGGGCCAGCACGTCGTAGGGCAGCTTGGCCCAGTCGGCGGTCATGGCATCGCTGGACTCGACGGCACGCAGGATGATCGGGCGCTGATAAGTGCGCTCGTCGCCCATAACGCCCACGGACTTGATGTCGGGCAGGACCGCGAAATACTGCCAGCAGCTGTGCTCGGAGTTGCGCTCGCCGGTCTGCTCAAACAGACGCTGGTTGTAGGCGTCGAGCTCCTCGCGCACGATAGCGTCAGCGTTCTTGAGGATCTCGAGCTTCTCCTTGTCGACCGCGCCGATGATACGGATGGCCAGACCCGGGCCCGGGAAAGGCTGGCGGAACACGATATGACCCGGCAGGCCGAGCGCCAGACCAAGCGCGCGGACCTCGTCCTTAAAGAAGTGGTCGAGCGGCTCAATAAGGTCGAAGTGCACGCCCTCGGGGAACGGGATCAGGTTGTGATGGCTCTTGATGGTGGCCGTCTTGCCGCCCGTCTTGCGAGCGCCAGACTCGATGATGTCGGGGTAGATGGTGCCCTGAGCCAGGTACTTGACCGGCTTGCCATCGGTCTCGAGCTGCTGCGCCACGGCGAAGAACTCTTTCCAGAACTGCGTACCGATGATGCGGCGCTTCTCCTCGGGCTCGGTCACACCGGCCAGAAGCTCGGCATAACGGTCCTCGGCGTGGACGTGGATAAAGTCGACATCGAACTGCTTGGTGAAGACCTCCTCCACCTGCTCGGGCTCGCCCTTGCGCAACAGACCGTGGTTGATGAACACACAGGTCATCTGCTTGCCCACGGCGCGTGCGCCCAGCGCAGCCACGACGGAGGAGTCGACGCCACCGGACAGAGCCAGAATCACGCGGTCGTCGCCGACCTTCTCGCGGAACTCGGCCGTCATGGTCTCGACCAGGTTGTCCATGCTCCAGTTAGGCTCCAAGCCGCAGATCTCAAACAGGAAGTTGCTCAGCAGCTGCTGACCGTACTCGGAGTGCTTGACCTCGGGGTGGAACTGCGTGGTGAAGATCTTGCGCTCAACGCACTCCATGGCGGCAACCGGGCATACATCGGTGCTGGCGGTAACGGTAAAGCCCTCGGGCACCTCGGACACGGCGTCGCGGTGGCTCATCCACACGGTCTGCTCCATGGGCGTGGAGTTAAAGAGCTTGGCGCCTGCCGTGCGCGTGATGGTGGCGCGGCCGTACTCGCCCACCTCGGAGTGGCCGACCTTGCCGCCGAGCGTCACGGCCGTGATCTGATGGCCATAGCAAAAGCCCAGGACGGGAAGGCCCAGGTCAAAGATGGCAGGATCGATGGACGGAGCGTCCTCGGCGTACACGGAGGCCGGGCCGCCAGAAAGGATGAGCGCAGAGGCGTTCATCTCGCGAATCTCATCGGCCGAGATGTCGCAGGGGACGATCTCGGAATACACGTTGAGGTCGCGGACGCGACGGGCAATGAGCTGACCGTACTGCGCACCAAAGTCGAGTACGAGGACCTTTGCGGAAGCCTTTTGATCCATGGTTCCCCCTCTTGTTGGCGGGGAGCCGGTGCCCACCCGCGTGAATGAACGAAAATAACCTCCATAGTGTACACGTTATATGGGGTTTCTCGTCGCTCACAGCCATCAGCGCACGGCAAACGCACGACCTAGGCCCCTATTTGACGGCAATTGAAGTGTTACCAAACGTTGCAGATGATGTAATACGTTTGAACATTGGACGCCCTGTGCCACAATACTGCCGAACGATTCCGCCTCTGCGGCGGCAAATACGATAGGAATACCAGCATGAAGCGCATCCTTCTCATCGCCACGGGCGGCACCATCGCATCGACCGAGGACGGCAACGGCCTCTCCCCCGCCCTGACCGGTGAGGAGCTCGCCCAGAGCGTCCCCGAGATCTCGGGCCTCTGCGAGCTCGACGTGGTGCAGCCCATGAACATCGACAGCACCAATATGCGTCCCAGTGACTGGATGCGTATCCGCGACGTCATCGTCGAAGGCTATGCCGACCACGACGGCTTCGTGATTCTGCACGGCACCGACACCATGAGCTACACCGCGGCGGCGCTTTCCTATCTGATTCAGGACAGCCCCAAGCCCATCGTGCTCACCGGCTCGCAAAAGCCCATGGGCAACCCTTTTACTGATGCCAAACTCAACCTGTACCAGAGCCTGCTCTATGCGCTCGACGAGCACTCGCACGACGTCTCGATCGTGTTTGGCGGCGTAGCCATTGCCGGCACGCGCGCCCGCAAACAGCGCACCATGAGCTTTAACGCGTTCATTAGCGTCAACTATCCGCCCATTGCCTACATCCGCAACGACCGCATTGTGCGCAACGGGCTTCACGGCACGCATCAGGGCGAAAACCCGGTGCGTTTCTACGACAGCATCGACCCGCGCGTATTTGTACTCAAGCTTACGCCTGGCGTAAACCCTGGCATCCTGGACGCCCTTGCCGATAGCTACGATGCTGTAATTCTTGAGACCTTTGGCATTGGCGGTATTCCCGAGTTTGGTGAGTCCGGCGAGTCATTCCAGGAGGCGATTTTTCGCTGGGTCGGTTCGGGTCGCACCGTCGTTATGACCACGCAGGTCCCCGAAGAGGGCCTCGATCTGGGCGTTTATGAGGTCGGCCGTGCTTACGCCGACCATCCGGGCATTCTGCGCGGCGACGACATGACCACCGAGACGCTCGTGGCCAAAACCATGTGGGCGCTCGGCCAGTCACGTGATGCGGCCGAGATTCAGCGCCTGTTCTACAGCCAAGTCAACCACGACCGCATCCCGATGGCGTAATTCAGTTGTCGACGAGTATCCCCTATTCGATACCCTCGAGAAGCTCTGACACCGTCATGCCGAGTGCGGGCGCAATCTTAAATAGAACCTTGAGCGTGAAATTTGCCGTCCCGTCTTCGATTCGGTCGAGGTAGGGTCGGCTGATTCCTGTCGCCACACAAAAATCAACCTTGGAGATATCAAGGTCTCTGCGTGTCTCTTCGACCCGCCTGCCAAGAATCTGTTTCGCGCGTTCGTCCATGCAGACGAGTTTGAAATGGGGCCGAGCATAAACGTAAACTATAGTTTACGTTTTGCCGAATACACAGGAGTTTTCTATGTCGGGTTCTTCGGTCCGCATGTACCGAGCCACGCTTCGCACAAACAGCGCGCCGCCCAAGCTCGTCGTCGTTGAAGCAGAATTCCTTTCGCCCGATGAGCGCACAGCATTTGCATTGCTATCAAGTCGCGTCGCCGCCGTTCTGGTCCCTTGCCCGGCGCAAGGTGAACTTGCCATCCAATGCCAAGCGCACAGCTGCTCGCTCAATCAGGCTGCCGTAATCGCAACCAGCCAACACGGTCTGCCCCTTCTCCTGGAAGCCGGTATCGCACTTGCCCTTCGCGGCGCCGGATACGAAAACGAGGCCGCCGCCGACATGGTCTTTAAACCACGATCGAGCGGCGGCCTCGCAGCAGCCATTGAATATGCGTGCAGGCTCGTTGCCTAAAAGGACAAGCTAGAAACCAAAGCCAAAGCCCGTTCCAGTAATCGCCGAATACATAAAGTAGACGTTGATTACGTTGAGGAACACGCCCGTGATGCAGCCGTTGCGCAGGTAGCGCTCGCACACGATGCGCGCCATGGCGGCGGAGTCATCATTGTTTTTAGCTTGACGTCCCGCCGTAAAGTATGTCGCCACGCTCAGCAGCAGGTTGAGCACCGGCAGCGCCAGCAGCTCGTAGCTCTTACCCCAGCGCGTCACCTCGCCAGCGGCGTTAAACTTCGTTGCCACCTCGGGGCCAATGTTGGGGATCACAAACGCTGCGACCACCAGCGGAATCACCGCAAGTACGAGCAGCGTAATACCCATGTAGCCAGCTTTTTTGCCATATTTAAACATATGCGTCGTCCTTACACGTTAAAGCGGAAGTGCACGACGTCGCCATCGGCCATGACATAGTCCTTGCCCTCAATACGCAGCTTGCCGGCGGCCTTGGCGCCCTGCTCGCCGCCGAGCTCGATGTAGTCGTCGTAGCCAATGACCTCGGCCTTAATAAAGCCGCGCTCAAAGTCGGTATGGATGACACCGGCAGCCTGCGGAGCGGTCGCGCCCTGACGAACCGTCCAGGCCTTGACCTCCATCTCGCCGGCTGTAAAGAACGACTGCAGGCCGAGCAGCTTGTAGGCTGCCTGCGCGAGCACGTCCAGGCCGGGCTGCTCCAGGCCCAGGCTCTCCAGGTAGTCGGCGGCGTCCTCGGGATCGAGCTCAGAAAGCTCCGCCTCGACCTTGGCACAGATGGGAATGGGCTTCACACCGTCAATGGGGTCAAAGTCGTCGCCGAGCATGTCCTCATCGACATTTGCCACATAAAGAATCGGCTTCATCGTGAGCAGGAACAGGCCCTTGGCAGCGGCACGCTCCTCGTCGGTCATCTCCATGGACGCGGCGCGCTTGCCCTCGTTGAGCCAGGCGAGTAGGCGCTTGGCGACCTCAAACTTGGGCATGAGCTCCTTGTCGCGCTTGGCCTCTTTCTCAAGCTTGGGCAGCTGCTTCTCAAGCGTGCCCATGTCGGCCAGGATAAGCTCGGTCATGATGGTGTCGGCGTCACCGGCGGGGTCGACGAACTCGCCCGTGCGGCCCACCTCGCGCATAACGTTGGGGTCCTTAAAGTAGCGCACGACCTCGCAGATGGCGTCGGTCTCGCGAATGTTGGCCAGGAACTGGTTGCCCAGGCCCTCGCCCTCGTTGGCACCCTTCACCAGGCCTGCGATGTCGACGAACTCGACCGTCGCCGGCACAATGCGGCCCGGGTTGACGATGTCGGCGAGCTTTTGCAAGCGGTTATCGGGCACGTCGACGATACCCACGTTGGGGTCGATCGTGGCAAACGGGTAGTTGGCGGCAAGGCCGGTCTTTTTGGTAAGCGCGGTGAACAGCGTCGACTTGCCCACGTTGGGCAGGCCCACGATACCGATGGAAAGGGACACGACAGCTCCTTTTGGTACAAGCATTTCAAACTGCATAAGTATAGCGCCGCCGCAGCATCCGGGCGAATCCGGACACCGCGGCGGCGCAAATGAAGCAGAGATAGAGCTCGCTGACTAGTCCGCGAGCTTCTCCACCTGGTCGAGCATCTTGTCGAGCTTGGCCTTTGCCTCGGCCTTGACCTTCTCGGCCTCTTCGTGGGCTTTGGCCTTCTGGGCAGCCTTTTCCTCGGCTTCGGGATCGACGACGACCAGATTGGACGCGTCATGCTCAACCAACTTGAGCGCATGCTCGGGGCACACCTTGACGCAGGCACCGCAGCCCAAACAATACGTGGACTCCAACGCAAAGCGGCCGCTTCCCACCAAATCGCAGGCAAACGTGGGGCACACGTTGACACACTCGCCACACGACGTGCACTTGTCAAAATCGCACTCCGGCGTGCTCACCTGCATGTTCTGGGCAAGCTCGGGATGGTTTTGCAGCGTCGAGAGTACCAGCTGGCGCCCGTGCGTAAGCGTACGGCGACGCTTGGTCGTCGTGGTGCCGCACATGGTGTTGAGCGTGCGCTCCAGCTGCGTAATCTGGTGACGGTGGGCCTTCAACTTCTGCGTCACCGAGGCCAGCGCCGCCGTCGCCGGATTGAGCTTGGTCACCGTCAGGCCCGTTGTACGGGCGATCTTTTCCATGTACTCTTTGCGCTCGTACTCGCGAAGCTTATGGCACTTGAGGCTCTTGGGGTCGACCTCCAGACCCATGCCCGTGCCCGCCCACTCCTCGGCGGTAGCAATGGCCTCGCCCAGGATGTCCTCGCCACCGGTGTTACGGCACTTATCGCACACGCCCAGCGGCAGGTACACGCTCACATTGGGATAATCGGCCAGCACCGAGAACCAGGTCTCGGCCGTAATATCGCCCACACAGGCGACAACAACCTCGTTCTCGCGCGGCATGCGCTTAAGGGCACGCGTGCAGGTAACGTAGGCGGTCTCGTGGCTCGTAGCCGCCGAGACAATGTCGTCGTAGACGTTTTTGGGTGCAAGGCGCGGGGAGATGATCGCCTCCGTCGGGCAAGCAGCGGCGCACAGACCGCACTTACGGCAACTGTCGAGAATCTCGATAGCATCTTCCTCGATCTCAATGGCGTTCACCGGGCACACGTCCATGCACGCGGTGCAGCCGCTCTTCTCGTTCTTGCAAGCCAGGCACGGAATGGTGTTACCGCGCGGGCGCTCCTTGTAGTCAGCAGGATTCCACTGCGGTGCCGACGGATCGAGCGCGTCGGTCACACCGCCAAGCGGGTCTTTAAAAAAATCCAAGCCCTTGCTGATTTCGATGATGTCATCAAACAGATCGTGTTCCTGCGCCATGCGCGGCCCCTCCCTGAGCAGTGCAAACAAGCAAGAGATAATGATACGCCATCGGCCTACGCCTCGGGCAAATTACATGCAGCGCATCTTTGCGGCAAATAGCCTATGGCCTATCGCCGCCTCGATTGCACAAGGCCAATCAAGTGCCAAGCTATGCCTCGCGCATGAGCTGCACGAGTTTTTGTTTGGTCACCTTGGCCTGCTCGTTGGCCATGTTACGCTCGTTCTTAAAAGTTGCGTCCGCAACGCTCAGCAGATCGGCATCGGAAACCTCGCCAAGGCCCAGCTCCTCGAGCGTCGTCGGCAGACCAACGCGCTGGCAAAACTCGAGCACCTGATCAATCTCGGGTGCACGCTCCAGGCGCAGCTGCACCACCAGACCAAACGCTACGGCCTCACCATGCATGGCCTTGCACTCGGGCAGAATCGTCAGACCGTTGGCGATGGCATGCGCCAACGCCAAGCCACCGCTCTCAAAGCCGACGCCCGAGAGCAGAATATTGCACTCGATCAGACGCTCAACCGCCGGCGATATACGGCCCTTTTTGAGATCGCGTTTGGCAGCGACACCGCACTCCATGAGCGTGTCGTAGCAGGCACGAGCCGCAACCAGGGCCAAGTGCCCCGGCGCGCCACCGTGCTCGTTAGTGCCGTGCGCCGCGACGCACGAACGCGCCTCGAAGTACGTTGCCAGCGCATCGCCCATACCAGCGACCGTCATACGCAGTGGGGCCGCTGCGACCACGTTGGTATCGACCACGACCAGGTCTGGATTCTTCTCGAGCATCAGGTAGCGGTCGAACGACCCATCCTCGTGATACAGCACCGAAATCGCACTGCACGGACCGTCCATCGAAGCCGCCGTGGGGCATACGCATAACGGCAACTCGGCATAATACGCAACGGCCTTGGCGATATCGAGCATCTTGCCGCCGCCAATACCCACCACCATGTCGCAATACTCGGCCTGGGCTTCCTTAGCCATTTCGACAACGGCCTCTTCCGTACACGGACCGTCATAAATCTTAAAGAACGGCTCACTTAGATCTTCGTCCAGAAATCCATCGACGATCTGCTTGCACAGCCGATCCTCGGTGCCCTGGTCAAACAAGACATAGGCAGCGCAGCCCAACCATGACAAATACCTGCCCTGACGCGAGAGCTCACCCGGCCCCTGAACATACCGGCCGGGACCGCCATAAACCATGGGAAGCGCCATACGAGAATCCGCCCTTCATCAAACAACGATTGGTACAAAGTAACCTGCCCCCTGCACCAACTTGTGCATTGGAGACAGGCCACTTTGCACCATAGCAAAAAGGGGCAAAGCCGTCTGTCGGCTTTACCCCTTCCTTACCTTAGTTTACTCATCCATAAGGTAGTAGTGACCCAGTGCGTCGGCACCCAGGATGGCGTTGGCGACCATCTCAGGCGTCACCTCAAACGGCATGTTGCACATGGTGTCATCGGGCGCGCAGGCGGCCTCGGCAACAATCATGGCCTTCTCGCGCGTAACCTCGGCAACGCCAAGTTCCTTCATCGTGACCGGCAGGCCCAGCTCAATGCAGAAGCCCAAGACTTCCTCGAGCTTCTCGGTCGGGGCGTCCTCGAGTACCAGCTGGACAATAGTACCAAAGGCGACCTTCTCGCCGTGATACATGCTGTGGCACTCGGGCAGCATCGTCAGGCCATTGTGGATGGCATGAGCAGCAGCGAGGCCCGAGCTCTCAAAGCCAATGCCCGAAAGCAGCGTATTGGCCTCAATGATGTGCTCGACGGCAGGCGTGAGAGCACCCTTCTCCAGCGCGACCTTGGCCTTGACGCCATCGGCCATAAGCGTCTCGTAGCAGAGCTTGGCGAGCGCCAGGCCGGCCATTCCGCCCTTACCGCCGGCGCAAGTGCCACCGTCGGCATCGTGCGTCGCCTGGGCCTCAAAGTAGGTTGCGAGCGCATCGCCCATACCGGAAACCGTCAGGCGCACCGGGCTCGCCGCGATAACCGTCGTATCCATCAGGACGATATTGGGGTTTGCTTTAAGGAAGAGGTACTTGTCGAACTGGCCGTCATCGGTATAGAGCACCGAAAGCGCCGAACACGGTGCATCGGTCGAGGCGATGGTGGGGCAAATGATAACCGGGGACTCCAGGTAATAGGCGACGGCCTTCGCGGTGTCGAGGATCTTGCCGCCACCGACGCCGACGATGATGTCGCAACCGTTGTCACGGGCGAGCGCAACCAGGCGATCGACCTCGCCCTTGGAGCACTCGCCGTTAAAGTCCTCAAACAGCAGCTCGGCCTTGGCCTCGGCAAAGCCGCCCTCGATCTTGGCACCGACGCGCTTCTTGCCCGAAGGCGTCACGATGACGAGGGCCTTAGCGCCGAGCGGCTCGACATAGGAGCCGAGCTTGGCGAGCTCGTCCGGACCCTGGATGTACTTGCTGGGGCTATTGAAAATTGCAGCCATAACTATCCCATTCTCTAAAAGAAAAAAGAAAGGGGCTCCGTACGGATACGTGCGGAGCCCCTCGTTACGATAACAAGAGTCGATTAGAAATCGATGTCGGTGTCGTAGTAGCAGGCCTTGAGGATCTTCTCGAAGTCGGCAGCCTTGGTCTCACGCGGGTTCTCCGGCGTGCAGGCGTCCTGCTCGGCGTTCGCGGCGATCTCGGGCAGCTTGGCGAGGAACTCCTCCTCGGAAACCATCTGCGGGTTCTCGGCGTCGACCTTCACGCCACCATTCGCGTAATCCTTGATGGACTGCGGAATGTTGAGCTGGTCGTTGAGGTCGCGGATCTTCTGGACGAGCGCAGCGATGAGCTCCTCGTTGGTCTCGCCGGGAAGGTGCAGGATCTCCTTGGCCACGTAAGCATAACGCTCGGCAGCACGCGGGTCCTTGGAGTTCCACTGGATGACCTTGCCCAGGTACATGGCGTTAGCAGCACCGTGGATGATGTGACCGTTCTCAAAGGCTGCACCGGTCTTGTGAGCCATGGAGTGAACGATGCCCAGCAGGCCCGAGGAGAAGGCGATACCGGCGATGCACTGAGCCTCGTGCATGTGCTGACGGGCCTCATGGTCGCCAGCATAGGACTTGGGCAGCCACTCGACGATCTCGCGGATGCCGTGCAGAGCGTTGGCGTCGGTGAACATAGAGGCGCAGGTGGAAACGTAGGCCTCCATGCAGTGGGTCAGAGCATCCATGCCGGTGTGAGCGCACAGCTTGGCGGGCATGGTGTAGGTGAGCTCGGGGTCGACGATGGCGACATCAGGGGTGATGTTGAAGTCGGCCAGCGGGTACTTGATGCCCTTGGCGTAGTCGGTAATGACGGAGAAGGCAGTAACCTCGGTAGCGGTACCGGAGGTGGAGGAAATGGCGCAGAAGTGAGCCTTCTGACGCAGCTCGGGGAAGCTGAACGGCTGGATGATGTTGTCGAAGGACTCCTCGGGATACTCGTAGAAGACCCACATGGCCTTAGCGGCATCGATGGGCGAGCCGCCGCCGATAGCAACGATCCAGTCGGGCTCGAAGTCGCGCATAGCGGCTGCGCCCTTCATGACCGTCTCGATGGACGGGTCGGACTCGACGCCCTCGAACAGCTTGACCTCCATGCCGGCCTCTTTGAGGTCGGCCTCGACGTCCTGCAAGAACCCGCCGCGGCGCATAGAGCTGCCGCCAGAAACGATGATGGCCTTCTTGCCCTTGAGGTTCTTCACCTCGTGGCGAGCGCCCTCACCAAAGTACAGATCGCGAGGATTGGTAAAACGTCCCATACTGTGCCTCCTAAACAAGCCCCTCTTAGACTTGCGTATATAACGGAGCACCCGATTGGCTCCGTTAGGACCGTTTGCGCGTTGCCGGCGATGACAATGCGCGATGTCTAAACGTCTCAACGCTCAGACAAACACTATTTTACCGTTCTGGTTGGTCAGTTATTCACCTAAAGCCGCCAATGATGAAACGTTTTTTCTATCCCTGAAGACCCTTGTGGGACATTCATACTCCCAAGCTGGGCAAACGTTTTATCAGGGTTGACTACATATCCCGGACAGGGCTGTGCCCCTCCAAAATGTGCCCCGTTCGCCGCCAAAAATCGACCGTTTACGGCACTGTGATACCACTCGGTCGTCCAAGGTGCCGACATTTGTGCGACATCCGTCTTCGTGGTGCAAAGGTGCAAGTCCAAGTGCGGCACCCCCGGTGTGCCACATGCGGGTAAACTAGAACCTTATATAAAGATATTTGAACCCTAACCGCAGCAAAGGAGGCCCCATGGCATTCGATCCCATTCAAGAGGATTGCCATCGCCTCGTTCTTGAGGCCTTGCGCCGCGACAATATCCCGCTCACTGACGGCCCCGCCGTCGAGCGTCTGATGGAGCAATTCACCCGCGACCCCGCGCCGCTCATCGTGCACGATTGCGACCGCGCCGGACATCTAATTGCCAAGGTGGTCGAGGCCGTCGACTACCGCATTCCCTTTATCCCCGACGATACCCAGGCCGAGCAGGAAGAGGCCGCTGCCGAGAACATGCTTCGCGAGGCCGCCGCACTCGATCCGACCAACTGGGATGCCCAGCGCATGCTGACGGCCCTCACCGCCGACTCCAACGAGGAATACGTGCAGTATCTGGTGTCCAAGCGCGATGAAGTCGAGCATGATCTGGCGCTCAAGATCGCCTCGGCGCAGGACCCCTATGAGCGTGAGGCCGCAGGCGATCTTATGCGCCGCCCCTACCTGCGCTGGCTTGCCGCCCTTGCGTCGCGCGCCCTCATTAGCGGCCGCTATCGCATGTCGCTGGAGGCAGCGAATCGCAGCTTGGACTTTGCCCCCAACGATCCGGCCGGCGTTCGTCACACCGCGATGCTCGCCATGGCTAAGCTCGAATACCCCGCCGAGGAGCTCAAGCGCTTTCGCTCTGCCCACTCCGTCCCCTATCTCACCAACACGCCGCTACGCCGTCGTCCCAAGGACGCGGAGCGCGACTTGGACCCATGGACGCTCATCGCGCTGATGAGCGCTGCCTGGCGCGAGCTGGACTACGAGGGCGCCGAGCACTACTTGCGCATCCTTGCACGCTCGTGCCCACACGCAGCCGAGGCGCTCTATTTCCAAACCGAGTTTCCCGATGGCGTCTATGCCCGCGTCAACGTGGGTGTGGGCTCCACCGACGAGCTTGTCCTTGCGCTGTCCGAGGCGACGCCGGTACTGCAAGAGGGCCTGGGCGCCCCCGACAACGCCAGCTTTGCCACCTGGGTCGCCACCAACGATATCGTGCGTTCCCAGATTGACGAGCGCATTCTGCGGGCGGCCGAGCAGGGCCTGCCGTTTAAGGGAGGAGACCTCTAATGGATCCGAGCGTCTACATCCCCGCCTACCTGGAGCGCGCCTACCTTGCGTCGCACCCCGAACTCACCGATGCAGCACGCGAGCTTGTCCATAACGACGTGAGCGTCAACCCTCATAAGTATGCGCAGACCGAGCATGCCCAGGCGCTGCTGTCCTATGCCGGCGTCCACCGTCACCTGCTCGACGAACTCCATCGCATCGAAGACATGGGCAGCGACGAGGAGTTTGAGCAGACGCGCAACCGTCTGTTCGACGATATGCGCGATGAGCTGCTCAAGATCGTCCGCGTCGACGCGCTGGCCGTCGATGCCCAGCTGCTCGCCATCATTTTGGCGGACACGCCCGTCGACGCCTGTCTGGGCGACCTGATGAAACTCGAGGCGACCACGACCGATTACCTGCAGCAAAGCGTGCCCGGGTTCGACATGGAGGCCCCGCACTACTGGGCCAATAATGTTTTGACCGACGGTGTCACCGCAGCAGACCTTACCGTGAGCGAGCCGGCTCTTATCGGGTGGCTCCACACGCTCGAGACCATCTCGCAGCTGTGCATGGCGAGCGCCCGCTACCGCGCTGCCGCCAACTACG
>OHKI01000667.1_pt1 | contig 13439 bp, 10 predicted proteins | sample 1568771 | NCBI WGS metagenome assembly OHKI01 (sample SAMEA3879540, study PRJEB24766) | human gut metagenome | biome: human-associated habitat; feature: feces | place: USA | collected 1985/1987 | reverse complement strand
TCCGTATAAGATGGTTTCGTTCACAACGGTAGCGATGTTATTTCATGTTCAAAGGCAAACCTTGCCGGCTGGCCAATATGTGACGGACGAGGATATGAGGTACGTCGTGGATTGCATTCGGGAGGCGATTGTTAAGTAGGGTAGGAGCTGTTTGGCTTGGCACCTTAGTGCTTGGCTTGAGCTACGCATGTGCTCCTTTCATTTAGCTAGCTCACGCTTAGGCTTTCGGCTTTAGGCATGGACGCTTAACTTCTAAGATAATAATGAAACGTTATTCTCAAACACTTGAGCTGGTTGGGGACAGCCAGATGATTGAGAGCTACATCGAGGCTCACCGGCACGTTTGGCCTGAGGTTCAGGAGGGGATCCGTTCCGTCGGCATCCTTGACATGCAGATCTATCGCCTTGAACGCCGGGTCTTCATGATCATGGACACCACCGATGACTTCGATTTCGTCAAGGACAACGCCCGTCTCGCCACCTTGCCCCGCCAGGCAGATTGGGAAGCCTACGTCGCCCGCTTCCAGGGCTGAGACCCCTCCATGACCTCCACCCAGAAGTGGCACCTCATGGAAAAGATCTTCCAGCTGGATCCTGCGGCAACCACGTCTGAAGGGCAGCGACCGGCAGAAGGATAAGTCTGGCTAAGTGAATATGCTCCCTCGTGCGCAGGACGGGCTGTTTGGCTCACGAGAGCATGCTGAGCGGTTCCCTCGTGCGCAGGAAGGGCAGTCTTGCTCACGGGATGCAATGCATGTAGGCCTTCACAATCGAGATCACCACATCGTTGGTGCTTTCCTCCACCGACAGCGAATCCAGAGAGTTCCGCAACTGGCTCTGCCTAAGGGCGGTACGCAGACTGCCTCCGCTGTAGAGCGTCATGCCGGCGTTAATGCCGTAGTTTCCTACCAGCTTGTGGCTTTGGATGTGCTGTAGACATCCGAACCGACCACGGTGCTGTTACCGCTTTCGGAGAAGGGTCTGTTGGTGACTCCCTGGCTTGCGGACGCGTTCAGCGACGGAAACATCGCAGCCTTGGCCTGGTATGTGTCCTCAAGCCCGGACAGATGGGCGTTCCGGCTCTGCCTCAGGGAGATGTTGTTCTCCACGGCGTAGTCGATGCATTCCTGCAGTGTCCATTTCTTGTTCTGCGCGCCGGCGGCCATGCCTGTGACCGTCAGTGCGGTGATTAGGATGATTGCTTGTACTTTCATGTTCGTAAGAATCTTGTTCCGGATGCGAAACTAACGTCGGCGGGAAAGAATTTCAACTCAAATCGACGAACGCCCGCTTTTCATCGATGAAAATTCGTATCTTTGTCTCCTTCCAAAGGGGCGCTCGTCCCTTTGCGGACACGAGAACAATGATCAATGTATATTACAATGAAACTTTCAAATCTTATCAAGATGGCCGCCGTCGCGGCCGCACTGACTCTCGGAGGCTCGCCACTGGCCGGCTCGGAGTCCCGTTCTGATTGGAAGGCTCACTGGATCACCCCATCTTTGAGCCAGAGCGCGACCAACACCTGGATCTCCTACCGCAAGGAGTTCAAGGTCTCTGAATGTCCCGACAGACTGGTCGCCCGCATCTCGGCGGACTCGAAGTACTGGATGTGGATCAACGGTGAGCTGGCTGTGTTTGAGGGAGGCCTCAAGCGCGGACCGTTCCCCAACGGCACCTACTACGACAAGGTGGACATCGCCCCTTTCCTCAAGGAAGGCGACAACACGATAGCGATCCTTCTCTGGCACTTCGGCAAGCAGGGCTTCAGCCACAACAGCAGCGGCCAGGCTGCCCTGATCTTCGAGGCGGTCTCGCCCGGACTGGAGATTCTCTCGGACCAGTCCTGGGTCTGCGCCCTCAATCCTGCCTATGGCAGCACGGACGCTCCTCATCCGAACTACCGGCTCCCGGAGAGCAACATAAGGTTCGACGCGAGAAAGGATATGCCGGGCTGGAATATGCCTGGGTTCGATGTCCGCGGCAAGATGCACGGAGCCGACAATGTGGACGAGATGGCCTGGCCTGCGATGGGGCGGATGGCCGAGCGTCCGATCCCGATGTGGAAAGACTATGGACTAAAGGAATATGTCTCTGTGCGTCAATCCAATGACACGCTCTATTGCAAGCTGCCCTACAATGCGCAGGTCACTCCTTACCTGAAAGTCGAGGCCAAAGGCGGCGAGATGGTCAGGATCATGACCGACAACTACTTCGGCGGCAGCGCGAACAACGTGCGCGCCGAGTACATCACCCGGGACGGGGTGCAGGAATATGAAAGCCTGGGCTGGATGAACGGCCACGAGGTGTGGTACATCGTGCCTTCAGGAGTGAAGGTCGTGGACCTCAAGTACCGCGAGACCGGCTACGACACGGAATTCTCGGGGACGTTCGAGTGCGGGGACCCGTTCCTCAACGAGCTTTGGAAACGCTCGGCCAGAACGCTTTACATCACCATGCGCGACACCTACATGGACTGCCCGGACCGCGAGCGCGCGCAGTGGTGGGGCGATGAGGTGAACGAACTTGGAGAGGCGTTCTACGCTTTGTCACCGTCAGGCCAGCTGCTTGCCAGAAAGGGTATCCTTGAACTGGTGAACTGGCAGGAGGCTAACGGGGTGATCTATTCTCCGGTGCCGGCCGGCAACCGTGTGATAGAACTCCCGCTCCAGATGCTCGCATCCGTGGGCTGGTACGGTTTCCACACCCAGTACTGGTTCAGCGGCGACAGCACCTTCGTGGCCGAGGTCTATCCTAAGGTGGAGCGCTATCTGCTCGGAAGCGGTCTTTGGGAATTCAAGGACAACGGTCTTCTGAACGTCCGTCCGGGCGACTGGAACTGGGGCGACTGGGGCGACGACATCGACACCGAGGTCCTGACGAACTGCTGGTACTATCTTGCCCTTAAGTCTCAAAAGGATTTCGCCCGCATTCTCGGCAAGCAGAAGGATGTTGAGATGCTTGAGGCTTTGATGAAAAGAATCTCCGACAGTTTTGACGCTCAGTATTGGACTGGTTCGGCCTACCGTGATCCGGACTACAAGAAGCAGACTGATGACCGGGCGCAGGCTATGGCCATTGTTTCCGGCCTTGCCTCACCGGATAAGTATCCGGCTCTGTTCGAGACTCTTAAAAAGGAACATCACGCCAGCCCTTACATGGAGAAGTACGTCCTGGAGGCTCTTTTCCAGATGGGGCACGCTGATTTCGCCATTGAGAGGATGAAATCCCGCTACGCCAAGATGCTCGCCTACGACTACACAACCTTGTTCGAGGGTTGGGGCATCGGCAGCGAAGGCTTCGGTGGCGGCACGGTCAACCATGCGTGGAGCGGAGGCCCTCTGACCATCCTGAGCCAGAAACTATGCGGAATCGAGCCGACGGCTCCTGGCTTCAAAGCCTTCGAGGTTAAGCCTCGGATGGGTACTTTAAAGACCGCCTCGGCCTCCGTGGAGACGCACTACGGTATGATCCGTGTCCAGCTCAGCCGTCGTTCGGCCAAGTCCGGCGTGGCTTCCCTCACGGTTGAGGTTCCCGAAGGGACAACGGCCACGGTGACGGCCTCCAACGGCAGACCAAGGACGCTGGCCACGGGAACATATTCATTGAAAATCAAGGTTGACTGATGAGCGCTCGTCGTTTTATAGTTTGTGTGGCCGCCGGTATTTTGCTTGCGGCCACCGCGCTTTCCGCCCGGGAGACCGCGTGGAAGGCCCGCTGGATAGGAAAACAGGAGTACCGGAGCGAGACCAATTCCTGGCTCGCGTTCAAAAAGAAGGTCACCGTGGCGGAAGTCCCGGAAGTGATGACGGCCAGGATCGCCGCCGACTCCAAGTACTGGCTCTGGATCAATGACTCGCTGGTCGTGTTCGAGGGTGGCCTCAAGCGTGGCCCGGCTCCCGGAGACTCCTATTATGACGAGGTGGACATCGCTCCTTTCCTGAGGAAGGGAGAGAATTGCATCTCCGTCCTTGTCTGGTATTTCGGTCGCAACGGTTTCAGCCATGCCGGCAGCGGACTCGCGGGACTGCTTTTCGAGGCGGAGGCTCCCGGGCTGGAGATCCTCTCCGACAAGACTTGGGAGGCGACGGTCTTCGGCGCCTATTCGAGCGCGGGGGAGCCGGAGGCCAACTACCGTCTTCCGGAGAGCAACCTGCGCTATGACGCCAGAAAGGAGATTCCTGACTGGCGCGACCCTGCCGCCAAACGCCTCGGAAGTGCGATGGAGCTTCCGGTGATAGTCGGCCAGGCTCCTTTCGGCAAGCTTGTCAAAAGACCCATACCTCTTTGGAAGACAAGTGGTCTGCTCGACTATCCTGAGGTCCGCAGGTCGGGTGACACCCTGGTCTGCGCACTTCCGTACAACGCCCAGATCACGCCGTACCTGAAGGTGAAGGCGCCGGCGGGCAGGACGATCAGGTTGCAGACCGACCACTACAAGGTCGCCTTGGCCAGGACGCAGTGCCTTTGGGCTGAATATGTCACCAAAGATGGTGTGCAGGAATATGAGAGCCTCGGCTGGCTGAACGGCGACAAGATGTTCTACATCCTTCCGCCCGACGTGGAAGTCCTTGACGTGAAGTACAGGGAGACCGGCTACGACACCGAGATCTCCGGCACGTTCGAATGTGACGACCCTTTCCTGAATGAATATTGGAGGAAGGCGGTTCGTACCCTCTACGTCTGCATGCGCGACACCTACATGGACTGCCCTGACCGTGAGAGGGCGCAGTGGTGGGGCGACGAGGTGAATGAGCTGGGAATGGCCTTCTACTCCTTGTCACCGTCGTCGTGGGCGCTGGCGGTAAAGGGAATACACGAGCTGGTGAACTGGCAGAGGGTGGACGGTGTGCTGTCCTCTCCTGTGCCGGCGTTCAACTACTCCGCCGAGCTGCCGTCCCAGATGCTCGCCGCCTTGGGTTGGTACGGATTCCATGCGCAGTACTTCTACTCAGGCGACGATTCCTTCGTCCCGGTCGTCTATGACAGGATGAAAAAGTACCTGCATGAGGTCTGGAGGCTTGATGAGAACGGGATTCCGGTCTACAGGACAGGGGACTGGGACTGGCCGGACGCCGACTCTCCGGTCGATCAGCTCGCCTTGATGCCGTGTCTGTATTACCTTGCGCTGAAAGGCGAGCTGGAGTTCGCCAGATTGCTTGGCAAGACCGGGGACGTGGCCATGATCAGTTCGGTCATGGAGCGGCTCAAGGATTCGTACAACAGGCTGTACTGGACCGGCGAGGGCTACCGCAGTCCGTCCTACAGGGACCATACCGATGACAGGCCTCAGGCTATGGCGGTGCTTGCCGGGATAGCCTCGGAGGACAAGTACCCTGCGATCGCTCGTGTACTGAAGACCACGGACATGGCCTCGACCTACATGGAGAAGTACATGGTGGAGGCCCTGTTCGTGCTTGGAGAGCCTTCCGCGGCTCTTGACAGGATGAAAAGGAGAATGGCCACGATCATGGATGAGCGAAGCTCGACTCTCTATGAACATTGGAACTGGACGAATTCCAGCAACCATGCCTGGTCCGGCGCCAACATCATACTGCTCGGCCAGAAAGTCTGCGGCGTGTCTCCTTTGACTCCCGCCTTCGAGACCTTCTCCGTCCGTCCGCAGATGGGCTGGCTAAGGCGCGCCTCGACCTCGTTCGAGACTAAGTACGGCAGGATCAGCGTCTCCCTCTCCCGGAAGACCACCAAATCCAGGTCAGCCGTCCTTGAGATAGATGTTCCAGCCGGCACCAAGGCCGAGGTCGTCCTGAAGAATTCCAGGACAGCCATCCTGGAATCAGGGCATCACAAGGTGGAGGTCAAGATCTGACCCCATTGACAATCAGGATCCGGAGGCCTTGCTCAACAGGATTATTGCAAATATATTTGATTCAGCATGCTGAATTATCCGAAGATGTTAGTATCTTTATCAAGCGAAATGACAAAACAATTTTTTTCGATTATGACATACAGAACTGTACTGGCAGCCGCCGCATTATTCACGGTTGCCTTCACCTCGTCCGCGAAGGACGGATCCTACAAGGTTGTCTCACCTGACGGTCATCTCTCGGCCACGGTAGTGGTTGGTAAGACAATCTCCTATTCGGTCTCAAGGGACGCTGTCGGCCTGATTGATGCGTCGGAGATCTCGATGACGCTTTCGGACGGCATAGTCTTCGGAGAGAACGACAAGGTGCGCAAGGTGCGTAAAACCGCTGTGGATCAGGTGATTCCGACAGTTGCCTACAAGAAGTCGGAGGTTCGTGACAACTACAATGAGCTATCTCTCATATTCAAGGAATTCTCTCTTGTTTTCCGCGCCTACGACGAGGGTGTCGCCTACCGCTTCGTCAGCTCGCTGAAGAAAGACGGCAAGGTGCTGTCGGAGAAGGCTCGCTTCAATTTCGCGAAGGACTGGAGCGCCTATGTCCCTTACGTGGCTCAGCACTTGGAAACCCTTGAGAGTCAGTACTGGAACTCTTTCGAGAACACCTACACGGTCACTCCTCTTTCCGGTTGGAACAAGGAGCGCCTCGCCTTCCTGCCGATAGCGGTTTCCGCCGATGACGGGATGAAGGTTTTGATCACCGAGTCCGACCTTCTGGACTATCCGGGGATGTACCTCTACAACGAGGGCGACGCCACAACCCTCTCCGGACGTTTCGCGCCGTACCCGAAGACTGTTGAATATGGCGGCCACAACATGCTTCAGGGCATTGTCAGGGAGCGCGAGGACTACATCGCGTCCTGCTCGGCCGGCGTGTCTTTCCCGTGGAGGATAATCATGGTGACGACAAACGATGCGGACCTGGCCGTCAACGACATGGTCTGGAAGCTCGGAACGCCTGCTGATCCTTCGGTGGACTACAGCTGGGTGAGGCCTGGCAAGGTGGCGTGGGACTGGTGGAACGCATGGAACATCTACGGGGTGGACTTCCGCGCCGGCATCAACAACGACACCTACAAGTACTACATCGACTTCGCCCAAAAGCATGGCATTGAATATGTCATCCTCGATGAAGGCTGGGCTGTCAACAAGAAGGCCGACCTGATGCAGATCGTCCCTGAGATCGACCTCCCGATGCTTTGTGAATATGCCAAGGCTCACAACGTCGGCCTCATCCTGTGGGCCGGCTACTATGCCTTCGACCGTGACATGGAGAATGTCTGCCGCCATTATTCTGAAATGGGAATAAAAGGCTTCAAGGTGGACTTCATGGACAGGGACGACCAGATGATGGTGGATTTCTTCAGGCGCGCCGCCGCCACCGCCGCCAAGTACGGACTCTTGGTTGATTTCCACGGGGCATTCAAGCCGGTCGGACTCAACCGCACCTATCCAAATGTCATCAACTATGAGGGAGTCTTCGGCCTTGAGCAGATGAAGTGGAGCAAGTCCGACGTGGATCAGGTGACCTACGATGTCACCGTACCGTTCATCAGAATGGCCGCCGGCCCGATGGACTACACGCAAGGCGCTATGCGCAACGCCACAAGGAGGAACTACCATCCGGTCAACTCCGAGGCGATGAGCCAGGGCACACGCTGCCATCAGCTTGCTGAATATGTAGTTTTCGACTCTCCTCTGAACATGTTGTGCGACTCTCCGTCCAACTACATGGCCGAGCCGGAGTGCACCAAGTTCATCGCCGACTGCCCTACGACATGGGATGAGAGCGTGTCCGTCAACGGTGTTCTGGGCAGCTACATAACCCTTGCCCGCCGTAGCGGCGACATCTGGTACGTCGGCTCTCTAAACGACTGGACCGCCCGCGACCTAACCCTTGATCTCTCCTTCCTTGGCGAAGGTGACTGGACCATGGAAATCTTCCGCGACGGCATCAACGCCGACCGCGCCGCCCGCGACTACAAACGTGAGTCCGCCCAGCTTTCCGCCGACCGTAAGTTAACGATCCACATGGCCCCCGGCGGCGGTTGGACAGCCCGCATAACCAAAAAGTAATGCACCACACCTGCCGTCTGACAGACAGCAGCCAGACACGCCCGTCCCGTCCCTTTCGGGACGGGCTTTTTTTGTTCTCGAGCAACATTTGCAATTGTTGATATTTTTGAATATTATTGTCATAGTGAAAAAAGTCAGAGTATTGCCCATTATAGTCAGGCGTTACTTTAATGATAAAGTTTAGCGATGGTCAGCCATGCCGGACACGATGACTAAGGAGCAGCGGCATTATTGCATGTCGCGTATCAGGGGGAAGGACACACGGCCGGAGATGGTTGTGCGCAGGGGGCTGCATTCGATGGGGTTCAGGTACTCGCTGCATTCAAGGAGGCTTCCGGGGTGTCCGGATCTTGTGCTTAGAAGGTATCACACCGTGATATTCGTGAACGGGTGCTTCTGGCACGGGCATCCAGGGTGCGGGAAGTTCAGGCTTCCGCACAGCAACGTTGAGTTCTGGGCGGAGAAGATCCGCAGGAACAAGGAGCGGGACGCTGCCGAGACCGCCGCTCTTGAGGCGCTGGGATGGAATGTGATTGTGGTGTGGGAGTGCGAGCTGTCGCCGGTGGACAGGAGAAAGACCCTTGAGAGGCTGGCCTCCACGTTAAGACGGAATGTCGAACCGGAGTCGATCCATCCTATTCCTTTGTCAGTAAGGAAGTTGTCCTTGGAGGAATGACGGCGGTACATGACCATGGCAATGGTTTGTGAATATGATTGTTTGACTTTAGTAAGTATTAAAAAATAAGTTGGTAAAGATTTGTGAAGAATTTTCGAGGATAGTTTTTAAGGATTACTTAATAATTAGTTGGTTATGAAGTCTTTGAATGTGTCGCAAAAGTTGGCGGCGGCGATATTCATACTTTCGTCCGTGGCGAATCTGCTCGGCAAGCTTTTGGGTGTGAATATTCTTGTGTTATGCTCCAAGCCGCTGATTGTGCCGTCGCTGGCGCTCTTCTGCTGGCTGCTATTGACAAGGGAAGGCGTTCGCGGAAGGCGGGTGACCACGTTGATGCTGGCTATGGCGTTCGGGGCGTTGGGGGACATCCTGCTGATGTTCAACGGGCAGACCTTCTTCCTCGCTGGGCTTCTGGCCTTTCTCGTCGGTCACATATTCTATTTCCTGACGATTCCTGAGCCGCGAAAAGTTACAGGCACAAAGGAGGTGCTGATGAGGTTCATGATTCTGGCCATCCTGATCGCTGTCACGACCATCCCCGCCCACGCATTCGATGTCAAGGGATTCTTGGGAGGCTGCGTCGTGGTGTACGCAGGTGTGTTCGCATATGTCATCAACGCGGTGATTTTGGCAGCCGTCGAGACCAAAAACCGCCTCTACATCAAGACCCTCGTAGGCTATGTCCTGTTTGTCATCTCTGATGCGATCCTTGCCGCCGGCATGTTCACCGGCATACGCCTTCCGTTGCATGGCTTCCTGGTGATGCTGACCTACATCCTGGCGCAGTCGCTGATTGCCCTTTCGCTCACTTCTGTGGAGATCGGAAACCGCAAGGATCAGTCAGACCGGTGATCATAGTTATTATGGCTTTGCCTCACGAGGGGCGGTTTGTATGTCGCTGACCAAAGAAAGAGCGATGCGGATTGATAATTTCCCCGAAAATTGTTATTTTTGCATCGCAAAACACGGAGGATTGTCCGAGTGGTTTATGGTGCTTGTCTCGAAAACAAGTCGGCTGAAAGGCCCCACAGGTTCGAATCCTGTATCCTCCGCCAAATCGCTGTAATGAACTAATAGTCATTAGTTTTACTTTACTCTTTTTAGATGCTCTTCTTCCTTGTATGATGTGCCCTACGCATTGTAGGATGATGCTTGTTACCCATCCTCCGATCTGGTATCCCGCCCTCAGCCTCCCGGCGGTGACTCTCCGAGCGTGAAAAACCCCGAATCCCGCCTGCGGCCTCTCATCTGTGCCGCTCCGAGCGTGAAAAACACCGAATCCCGCCCGCAGCCTCACGCCGCAACCTCCTTATTGCTTTACGAATATTTATTACTATATTCGTTCGATTATATTTAAGGATTACTTATCTTGCAGAAACAATTGATTGATATGTTAATGAAGAAATCATCTTTCGCCGCGGCGGTGGCTCTCGCACTGGTGCTGGCCGGGTGCTCGGGCAATGGGCCTGACGAGAACATCGCATTGAACAAGGCGGCTTACGCATCGTCAACCTATGACTACAACCTTACGGCGCAACTGGTCACCGACGGGGTCGTCGAGAGTGGGGAGCCGGCCTGGCTGAAGGTCTCCACGCCCGAGGGCGAACTTCCTCGGCGCGAGAAAGAATGGACGGTGGATGCGGGGCCATATTCAGGAAACACATTGGAAGGGTACAGCACCTTTCTTGAATATGAGTGGGGACGCCAGAGTTTTACCGCGTCTTGTGTCAGGATCCGGGGATATGTCGTCTATCAGGAACCTAGCTCTGAATGGTCAATTTCTTGCCGCGCTTCAGGCTCCGGTACGGATTTCCGTGAGGTCGGATTCATCGGAGGATCCGGGCTGCCGGGATCGCCGCGCCATCCCGAGGTGATCACCGACCCTAATAAGCAGGCTGAGACTCTGACAAGGCCGGCTAGGGAGTTGGATCTGGAGATACCTCTTGCCAATGCTGTGGATTTCAGTCGCTTCCATGCTCAGTTCGAGATGGAAGGCGCTCTTTTCTGGGTCATCAAGTCCGTGGATTTCTCCTCGGAGAAGTCCTTCGGCAGAAGTTCCGACACGGGGCCTTACGACTCAAAGGAGGCAAGGGGATTCAACATGCTTCCTTCTGAGGTCTTTACCAGCGCATGGATGAGCGCGGACGGTGGCCCGCAGTGGATCAGCGTCGATCTTGGCTCAAAAAGAAAGTTCGACGAGATCCGGCTGCATTGGATCCATAGAGCCGAGGGCGGCTGGGTCGAGGTCTCGGACGACGCGAAGGTCTGGAGACGAGTCGCGGATCTTCCGGCGACGGATTCGCTGACATATTCATTCAAGGCGAAAGGGAACGCGCGCTATGTCCGCCTCCGCCTGACGGGAGCGGCTGATGATGGTGAGTGTCTGGCTTTGAGCGAGTTTGAGGTGTTCGGACCGAAGGTGAAAGACGGCAGGTCCGACGATGCGGAGTGGAAGCTTCAGAGAGCCTCGGCGGTGGCTTCCGGCGGTGAGGAGATCTCCTCCAATGAATATGACGACGCTGATTGGCTGCCTGCCGTCGTGCCGGGAACGGTTCTCTACAGCTACATCGCCGCCGGTGCGGTTCCGGATCCGGCGATCGCCGACAACAACCTGCATATTTCCGAATCCTACTTCAACTCGGATTTCTGGTACAGGTGGACACCTGCGACCCAGTCGCTTACCCTGCCAAAGCGCCCGGGAGACCGCATCTTCCTTACCTTCGACGGAATCAACTGGAAGGCAGAGGTTTATCTCAACGGCAACCGGCTTGGAAACATCGCCGGCGCTTTCAGGCGCGCACGCTTTGACATCACGGATCTGCTCCGGGAGAACGGTAACGTGGTAGCGGTTCGCGTCATCAAGCCAGCCCATTACGCGGCGGTAAAGGAGAAAAACGCCGAGAGTCCTGACTTCAACGGAGGTCAGTTGGGAGCCGACAACCCAACATTCCATGCGACCGTCGGCTGGGATTGGATGCCTACGGTCAGAGGCCGTGACATGGGGATCTGGAACGATGTCAGGATCGAGCGGTCCGCTCCGGTGTACCTCAGCGACCCTCTGGTGCAGAGCCGCTTGAAGGACGGTCTGGCATCGATGACGGTGTCCGTCAATGTGGCCGGAGTCTCTTCGGAAGACGTTGCCGGAACCCTCCGTGGAACTATAGAAGGAATTGAGTTTAAGCGGCATATCGTCGCCAAGGCGGGGACGGTCGAGACTCTGGCATTCACGCCGGAGGAATATTCACAACTGAAGGATCGCGAGATCGCTCTTTGGTGGCCGAACGGCTACGGCGAGCCGAACCTGCACAAGGCCACCTTCTCGTTCATTCCTGACGGGGCGGACGAGGCGATGACCTCCATCGAGTGGCTTGCCGGAATCCGCGAATTCACTTACGGCGACGTGATGAGCGACCTTAAAATGTTCATCAATGGCCGCCGCTTCTTCCCGAAAGGCGGGAACTGGGGGTTCAGTGAATATAATCTCCGCTACGGAGCCGATGAATATGACACCGCTGTCCGCATGCACAGAGACATGAATCTGAATATGATCCGTAACTGGGTCGGCCAGACGGGCGACGAGGAGTTCTACGAGGCTTGTGACAAGTACGGAATCGTGGTCTGGCAGGACTTCTGGCTTGCGAATCCGGCCGACGGTCCGGATCCGGACGACAATGAGATGTTCCTTGACAATGCCAGGGATTATGTCAGCCTGATCCGCAAGCATCCAAGCATCGGACTTTACTGCGGACGCAACGAGGGCTATCCTCCTGCCGCCTTGAACGATGGCCTTGTCATGACCGTGAAGGATCTCCATTCCGACATCGTGTACATCCCAAGTTCAGCGGACGACGGTGTCAGCGGTCACGGCCCTTACCGTGCGGTCGAGCCTTCCTTCTATTTCGAGAACCCTACGTCCAAGTTCCACAGCGAGAGGGGAATGCCGGCCATCATGGACTATAAGAGCCTGTCGCAGATGCTGACATCCGGGCATTTGTGGCCTATCGATGATGTCTGGGGGCAGCATGATTTCACCAGGACGGGAGCGCAGGGAGACACGGCGTTCATCGGGATGACCCGCAGGCGTTTCGGTGACCAGGCATTGGAGTCCGCCGAGAGGTTCGCGAAGTATGCCCAGTGGATCAACTATGATGGCTACCGTGCCATGTATGAGGCTAACAATGTGAACCGCAAGGGATTGCTGATCTGGATGTCCCACAGTGCGTGGCCGAGCCTCGCATGGCAGACTTACGACTATTGGTTCCGTCCGACCGGTGCGTGCGCCGCCGTGAGGAAGGCCTGTGAGCCGTTGCACATCCAGTTGAACCCGGCCACTTGCCGGATTGAGGTTGTCAACGCCAGCTGCGGTGATCTTAATAACCTTACAGCCAGCGTTACCTTAGTCAATCCGAACGGTGAGGAAGTATATTCAAAAACAGCCAAGGTAAGTCCTGCGGAGGACACGACGACTCCGGTGCTTGACATCGCTGATGTGCCGGATGGTCTTTGCATCGTGACTCTCTCCCTGACTTCCGCTGACGGAAAACTCCTTTCGGAGAACCGCTATTTCCGTAATTTCCGGTCCGGCAAGGACACCGGCGACTATCAGGCGTTGGTCGGCACAAAGTGGCTGGATGATTCCATGCTCAGGTTCGATTGACGGGTGGGATGCGAAAAAGAAGTTGGCTGATTTTGGTAACGTGCAAAATCAGCCAACTTCTTTTTTGTATCCTTTAGTAATCCTTAAAGTAAGCATCCGACGAAATGCATATTGTAGCGGGGAGAGATCCTCGCTACTTTTGC
>OHKI01000662.1_pt1 | contig 13485 bp, 9 predicted proteins | sample 1568771 | NCBI WGS metagenome assembly OHKI01 (sample SAMEA3879540, study PRJEB24766) | human gut metagenome | biome: human-associated habitat; feature: feces | place: USA | collected 1985/1987 | reverse complement strand
ATTATCTAAGTCTTTCAATGTATTTAATAGCCAAATGTATTGTCTTTCGATGCAGCCCCCACCACTTCCAGAATTTGTGCTGATGTGTTGATGCTCAAAAAATTGAAAACATTATCCTTAATTTTGTACAAATATTAACGCGAAAAGATTTACCTTTGCACACGATAAGAACAGAAGCACCTATAGACATCGATGAAGCTATTGATAAAGAATATGGTATGCCCTCGCTGCATCAGCGCAGTCAAGGATATACTCATGTCTGAAGACCTGACGGTCATGTCGATAACTCTGGGAGAAGCGGAGACGGCAGAAAATCTCTCCGACAGCCAGCGCCATGCCGTGGCAGAGCGTCTGCACGCCATAGGATTTGAACTCCTCGACGACCCTCGCAGCCAACTGGTCGAGCAGATACGCATAGCCGTACTGGCATGGGTAAGGATGGACTCCGTGCGACCCAAGCTGTCAGACTATCTGTCCTGTCGGCTCCATCGGGAGTACAGCAGTCTGAGCAAGTTGTTCTCCGAGGTGCGCGGCATCACCATCGAGAGGTTCGCTATCCACCATCGCGTCGAGTACGCCAAGGAGCTGCTATGCTACAGCAGCCTCACTACCAGCCAGATAGCCTACCGGCTGGGGTACGGTTCACCCACTTATCTGTCTTCGCAGTTCAAGCAGGTGACGGGGATGACGCCTCGGGAGTTTCGCGAGCTGGAGATACGCCGGCGTACTGCCCTCGATGCATTATAATAAGGTATAAATACCGGCATTAAGGATAAAGAGATTGTTATTAAGGAAAAAGACTACACAGATGAAAAGAACATTGATTATGCTACTGGTAGGTATGCTGGCGACCCAGACCCTCTCGGCGCAGCAGGACACTACCACCCAGACCCACGACCTCAAGCAGGTGGTGGTCAAAGCCACCAAGGGCATCAAGGCACGTTACCGCGTGGACAATACCGACCTCATTGGTCAGGGCCAGCTGATACGTGCCGCCTGCTGCAACCTGGGCGAATCGTTCACGACCAACCCCTCGGTCGATGTAAGCTACAGCGACGCTGCCACGGGAGCCCGACAGATAAAACTCCTTGGACTCAGCGGCACCTATGTCCAGATGCTCACCGAAAACATACCCAATCTGCGCGGCGCAGCACTCCCCTACAGTCTTGGCTATGTGCCCGGACCCTGGATGCAGTCGATACAGGTGAGCAAGGGGGCATCGAGCGTCAAAAACGGATATGAGAGCACCACGGGCCAGATAAATATAGAGTTTCTCAAGCCACAGGGTACCGATGGTGTGAGGGCCAATGTCTATCAGGACAGTGAACTGAAGACCGAGGTCAACCTCGATGGAAGCATACACCTCAACAGCCGACTGTCTACAGCCACTCTGCTGCACTTCGAGAACCGACAGATGGACCACGACGGCAATGGCGACGGATTTATGGATATGCCCAAGCTGCGCCAATACAACCTTATGCACCGCTGGGCTTATGTCTCGCCGCGCTGGATTAGCCAGTTGCTGCTGCGGGGGCTCCACGACGAGCGCCGAGGCGGACAGAGCGCCAAGCACGCCACCATCTCGTCGGCGCCACTCTACGCTACAGCGGTAGAGACCGACCGATACGAGATGCAGTGGAAGAATGGCTTCACCCTGAACGCCGACCACAACACGTCGATAGCCCTCATGCTGCACGGCTCGTGGCACGACGCCGATTATGGCTTCGGCCTCACCCGTTACGATGTGACCCAGAAGAACGGCTATGCCCAGTTGATGTTTGAGACCGATATCGATGACCATCACAACATCAGCGTCGGGGCGTCGCTCAACCACGACAAATACGACGAGCGTTTCAACCCGCTCGGCACATTGCCCGACGCCGCGAGCCGGGTGGCCCGCGAGACCACTCCGGGCGTCTACGCCCAGTACACCTATAAGTTGGGCGACCGCCTCACGGTGATGCCCGGCGTGAGATGGGACCACTCGAGTCTCTACGGCACCTTCGTCACGCCCCGACTGCACCTCAAGTATTCTCCATCCGACGTGGTGACCCTCCGCACATCGGTAGGCAAGGGCTATCGGTCACCCCATGCGCTGGCAGAGAACACCGCGTTGCTGGCAAGTGGCAGAGAGGTCATCGTAAGTCCAGACCTGAAGCAGGAGGAGGCATGGAACATGGGATTATCCATAGGTCTGAACCTGCCCGTGGCCGAACGCACACTCGAGCTCAACGCTGAGTATTACTACACCGACTTCCTGAACCAGATGGTCATCAACTTCGACGGAGCCCGAGGCGCCCACACGCTCTCGTTTGAGAACCTTGACGGCAGAAGCTATAGCCACACGCTGCAGGTCGATGCCACCTATCCGTTCTGGGACGGCATGTCGGCCACTGCCGCTTTCCGCCTGAACGATGTCCGTTGTACCTACGACGGAGCAAGGCAGGTCAAGCCGCTCACTTCGCGCTACAAGGGGCTGCTCACACTCTCCTACAAGACGCCGCTCCAACTCTGGCAGTTTGATGTGACGGGCCAGCTCAATGGAGGTGGACGCCTCTACGACCAGAGCCGCTACCCCGCCTACTTCCAGCTGCAGGCGCAGATTACAAGGGAATTCCGCAACTTCAGCCTGTATGTCGGTGGCGAAAATCTTACCAACTACAAGATTGCCAACCCCATCCAGGGTGCCCACCATCCCTGGGATGCCGGCTTCGACGCCACTCAGGTATGGGGACCGGTAACCGGAGCGATGGCTTATGTAGGACTGCGGTTCAAACTGGAAAAGTTATAACGCTACAAATCATTCAAAAAACTATAGAACATGAAGAAGTATTTTTTAATGGCATGGTTGCTTGCGACAGCGGGCAACATGATTGCCAAGGCACCGGCCGACACGCTCACCGTAACCACTCTGCCGCAGATGCACTGCCAGAACTGTGAGAACAAAATCAAGAGCAACATCCGTTTTGTCAAGGGCACAAAGAAGATTGAGACCTCGGTCGACGACCAACGGGTCACCATCATCTACGACGGCAAGAAGGCCAAGTACGAAGACTATGTCGCCGCCTTCAGGAAGATAGGTTACGAGATAAAGAAGAAGTAACAGAAGCCCCCAAGTCCGGCCCACCGTCATGAAGACGCGACCGGAGACCATAGCAGCCAAGCCTCACCTCGAGCAGTATGTCCGCGCGCCCAGCCCGGCAGCCTTCTATCGGCAGCATACTACCCAGGGTGAGGCTTTTGCGTAGGTCGGCGGCAGGGAGGGTAACTCCAGCGGCGTGGAGGGTAACTTGGGAACCGTGGAGGGTACCGTGGGCGAGCTGGAGGGTACCGTGGGAACCGTGGAGGGTACCTCTACCCACGGGCTGACCATCGCCGATATCGGCGGGAGCCGCTCTTTTCTCGCCTTAATCGTCTCTATCTCTGAAAATTGTCGTATATTTGCAGCTGGCAACTATATACTTATACCCTTTTGGACATGAAGAAGTATCTCATCACCATCCCCCTGCTGATTATTGCCTGCGTGGTGCTGCTCGCAGCCTGCACCGGCAAGCCCCGACCTTTTGTCATCGGCGTGTCGCAATGCTCTGAAGACATCTGGCGCAACAAGCTGAACGACGAGCTCAAGATGGGCGAGTTTCTCAACGACTCCATCATCGTGAAGCTCGCCTCGTCTAACGACGACAATGTCTTGCAGAACAAGCAGATCAACCAGTTTGTCGACGAGGGCGTCGACCTGCTGGTGGTGTCGCCCAACCAGTTGAGCCCGATATCCAAGGCCGTGGAGCGAGCCTACGACAAGGGCATCCCCGTGATACTCTACGACCGCAAGACCAACTCTGACAAGTATACTGCCTTCATCGGCTGCGACAACTATCTGATAGGCGAGTCTATGGGCACGTTCATCGCCCAGCAGTTGCACGGCAAGGGCCGTATCGTCGAAATCACAGGACTCGAAGGCTCGTCGCCCGCCCTGGAGCGTCATCGCGGATTTATGGATGCCGTCAAGTCCTATCCCGGCATAGAGGTGGTGGCGTCGGAGGGTGGCGACTGGAAGGAGGAGAGCGGCATCCAGGCGATGAAGCGCATCCTGAAGCGCACGCAGGACTTCGACTATGTCTACGCCCATAACGACCGACTCGCCTGGGGTGCCTATGTGGCAGCGCAGCAGATGGGCGTGGGCAAGAGATACAAGTATACGGGCGTGGATGGGCTCGCCACCAAGGGCGGAGGTCTGGAGCTGGTGCGCGACGGTGTGCTTGAGGCGTCATACCTTTACCCCACCAAGGGCGACCAGGTGATAGCGCTCGCCATGAAGATACTCACCCACAAGCCCTTTGACAAGGACAACTATCTGAGTACATCCATCATCACCAAGGCCAACGCCGAGCTCACGCTGATGGAAGCGCGCGATGCGGAGAGGCAGTCGCGCAATCTGAAGACGCTCCACAACCAGGTCAACCAATACCTCTCCGACTATAATGCGCAGAAGGTGATGCTCATCGGCCTCGGCGTGTTCCTCCTGGTATGCGTCACCGCCGCCGCCATGATTTTCAGAGGATATATCATCAAGGCCAAACTCAACGAGCAGCTCGCCAAGGCCAATGGAGAACTGGAGGAGAAGAACAAGGAGCTGAAGCGACTCAACGAGGAGGTGATGGAGCTCACCCACTCGCGCCTGGTGTTCTTTACCAACATCAGCCACGAACTGCGCACACCGCTCACGCTCATCGCCGACCCCGTAGAGATGATGCTCGAAGACTCCAGCATCAAGGGTAGGAGCCGCGAACTGCTCAAGATGGTGCAGCGCAACGCACTGGCTCTGCAGCAGTTCGTGGGCAATATCCTCGACTTCCGCAAGATACAGAACGGCAAGATGGAGCTTAGCCTCAGCCGCTTTGACATCGTCGAGGCGATGAGGGTGTGGACCGACGATTTCCGCCTGACTGCCGAACGCAAGAAGATAAGGATGGACTGTGCCTCCACAGGCTTCGACACCGACCGCATGATGGTCGCCGACAAGGAGAAAGTGGCGCGCATCGTGTTCAACCTCATCAGCAACGCACTGAAATACACTCCGGCAGGAGGCGAAATCCATGTGACGCTCGCCGCCGAGGCCGACAACATACGCATCGATGTGCGCGACACGGGCAAGGGCATCGCCAGCGCAGAGGCGGGCAAGGTGTTTGAACGGTTCTTCCAGACCAAGGGCGCCGCAAGCGGCACGGGCATAGGACTGGCTCTGGTCAAGTCGTTTGCCGAACTCCACCACGGCGAGGCGAGGGTGGAGAGCCGTCCCGGCATGGGCGCCGACTTCATCGTGGTCATCCCCCGACATCAGGCCGCCGGCGCGCCGATAGCCGACGACACCGACACCATCACCCCGACTGCCGACGAGGCAGCGCTGCAATACATCGACGACGGCGACAAGCAGCAGGGTAAGGTGCAGCAGCTGGTGAGCGAAGAGGCCGACAAGCCCACGATACTCATCATCGACGACAACAACGACATACGCCAGTATGAACGCACGCTGTTGCAGGACACCTACTTCGTAATCGAGGCTGCCGACGGCAAGGAGGGTCTGGAGGTGGCGCGCAGGGAGGTGCCCGACCTGGTGGTCTGCGACGTGATGATGCCGGTAATGGACGGGCTCGAGTTTACCGAGCAGCTCAAGACCGGAACCGCCACCTCCCACATCCCGGTCATCATGCTCACCGCCAAGAACCTGGAGGAACACCGCGCAGAGGGCTATGAGCATGGCGCCGACTCCTACATCACCAAGCCATTCCACGGCAAGGTGCTCCTGGCACGCATCGACAATCTGCTGAAGCAGCGCAAGATGCTCAAGCATGTATACCAGCGTGCCGCAGATGTAGAGACCGAGGTCGAGGCCACACAGCTCAACGCCCGAGACAAGCAGTTTGTCAAGCAGCTCAACGCCATCATCCAGCAGCATCTCTCCGACTGCGACTTCGGCGTCGAGGACATCGGCAAGGAGATAGGTTTGAGCCGCGTGCAGCTCTATCGCAAGGTCAAAGCCATGACGGGCTCGTCGGTGGTCGACATCCTGCGCAAGGCACGCCTCGCCAAGGGCAAGCGGCTGCTGGAGAGCCGCAGCATGACCATCGCCGAAGTGGCATACGAGGTGGGCTTCTCGGCGCCGTCCTACTTCACCAAGTGTTTCAAGGACGAATACGGCATGTTGCCGGGCGACATAGCCAACTCATGACCCGACACGCGGTGACAGCCGTCATCGTCGCACGCTATATATATAGGAATGGAAAAAATATAGCCTGATTATCGACTCAGGCATAGACAACCACAGCAAAAATCGTTCATTGTATAACAATTATGTTACAATGAACGATTTTTGTTATCACATGAACCATCAGTTATAGTTGTCTCCCAACCGTTTGGATAACTTTGCAACAGAAATTTAACGCAATCAACAACAATTAAAAATCTAAACGGTTATGAATACCTTATTCAAAGGAAAGTTCGCAGCCATGGTGCTTGCACTTTCAATGGTAAACATTTCAGCAGCGTATGCACAGGACGAAAATGCAAACGCCAAGGAAGAGGGCAACCGCAACGTGATGCTCAACGCAGCCAGCGCCAACGGCCCTCGAGAGATTCAGATTGGTCTGCCATCTGCCGATGTCAACGTGCTGGAGAACGGCCTGCCCGTTACCTATGCCACCAATCCCCACTCGGTCAACACCATCTGGCGCGGCGATGCCAGCCTGAGCCACCAGGGTCTGCTCAAGATTGCCGAGACTGCCATCACCACCGGCAACATCGGCTACGCCGTCAACTCCTTTACCCAGAAAGGTCAGAAGGGCTTCAACGGAACGCTCAACTACAAGAGCAACCACTTCGGATTGCAGGAGTTCTCGCTCAACATGAACGGTGACCTGGGTAAGGACTGGTTCTACAGCGTCAACATGTACCAGGACTTCGACCCCGGTACGTTCAAAATCAAGTCTACGCCCTACCAGGACCGTACGCAAATCTACAAGGCGCTCCTCACCAAGAAGTACAACAACGAGCGTGGCGAGTTTACCGCCATGTATAAGTATGCCAACAGCCACAATGTCTACAACTACGCCACACAGAGCGCCCCGTTCATCTATGTGGGCGACGGAAGCGTGAAGGAGTACGGCAAGTTCAAGCTGGGTACCACCTCGTATCTGCCCATCGACAACGAGATGACCTATCGTGACATGCGCACAGGCAAGCTGGCCCAGACCACGCTCTACGACGCCTGCCTGAACAAGGCCAGTGAGGTGACGCTGATGAACAGCTACCGCTTTGACAACGGACTGAACTGGAAGGCCACGCTGAAGTACGACCACTCGCGCGGAGCCATGGTCTACCAGACCCCGATGTCCATCGTCGACCTCAACAGTGCCGACAACCACGGGCTGTATAACTATATGTACCGCGACATCGACGGCCAGACCAAGGCATACGACGGCCAGTACGTGCAGACCCGCATGTCGTGTCTCAATGCCGGTACCATAGACGAGGCGCTCTTCACCACCGAGCTCAACAAGAAGTTCAAGACCTCTACCCTGCGCCTGGGCCTCAACGAGTGGTTCTACCACATCGACTACTGCTCCAATACGACCATGTATGACCAGAGTGTGCCTGCCGATGGTAGCTATGCCGTCCGTGTATGGGATGCCAACCTGCGTGATGGTTACTTCTACGACTTCAACAAGAACGCTTCAGAATATTATAAAGGCAGCGAGAACAAGCTGGCACTCTACTTCACCCACGACTGGGATGTCACCAAGAAGCTCAACCTCTACTATGGCGCCCGCGTGGAATGGCAGCGCCTGAAGGGAGAGAACGCCGCCGTGAAGAATGCCCAGGGCAACTTCGTAGGCCGTTTCGCTGACTATCACCTCGGTGCCATGGCTGCCGATGGAACCAAGATTGCGCCCGTCGACCTGGCCTACAACTGGCTGAACTACGACTTCTCGGTAGCCGCAACCTATAAGATCACCGACAACTTTGGCTTTACCGGCGATTTCACTTACATCGTGCAGCACCCGAAGTTTGAAGCCTTCGCTCCTGCTACCCTTCCCAATACAGACAAGATATCCGTACCACTCGGCCGTGCAGGTATATACTACAACAACTCATGGTTGAGCCTCACATCACTGTTCTCGTATATCTCCAAGACCAACAACAACTCTACGCTCAACCTCCAGCACGGCAGCGAGATCAAGGCCGCTCCGCTGGCTTACGACATCCAGACCTGGGGTTGGACTACCGACGCTGTGGCTCATCCTTTCAAGGGATTCGATTTCCACTTCCTGTTCACCTATCAGAAGCCTACATACAAGAAGTTTGAGACTTCTGTCACCTTCAACGATGGCTATGTGGGCAAAATCAATGCTACAGGCAACATCGTAGCCGAAATCCCAGAGATACTCATCGAGCTCGACCCCAGCTACATGGTCACCAAGGACATCAAGCTGTGGACCAGTTTCCGCTACTTCAGCAAGACTTACGCCAACATCAACGAGGCATATTACTTCAATGGCCACTGGGAGACATTCGGTGGCGTCAACTGGCAGGCAAGCAAGCGCCTGAGCCTGGGATGTACTGTTGTCAACTTCCTCAACCAGACCGGAGCCAAGGGCAGCATCGCCGGCGCCGAGCTGATAACCAAGGACGAGGCCAAGAACATCAAGAACCAGATCATGACTGGCAGCTATCTCCGCCCGTTCACCGTAGAGTTTACCGCATCTCTCAAATTCTGATCACTCTCACTCTTCACACACACGCTGACAACCCTATATAATAATAGGTATAGGGTTGTCGGCACACAAGAAACAGACAAATATACCGTTAATATAATAACTAAACAACAACACAATGAGAACAAGCAACATAATGAAGGCGGCATGCCTCATGCTGATGGCTACAGTTGCCACCACCGCCACCGCCCAGAAGATGAACATCGAACACAAGGGCGACACAACCATCATCCGTGTGGACAACCCCACCAAGTACATCCTGCTGCCTATCCAGGAAGAGAAGGATGAAGCGCAGGTGCTGCTCGATACCGGCTCCAAGGACGACACTTGGATGGACGTGCGCCTGGCTCAAAACGGCGCCGACTACTATGTACCCTTCGCGCTGGGACATGGCAAGACCGCTACCGTCAAGATACTCGGCCTCGCCAAGGACGCCCTCGCCCTCAACCTGATGAAGCTGAGCAACACCTTCGATACCACCAATACCGACTACTACCGTCCCTCTTACCACTTCACTCCTCTCTACGGATGGATGAACGACCCCAACGGCATGGTCTATAAGGACGGCGAGTACCACCTCTACTTCCAGTACAATCCCTATGGCAGCAAGTGGGGAAATATGCACTGGGGACACGCCGTAAGCAAAGACCTGGTACACTGGGAGCATCTCGACCCAGCCATCGCACGTGACCCCGTGGGCCACATATTCTCCGGCAGTTCGGTAGTCGACAAGAAGAATACCGCCGGATTTGGCAAGAACGCCATCATCGCCATCTACACCAACAACAGTGTAAACCACGACGAGGTGCAGTGTATCGCCTACAGCAACGACAATGGCCGCACCTTCACCAAGTATGAGGGCAACCCCGTGCTCACTCCCTTTGACGGTCTCAAGGACTTCCGCGACCCCAAGGTGTTCTGGTATGAGAAGGGCAAGTGCTGGTATATGATAGTATCTGCCGACAAGGAGACCCGTTTCTATAAGTCCAAGAACCTGAAGAAATGGGACTACGTGAGCGCCTTTGGCAAGGGACTGGGCCAGCAGCCATGTCAATATGAGTGCCCAGACTTCTTCCAGCTGCCCGTCAATGGCGACAAGAACAACATGAAATGGGTGATGACTATGAACATCAACCCTGGATGCTGGTTTGGCGGCAGCGCCACCGAGTACTTCGTCGGCGACTTCGACGGCAAGCAGTTTACCTGCCCAGATGCCAAAGATGTGAAGTGGATGGACTGGGGTAAGGACCATTATGCCACTGTTACCTTCTCCAATACCGGCGACAGAGTGCTGGCGATAACCTGGATGAGCAACTGGCAGTACGCCAACCTCACCCCGTTCAAGCAGAACCGCGGCGCCAATGGTCTGCCACGCGAGCTGAAGCTCTTTGAGAACAACGGCAAGTACTATCTGTCTGAAGATGTTGCCCCCGAGGTCTACTCACTGCGCAAAACAACACGCACATTGGCCAACGAGACGGTCGACATGGCCAAGGCTTTCACCGGTATAGCTGCCAATATGGACGGCGCCTTCGAGATTGAGGCCGACATCACCCCCGACGCCAACGGCATAGCCGGCATCGAGATTTCCAACAACAAGCGCGAGCGCACCCTCATCTACTTCGACATGAAGCAGGGCAAGGTGGTGATGGACCGCACCGAAAGCGGACTCACCGACTTTGGCAAGCAGGCTGTGCCCCATGACATCGAGCAGGCCTGGGACAAGCAGCGCGCAGCCGAGGGCAAGCAGCCCGCCCGCATGGTCAATGCCATCAACTACAAGAACGACTTCGCCCTGGCCACATGGGCTCCGCTCTCACTCTGCCAGGCCGGCAAGAAGACCTACCACGTAGATATCTTCGTCGACAAGTCATCCATCGAGCTCTTCGTCGACGGCGGCCGCATCGCCATGACCAATCTCGTATTCCCCGTTGCCCCCTACGAGAACGTGAAGCTCTACACCGAGGGTGGCAAGGCACAATTCAACAACATCAACGTACATAAACTCGCGCTATAATTATGAAGACTTCATCCAAGCTCACCATCATCCCATTGATGTTCTGCTTCTTCACCATGGGATTTGTAGACCTGGTCGGCATTGCCTCCAACTATGTCAAGGAAGACCTCAACCTCAACGACGCCACAGCCAACCTGTTTCCGTCACTGGTCTTCTTCTGGTTCCTGATATTCTCGGTGCCGACGGGCATGCTGATGAACAAGATAGGCCGCAAGAAGACAGTGCTGCTGTCGCTGGTGGTCACCGTAGTCTCGCTGTTGCTGCCCATCGTGGGCGAGAGCTTCGGCGTGATGCTGGCCTCGTTCTCCCTCCTGGGCATCGGCAACGCGCTGATGCAGACCTCGCTCAACCCGCTGGTATCGGCTGTGACCACGGGCAAGAACCTGGCGTCGACCCTCACCTTCGGCCAGTTTGTCAAAGCCATCGCCTCGTTCATGGCACCATACATCGCCATGTGGGGCGCCATCGGGGCTGTTCCCTCCTTGGGCATGGGCTGGCGTGTGCTGTTCCCCATCTACATGGTGATAGGCATCTGCGCCTCCATCTTCCTCGCCGGCACTCCCATCGATGAAGAGAAGCCCCAGGGCAAGGCCTCTGGCATGGGCGAATGTATCAGTCTGCTGACCCGCCCCATCGTGCTGCTGTCGTTTGTGGGCATCATGTGCCATGTGGGCATAGACGTGGGCACCAACACCACAGCCCCCAAACTGCTGATGGAGCGCCTGGGCTGGACTCTCAACGAGGCTGCCGAAGCCACATCCATCTACTTCATCTTCCGCACCATCGGATGCCTCACCGGCTCATTCTTCCTCCGCGTGATGAAGTCACGCACATTCTTCATCATCAGCATCGTGATGATGGCGCTGAGCATGGTAGGCATGTTTGTTAGCGAGAGCAGAGAGATGCTCTACATCGCCATCGCCCTGGTGGGCTACGGCAACTCCAACGTGTTCTCCATCATCTTCTCTCAGGCTCTGCTCGCGCTGCCCGAGAAGAAGAACGAGGTGAGCGGCCTGATGATTATGGGTCTCTTTGGTGGCACCGTCTTCCCGCTGCTCATGGGATTTGCCAGCGATGCCATCGGCCAGATAGGCGCTGTGCTGGTAATGGCTGTAGGCGTGGCCTACCTCTTCACATATATTGGTAAAATCAAGATGTAACAACTCAGCAAAGACAAAATTATGAATACCGATTTCAAGAACAAATACTGTGTGGGCCTGGGTGAGGTGCTGTTTGATGTGTTCCCCTCCGGCTCCCAACTGGGTGGTGCCCCTGCCAACTTCGCTTATCATGCCGGCCAGCACGGTCTGCGCTCGATAGCCGTGAGTGCCTTGGGCAACGACGCCTATGGCGACGAGGCTATCCGCCAGCTCGAAGAGAAACACCTGGACTATCTCCTGCCCCGCGTAAACTATCCTACAGGCACCGTACAGGTGGAACTCGACGACCAGGGTGTACCTACTTATGACATCAAGACGGGCGTGGCGTGGGACAACATACCCTTCACTGACGCCGTCAGCAACGTGGCTGCCAACACCTGTGCCGTATGCTGGGGCTCACTGGCCCAGCGCAGCGCTGCGAGCCGTGATACCATCTACCAGTTTCTCGACCACACACCCAGCGACTGTCTCAAGATCTTTGATATCAATCTCCGCCAGAATTTCTATACCAAGGAGATTATCTGCGAGAGTCTGAAGCGTTGCAATATACTGAAGATAAACGATGAAGAGCTCATCACGCTGGGCCGCCTCTTCGGCTACCCCGGTCTGGACATTGAGAACAAGTGCTGGCTCATCCTCGGCAAATACAATCTGGACATGCTCGTGCTCACCTGTGGTGTCAACGGCAGCTATGTCTTCGCTCCCGGCTGCAAGTCGTTCCACGAGACTCCTCATGTGGAGGTTGCCGACACCGTGGGAGCCGGAGACTCGTTTACCGGCACCTTCTGCGCCTGCATCCTCAAGGGCATGACCATCGCCCAGGCACATAAGCACGCCGTAGAGGTGAGCGCCTATGTCTGCACCCAGCACGGTGCGATGCCCGCACTGCCCGAGAGTCTGAAGCGATAAGCCCCCATCGTCGCATCTATATTCTGAGAGCCCCCGCTCTGCCACTCCACCCGATGGAGCGACAAGGCGGGGGCTCTTGCGTCTGTCGCCGTAGTGGCGGGAGCCGACTGCAGGTCGACCAAAATACCCTCCACGCTGCCCAAGATACTCTCCACGCTGCCAGAGGAGCCCTCCACGCCGCCCAAGGTACTCTCCACGCTGCCAGAGGAGCTCTCCACGCTGCCCGAGACACTCTCCACGCCGCTGGAGATGGTTCCCCCGACAGCCGCGCGGCTGGCCAAAGGCGCAGAGGGCCACATGAAGCATATTGCAAAGCGGGAAACGATAAAATCGTGGCGTGAAATCGTGACGGCAAAGCACGAAACGACTGTATCATGGCACGAAACCAAGATAAACATGATGAAAAGCAAGATTGAGAATAACTGAGCCTCAACGAGAAGCAGCGGCATACAAACAAAAGCAACCAGCGTAGCTGCCACGATGGATGCGGATGCTACGCTGGAACTGACCCAAGAGAGACTGATGGCGGTAACCACTGTGCCCACAAGGGCAAAAGGTGGAGAACTCACTCCTGTCTAACTGTCCTTAATCAGCTTACTCGCCTTTTTTGGTAACAATATCATCATTG
>OHKI01000661.1_pt1 | contig 13489 bp, 12 predicted proteins | sample 1568771 | NCBI WGS metagenome assembly OHKI01 (sample SAMEA3879540, study PRJEB24766) | human gut metagenome | biome: human-associated habitat; feature: feces | place: USA | collected 1985/1987 | reverse complement strand
TGCGAACCCTTCCCCGCCCGTTCCTGCGTGGCCGTCAAGGAACTGCCCCTCAACGGGCTTGTGGAAATCGAAGCTATCGTCGTCCTGTAGCGCTGCTGCGGACAAAAATATCATTTGGGATGCACCATCATCCCAGGAGGTCCTCATGAATCTTGCCCAGTTCCCCCGTCGTGGCTATGTCACCACTCCCACCCCCATCGAGCACTGCCCCAACTTCTCCAAGGCTCTGGGTGCGGACATCGACGTCTACATCAAGCGTGACGACATGCTCCCCGGTACCGCCGGCGGCAACAAGACCCGTAAGCTGGACTTCTGCATCGCCGATGCCCTGCAGAAAGGCTGCGATACGGTCATCACCTGCGGCGCCGTGCAGTCCAACCACTGCCGCCTGACTCTTTCCTGGGCTGTCCATGAAGGTATGGACTGCCATCTGGTGCTGGAAGAACGCGTGAAAGGCAGCTACAATCCCGAAGCCTCCGGCAACAACTTCCTGTTCCAGCTGCTGGGCGTCAAGAGCATCACCGTGGTGCCCGGCGGCAGCAACATGATGGAAGCCATGGAAAAAGTGGCTGCCAAGCTGACGGCCGAAGGCAGAAAGCCCTACATCGTCCCCGGCGGCGCTTCCACGCCTCTGGGTGCCCTGGGCTATGTGGGTTGCATGGAAGAAATCATGCACCAGATGTTCGAGATGGGCCTCAACTTTGACCATATGGTCGTGCCCAGCGGTAGCGCCGGTACCCATGCCGGGATCATCGCCGGCATGATCGGCAACAACATCAACATTCCTGTCACCGGCATCGGCGTCAACCGTCCCAAGCCCGTGCAGGAAAATGCCGTGCATACCCTGGCCAACCAGACCCTGGATCTGCTGGGCGTGGAAGCCCGCGTGCCCGCCGAAAAGGTCGTGGCTTTTGACGACTATGTGGGCCCCGGCTACTCCCTGCCCACGGACGCCATGGTCGAAGCCGTCAAGATGCTGGCCGAGACCGAAGGCATCCTGCTTGACCCCGTGTACTCCGGCAAGGCCATGTCCGGTCTGATCGATCTGGCGCGCAAGGGCTACTTCGCCAAGGGTTCCAAGGTGCTGTTCCTGCACACCGGCGGTTCTCCGGCTCTGTACGCCTACCTGCCCTGCTTCCGCTAAAAAACAAGGGGACGTGGCCTGCGGGTCACGTCCCCTTCCGGTAACCCACCACCAACCCATCAGCCCGCAGACGTGGAGGGCATATGTCTGAAGAAAAAAGACTCGATATGTATGGCGGTATCCTGGGCGGTACCGTACCCCTGGCTGTACTCATCATCGGCCTTGTCTGGCTTTGTCTTGCGGAACGCGGCGGCACCCAGCCGTTCTGGGCCTGCGCCTGGCTGGCCCTCGTCATCGGCTTGTTCTTTGCCCGCAAAAAGGAAGATTACTGTCTTGCCGCCATGCGCGGCATCGGCGATGAAAACGGCATCGTCATCATTACGGCCTGGCTGTTCGCCGGCGTGTTCGGTCAGCTCATGGCTGCCGGCGGTCTGGTGGACGGTCTGCTCTGGATGGGCATGAGCACCGGCGCCCAGGGCAGTATTTTTGTGGGCCTCGTCTTCTTCGCTTCCATGCTGTTCGCTCTGGGGACAGGCACCTCCACCGGTACCTGCATCGCTCTGACACCTGTGCTCTACCCTGCCGGCTATTTCCTGGGTGCCGACCCGGCCATGCTCGGTCTGGCCATCCTTTCCGGTGCGGCCTTTGGCGACAACCTTTCCCCCATTGCTGATACGACCATCGTTTCCGCCTATACCCAGGGCGCGACCATGAAAGAGGTCGTCCGCAGCCGTTTCCCGCTTTCCATGTCCGCAGCCGTCATGGCCATGGTCATCTTCCTGATCTTCGGTAACGCGGACCAGGCTGCGGCCCTGCCTGATATCCAGAAAGATTTCGATCCCGCCGGCGTGCTGATGCTCATCGCCCTGGTGGTGGTCGTCGGCTCCGCCATGATGGGCCGCCACATCATCGAATCCCTGGTCTACGGCAATGTTTGCGCGGCTGTCATCGCTGTGCTTACCGGCCATATCAAGCCGACGCAAATCTTCGGTATCCCTGCCCAGGCCGGTCAGTCCACCGGCTATATTGAAAACGGTATCCTTAGCGTGGTGGGCCCCATCATCTTCGCCATCCTGATCCTTGCCGTGACCCAGATCATGGTGGAATGCGGCATCATGAAGCGCATCCTCGACTTTGCCCACAAGTCCCTGGTCAGCACGGTACGCCAGGCCGAGCTCTTCATCGTGGGCGTCACGGTGCTGGCTTCCATCCCGATCTCGGCCAATGCTCCTGCCGAGCTGCTGGTGGGTCCCTCCATCGTCCGCCCCATGGGCGAACGCTTCAACCTGAGCGCTGCCCGCCGGGCCAACCTCATGGACTGCGCCGTAAGCACCGTCTTTTACATCCTGCCCTGGCATATCGCGGTGGCGACCTGGTACGGAGCCCTGTATAGTGCTGCCCAGAGCTACAACATCCCGGCCCCGGCTCTGAGCACGGCCCTGTACAACCCCTATTCCTGGACCCTGCTCGCGGTGCTGCTGTTCTCCGCCATCACGGGCTGGAACCGCAAGCTGGACATTCCGGCTGCGACGAACAACGCCTAGCAACCTCCTTAAGGTGGTTGTCCGCTCGCCCCTCCGGGTGGACAACCACCATTCCTCACTGCCATGAAACTTTTTTCCCTCCCCTGCGATCACAAAGCGGATCTGGCCTTTGCCGGACATATCGGCGTCGGGCACGCCAACAGTCACCAGGGCTTCGTCCAGGACGACGCCACCGGGTTCGCCACTCTGCTGGCCCTGCTCCTGCGGGTCTGTCCGCTGGATCTGACCGTGACGGCTGTCCGCACGGATGAAGACAAGCTGACGGTCTCTCTGGCCTGCGGGGGACAGGGACAGGCTTCCCTGTCCGGCGGCTTCTCTCCCTTTGAGACGGATCTGCTGCAACGGGGTACGGGCCTTTGTGAACTTTCCTCGCAGACCCTGGCCACCAAGGTCCTGGGCCGGATCCGCGGGCAGGGCATGGACAAGATGGGGGCCGTCCTCATCCTGGCCCATGCCCGCGCCCTGCTGGATGCCGTACGCCGGCACTGGCCCGCGGGGGGGCTCCACGCCACGGACGACATCCCCGGCAGCTGCGGCGAGTTTTTGGGCGGTATGCTTTCCCTGGAGGATACGCCCTGCGCCTGGCTGTTGACGATCAATGCCTCTCCTGACGGCAGCGGACCGGTGGAAGACAGCGAAGGCATCCTGCCTGTGGGCAACAAGGGACGCCTCATGCAGGAACTGGGCATGTGCCGCATCCCTTGCATCGTCCTGGAGTCCAAGGCGTACAGCCCCGGCGACAGCGACGCTCTTGCAGCCAGTATGCCCTGGATCCGCTGGAATCAGGACAGCGACCCGCCGTAGGCCAGTGTCTGGTTCAGGCCGCCCAACAATGCCATGCCCAGGCCGTCGTCAATGACAGGGCGTATCCCCGTCGCCCCGGTGATCTTGATCGTGCATCCCGGGCCCTGGGGGAAAAGATCGCCAGACTGGGACAGGAGTACGCCAACGCCCGTACCTCCGCCCAAAAAGTTGCTTTGGCCGCTGTACTTGCCGACATCCTGGAGCAGGAGATCGGCGGGACGTCCTTCATGAGCCAGGCTGTCCATACCGTAGCTGCCGGTGGCGGTCTCTGGCCGGGGCAGGCTGCCATGCTCTCATTACTGGCCAGCCGGGAAGAATACAGATCGCTGAAAGTGATGATCACCACTCGGAAAGAACTTGAGCTGCTGGCCGACATCGCTCTGGCAGCGGCCGTTCTGCTCCGTGACCGGCTTCCCGAAGCATCGTCCTTTATCCAGGCACGCTCCCCCCAGCCGGAACCGGAGCGTCTCCTGCACGAACTTTGCCTGCCCTCATAGCCCGCTGTGGCAATGACCGGCATATCTCCCCCTTCGACGTATGCACCCATAAGGCCCCGGGCAGGCGGCTCTTCTGTTCTCCAGCGGTGGGCAGAAGAGCCTTTTTCCCCTTCCGCTGCATGTCCTGCTGTATGGACAAAGGAGTTTTTTCATGGAACAGGGCACCATTCGCCTGAAGACCGGTCTTGCAGAAATGCTCAAGGGTGGCGTCATCATGGACGTGACCACCCCCGAACAGGCGAAGATCGCCGAAGAAGCCGGCGCCTGCGCCGTCATGGCTCTTGAACGCGTCCCGGCCGACATCCGCGCCGCCGGCGGCATCGCCCGCATGGCTGATCCCACCATCGTCAAGCGCATCATGGAAGTGGTGAGCATCCCCGTCATGGCCAAGGCCCGCATCGGCCATTTCGTGGAAGCCCGCATCCTCGAGGCCCTGGGCGTGGACTACATCGACGAGAGCGAAGTGCTGACTCCCGCCGATGACCGTTATCATATCGACAAGCGCGACTTCACCGTGCCCTTCGTCTGCGGCTGCCGCAACCTGGGCGAAGCCCTGCGCCGCATCGCCGAAGGCGCGGCCATGATCCGCACCAAGGGCGAACCCGGCACCGGCAACGTGGTGGAAGCCGTGCGCCATTGCCGCCAGGTCATGGACGAGATCCGTGTGCTCTGCTCCCTGCCCGAAGCCGAAGTGGCCAACTTCGCCAAGGAAAACGGCGCTCCCCTGGAAGTCTGCATGGCCGTGCGCAAGGAAGGCCGCCTGCCTGTGGTGAACTTTGCCGCCGGCGGCATCGCCACCCCCGCTGACGCCGCCATGATGATGCACCTGGGCTGCGACGGCGTGTTCGTGGGCTCCGGCATCTTCAAATCCGGCGACCCGGCCAAGCGTGCCCGCGCCATCGTGCAGGCCGTGACCAACTACAAGGACTACGCCCTGCTGGCCGAGATCTCCCGCGATCTGGGCGAACCCATGGTGGGCATCGACATCTCCACCATCCCGCCGGCCGAACGCATGCAGGAGCGGGGCTGGTAGCATGACCCGCATCGGAGTCCTGGCCCTGCAGGGGGCCTTCCGCGAACATGCCGCAGCGCTGCGCCGTCTGGGCGCCGATGTCTGCGAAGTGCGCCAGCTCAAGGACATGGAAGGCCTTGAGGGCATGGTCATCCCCGGCGGCGAAAGCACCACCATCGGCAAGCTGCTGGTGGAATGGGACATGCTGGAGCCGCTGCGCCGGCGCATCCTGGACGGCATGCCCGTCTACGGCAGCTGCGCGGGCCTGATCCTGCTCTGCAAGGAGATCGAAGGCTCTGACCAGCCGCGTCTGGGCGTGCTGGACGCCACCGTGCGCCGCAATGCCTTCGGCCGTCAGGTGGACAGCTTCGAGACCGACCTGCACATCGACGGTCTGGCCGGTGAGCCCCTGCGGGCCGTGTTCATCCGCGCCCCGCTCATCAGCCGCGTGGGCGAAGGCGTGCGGGTGCTGGCCCGTCTGGATGCCGACCGCGGCGAGCGCATCGTGGCCGTGCGTCAGGGCAATGTGCTGGCCACGTCCTTCCACCCCGAACTGACCCCGGACCTGCGCCTGCACCAGTACTTCCTGGACATGCTGGCCTGATCCGCGGCATCTGCCGAAAAACAAGGAGCCCCGCGCCGAACGTTGCGTTCGCGCGGGGCTCTGTCGTTCTCTGGCACCGGGATGCGCCCAGGAGGATCTTTGGCTTCATCTGTCAAATGTCCGCCCCTTTCCTCCGAAAACGTCCCCACTCCTGACCGTTACCTGGCGACCGGCCCGCACAAGGCCTGTCGTCCTCCTCTCCCCTTCCCGGTACGGCCCGGACTGCGGACCGCATCCCCCCACAAGGGAGGCTTTCCTTTTCCGCGTGAACATGAAAGATTTGTCCCACGCGCCCTCTCCCGACAGCAGCCGTATGGTTGCACGGGCGCAGCTGCCAACCTCCGCCACAGGAGATCCCATGAGCAATACCACCCTGACCGCCATCGACGGCCTGCTGGCAGGCCACTCCACGGACGACCGGAACCATACCGGCTGCACCGCCATCCTTTGCCCGCAGGGCTTCACGCCAGGCATCGCCGTGCCCGGATTCGCCCCGGGCTGCCGCGAGACCGAACTCATGCGGCCCGAATCACAGGTGGATACCGTGCACGGCCTGCTGCTGGCCGGAGGCAGCGCCTTCGGACTGGCCGCTGCTGACGGCGTCATGCGCTTTTTACGCGAACAGGGACACGGATTCGCCATGCCGCACGGTGTCATCCCCATCGTCCCGGGGGCCGTCATCTACGATCTGGACATGAATGCCCGGCCCGGCGTGCTGCCCGATGCGGTCGTGGCGACCGACGACGAGCGGATCCTGCGTGCCGTCGAGGAGTTCGGCGGTCGTGCCGTGATGACTTCGGCCGAGCACCGCAGCGGCACCGACCGTTGCTGGGAGGCTTATGGAAAGCTCGGCCGGGAGTACGACGCCGTGATCAACGTGCAGGGCGACGAGCCTTTCATCCGTCCGGAACAGCTTCGGGCGATCATGCGCTGCTTCGACGTGCCGGGTACGGACATCGCTACCCTGGTGCGGCCCTTTGCCGAGTCGGACGGACTGGCGGCGCTCGAAAATCCCAATTCGCCGAAAGTGGTGCTCGACGGCGAGTCGCGGGCGATCTACTTTTCGCGTTCGGTGATTCCCTACCTGCGGGGGGTGGAGCGGTCGGAGTGGCTGGCGAAACATACTTTCTATAAACATATCGGTATGTATGCCTTTCGTACGAAGGTGCTCGCCGAGGTGACGGCCTTGCCGCAATCTTCGCTGGAGAAGGCCGAGTCGCTTGAACAGTTGCGCTGGCTGGAGAACGGCTTCAGGATCGGCGTGGGTATTTCCGACGTGGAAACCATCGGCATCGACACGCCCGAAGATTTGGCGGCCGCCGAGGAATTTTTGAAACGAATGAAGCGATAGAATCATGGATAAAAAACCTCTCTTTATAGCCGGTCCCTGCGTGATCGAATCGGCGGAATTGCTCGATACGGTCGCTGCGACGCTGGCGGACATCAATCGCCGGCTGGGCGTCGAAATCATTTTCAAGGCTTCGTTCGACAAGGCCAACCGCACGTCGATTTCGTCGTTCCGGGGGCCGGGGCTGGAAAAGGGCCTTCGGATGCTCGCCGACGTTCGGTCGAAGTGGGGGCTGCGGCTGCTGACCGACATTCACGAATCCTGTCAGGCCGCTCCGGTCGGTGAAGTCGTCGATGTGATCCAGATTCCGGCGTTTCTTTGCCGCCAGACCGATCTGTTGGTCGCTGCGGCCCGTACGGGACGTACGGTCAATATCAAGAAAGCGCAGTTCCTTTCGGGTGAAGATATGCGATACCCTTATGAAAAGGCGATGAAGGCCGGTGCCGGTGAGGTTTGGCTTACCGAACGTGGCAATATGTACGGCTACAACAACCTGGTGGTCGATTTCCGCAACATTCCCGATATGCTCGGTATCGCTTCGACGGTCGTCATGGACTGCACGCATTCCGTACAGCGCCCCGGTGCCGCCGGCGGCAAGACGGGCGGTAACCGCGAGTTCGTGCCTGCCATGGCCCGGGCAGCCCGGGCGTTCGGTGCCAACGGTTTCTTCTTCGAGGTGCATCCCGATCCCGATCATGCTTTGAGTGACGGTCCGAACATGCTTTATCTGAATGATTTGGAAAACGTAATAAAATCTTTGCTATAATATGACCGCAGACAAGCGGGCCGATATCCTCTCGCTGGCCCGAAAGACGATCCATACCGAAGCGCTGGCGCTCAAGCATCTCGAACAGACGCTGGGCGATGATTTCGTGTGCGCTGTCGAACTTATCCTGCACAGCCGGGGCAAGCTCGTGGTGACCGGAATGGGAAAATCGGGGCTGATCGGCCGCAAGATCGCCGCGACGCTGGCGAGCACCGGTACGCCGAGTTTCTTCCTGCATCCGGGCGAGGCTTTTCATGGCGATCTGGGAATGATCTCTCCGGAAGATACCGTGCTGGCGCTCTCTTATTCGGGCGAGACGGATGAAATCCTCAAGATCGTGCCGTTTATCCATACCAACGGCAACAAGCTGATTTCGATGACGGGCAATCCCGAATCGACGTTGGCCCGCAATTCGGACGTGCACCTCGACGTGGCCGTGCGCCACGAGGCCTGCATCCTGCACCTGGCGCCTACCACTTCGACTACGGCACAGATTGCCATGGGCGACGCGATGGCCGTAGCGCTGATGAAGCTGCGCAATTTCACGAGCATCGACTTCGCGCGGCTGCATCCGGGCGGCAGCCTGGGCCGCCGTCTGCTGATGACTGTCGGCAATGTGATGCACAAGGAGGGGTTGCCCGTGGTAGCTCCGGACTGTTCGGCCAAGGATATGATCCACGCCGTCAGCAAAGGCGGTCTGGGGCTGATCGTCATTTGCGAGGGGGACAAAGTGCTGGGGATCGTCACCGACGGGGATATCCGCCGGGCGATGGAACGCCGCGAATCGGAGTTTTTCTCGATCCGGGCCATGGACATCGCCACGCCCAATCCCAAGACCATCGGGCCCGATGAGAAACTGATCGCTGCGGAGAAGAAAATGACCCAGCATAAGATCAATTCGCTGCTGGTGACCGACGACCAAGGCAAACTTGTCGGTGTAATCCAGATTTACGACATAAAACTTTGAAAAACTATGTTTTTGATTATCGTCGATTACAAGAAGCCGCTCGAAGAGGTGGAGCGCTACCTGGCGGAGCATCGGGCTTTTCTCGACCGTTATTTCGTTCAGGGCAAATTGCTTTGCACCGGGCCGCAGAATCCCCGTACGGGCGGTGTGATCGTTTCGAAAGCCGCGAATCGTGCGGAAGCCGAAGCCTTTACGCAGAAAGATCCGTTCTTCCGGCATGAGATCGCTGATTATACGATCGTCGAGTTCGAACCGACCAAGTATCTTCCCGGATTCGAGAAATTTCGGTAGTAAGCAAATAAACAGGAGCGCCCGCGATTAGTCGCGGGCGCTCCTGTTTTCGGAAAACGGCTGTGGAAAGTGCTGTAAACCGTTTTGATCCGCCTCTTCGTAACGTTTTGGAAGAAAGGCGGTCGTTTGACTCTTCTCCTGTATCGGATAGGGGTTGTTTCGTGTATTTTTTTGCGGCTTTCCGGTTGAAGTTCCTGGTGTCGTTGAGTGGTTCGGATGCTTCTGGTCCGGGGCGCTCTATTATCCCCGTACGTAGTGCGGCATTTCGGCGGGAATCGGCATCGACAGTTCGATGATACCGCCTACGGTGCCGTCCTCGCGGCGCCAGGCTGTTTGGTAGATCATTTTGCGGATCCCTTTTTTCTCGATGGTGTAGGCATTCGTGTCGCCTTTTTCGAGGATGCGGGCGATGATCCCCTTCGAGCGCTCGTTGTGGCAGGGGAGCATGCTTTTGCCGCGATACTCTCCATTGACGGAGATGGATTGCTTGTTCTGGTAAATTACCACGCCTTCGGTGTCGCATACCGTTACGGCGCAGTTCGTGTCGTCAGCCCAATTAAAATTCATAGTAGTATTCTGTTTTTATAGTTTCTTCGGTTGCAGAAAGCGAGGTCGGGGCCGCATTTTATTGCGAGATCTTGACCAGTTGTTCGCGGTAGGCGGTCATGATTCGCGATTTGGAGATGTAGCCCAGGTAGTGTTTCTCCTTGTCCACGACGGGTAGCACCCAGACGTGGTTTTCGTCGAAACGGCGCAGCACGCTCTGGATCTGTTCATGTTGCAGGATCGTGTCGGGGGACAGGAGCATGTAGCGTGTAATCGGGTTGCCGTACTTTTGCGGATTGAACAGGTCTTCCCGCACGTCGTTCAGGCGGACGATGCCCAGCAGGTGTTTTTCGTTGTCGAGAACCGGGAAATAGTCGTCGTGACGCTCCCGGGACATGATCTGTACGATGTCGCCCAAAGTCTGGGACGGGTGGATGTAAACCCCGTCGTCCTGAATCAGGTCGTCGAGCCTCAGAAAGACGAAGACCGATTCGTCCTTGTTGTGGGTGATCAACTCCCCGTTCTGGCGCAGTTGCTTGGTATAGATCGAGTCGGGATCGAGGTAGTAGTCGATGGCGAAGGCGATGCAGGCGGTAATCATCAGCGGGATGAAAAGGCCGTAACCGCTCGATAATTCGGCGATCAGGAAGATCGAGGTCAGGGGGGCCTTCATCACGCCCGACATTACGCCCGACATACCTACCAGGGTGAAAGAAACCAGCGACAGGTTCCATCCGAACAGGGTGTTGCAGACCAGCGCCGTGATAGCGCCCATGAATGCGCCGACGAACAGCGAAGGGGCGAACGTACCGCCGACGCCGCCCGCAGCGTTGGTCGAGGCCATAGCGATCACTTTGAAGAACATCGTGCCTACGATGAAGAGAATGACCACCCAGTCGATCTGACTGAAGCGGTAGAAGAGCGAGTTGTTGAACAACTCGGTCGTGTTGCCGTGCATGAGCGACATGAAACCTTCGTAGCCTTCGCCGTAGAGGGGCGGGAAAATGTAGATCAGGATGCCGAGTACGGCTCCGCCGATCAGCCACTTCTTGTAGGGACTGTCGATCTTTTTGAAGAAGGTGCCCACCCGGGCATTGACCGTGGTGAAGTAGTAGGACATCAGCCCGCAGAAGATACCCAGCAGGACGAAAAGCGGAATTTGGTTGAGCCGGAACGCATCGTCGGGAGTCAGCGAGATGGCGATGATCGGATCGAATCCCCGGATCGTGAGGGCGACAGCGGCGGCCGTGATCGAAGAGATGAGCAGCGGTACGACCGTGCGCGAGGTGAGATCGAGCATCAGGATTTCGAGCACGAAGACCACGCCCGTGATCGGGGCTTTGAAGATGGCTGCAAGGGCCGCCCCGGCTCCGCAGCAGAGCAGCAGGGTGGTGTTTTTGTAGTTCAGGTGGGCCAGGCGGCTGATGTTCGAACCGATGGCTGCGCCCGTCAGGACGATCGGGGCCTCGGGACCGACCGAACCGCCGAATCCGATCGTCGTCGCACCGCCTACGACCGAAGTCCAGCAGTTGTGGGAGGCAATGTACGAGTTTTTACGCGACATGGCATATAACACGCGTGTAACGCCTTCCGAAATGTTGTCTTTGACGACGTATTTGACGAAAAGCGAGGCCAGAATGATACCGATGACCGGATAGAACAGGAAGAGAAAATGCGACTGTTCGACGGGGAACCAATGGGTCAGCCCTGCTTTGATTCCGTAGAGCAGCAGTTCGAACAGGCAGGTACCCAATCCGGCCAGAACCCCTACGATGATGGCCAGCAGCGCCATGATCTGCGTACTGGTGAACCGTTTGGTAAGCTCCAGGAAACGGATGTAGATACGTTCGCCCCAATCCGCGATCGTCTGCGGTGTTATGCGTTTGAACATTTCGGGTACCTTGTCTGCTGGTTATGCGCGTTATCGCTGTTGCTGGTATTGGCGAGCCTGCTCGGCGATCAGCTCCTTGTCGTCGAAGTAGTCGATCCGCATGGCGTGGCGCACTTCGCCGAGCGTTTGCGCGGCTGTTGCCCGGGCATGCTCCGAACCTTTGCGCAGAATTTCATAGACCTCTTCGATGCGGCCTTCGTACTGCTTGCGGCGCTCGCGGATCGGCTCCAGCGTTTCGTTCAGCACGGCGATCAGGAACTTCTTGACCTTCACGTCGCCCAGCCCGCCCCGGCGGTAGTGCGCCTTCAACTCGTCGAGCGAGGCGTAATCGGGCAGGTATCGCTGAAAATGTTCCGGGCGACTGAAGGCGTCCAGGTAGGTGAAGACGGTGTTGCCCTCGACCTTGCCCGGGTCCTCCACCCGCAGGTGGTCGGGATCGGTATACATACCCATCACCTTCTTCTTCACTTCATCGGCCGAGTCGGAGAGGTAGATGCAGTTGCCCAGCGATTTCGACATCTTGGCCTTGCCGTCCGTTCCGGGCAGACGCAGGCAGGCCGCGTTGTCGGGCAGCAGAATTCCCGGCATGACGAGTGTTTCTCCATATACGGAGTTGAATTTATGGACGATTTCGCGCGTCTGTTCGATCATCGGTTCCTGATCCTCGCCGACCGGTACGGTCGTGGCCTTGAAAGCGGTGATATCCGAGGCCTGGCTGATCGGGTAGGTGAAGAATCCTACCGGAATACCCTGGCGCTGCGATCCCTCTTCTTCGTTGCCTTCGGCGAAGCCGCGCAACTGGATTTCGGCCTTCACCGTCGGATTGCGCTGCAGACGGGCTACGGTCACCAGGTTCATGTAGTAGAAAGCCAGCTCGCAGAGTTCCGGCACCTGCGACTGGATGAAGAGCGTCGATTGCGCGGGATCCAGTCCGCAAGAGAGATAGTCGAGAGCGACCTCGAGGATGTTCTGCCGCACTTTCTCCGGGTTGTCCGCATTATCGGTCAGCGCCTGTGCGTCGGCGATCATGATGAATATTTTCTCGAATTCGCCCGAATTCTGCAACTCCACGCGGCGGCGCAGCGAACCTACGTAATGTCCCAGGTGGAGTTTACCGGTCGGACGATCTCCGGTGAGTATGATTTTTCCCATCAGTTAAAAAGTTTCTAATAATAAATAGTCTGCAAATGTACGAAAAACTAAACCGATGGTCGAATAATAATTGCGAAGTATCGGTTTTTTTTATATTTTCGTGCGTGCAAATAAGATAAACTATGACTATCATCCAACTCGAATACCTGCTGGCGGTAGCCAATTGCGGTAGTTTCTCTTTGGCAGCGGAACACTGTTTCGTGACCCAGCCGTCGTTGAGCATGCAGATCAAGTCTTTGGAGGAAGAATTGGGCGTGGTGCTGCTCGATCGCAGCAAGAAACCGGTCATTCCGACCGAGGCGGGCGAGGTGGTGCTTGCCGAAATCCGGGAAACCCTCCGGGCTTACGATCATATCCGCGAAGCGGTCGCGGAACTCAAAGGCGAAACTTCCGGTCGGTTGCGGCTCGGCGTCATTCCGACCATCGCACCTTACCTGTTGCATAAGTTTATTCCCGATTTCGTGCGGGACTATCCCAAAGTCGAACTGGAGATTGCGGAGATGGTGACCGCCGACATCGTCGATGCGCTGCGCCGCGACCGGATCGATGCGGCATTGGTCGCCGGCGGAACCTGCGGCGAGGGGATTCAGGAACACGAGTTGTTCGACGACCGGTTCCATCTTTACGTGTCCCGGGAGAATCCGCTTTTCGAACGCACGAACGTCCGTATCGAGGATATCGACCTCAAGGAGCTGGTGCTGTTAAGTCCGGGGCATTGTATGCGTGACCAGATCATCGAGCTGTGCCAGGCCAAACGGGAGGTCCCCTCGCACTATACGTTCGAATCCGGTTCGCTCGATACGTTGATGCGGATCGTCGATAGCACGCATTGCGTGACGATTATCCCCGAAATGGCCGTGGAATACATTCCTGCGGAGCATCGTTGTCAGGTCAAAACGCTGGCCAAGGGGGCTACTTCGCGCAAGATCGCCGTGGCCGTGCGCCGGACCTATGTCAAAAGTTCGATCATCAAAGCCTTGATC
>OHKI01000653.1_pt1 | contig 13539 bp, 8 predicted proteins | sample 1568771 | NCBI WGS metagenome assembly OHKI01 (sample SAMEA3879540, study PRJEB24766) | human gut metagenome | biome: human-associated habitat; feature: feces | place: USA | collected 1985/1987 | reverse complement strand
GTGCAGGTAGCATCCTTGGCACCCACCAGCTGGGTATCGTGGCCGGTGGCGGGGAGCGTCTCAGTCTTGGTATCCGTGTAGGTCCGGCCCTCCAGCGTCACCGTGGCGGTGTACGTCCGGACGCCGGTGCTCTCGCAGCCGGGCTCGGTGGTCACCTGGCTGGTCACCGCAGCGGTCAGCGTCTGGGTATGGGACACATCATTGCCGCAGGTGAACACGGCGGAGGCGGACTCCGTTCCGGTCCAGGTCCAGGCAGGCTGACCCCAGGCGTGGCCGGTGGCGGGGATGGTCAGAGCCTCCAGGGTGGTCTCGTTCTTGCCGTCGGCGTCGCTGAACAGCTTGCCGCAGACGGAGCACACCCAGTGGGCCTTGACGCCGGTCTCGGTGCAGGTGGCGGGGACCTCCGCCACGGCGGTGAGGGTATGACCATCGGCGCAGGGGTCGGTCTGGCCGAAGGTCATGGCCACGTTGTCGATGGCGAACATGGCGTCGGTATACTCATAGACCTGGTTGGCCTTCTTATAGAAGTGGAAGGCGAACTGGGCATTGTCCGTGCAGAAGGCGGCGGGAACGGCAACGTTGGCCGTGCCCATGAACCAATAACCGCTTACCGGCTCCAGATCGGCTGCGGTCCAGATGGTGGTCCAGGTCTGGCCGCCGTCGGTGGTGGCCTCCACGGTCACGGAGCAGTAGTTGCCGATGACGGACTTGAACAGCAGGTAATCGAAGCTCAGCGTAGGCGTCTTGCCGGTGAGGTTCACCACCGGGGAGATGAGATACTCATCCTGCAGCTTGTCGCTGCCGCCTGCCATAGGCAGCAGAGGCTTGCGGATGCCGCCCACGCTCCAGTCGCCCCAGGTATCTTCATAGTAATCCATGTCGATGCGGGCCTGCTTGGTGGAATTGAGCTTGGTATTGGTGCCCTTGTACCAGGTATAGGGGCTGTCGGTACGGGTGCCCTTCACGGTCCAGCCGTGGCCGGGGAAGGTCTCGGACTCGAAGTCGTTGTCGAACTGCACGTCGGAGGCCGTCTTGGTGAACACGGCGGCAATGGTGTGGTTGGCGGTGACATTCTCGAAGGTGTAGCTGTCCACCGCGCCCACGCTCTGGCCGTCCACCAGCACGTCGGCAATGGCATAGCCCTCGGAGGCGGTGATGGTAAAGGTCTGGGACGCGCCCTCCTTCACGGACACCTCACCGGTGGGGGTAATGACGCCGCCCTCACCGGCGGTGGCGGTGATGGTGTACTTCTGGGCCACGGGGCCGTCCTCCACCGCCATCAGCTTCACGTTATCCACCGCCAGGGGGGCGGTGTCGTGGGTGGTGTTCACATAGCGGAAGGCGAACTGGACGCCGTCCACCGCATACTGGGCGGGAACCTTGACCTCAGCGCTGCCCGCCAGGGCATAGCCGCTGGTTTCCTGGCCGGTGTAGCTGTCCTGGAAGTTCCAGATGGGGGTCCAGGTCTGGCCGCCGTCGGTGGAGGCCTCCACGGTGGCGGTGAAGGTCTTGTTCTTGATGCCGTAAACGCCGTAGGCATAGTCGAAATACAGAACGCCATCCCGGGTGCCGGACAGGTTCACGGACGGGGAGATCAGCCACTCGTCCTGCGGGCCGCCGTGCCAGTCGTCGGAAATATAGGCGTGCTTGGTGTCGTTGCCCAGGCTCTTCCAGTTGTAATAGGTATCCTGCTTCCAGGTGTAGCCGTTGGGGTTGACGCCCTTCAGGGTCCAGCCGTGGAAGGGGAAGCTGTCGCCGGTGACGGACTCGAAGTCGTTCTCGAACATCACGGTGGGGACATCGGGGATCTTCTCAAATACGGCGGAAACGGCGTAGCTCTGGTCCATGGTCAGGGTCAGGACATTGCCGGTAACGGAGGCGGTGCGGCCGTTGACCTTCACGGAGGCCAGCTGATAGCCCTGGTCCGGGGTGAAGGTAACGTCCACGGCCTGGCCGGAGACATAGGTGGTCTGACCGGCGGGGGCCACGGTACCGCCGTCGGAGGCAGTGGTGGTCAGGGTCACGGTGTCGCCGGACTGCTGGGCCTTCTGGAAGGTGGCGGAGATGGTGTGGTCCACGCCCACCCGCTGGAAGGTATAGTAGCTGATGGGGCCCAGATCCGTGCCGTCCACGGTGACGTTGGCAATCTCATAGCCCTGGGCGGGGGTAACGGTGAAGGTTTTGCTGGTGCCCTTCTTCACCAGGGTCTGACCGGCGGGGTCAATGGCGCCGCCCTCACCGGCGGAGGCGGTGACGGCCACATAGTTGTCCCGCTCCTCGGCGTACAGCTGAACGTTGTCCAGCGACAGGTCGGAGCCGCCCTTGCCGGTGTAGACAAAGGCGAAGCGCAGGTCCTTGCTGTTTTGCAGGCTCTCGGGAATGTTGACCTTGGCCTGGGTCTTGGTCCAGGCGGTGAACAGGCCGGAATCCCGCTGCAGGTTCCAGATCTCCTGCCAGGTGGTGCCGCCGTCGCCGGAGGCCATGACCTGGAGGTTGCAGTGCTTATACTCCACGGTGTACCAATAGGTGGTGTAGAAGTCAAACACCATGTGGACCTCGGTATCCACGCCGCTGATATCGGTGGTGCGGGAGATGAGCCACTCATTCTGCTGGTTGTCCTCGTCATGATCCACGGCGGCCATGTAGTCCTCGTCGCGGTACCAGGTGTTCAGAGAGCCGCCCTTGCTCTGGACGCTCCAGTCGTCGGGGAGCCACTTCTCGTTGAAGTTCTCGGTCCAGAGGATGTTGGTGGGCGTGATGGTGCCGTGATCGTCGGGGTTGCCGGGAGCGCGGACGGTATACACCTTGGAGTTGCCGGCGTAGTCATGGACGATCATGCCGAAGGTCTCGCCGAAGCCGGTGATGTCATACTCGCTGACATGGCTGGTGACGCCGGGCTGCAGCTCGCCGAAGCCCTGCATGCCGTACAGCATCTGGGTATTGGCCACGTTGTAGAACACCACGGCCGCCACATACTGGTTATCGGACACGTCCAGGTTCAGGTAATACCGGCCCTCGGACTCGGTGACCTTCAGGTTGTCGGCGTGGGGCTCCTCGGTGTCGATGGTGATGGGGAAGGACCAGGAACTCTTCTGGTTGGTCCCCACGCCGTCGCCATAGGGCAGGGTGGCCTCGATGGTCACGGTGGCCTTGGTGTTGTTGGGCAGCTTGGCGTTGTGGGCGTCGGTGCCGTACCAGGGCTCGATACCGTCATATTCGGCGTCCACACCGGCGGGCACAATGCGGTAATAGTCGTAGCTGTAGATGGACTTGCCCACATACTCGCAGTCCTTGCTGTAGTACACCTGGCCGTTGGCGCCGGTGATGGTATACTTCAGGCTCTTGGTGTTGCGCAGCAGGCCGGTGTAGATGCCGGTGAGGCTGTCCATAAAGTCATCGTTGTTGGGAGAGATGGCGTTGCGGTCTGCCAGATACGGCACGCTGGTGTAGTTGTTGTCACCCAGGTAGGTGTCCACCGTGTTCTCGCTGGAGGAGGAGAAGGCGGTGTTCATATAGGCCTGGGCCTGGCTGGCGGAGCCGTCCAGAGTCTCCCAGTAATCGGTGGAGTCCATGATGGGGGCCTTGGTCCAGTCGCCGTAGAAGGCCAGGAAGGGCACGCCCAGATCAATGGGATCCGTGAGGCTGCTGCCGTCTGCGGCCACCTGGGTCAGGGTCACGAAGCCCTCCACATAGCCGCCGTTGGGGAACTGGGCCAGCATCGTCCGGCCCTCGTCGGTGACGGTGACGGTGACGGTGACATCGGCGGTCTTGCCGGGAGCCACGGACACGCGGTTATTCTCGCAGTTGGTGGTGAAGGTGTGGGGCAGCAGCTGGGAGCTTCCGCTGATGGTGGAGAACTCCTGCTGATTGCCGTTGACGTAGCTCTCGGTGGTGTCCGTCAGGACGATGGGGGTCACGTCGTAATACAGGGTGTCACTGCCGGTGTTGTGAACGGTGAAGGTCATGGTATACACGCCCTTCATAGCGGGATCGTCCTTCAGCTCCAGCTTGGGACGCTCCATGCCCGCCACGGACAGATAACCCCGGGTATTCACGGCGTCGTTGATGCTCATCAGGCCGGCGCCCTGCTTGCGGGGAGAATAGGGCACGCCGTCGTTGTCATAGATCACATGGGCGGTGCTCATGAGCAGGGTATCGGTCATGTGCTTGCGGTCCGCGCCGGACATAGAGGCATCGCGGGCCTTCAGGGCCTGCTGGACGATGGCCATGCCGCCCGCCACATGGGGGGAGGCCATGGAGGTGCCGTCCATGCTCTCATAGCCGCCGGGCACGGCGGCATAGATGCCCGCGCCGGGGGCGGTGAGCTCCGGCTTCAGGGTCAGCTCGGTGGTGGCGCCCCAGCTGGAGAAATCGGCCATGCCGTAGGTGGGAGACTCCACCAGAGCGTCGGCCGCAGCCACGGACAGGGTCTTGGTCTGCTGCTGCTTCATGTATTCGCCGGCGGCCTGGGAGATAAACGCGCAGGGGATCTTCCAGTCGGTGATGGACATGTACAGCATGCCGGGGACGTTGTTGTACACCAGCATGCCAATGGCGCCGGCGTTGGCGGCGTTGCGCTCCTTCTGCTCATAGTACATGCCGCCGCCCCGCTGCACCAGGGCGATCTTGCCGGTCAGGTCCAGGCCCGCATAGTCCTCCTCCGCGCCGTAGTTGGGAACCACCACATACTCCAGGGAGCCCCGGGCGGACAGGCTGCGGAAGGGCTTGGCGTTCTCGTCCTCGCTGATGGTGGCGCTGTCCTGATAGGCCAGGTTCTTGCCGCCCACGGTGACATAGGGGCTGTTGACCACGCCGTTGGACACGGCGGCCACGGACAGGGACTCGCCATAGGTGGAGGGCTCGCTGACCAGGCCGTAATCGGGGTTGGAGGCCAGGGCCTTGCCGCCGAAGGCGTCGCCATAGGCGGCGTTATAGGCGTTGCCGGCGGCCACAGCCAGGGACACGCCGCTCTCGCCGGTGCGCTCGAACACGTCCAGCAGGCTCTTGGTGAAGGCGTCCTCGCTGTCATAGTCGATGTAGCCGCAGTCGGAGCCCAGGCTCAGGTTGGCCACGTCCACGCCCAGCAGGATGCAGTCCTCCAGGGCGGCCAGAATATCGGAATAGGACGCGCCGCCGCTGCTCTTGAACACGTTCATGTTGATGATCTGGGCCTGGGGCGCCACGCCCATGACGGCATCGTTGACGCCCACATTACCGGCGGCGGTGGAGGCCACATGGGTGCCGTGGCTGCCCTTTTCGCCGGGATTGCCGTCCTTATCCTTGTCGCCGTAGTCGAACTGGAAGGGGATCTTGGCGCTGTAGTACAGGTTGGACACGCTGATGCCCTTGATGATGCTCTCCACCTGGAAATCATAGGTCTCCAGCAGGGTCCGGAGCTTTTCCTGGGTCAGGGAGGGGCTCTTGGGCGCGGCCTTGAACACCTCGTGGCCCATGTCCACGCCGGTATCCAGAATGGCCACCAGCATTCCCTCGCCGGTAAAGCCGGTGGTGTTATAGCTGCCGCCGCCGATCATCTTGTTGCTGTTGGCGGTGTCGGGCAGCAGCTCAAACGTGGGGGAAATGAAGGCGGACTGGACGCAGTCCAGCCGGCGGATGGCCTTGTACTGGCCATAGGTCACCGTGGCGGAGAAGCCGTTGAGCAGGGTGGTGTACTGCCGCTGGGGCTCCACCTTGGTGTCAAGGGCGCGTTCGATCTGGGCCAGGGCGCTCTTCTGCGTGCGCAGCAGGGCGTTGACCTGGGCCCGGGAATCGGGGTCGGCCACGGAGTCGTTTACCACCACGATGATCTCGACTTCATCGCTGTCGTCGAGCTTGGCGGTGTTTTCCATCTGGATTCTTTCGCCGTCCTTCTGGCTGCTGCGCAGGACCTGGCGGGTGATATCGCTGGCGATACCATCCAACGTCGTCTCGTGGAGAGAGGCGTTGGTCTCGTGCGCAGCCGTCTCGGCGAAGGCTGTCACCGGCAGGGCGGTCAGGATCATCAGAACCGCCAGGGCCAGTGCGCAGCACCGTTTGATAGCTGTCATCTCGTTCCTCCTATAAGTGTAAGTCGGACGCCATGCATAAAAGTATGGCGCACTCTTTGTGTTGTACCATCTTTCGCGGTTCAGCGCAATAATGCGATGTGTGCAAATATCCCGCCGAAAATTTGTGGGTTCCGTGAAAAATCCGGAAGCGGTCATTCCCTGCCGCCAACCGCGGTCAGGTGCTCTTCCTTTCGCAAATTGAAAATATTCAGCCGGTATTCACGGCAATCCGGCGGGACTTTCCCGGTTTTTTCTCTTGACAACCGGTCCCGGGATAGAATATAATGAGTGTATCAATACAGATAATACACGCAGAAAGGAGGTCATATGCGTGATACGCTTGGATTACCGGGATGCGCGGCCCATCTATGAGCAGGTGCGGGACGGCCTGCGGAGCATGATGGTGACGGGCGTGCTGGCGGCGGGAGACAAGCTGCCCTCTGTGCGGAGCCTGGCCACGGAGCTGGCCATCAATCCCAACACCATCCAGCGGGCCTATACCCAGCTGGAGGCGGAGGGATATGTTTACACCGTGTCGGGCCGGGGCACCTTCGTCTCCGAGGGCCAGGAGCAAAACCGCCAGCGGCGCAGAGAGGTGACGGCCCGGGTGCTGCCGCTGATGGCGGAGCTGCGGGACCTGGGCATGACCCGGGAGGAATGGACGGACCTTTGGAAGGGAGGGGATCGCGATGCTTGAAGCGAATAACGTGGTAAAAACCTTTGACGGCTTCCGGGCCCTGGACGGGGCCAACATGACGGTGCCCCGGGGGGCGGTATACGGCCTGGTGGGCCCCAACGGGGCGGGCAAATCCACCATCATCCGCCACTTCACCGGCGTGTACCGGCCCGACAGCGGCCAGGTGACCCTGGACGGCCAGCCGGTATATGAAAATCCCGCCACCAAAAGCCGCATGGCGGTGATCCCCGACGACTGGTACTATTTCCCACAGGCCAGCATCCGGGACATGGCCCGGCTGTATGCCGGGACCCACCCCTTTTTCAGCTGGGACCGGTATCACAAGCTGCGGGAGGCCTTTCCCCTGCCGGAAAAGCAGCTGCTGCGCCGGATGAGCAAGGGCATGCAGAAGCAGGCGGCCTTCTGGCTGGTCATGAGCTGCATGCCGGAGGTACTGGTGCTGGACGAGCCGGTGGACGGTCTGGACCCGGTAATGCGGCGGCAGGTATGGTCCCTGCTGCTGGGAGACGTGGCCGACCGGGGCACCACAGTGCTGGTGTCCAGCCACAACCTCCGGGAGCTGGAGGACGTGTGCGACCATGTGGGCATTATGAACAAGGGGCAGGTGCTGCTGGAGCGGAGCCTGTCGGAGCTGCAGGACAACACGGTGAAGCTCCAGGTGGCCTATGCCGCAGCGGAGGAGCCGCCGCTGCCGGAGGGCATCCGGGTGCTGCACCGGTCCGCCGTGGGCCGGGTCATCACCTACATTGTCCGGGGCAGCCGGGAGGAGGTCCTGCACCGGATGCAGGCCCTGTCTCCCCTGCTGCTGGAGGCCATTCCCCTGACCCTGGAGGAGATTTTCATCTATGAGCTGGGAGGTGCTGACTATGCGGTCCGCGACATCGTTCTTTAACCCGGCCCTGGCCCGCAGCGACCTGCGGCGGTATTGGCCGGCCTTGTTCCTGTATGTGGGGCTGTGGATCATTTTCCTGCCCATCCCGGTGTGGAACCGGGCCGCGGAGCGGAATCCCGCCCTGGTGAACCTGACCGAGTTGTGCGCCGACACCTACGCCACCGCCGTGGTGCTGGCGCTGATCTTCGGCGGCATCATGGCCACGGCGGTGTTCTCCTATCTGATGCAGACCCGGTCCGTGGGGGCCATGCACGCCCTGCCCCAGCGGCGGGGGACCCTGTTCTGGACCCACTTTCTCACCGGCTGGGCCATGCTGGCGGCGGGGAACCTGCTGGTGCTGGCGGTGACGGCCCTGGCGGCCCTGCTGGGCGGCCTGGCTCTGACACCGGCCCTGCTGACGTGGTTCGTGGTGGCCACCCTGCTGGACCTGATCTTCCTGGCCCTGGGGACCCTGTGCGCCATGGTCACCGGGTGGCTGCTGGCGGTGCCGGTGCTGTACGCCGCCGTCAACTGCCTGGCGGTGGCGCTGACCTGGCTGGGCCAGAAGCTGGCGGAGCTTCTGCTGGACGGCTTCACCATGCCGGACGCCCAGCCCGTCATTACCCGGTGGCTGACGCCGGTGTATCAGCTGATCTGCGACCTGGGCCAGAGCGGTCCCAGCTATTCGCCGTTTCTCACCGGCAAGCTGCCCGATGACCGCATACAGAACGCCGACTGCGCCAGCGGCCTGGCTCCCCAGGGCTGGCGGACCCTGCTGATCTTCACCGCCGTGGCCCTGGTGCTGACGGTCCTGTCCCGGCTGCTGTACGGCCGGCGGAAAAGCGAGCTGTCCGGCGATGCGGCGGCCTTCCCCTGGATGCGGCCGGTGTTCCGGCTGGGCGTGGGGCTGGTAGGCGGTCTGCCCCTGGGTATGCTGCTGTATGTCCTGGTGTCCGTGGGCCGCAGCGGCGACTTCAGCCCCGCCCGTCTGTGCGTGTGCATGGCCGTGATGGGCATCGTGTGCTATCTGGCGGCGGCCATGCTGGTGGGCAAGACCCTGCGGGTGCTGCCCAAGCGCCTGCCCGGCGCGGCGGTGACGGCGCTGGTGCTGGTGCTGCTGTGCATGGCCCTGCGGGCGGACGTTTTCGGCTACGCCGACCGGACGCCCCAGGCGGAGGATGTGGCCCGGGCCCGGGTATATTGCCTGGACACCAGCTTTACCCTGGAGGATCCCCGGTCCCTGGAGACCCTGGTAAAGGCCCAGGCGGAGCTGGCGGAGAATCGCGCCGCAGATGTGAACTGCCGGATGACCTTTGTGGTGCACTATGTTCTGAAGGACGGCACCTCCATGGCCCGGTGCTACCGGTTGGCGATGACGGAGCCGGTCAAGGCAGCTCTGGAGCAGGTGGCCCGGCTGGAGGAGGTCCAGACCTATGTTATGTTCAACGGCAACGTTCCCCCGTCCGGCTGGCAGCCCACCGGCGGCGGGCTGTGGCTGAACGCCGCCGGCGAAAGCCGGGAGCTGACGGCGGAGGAGGCCCAGGCCCTGTATGACGCCGCCTGGCGGGATGTCCAGGCGAAGAACGTTCTTCCGGTGGATGGCGACTACGCCTGGCTGGGCGTCGAGATCACCCTGTTCCGCGACGGCGACAGCCGCACCATCAGCGCCACCAAGTCCTCTTACAAGGAGCTGACCCAGGCCCTGCTGGACCTGGGCATCCCCGAAAGCGACCTGGGAGAAATTCTTATTGATTGAGTGCAAGGCCCCGGCTGCATCGCAGCCGGGGCCTTGCGCAGCCTGTCAAAAATCCTTTTTGACAAGCTGAGTGGGAGGGGCTGAGCCCCTCCCACTTTTTATGATGAGCTATTGCGTGCGTTACAGCTCCCCGGCCTTATACAGCTGGGACTCCCGGCGGTATCCGGCGGCGGAGGCGGCGTTCTGGGCGATCTCCTCCGGCGTCAGGGGGCGGCGGACCCTGGCGGGCGCACCCATGACCATGGATCCGTCGGGAATCACGGCCCCCTGGGTCACCAGGGCTCCGGCGGCAATGATGCAGTCCCGGCCCACCACGGCTCCGTTGAGAACGATGGCTCCCATACCCACCAGCGTGTTGTCCCCGATGGAGCAGCCGTGAAGAATGGCGGCGTGGCCCACGGTGCAGTCCCGGCCGATGACGGCGGGAAAGCCGGGGTCGGCATGGACGACGCAGTTGTCCTGGATATTGGCGCCCTCCCCCACGGTGATGGGGGCCGTCTCCGCCCGGAGCACTGCGCCGAAATAGATGCCGGCCTCCGGGCCGATGGTGACGCTGCCGCGGACGGTGGCATTTTCCGCCACAAAGGCGGATTCGTGGATCACAGGCTTCATGACATTTCCTCCTTAATGAAACAGCCAGCGGGCGATGAGGATCACCACGCAGGCCCCGCCTACGCCGATGAGAATGGCCCCCACGGAGCCGGTGGCGGCGATGCCGATGGTGCCCGCCAGCCAATTGCCCACGGCGGAGCCCACCACGCCCAGGATCAGGTTACGGATCAGGCCGCCGCGGCTGCCCATGAGCTTGCCGGCGATCCAGCCGATGAGGGCGCCTAAAATCAGGGAACAGATCATGCTTTTGTCTCTCTTTCTACCCGCACGGGGTCCACAATATGAACATTCAGGTGGTTATACGGCATCTCCACGGACCGCTGGTCAAAGGCCGTCTTGATCCCCTCCAGCAGGGCGTAATACGCCGGCCAATAGTCGGCGTTTCTGGCCCAGGCCCGGACAATATATTCGATGCCGCTTTCGCCGTAGGCATTGACATACACCTCCGGCGCCGGCTTGTCCAGCAGGCCCGGGGTCCGGGCCACGGCATCCAGCAGCGCCTGGCGCACCGTCTGCACCGGCGCGTCATAGGACGCGCTGATGGCGTGCTCAATGCGCCGGGTGCCCAGAGCCGTATAGTTGGTGATCTTCCCGGCGGAGATGCTGCTGTTGGGGGCGGCAATGCGCAGGCCGTCCGGCGTATCCAGATAGGTATAGGTCAAGGTCAGATCCTTTACCGTGCCCGCGCCGCAGGGGGTATCCACATAGTCGCCCACGGCGAAGGGCTTGGTCACCAGCAGCACCAGTCCCCCGGCCACATTGGCCAGGACATTCTGCACCGCCAGGGATACGGCCAGGGACAGCACCGACAAAAGCGCCACCAGGGACGTGACGGGAATGCCCAGCTGATCGGCGGTGATGAGCACTGTCACCACCCACAGCACCAGGCGCACGGACTGCACCAGGTATTTCCGCACCCGGGCGTCGATATGGGTTTTATCCAGGACCCGGCGCATCAGCGCCGTCACTAGGCGCACGGCGATCAGACAGATCACCAGCGTCAGCAGCGCTCCCAGCAGCTTCCCCAGGGAGATGGTCCCCAGATGCAGGGCCGTCAGGTCCAGCTTTTGATCCAGTGCGCTTTCCACAGTCCGCACCTCCTTGCGCGTTTCGTGCCCCCCATTATACCCCAGGGCGGCGGAATTTGTCAAACCGGCAAAAAAAAGACTTACCCTTTTTGGGGAAAAGTGGTATAATATGGTAAAGAAGAAAAGAGAGGATGAGGGTCATGTATGCAGCGGGCGAATTGGTGGTATATGGCGGCGAGGGCGTCTGCCGGGTGGAGGGCGTGGGCGCGCCGTCCCTGCCGGGTATGGACAAGACCCGACTGTACTACACGCTGTCGCCCCTGTACCGGTCCGGCCAGGTGATGACCCCGGTGGACACTCAGGTGCTCATGCGGCCGCTGCTGACGGCGGAGGAGACGGCGCAGCTCATTGCGGAGCTGGACCAGCTGCCGGAGGAGCAGGCCGAGAGCCACAGCATGCGGGCCATCAAGGACCTGTATCACCAGGTGCTGACCTCCTACGACTGCCGGCGGCTGGCGGGCCTCATCAAGGGCGTGTGCCGGCGGCGCAGCTGGGCCGTTCATCACGGACGGAAGATAAGCCAGATGGACGAGCGTTATCTGAAGCGGGCGGAGGACGCCCTGTACGGGGAGCTGGGCGCGGTGCTGGGCCTGCCCCGGGAGGAGGTCCCGGCGTACATCCGGAAAACCTGGCCCAAATGGCCGTTATTCTGACGAGAAGGTCGTCAGACGGCCCCGCAGGCAATGCGGGGCCGTTTTTATGCGCAGAAACCATAAGGCGGAGAAACCATAAGGCGGAGAACCGAAAGCCGGTTCTCCGCCTGAATGGCAGGAAGATTGATGAAAAAAGTTTTTTGTCTCTTGCAAGTATAGAATACCCAAGGGATGTTACAAAAGTTCATGTATAAATATTAAAAAAGTATTAAACATCTTCCACCATTTGTCTCAAAAAGGCCCGGCAGAGCGCACTCTGCCGGGCCTTTTTATTCAGCTATACGCCGGTGGGGGGAACGTCAATCAGTCGTTGTTGATGGCGATGACGACGCCGGAGCCCACGGTACGGCCACCCTCACGGATAGCGAAACGCAGACCGTTCTCGATAGCGATGGGGGTGATCAGCTCCACGTTCATGTCGACGTTATCGCCGGGCATGCACATCTCGGTGCCCTCGGGCAGGGTGATGATGCCGGTAACGTCGGTGGTACGGAAGTAGAACTGGGGACGATAGTTGTTGAAGAAGGGGGTGTGACGGCCGCCCTCGTCCTTGGTCAGAACGTACACCTGGCCAACGAACTTGGTGTGGGGGTGAATGGAACCGGGCTTGGACAGAACCTGGCCGCGCTCGATCTCGGTCTTGGCAACACCGCGCAGCAGGGCGCCGATGTTATCGCCGGCCTCAGCGTAGTCCAGCAGCTTGTGGAACATCTCGATACCGGTGACGACGGTCTCGCGCTTCTCGTCGGACAGACCAACGATCTCAACCTTCTCGTTGAGCTTCAGCTGACCACGCTCCACACGGCCGGTAGCAACGGTACCACGGCCGGAGATGGTGAACACGTCCTCGACGGGCATCAGGAAGGGCATATCCTCCTTGCGGTCGGGGGTGGGGATCCAGGTATCAACGGCTTCCATCAGCTCCTTGATGCAGGCATACTCGGGAGCGTTGGGATCGGTGGACTCGGAAACCAGAGCGTTCAGAGCGGAACCGCGGATGATGGGGGTGTCGTCGCCAGGGAAGCCATAGAAGTCCAGCAGCTCGCGAACTTCCATCTCCACCAGCTCCAGCAGCTCCTCGTCGTCCACCTGGTCGCACTTGTTCAGGAACACCAGCACGGAGGGCACGTTCACCTGACGGGCCAGCAGCAGGTGCTCACGAGTCTGAGCCATGGGGCCGTCGGAGGCGGCGATGACCAGGATAGCGCCGTCCATCTGGGCAGCACCGGTGATCATGTTCTTGATATAGTCGGCGTGGCCCGGGCAGTCAACGTGAGCATAGTGACGCTTCTCGGTCTCATACTCAACGTGAGCGGTGTTGATGGTGATGCCGCGGGCCTTTTCTTCAGGAGCGGCGTCGATCTGGTCATAAGCCTTGGCTTCGCCACCGAACTTCTTGGAGAGGATCGTGGTGATAGCAGCCGTCAGCGTGGTCTTACCATGGTCCACGTGACCGATCGTGCCCACGTTAACGTGGGGCTTGGTACGTTCAAACTTACCCTTGGCCATTTTTGGTCCTTAAAGATTAGGGGTTAAAAAACAGTTCTATTGTAGATCTTACTTGGCCTTGTCGGCGATCACGGCTTCGGCGACGTTGCGCGGAGCTTCAGCGTAGTGCTTGAATTCCATCGTGTACGTGGCACGGCCCTGCGTGAGGGAGCGAAGCTGCGTAGCGTAGCCGAACATTTCAGCCAGAGGCACGAAGGCATCGATCTGCTGCGCGCCGGAGCGGGCCTCGAAGCCTTGGATCTGACCGCGGCGGCTGTTGAGGTCGCCGATGACATCACCCATATACTCGTCGGGGACAATGACGCT
>OHKI01000642.1_pt1 | contig 13676 bp, 12 predicted proteins | sample 1568771 | NCBI WGS metagenome assembly OHKI01 (sample SAMEA3879540, study PRJEB24766) | human gut metagenome | biome: human-associated habitat; feature: feces | place: USA | collected 1985/1987 | reverse complement strand
CGCAGCGGCCATGCACCAGCTGCCGAATCTCAAGGGCTGCGATGTGCACTCCACTGTGCTGCTCTCGGGTGTGGATACCAGCACCCTGAACCGGCTGGGAATGTACCTGACCTGTGACCCTGTTTACGAGGAAGAGGACCGCAAGTACCACAAGCAGTAAATTATACAAAAAACAAAACAGGCGCATCCAAAGGCCGAAAGGCTGGCGGATGCGCCTGTTTTTATTGGTTCAGATACCGGTAAAATAGGATTTGTACTTTTCTGCGTACAGCTGGGTGCCCATGCGGCGCAGGCCGCCGTACAGGTGCCGCCGGATCAGCGGTTCAATGGCATCCAGGTCTTTTTCCCGGATCACCCGCAAAATTTCCCGGTGCTCGCTCAGCACATCCGGCACATTGTTGGCCCGCACCACATCCAGACGGGTAAAGCGGGAGTAGTCCGGCTGCGGCTTTGTCAGGTTCTGCCAGATGTACCATTTGTTCATGCTGCAAAACCAGATGGCGTGCATTTCCAGATCCAGCGTCAGGAAGGCATTGATATCCACATTGTCCGGGTCGGTCATGGTCTGGGCCATCTCTTCCAGTAGGTCATATTTGTGCTTGATTTCGATGTACTCTTTGGGCGAACAGACCTGAATGAAATCGCGCAGCACTGTGCTTTCAACGGCTGTGCGCTGGTATACGATCTGATCCACGATATCCAGATTGATGGGGGTGACGATGGTGCCCTTGCAGGGAATGATCTGCACAAAGCCGTTCTGTTCCAGCCGCTGCAGGGCAGCGCGCACCGGCGTGCGCGAAATGCCGAACCGTTTGCACAGCTGATTTTCGCTGATGGTCTCTCCGGGCTTGATCTTCAGCGTAACGATCTCATATTCCAGCGTCTGGTAGATGTCCTCCGGATGCAGCTGTTCAGCCATGTGTTCACACTCCATTTACACAGTTGATGATAAGATATTTCTATTTTAGCCTGCCCAAAAGAGATTGTCAACGTATGAGGATGAAGTATACAATAGCCTGTATACAAGTATAGGAAAAGCTCCGAAATTTATCATTTTTGACGAAAATTGATATATCAGATGAAAATGAACGGAATTGTGTCATCAGATTGTAACAGTTTCCACGAGAAACGGATAAGATTGTTAGTTATGCACAAAGAAACTTTACGAAGTGGGTGAAGTTTGGCTCTTGTGCGGATGTGAATTTTCTGTTACGATTAGCGTGCAATGAAAATGCTGTATACAGGGGTCGCCAAAAACTTTGCTGGCGTATAAGGCAAAACGGCACCCCTGAAACAAGAAGGAAGAAGATTATGAAAAAGGTCTCTCGTCGCAATTTCCTGAAGGTGTCTGGTGCAATGGCAGCTGCAGGTGCTCTGGCAGCCTGCGGCGGTTCCGGTGCATCCACTCCGGCTGCTTCCAGCGCAGCATCCACCAGCACTGCAGCAAGTGCCGCAGCAGCCGGTGAGGACAAGTTTGCATCTCTGGGCGATTTCACCATGACCGTGGGTCATGCACAGCCCGAGGGCAACCCCCGCTTTGTTTCCATGGAGCAGTTTGCCGCCGATGTGGCAGAGGCCACCAACGGCCATGTGAAGATCGAGGTTTACGGTAACGGCCAGCTGGGCACCGAGAAGGAGATGCTGGAGCAGGTCGTGGCCGGCACCGTGCAGGGCATGCGCGGCGGTCAGTTCGACTTCAGCCCCCGTCTGCTGATGTTCACCCTGCCCTTCCTGACCAACACCCGTGCGCAGGTCACGGCTCTGCTGCAGAGCGATCTGGCACAGAAGGTGTGCGCTGAGGCCGAAGGCGAGACGGGCACTGTCATCATTAACCTGTGCGATGCAGGCGGCTACCGCCAGTTCTCCAACTCCAAGCACCCCATCAAGGCTCCCGCAGACCTGAAGGGCCTGAAGATGCGCACCAACGGCATGAAGACCATTGACATGACCTTCCAGGCAATGGGCGCTACCACCACCACCATCCCGTACTCCGACCTGTACATGGGCCTGAAGACCGGCGTTGCAGACGGTCAGGAGAACCCCTGGGTCAACGTGGAGGGCATGAAGTTCTATGAAGTGCAGAAGTACTTCACCGAGGTCAACTACCAGTTCCATCCGGATCCCTTCTATGTGAACGCAGCATGGTGGAACGGCCTGCCCGAGGAGTACCGCGATATCATTACCGAGTGCGCCACCAAGATGGGCGAATACAACGACGAGCTGATCGACAAGAACTCCAGCGCCGCAAAGCAGACCATCGTGGATTCTGGCTGCGAAGTCTACGAGCCCTCTGCCGATGAGCTGAAGGCCTTCCAGGCCGCTGTGCAGTCCGTGTACGACCAGTGTGTCACCGAGGGCATCTGCACCGCCGACGAGATCAAGGAAATGCAGGATATCGTCGCAAAGGCATAAGCAGAAACGACCAAAGGCAAAAACGGCCATGTTACGGTAAAGGCGAGAGGGCAGCCTGCGGGCTGCCCTCTGCTGTAACAGGCCAATGGAAAAAGTTGTAAAATAACCGAAAGGGGCTGAGCACCATCGAAAAGCTGAAAAAAATCGGCAAGAAGCTGTTTGACGTATACTTTACCATCGGCGTGATCGCCATGGCACTGCTGGCAGCTCTTGTGATCTTTACCGTTATTGCGCGCTACTGCTTCTCCCTGAGCTGGAAGCAGCTGGCAGAGTTCAACACCACCCTGTTTGCCTTTACCACTTTCTGGGGCATGGGCATCAACGTGATCAAGGACGAGCACGTCATGATCGACATCCTTTACGACGGCGTAAAGCCTGCCCGCAAGCGCTGGCTGGCTATCATCAATTACCTCATCGTGCTGGCCGTGGTGCTGGTGTTCACCTATCAGGGCTTCAAGTATGTGGGCGTTGCCGGTAAGCAGATCAGTCAGGGCATGGAGATCCCCATGATGTATATGTACGGCATCATGCCGGTGTGCGGCATCATCTGTGCCATCTGCGTCGTGATCAAGATCATCACCCTGTACAAGGCCGATATTTCCTACTTTGCGCCCAAGAATCAGGCGCTGAGCCGTGACGACGCATAAGCGGAAAGGGGAGAATACACAACTATGGCAATGCTCATCCTTCTGGTGCTGCTGATCTTCTTTGCCGCGCTGGGCATCCCGCTGGCCTTCGCCATCGGCGCTTCCTGTGTGACCTACATTCTGATCTATGCACCTACCTTTATTACCATGCTGCCGCAGCGCGTGTGGAACGGTGCCTACAGTGAGCTGATGATCGCCATGCCGCTGTTCATGCTGGCTGGTGAGCTGATGAACACCGGCGGCATCACCCAGCGCATCATCAACTTCTGCATGGAGCTGCTGCGGCCCATCCGCGGCGGTCTGGGCGAAGTGAACATCGTGGCTTCCATGATCTTCGGCGGCATTTCCGGTTCCTCCGTGGCCGACACATCGGCGCTGGGTTCCATCCTGATCCCCGCCATGGAGAAGGAAGGCTACCCGCCGGAAGCTTCTGCCGGTATCACGGTGGCATCCTCCACCATGGGCATGATCATCCCGCCCTCCACCCCCATGATCGTTTACTCCATGATCTCCGGTGCATCGGTGGGTGCGCTGTTCGTGGCAGGTGCCGTGCCCGGCATCCTGATCGGCCTGACCCAGCTGGTGCTGGTGTACATCATCAGCGCCAAGAAGGGCTGGCATCCGGAAAAGGTCAAGTTTGACGGCAAGCGCGCCGCCAAGAGCCTGCTTTCCGGCATCCCTGCCCTCATCATGCCGCTGTTCATCATCATCTGCGTTTCCTTCGGCGTGTGCACTGCATCCGAAAGTGCCGGTGTGGCCGTGCTGTATTCCATGCTGGTGGGCTTCTTCGTCTACAAGGAGCTGACATGGAAGGGTGTCTGGGAGGCTTTGAAAAAGACCCTGATCTCTTCTTCCTCCATCATGCTCATCATCGGCTTTACCACCATCTTTACATGGGTGCTGACCATGCAGAAGGTGCCGCAGACGGTGGGTGCCTTCTTCATGTCCCTGAACATGCCCGCATGGGCCATTGCACTGATCTTTGATGTGCTGATCCTGATGATCGGCACCTTCATCGACGTCAGCCCGGCCATCCTGCTGCTCACCCCCATCCTGCTGCCGGTCATGGTGCAGTACGGCTTCTCGCCGCTGCAGTTCGGTGCCATGATGATCACCGGTCTGGCCATCGGTCTGGTCACTCCGCCGGTCGGCATGTGCCTGAACGCCTGCAATAAGATCAACCGCATGCCCATCATCGAGATCTTCAAGGGCGCAGCGCCCTACGTGATCTGCAACGTGATCGTTCTGATCTCCATCAGCCTGTGGGGCCCGCTTACCACCGCCCTGCCGCAGCTGCTGGGCTACAGCATCTTCTGAGAGCAACGCGTATACCTCTTATAAAAAACAGGCAGCGCTCCCTTGCGGGGCGCTGTTTGTTTTTTGCACGCAAACAGGCGGGACTGTTGTATTTGACGGACAGATATGGTACACTAAGGCCACTTGTGTATAGGAATATAGGAAAAGAGGAATTAAATCATGGATACGCAAAAACAAAAGCGCAGCGCCTTTTCCGGCAAGATCGGCTTTGTGCTGTCGGCCGCAGGCGCTTCGGTGGGTCTGGGCAACATCTGGCGCTTCCCGTATCTGGCAGCCAAATACGGCGGCGGCATTTTCCTGCTGGTATACATTCTGCTGGCAGTTACCTTTGGTTATACCATGATCGTGGCCGAAACTGCGTTGGGGCGTATGACCCACAAAAGCCCGGTCAGCGCCTACGCCCACTTCGGCAAGGGCAGGGGCATCCGGTTCGGCGGCTGGATCAACGCCATTATCCCCATTTTGATCGTGCCGTATTATTCGGTCATCGGCGGCTGGGTCATCCACTATCTGGCCGAGTACCTGTGCGGCCGCGGCAGTAATCTGGCAGCGGACGGCTACTTCTCTGCCTTTATCACCAACGGTCTGCAGGCAGAGCTTGCCTTTTTGCTGTTCAGTCTGTTCACACTGGGCATTATCTTTGCCGGTGTGCGCAACGGCGTGGAGCGGGTCTCCAAGGTGATGATGCCGGTGCTGGTGGTGCTGTCGCTGATCATTGCGGGGTACTCTGTCACCCGTCCCGGCGCACTGGCGGGTGTGAAGTACTTTCTGGTGCCCAACCCCAAAAACTTTTCGTGGATGACTGTAGTCACCGCCATGGGACAGATGTTCTATTCTTTGTCCATCGCTATGGGCATTCTGGTCACCTTTGGTTCTTATATGAAGAAGGACGTTTCCATTGAGGAGTCCACCGAGAACGTGGAGGTGTTCGATACCGCCATTGCCATCATGGCAGGTCTGATGATCATCCCGGCGGTGTTTGCCTTCTCCGGCGGCGACCCGGACACCCTGCAGGCCGGCCCTGCGCTGATGTTCATCACCATCCCCAAGGTGTTTGCCAGTATGGGTCTGGGCACTGTGGTGGGTGTGCTGTTCTTTGTGCTGGTGCTGTTTGCAGCCATTACCAGCTCCATTGCCCTGACCGAGAGTGCCGTTTCCACCTTTGAGGACGAGTTGGGCTGGGATCGCACCCGCTCCACCGTGCTCATCGGCGCCATCATGGTGGCGCTGGGCAGCCTGTCGGCACTGGGCTACGGCCCGCTGGCCGGGGTGACCGTGTTCGGGATGCAGTTTTTGGACTTCTTCGACTTTTTGACCAACTCTGTCATGATGCCCATTGCAGCCATTGCCACCTGCCTGCTGGTGTCCCGCGTCATCGGCGTGGAACAGATCGCGCAGGAGGTGGAGCAGGACGGTCAGCGGTTCCGCCGCAAGCCGGTGTTCAATTTTATGATCCGCTGGCTGTGCCCCATTTTTGCAGCTATCATTCTGGCAAGCTCGGTGGCAAACGCCTTGGGCTGGATCGCCATGTAAACCAAAAACAGTATTTCCGGCAGCAGAACGCAAGTTTTTTACAGGAAAACAGGACAAGGGGGCCCTTATGAAAATGGAAACCTTGAAGCAGCAGATCCTGACAGCAAAGGGTGACGTGCGGGCAGAGCTGGTGCTGAAAAACGCCCGGGTCATCAACGTGTTCACAAACGAGATCGAGCGGGCCGACGTAGCCATCTGTCAGGGCATCATCCTTGGCGTGGGGCACTACACCGGCGAGACCGAGCTGGACTTGCAGGGCAAGTATGTCTGCCCGGGGCTTGTGGATGGGCACATCCACATTGAAAGCTCCATGCTCTGCGGCCCGGCCTTTGAACAGGCGGTGCTGCCCCACGGCACTACGGCGGTGGTCACCGACCCGCACGAGATCTCCAACGTGGCCGGTACGGCAGGGCTGGACTTTATGCTGGAGACCACAAAAGATCTGGCGCTTTCGGTCTACTTTATGCTGCCCTCCTGCGTGCCCGCCACTGGGCTGGACGAGTCCGGCGCGGTGCTGGAAGCAGAGCAGCTGCGCCCCTATTACCAGCAGCCCCGGGTGCTGGGTCTGGCAGAGCTGATGAACTCCTACGGCACAGTGCGCGCGGACGAAAAGATTTTGCAGAAGATACGCGACTGCACCGCTGCGGGCAAAAAGATCGATGGGCACGCACCCTTCCTCAGCGGGGAGGAGCTGAACGCCTATGTCGCCGCCGGGGTGCAGTCCGATCATGAATGCTCGGACATCCATGAAGCCATGGAAAAGCTGCGGCGCGGCCAGTACATCATGGTGCGGGAGGGCACGGCAGCCCAGAATATGGACAGCCTGCTGCCCCTGTTCCGGGAGCCTTATTGCAGCCGCTGTATGCTGGTGACCGACGACAAGCACCCCGGAGACCTGTTGCAGGGCGGGCACATCGATTATATCATCCGCAAGGCCATTGCCGCCGGGGTAGACCCGGTGGTGGCGGTGCGCATGGGCACTCTTGTTCCGTGCCAGTATTTCGGTCTTGCGCACAGCGGCGCGGTAGCTCCCGGCTATACCGCCGACCTGATCGTGCTGTCCGATCTGGAAAAGTTCACGGTGGAGCAGGTGTACAAAAAGGGCAAGCTGGTGGCGCAGCAGGGCAAAATGCTGCACCCCGCCGCCCTTGCGGTGGACAAAGTACGGTTTGCGCGGGTGTTCGATTCCTTCAATATGGACGAGATCACCCCGGAGCAATTGCAGCTGAAACAGACCGGCACCCGGCAGCGGGTGATCTGCCTGACCCCGCATTCCCTGCTGACTACCGAAAAGATCGTTCCGTTCTGTCAGCACCCGGGCACAGCGCCCGGCGTGGACGTGACGCAGCAGATCGTCAAGCTGGCGGTGTTCGAGCGGCATCACCGCTCCGGTCATGTGGGCTTGGGCTTTTTGGGCAACTACGGCCTGCAACGCGGCGCAGTGGCTTCCAGCATTGCTCACGACTCCCACAACCTCATCGTGGCGGGCACCAACGATGCCGACATGGTGCTGGCGGGCAACACGGTGCGCAAAAATAAAGGCGGCCTTGCCTTTGCACTGAACGGGCAGGTAGTGGGCGAGCTGCCGCTGCCGGTGGCAGGGCTTATGAGCACCGAGAGCGCCGAATCCGTGGAGGAAAAGCTGCAAGCGCTCAAGGCAGCGCTGAAAGCCCACGGCATCTCGGAGGACATCGACGCCTTTATGACCCTTGCTTTCGTAAGCCTGCCGGTCATCCCGAAGCTGCGGCTGAACACCTACGGCATCGTGGATGTGGATGCCCAGCAGATCGTCCCGGCGGTGTTCTGAAAAAAGTAGAAGAATAAAATTCAATGCGCCAGACCTGCGGGTCTGGCGCATTGAATTTTAGATAAATATTTTTTCAGCCTTTCAGCGGCATGATGCTCTCCGGCGCGGCACACAGGTGCTGCGGTGCGGCGGGCGCTGCCGAGCAAAGGCTTTTTTTGCCCACCTTCCACCACAGCTGCGCCGTGCCCTCCGGCGGCGTGCAGATGAGGTTCCAGTCAAAGGGATTCTCGCTGGTGGAAACGGCCTTTACCGGGATGGCGTTGGGCGCGTCCGCAGCGCAGCGCGTAAAGTCGTGGGCACGGATGCCCACAGCGGTGCAGCCCGCCGGGACGGGCAGCGCCAGCCGCAGGGTGGTGTTCCAGCCGTCCAGCCGGACGGTGTGGCTGTCCAGCGGGGTGCAGGGCAGAATGTTCTTGCAGCCGGTCAGGCGGGCGGCGGCACGGGTGCGGGGGTCGGCAAAGACCTCCTTGGTCGTGCCTGCCCGGAGCACCTCGCCGCTGTCCATCACGATCATCTCCCTGCACAGGCGGTAGGCCTCGTCCCGGTTGTGGGTCACCAGCAGGGCTGTGCCCGCAAATCCGGCCAGCAGGCTGCCTACCTCCCCCTCTACCTCCTCGCGCAGATAGCTGTCCAGCGCACTGAATGGCTCGTCCAGCATCAGGATGCGGGGTTTGGCCGCCAGGATGCGGGCCAGGGCGGCACGCTGCTGCTGCCCGCCTGAAAGCGCGCCGGGCAGGCGCTTGGCCAGTTCCTCCAGCCGCATGGCACGTAATGCCTCGGCACAGGCGGCCCTGCGGGCGGCAGGGTCCTTTTCCTTTTTCAGGGCGCAGAGGATATTCTGCTCCACGGTCATGTTGGGGAACAGGGCGTAGTTCTGGAACAGCAGACCCACATTGCGCTGCTGGGGCGGCAGGTCGATGCCCTGAGCGCTGTCGAACAGCACCCGGCCATCCAGCACGATGCGCCCCTCGTCCGGCTGGACGATGCCTGCAATGCAGCGCAGGGTCATGCTTTTGCCGCAGCCGGACGCGCCCAGAAGGGCGGTGGCAGTGTCCCCTGCCGTGAACGCAGCGTGGAGGGTAAAGCCATCAAACCGCTTGGTCACATTTACTTCCAGGCTCATGCGCGCTTTCCTCCCTGCTTCTGCCTGCGTTCCAGCAGGTTCACTGCCAGCAGCACCACCGCCGAGATAACGATATCCACCAGCACCCACTGCATGGCCCCGGCTTCATCGTTGGTGCGCCAGAGCTGGTAGACCGTGGTGGCAATGGTGGCCGTCTTGCCCGGCGTGTAGCCTGCGATCATGCTGGTGGCACCATATTCGCCCAGTGCACGGGCAAAAGCCAGCACCGTACCGGCCAGAATGCCCTGACGGCAGCAGGGCATCCGCACCCGCCAGAAGATCCAGGTGTTGGAAAGCCCCAGCGTCTGTGCCGACCAGGCCAGCGTTTCGTCAAAACTCTCAAAGGCACCGCGGGCCGTGCGGTACATCAGCGGAAAGGCCACCACGATGGAAGCAAAGATGGCGCTGTACCAGTTCATCACCAGCTTCACGCCGAAATGTTCCATGAAAAAGATGCCCAGCGGCCTTTTTGCGCCGAACAGCAGCAGCAGGAAATATCCCACGACCGTGGGCGGCAGCACCATGGGCAGGGTGAGCACCACATCCAGCACGCCCTTGAGCACGCGCGGGAGCTTTGCAATGTAGTAGGCCGCAAAGATGCCTAAAAAGAACACTGCTGCGCAGCTGATCAGCGCAATGCGCAGGCTGTTCCATAAGGGATACCAGTCCATACCATCCCCCCAGCGGATGCTTACAGTGCGGTGAAGCCGACGCTCTCGAACACGGTCGCAGCCTTGTCGGTGCGCAGGTAAGCCAGGAACTCCTTGGCAGCCTCGGCATGGAGGGCGTTCTTCATCACAGCGGCGGGGTAGATGACCTGACCGCACATTTCCTTGGTGGCCTCGTCCACGGGGGTCAGACCGGCGCTGTACGCATCGGTGCAGTAAACGACACCGGCATCCACGCTGGCCTCGCTGATCTGGGTGGTGACTTCCTTGACGTTGGAACCGTAGGTGATGACACCGGCAGCAGCCAGAGCTGCCTCATCCAGATCATAGTAGGCCAGGATCTTCTGGGTGTACTGACCCACGGGCACATCGCTGTTGCCCATGCAGAACAGAATGTCCTCAGCCTTCAGGTGCTCGGCCAGAGAATCGAAGCTGTCGATGCCCTTGTCGGCATTTTCGGGGACGCACAGGACGACCTTATTTTCCAGCAGATCCACGCGGGAATCGCTGTCCACGAAATCCAGACCCTCGGTGTTCACCTCAGCGGAAGCGGTGCTGTCCAGCTGGTTCATCTGCTTCTGACCGGCGGAAATGAACAGGTCGCAGTCCGCACCCTCCTGGATCTGGGTCTTGAGGGTTCCGGAAGAGTCAAAGTTGAAGCTGAAGGTCACGCCGGGGTTCTCTGCGGAGTAGGTCTCGGCAATGGCGTTCAGGGTCTCGGTCAAGGAGGCGGCAGCAAAAACGATCAGCTCCACGCTCTCGCCGGAGGCAGCCTCAGAGGAGGCGGCAACGGAGGATGCGGTGGAAGATGCAGTGCTGCTGGAGGAGCCGCCGCAGGCGGTCAGAACAGCAGATGCGGATGCGATGCCGGCAGCGCACAGGAAACTGCGGCGGGAGATCATAGTTTTCATAGTCTTGCTCCTTACAGTGGGTATGCTTTTGTTGTACTTTTATTTTTACGCCCGGCACCAAAAGCAATGCCGCGGCGGTGAAACAGGCTTATTTGCGGGCGCACTCGCCGTCCAGCCCGGCGGCAATGCGCACCCCGTGCTCCAGGCTGGGCAGGATGTACTCCAGATTCTCTTTCACGGCCTTGGGGCTGCCGGGCAGGTTGACGATGAGGGTCTTGCCCCGCAGCACACTGGCGGCACGGCTGAGCATCCCGCGCGGGGTGATGCTCAGGCTGTGGTAACGCATGGCCTCCGCAATGCCGGGGGCGTTGCGGTCCGCTACGGCATAGGTGGCTTCCGGGGTGATATCCCGGGGGGCAAAGCCGGTGCCGCCGGTGGTCAGGATCAGGTTGACCTGACGGCCATCGGCCAGCCGGATGAGCTGTGCTTTCAGGGCCTTTGCCTCATCGGGCAGGATCATGGTCTCCTCCACCTGATAGCCTGCAGCGGTGAGCATCTCCACGATCAGGGGGCCGCTCTTATCCTCACGCTCACCACGGCTGCCCTTGTCAGAAAGGGTGATGACGGCAGCGCGCAGGGGCGGGTTTTCCGGCGGGGGCAGCAGGGTCACCTCGTCCCCCACGTGGATCTCGCCGCCCTGCAGCACCCGGGCAAACACGCCCTCCCGGGGCATGATGCACTCGCCGGTCTGCTGCTTGATGACGCAGTCGTTGTGGCACTCTTTGCCGATCTGGGTCATTTCCAGCACCACGTCCCCGATGGCGAAGCGGCTGGTCACGGGCAGATTGCGGAAATCGTAGCCCTCCACCACCAGATTCTCGCCAAAGGCACCGTAGTCCACCCAGATCTTCTTGCGGAAGTTCTCGATCTTTTCGGCACTCAGCAGGCTGACCTGACGGTGCCAGTTCCCGCCGTGGGCATCGGTCTCAATGCCCCATTCCGGGGTCAGGCGCGCGCTTTCCACTTCGGTCTTGACCGTGCCCCGCTGGGGGCTGGTGCAGATCGCCAGAAGTTTTCCCATAGATTTATCCTCCAATTCGGTACATGCCCCGGGTCGCGGGGATGTCCTGTTTCAATTCAAAATGATGTTCCTGGGGCTTTTCCCAGATGGTGGTACGGATGGCAGTCAGCAGCGCTTCGTCAGACGCGCCACTGCGCAGCAGGGCTTTCAGGTCACATCCGGCCTCACTGGCAAGGCAGGGGCGCAGAAAGCCCTGACTGGTCAGCCGCACCCGGTTGCAGGAGGCGCAGAACTTGCCGTGGACAGCGGCAATGAAGCCGATGTCCCCTTTCCAGCCCGGCACGGTGTAATAGACCGCCGGGCCGTCGCCCAGCGCGGCGCACGCCGCCCCGGGCAGCGGGGCCAGCTCCGGCCAGCGCCTGCGGAAGCGGGCCAGCAGCTCCGGGCCGGAGATACAGGGCATGGCCGCCCCGTAGCCGATGGGCATCATCTCGATGAACCGCACCTGCAGGGGCTTGTCCTGTGCCAGAGCGGCCAGCGCTTCCAGCTCACCTTCGTTCACGCCCACCTGGGGCACGCAGTTCAGCTTGACCGGGATGCCGCTTTCCAGCGCGGCATGGATGCCCGCCTGCACGGCGGCAAATTCATCCCGGGCCGTGATCTTTGCAAACAGGGCGGGGTCCAGCGTATCCAGACTGATGTTCACGCTGTCCAGCCCGGCCTCCAGCAGGGCGGGCAGCTGCTGTTCCAACAGGACGGCATTGGTGGTCATGGTGACCTTCCGGATGCCGGGGATGGCTTTCAGCCCCTTGACCAGCTGCTCCACGCCCTTGCGCACCAGCGGTTCGCCGCCGGTGACCCGCACGGTATCCACCCCGCACCGGGCAAACAGAGTGGCAAGGCGCAGGAATTCTTCGTAGGTCAGGATATCCTCCCGTTCCAGCTTGTCCACACCGTCCGGCATACAGTAGCGGCAGCGCAGGTTGCACAGGTCGGTCACGGAAAGGCGGAGATAATGGATCTTGCGGCCCTTGGAATCAAACATAGCCGCCCTCCGCCCGGATGTAATGTCCGCTCTTGCCGCCGGTCTTTTCCACCAGATGGATCTCGCCCAGCTCCATGCCCTTATCCACGGCCTTACACATGTCATAGATGGTGAGCAGGGCGGTGGAAACGCCGGTCAGGGCCTCCATCTCCACGCCGGTCACGCCGCTGGTCTTGACCGTGCAGCGCGCTTCCACAGCCCGGCGCTCGGGCAGCAGGTCAAACTCGATCTGCACCTTGGTCAGCGGCAGCGGGTGGCACAGGGGGATCAGCTCGCTGGTGCGCTTGGTGGCCATGATGCCGGCTACCCGGGCCACGCCCAGCACATCGCCTTTTTTCACGGTACCGCTTTCCACAGCGGCAAAGGCATCCGCATTCATGGTAATGATGCCGTGGGCCGTGGCCTCCCGGGCCGTGACGGGCTTTTCGCTCACGTCCACCATCACGGCGTTTCCGGCGGCATCAAAATGTGTCAGATTATTTTCACTCATATTTTTTCACCTTAGTTAAGCTCCCCCTTCGGGGGAGCTGGCAAAGCCGAAAGGCTTTGACTGAGAGGGTTTCAGCAGTGTCCGAAGCCGCAGTTGGGCCAGTGGCACTCGGCGCAGCCCAGGCAGAGGCCGCCCTCGCCCAGACGGGCGATATCCTCGGCAGTAATGGGGTCATCGGCCAGCAGACGGGGCAGCAACAGGTCAAAAATGGTGCGCTTGGCGTACATCACACAGCCGGGCAGACCGCAGACCGGCACACCGTCCAGATAGCTGACCAGGAACATGGCACCGGGCAGCACAGGCGCACCGTAGGTAATAATTTCAGCCCCGGTGTTCCTGATGGCCAGCGGGGTGCGGTCGTCCGGGTCCACGCTCATGCCGCCGGTGGTAAAGATCAGCTCACAGCCTGCGGCCTTTGCTCCCAGAATGGCGGCCGTGATGCCCGCCGGGTCATCGTCGCAGACCTTGTGGAAGGCCATCTCACAGCCATACACCGCCAGCTTTTGCTCGAGGATGGGAGTAAACTTGTCCTCAATGCGGCCCTTGAACACCTCGCTGCCGGTGGTGATAACGGCAAACTTCTTCTGGTGGAAGGGCAGCACGTTCAGGATGGGCTTCGGCCCGGCAGCAGCCTGCATGGCCTCCATCTTCTCCTGCTCAATGACCAGCGGGATGATGCGGGTACCAGCCAGCTTGGCTCCCTTTTTCACAGGCAGGTCGCCGTGGATCGTGGCGATCATCATCTGGGGGGTGCTGTTCACC
>OHKI01000641.1_pt1 | contig 13701 bp, 6 predicted proteins | sample 1568771 | NCBI WGS metagenome assembly OHKI01 (sample SAMEA3879540, study PRJEB24766) | human gut metagenome | biome: human-associated habitat; feature: feces | place: USA | collected 1985/1987 | reverse complement strand
TACCATTCCCATGGAACGACAAGTTCGACGGCGACAAGCTCGCTTCCCAGATTACCAACGCAGGGTACAAGGAAGCTCTTCAGAACTATTCCTACCTCGGCACAGAGAACGCCATCTACCAGGCGATGGACAAGTCCATCGCCGAGGCGCGCCGCCGCGGAGTGCCTCTTTTCATGGGCGAGTTCGGCGCAATCGGAGCCTTCGCGAACAACAGGGGCTCTTCCAATGCCGACCGCTGCTATTGGCACGAGTGCGTGAGGAAATATGCCGAGCTCAACGGTGTCTCCTGGACTCTGTGGACCTACAGCAAGGAATTCGGGCTCTTTAACACCGACGGTTCCATCAAGTTTGACAGGGACCTGAACCTTGATTTGGTCAATGCCCTCGGGCTTACAGTGCCTCCGTCCTACAGGGATGACCCGGACGAGGACGAAAGCAGCTATGCGAAGGTCGTTCTCTATGATGACGACTGGGGCGAGTCGGTGACCCCGTTCGGAGCGGACGGCAAGGCCACGCATCTCACGATTCCTTGCTTTGACTCTCCGGCGGTAGGCTCCAACTGCATCAAGTGGGATGTCAAGGGAACATGGCAGTACCTGACCTTCCAGTTCAAGAGCAAGTGCGAGGACCTCACGAAGTTCAACCTCCGCAAAACTTCCATCCGCTTCCGCTTCAAGGCCGACCTGCGTACCGCCAAGTCCGTGGGCTGGAGCATCTGGTGCGTCAACAACAAGGACAGCTTCACCGACCCGGCCGAACAGCACAACTGGGTCATGAGATATGGGGTCACGGCGGCCAATGCCAAGCCTGACGGCGAGTGGCACGAGGTGAAGATTCCGCTGAAGGACTTCGACTACCGCAGCTGCGAGTGCGGAAAGCCATACACCCCGTCCGAAGGGCATTTCACATGGGCGAAGATGAAGGAAATCGAGTTCGGCACGTTCGACAGCGACGCTTCGGCGGGAGCGGTGTTCTACCTCGACGAGGTGGTCATCATGGGACCTCTCGACCCTAACTGGAAGCCGGGCGGCGAAGATCCTGACCCTGACCCGAAACCTGATCCTGACCCCGACCCTAAGCCGGACCCGGATCCGACTCCGGGACAGAACAGCGGGATGATAAACGACCTGAACATATTGCCGTCGGTTGACTATTGACATGACATCGTTCGCCGTCATGGCGACTTGGGTCATGACGGCGTAAAACAATAACAACTAATAACATAATGAACAAGACAATGAAAAACAAACAATTCTCAGAAAAAGGGGAGATCATGACAGCGTACCAGTCCCCCGAAGTCAATGTCTTCACGCTCAGCGTGGAGGCTGGATTCTGCCAGAGCAAGGAGGGGCAGATTAGTGATGTGAACTATCTGGATGAGGTTCAGTGGTAACAGGTATTTCGGCCTATATTACTCGGAAACACCTTACAAATTAACTTATAAAAACTTCAAATTGATTGATACAATGAAAACTACAAGAATAATGATTATGGTGGCAGCTGCAGTGGCGGCTATTGCCTGCAACAAGGAGAATATTGAACAGACAAATCCGGCTACGGCTCCGTCGAATGGTCTCGTGACTTTCACGGCCGGATTTGACGCGCTCGGAGAACCGAGAACAAGAACCAACCTCGCCCAGAACGAGGCTGGGGAATACACGAAGATGGTGTGGAGCGCCGGCGACGTCATCGGCGTGGTTGACAAGAATGGCAAGGTTCAGCCTTTTACGACCGAAGTCGGCGGTGCAACTGCCATCTTCAAGGGTGCGGCCGAGGCTCCGGAGAACACCTGGTATGCCTTCTATCCGTACAATGAGAATGCAAAGGTCAGCTCCACAACACTGAACACCATAATTCCGGAAATCCAGTATGCGAAGAAGGACGGCATCTCAGATAATGTAACCTTGCTGAGGGCAAAATGCGATGTTTCAAGCAATTCATTCAACTTCGGCCATCTCTGCGGACTTGTCCGTATCAATGTCCCCGACGGATGCGTGGCAGTCACTTTAGAGTTCCCGGATGCTGCGCAAGCAAATGGACTTACGGGTGGCATCGCCGTGGCATTGAACTATGACTTTTCAACCTATCACACTAATATGTGGTATAAAAGCGTCACTCTTGTTTCTCCGGATGGTGGCGCCATGGAGGCAGGAAACTACTATCTTGCTGTTTGCCCTATGAACTACAGCGGCAAGGTGCTCCTTACGATGCGCCGCAATGACGGCAAGATTTCCATTAAGGAAGCAACAGGTCTTCAGGTCGGTGCCGGTGAAGTACGCCCGATAAATGTCATTCCTGTCTGGGAGGATGACCTCGGAACCGTGATTTACAACGGTGAGGCAAACGATAAGTTCTATTACCTTGGCAGCGCAGTTTCGCTTGAAGAGGTCACAGATGAGAAAGTTGTTGGAGGCAAGTCAATCCGCTGGGAACTTACCGAAGAAAAGGCTTGGACCGGCTATCTGAAATTTAAGGGGTCAGCCAATCTTCCAATGGCAGATTACTACAACGACTATGCTTTGGAATACTATGTCAAGGCGAACAAGACTGCGATTGGCGCAAATACCGGTTGGGAAATTTACTGGCACAGCTTTATTGGAAAACCGCAGAAAGAAAATGTCGCTCCGATATACAGGGCCTCTGGACACAGCGTCTATAAGGGAATCAACGGGCTTGATGACACGGATTGGCATCGTGTTTCCATTCCGCTCAAGGACCATTTCGGCTCTGATGGTTATCTGAACAGGATAGAGATTCATATAAATCCGAAAACTGATGACAGGGCAAAGGCGGCCAAAGGCTCGGTATTCTATGTTAATGACGTCAGAATCATAAAGAAGACAGAGACGAGGTAATGAACATCAAGGCAACCATCTACCTTTTGACGGCAGTGCTGCTCTGTGCCGGATGCGCACAGGGCGGCACCCCTGTCTATCTCGACACCACCGCTGACATCGAGGAACGTGTCGAGGATGCCCTTTCACGCCTCACGCTCGAAGAAAAGGTCGCCCTGCTCAGTGCCCAGTCCAAGTTCTCCTCACCGGGAGTTCCGAGGCTCGGCATACCCGACGTGTGGATGAGCGACGGCCCGTTCGGCATCCGCGAGGACAACCTCTGGGACGAGTGGAAAGGGGCGAAGCACACCAACGACTCCTGCACCGCCAATCCCAACCTGACCTGTCTCGCGGCCACATGGAACCGTGAAATGGCACATCGCTACGGCATCAACATGGGCGAAGAAGCCCGCTTCCGCGGCAAGACCGTCCTGCTCGCTCCGGGAGTGAACATCTTCCGCACCCCTCTCTGCGGCCGCAATTTCGAGTATATGGGCGAAGACCCTTTCCTCGCGGCGCAGATGGCGGTGCCCTACATAAAGGGCGTTCAGGAGAACGGTGTGGCTGCCTGCGTGAAGCACTTTGCGCTCAACAATCAGGAGGCGCACCGCCACAAGACGAACTCCGTCGTGGATGACCGTGCTCTGCGTGAAATCTACCTCCCGGCCTTCGAGGCTGCGGTGAAGGACGCCGGAGTATGGGCAGTGATGGGCGCGTATAACCGCTACAGGGGAGAGTTTTGCTGTGAAAACCAGTATCTTCTGAACGACATACTCAAGAAGGAATGGGGATTCGACGGCGTGGTCGTCTCCGACTGGGGCGGCACCACCAACACCGCACAGGCCGTGCTGAATGGACTTGACATGGAGTTCGGTACCGGCACCGACGGGCTTGCCGAGGACTGGGGCGATTCCTACGAGGCCTACTACCTTGCCGGTCCTTACCTTGCCGGTCTCCGCAGCGGGAAATATCCCCTGGAAGGTCTCGACGACAAGGCACGCCGCGTCCTCCGCCTGATTTTCCGCACGACCATGTCCGGAAACACCGACTTCGGCTCATTCGCCTCTCCGGAGCATTTCCGCACCTCACGCGAGATTGCGCAGGAGGGCGTGACCCTGCTCAAGAACGACGGGCATCTGCTGCCTCTCGACCTCGGTTCAGTAAAGAAGATTCTCGTCGTAGGAGACAACGCCACCGCGAGGCACATAGGCGGAGGCGGCTCAATGTACCTCAAGACCAAGTACGAGGTCACCCCGCTTGATGGCGTGCGCGCTCTCGTGGGAGACCGCGCCGAGGTCAGCTATGTCCGCGGCTACCGTCCCAAGGGCAATTCCGGCCGCCCGGAGGACATGGACGAGCTCCGCACAGAGGCCGTTGAGGCCGCGAGGGACGCTGACGTGGTTCTGTTTTTCGGCGGGCACAACCGCTGGGGAACGCAGGACTGCGAGGGAGTTGACCGCATCGAATACGGGCTTCCGTATGGGCAGGAGGAACTGATTTCCGCCCTCGGCGAGGTTACTGACCGCCTTGTCGTGACCCTTGTCTCGGGTTCTGCGGCAGCGATGCCATGGCTCGACGCTCCTGAGGCCGTGCTCTACGGCTGGTACGGCGGAAGCGACACAGGCAACGTGATTGCGGACGTGCTTTTCGGCAATGTCTGCCCTTCCGGCAAGCTCCCCTTCACGATTGCGCAAAAGCTCTCCGACTATCCGCCTCATTACCTCAACATCTATGACCGCGACAACACCGGCGACGTCGTCTATGAGGAAAGCATCTTCGTGGGTTACCGCTGGTTCGACAAGATGGGTATCCGGCCGCTCTTCCCGTTCGGCTACGGCCTGAGCTACACCGACTTCGAGACCGGCCCGGTCAGGGCTTCGGGCAAGTCCCTCCGCGAGGGCGGCTCGCTGAAGTTCCGCGTCCCGGTGAGGAATGTCGGCAAAGTCCGCGGCGCGCAGACCGTCCAGCTCTATGTCCGCGACGTCGAGTCCTCGCTTCCGCGTCCTCTGAAGGAACTCAAGGATTTCGGGAAAATATGGCTTGAACCAGGCGAAAGCGGCATTGTTGAACTCAGCCTGACAGACCGGGACCTTCGTTTCTACGATGACGCGAAACAGGAATGGGTCGCCGAGAAAGGCGAGTTCGAGGCGATGTTCGGAACGTCGTCGGAGGACATATTCCAGACCGTCAAATTTACTTTGAAATAATTCGTATTTTCCGGGAATATCCTGAAATGACGGGATATTCCCGAAAATATAAAGAAATCTGAAAAATAATCCTCAATTCGAGACTATTTGTTTTTTTATATATTTTGTTGATATATAATGAATTGTAAGAATATTTCCTTTGCCCGAACCGCATCCTCCAAGTCCACGTCGCTCGTAGCAATGACATTCATGAAGTATATCCCATTTGCTGTGGCTGTATTCGCGGTCGTTTCGTGCAATGATGCCGAGATTCCTCTTTATAAACAGCCTGACGCGCCGGTGGAAAAGCGCGTGGAGGATCTTCTTTCAAGGATGACGCTTGAGGAGAAGGTTCTCCAGATGAGCCAGATTACACTTGGCAAGAATCTGAACGCCAATAACATAGGGAACGAGACGGCGGAGCCTGTGCTCGGAAGCTACATCACATACGTCGCCACGGACGCGACTGAAATCAACGCCATGCAGCGCCGCGCGCTTGAGGAGACGCGCCTCGGAATCCCTGTCCTGTTCGGCTACGACGCCATCCACGGCTTCCGCACGACCTATCCGATTCCTCTCGCCCAGGCCTGTTCCTGGAATCCGGAACTTGTCGAGAGCGCCTGTGCAATCTCCGCCCGCGAGACCCGTCTGACCGGCATCCATTGGACATTCGCGCCTATGGTCGATATTGCCCGTGACGGACGCTGGGGACGCTGCGCGGAAGGGTATGGCGAGGACCCTTATGCCGCATCGGTGTTCTGCGCCGCCTCAGTGCGGGGCTATCAGGGCGACGACATCTCCGACACCACGAAAGTCGCCGCCTGCGTCAAACACTACGTCGGCTATGGCGCGTCGGAGGGTGGACGTGACTATGTCCCGACCGAAATCTCGCGCCAGACCCTCTGGGACACCTACATGCCTCCATATCAGGCCGGCATCGAGGCCGGAGCGGCTACTGTGATGAGTTCTTTCAACTCCATAAACGGTCTTCCTGTGAACGGCAGCCGATACCTCCTGACCGATGTGCTCAAGAAGCAGTTCGGTTGGGACGGAATGATTGTCTCGGACTACGACGCCGTGAAGCAGCTTGTCTATCAGGGTGCCGCAGCCGACCATAAGCAGTGCGCAGAGATAGCCGCCAACGCGGGACTCGACATGGACATGGCCGACCTTTGCTATTATCACAATCTCGCTACCCTTGTCGCCGAGGGCAAGGTCAGCGAAAGCACAATAGACGATGCCGTGCGCAGGATTCTGCGGCTCAAGTTCCGCCTCGGACTCTTCGAGCACCCATACGCGCCCGTGACTTCACCTGCAGAGCGCTTTACCCTTCCGGGCGACCGCGAGACCGTGATGCGACTTGCCGAGGAGTCAACCGTGCTGCTCAAGAACGACGGAGTGCTGCCTCTGGGGCAGAAGCCCGGCAAGATTGCGCTGATAGGCCCGATGGCGAAGGATCTCTGGGGACAGATTGGCTCTTGGGGCGGCCATCCGCTCGCGGAGGACATAATCACTCTCCACAAGGCTATGACCGACGAGTTCGGCTCAGCTAATGTCCTCTACGTCAAGGGCTGCGGTTTTGAAGGCGATGACCGCAGCGGCTTCGCCGAGGCTCTCTCTGCGGCAAGGCACGCGGATGTCGTGGTGCTCTGCCTCGGGGAACTCACGAAATGGAGCGGAGAGAACGGCATCCGCTCGACGCTTGCCCTTCCGGCAATTCAGGAACAGCTTGCGGCCGAACTTAAGAAGACCGGAAAGCCTCTTGTCCTGCTGCTGAACAACGGTCGTCCTTTGGAGCTCTGCCGACTCGAACCTCTCGCCGACGCGATAGTGGAACTGTGGCAGCTGGGCATTTCTGGAGGCAAGCCTGCAGCGGGCATACTCTCCGGCCGAGTGAACCCTTCGGGCAGGCTCTCAATAACCTTCCCATACTCCACCGGACAGATTCCGATTTACTACAACCGCCGCCGCACAAGCCGTCCGTTCATGGGCTTCTATCAGGACATTCCGCGCGAGCCGATGTACTGGTTCGGCCATGGCCTGAGCTACTCGCACTTTACCTACGGCGACATACGCAAGGTCTCTGACTCTCCGCTCGTCTTTGAGGTCGATGTCACTAACGACAGCTCCCGCGACGGTAAGGAAACAGTCTTCTGGTACATCAGCGACCCTGTCAGCACCGTCACCCGCCCCTACAAGGAACTCAAGTTCTTCGAGAAGCGCCTGATTCCTGCCGGAGCCACCGAGACCTTCCGCTTCGAGGCAGACCGTCTTCGCGACCTTGGTTATGTGAACGAGAGGGGCGAGCGCTGGTTCGAACCCGGCAAATTTGAAATCCTCACCGCCGACAAAAAACTCGAAATCGAGGTCGAATAAAAATCTGTCATATTTCGTCATACAGAATAAAAAGCACTCTAACGTATAAATATCATATAAATGAAACGACTTTTGCATATATTCCTGTCAATCATATTCCTGTTCGTACTTGCTCCGCTTTGTTTCGGTTCGGAATATGTCCGTTCGGGAAATATTCCTTCGAAAGAGGACATCCTTTCGGAACAGTCCGTTCTCCGCTCGTTCATAGACCGTGTCTGTGGGGAGGGAATGTCGGGACGAATACTCATCGGCACGGACAGTTCCATTGAAAGCGATGGGCGTGATGTCTTTGTCATATCCTCGAGGGATGGGAAACCGGAAATTGTCGGCAGCGGTGTCTCCGCGGCGACGGCGGGATTGGGATGGTATCTGAACCATTATGTTCATGTCAACATATCGTGGAACGGCCTCACCGCCGACCTCCGCGACACGGTTCTTCCTCTGCCGGAGATCCCGGAGCGCAGGGAATGCCGGGCGGAATGGCGTTACTACCTGAATTACTGCACCTATTCATACACCTGCGCCTTCTGGACGGAGGAACGTTGGATGAAGGAAGTCGATTGGATGGCTCTGCACGGGATAAACATGCCGCTGATGGCGCTCGGAACGGATGTCGTCTGGCGCAATGTGCTCCATGACCTTGGCTGCGACGAGACTGAAATATCCTCTTTCATCGCCGGCCCGGGATTTCAGGCGTGGTGGATGATGGGCAACATCGAAGGCTGGGGCGGGCCGCTTCCGCAGGGGTGGTATGACCGTCAGGAAAGGCTCTGCCGGAGGGTTCTCGCAAGGATGCGCTCACTCGGAATGGAGCCTGTCCTGCCCGGCTACTGTGGGATGCTCCCGCGTTCTTTCATCGGAAAGCCAGGCTATGACGCGTCCGACACGGGACTTTGGGCGGCATTCCCTCGACCGGCATTTCTTCAGCCGTCATCGGACAAATTCGCCTCAGTTGCCGACCTCTACTATGAGGAGCAGGCGAAAATTATGGGGCGCTCGCGTTTCTACAGCATGGATCCGTTCCATGAGGGAGGCAGCGTTGAGGGCACGGACATCCCCGAGGCCTATAGAACCATACTTGCCCGGCTGCGCCGTCACAATCCGGATGCGGTGTGGGTGCTTCAGGGCTGGAACGAGAATCCTCGACGTGAGGCTCTTGAAGCTCTCGGGCAAGGGGACTGCATTGTCTTTGACCTTTTTTCCGAGGCGAGGCCGAAATGGCGCGACGGCTATTGCGGGCATGACATGATCTGGTGCATGCTGCCTAATTTCGGAGGCCGCGTCGGCCTGCACGGACGCCTGTCCAAGTTGCTGAACGGCTGGTTCGATGCGGTCGAGGCCTTCCCGGAGACTATGGTCGGCATCGGCGCGGCTCCCGAGGGAATAGAGACCAATCCGGTTCTTTATGACCTGCTGTTTGAACTCCCGTGGAGAACGGGGCAGCGGCCGGCAACTCGGCCAACTTCCGCGGAGAACGTGGCGACGAACGACAACGCTGACTGTGGCAGGGACAGGAGCTGCCGCGAATGGCTTGACGGCTATGTCCTTGCCCGCTACGGAACATCCGACCCGTCCCTCATCCGTGCATGGCACAAGATTGCCGCCTCTGCGCTGGACTGCCCAACGGATCAGGAAGGCACAAGCGAGCCGATAGTCTGCGCACGTCCGGGCTGGGGACTGAAGTCCGTCTCCAAGTGGAGCACTGCGGAGATTTACTATGATGTGGCGGAACTCCGCGACGCCGCAGGCCTGTTTCTTGACGCGAAGACTCAGCTCTCCGGCAATGCCAACTATCGTCACGATCTGATTGACCTTGTGCGTCAGACTCTTACGGACTCCACGCTCTTTCTGCTGCGGAATGTCGAGGCAGCGTATAAATCCGGAGACACGGCTGCGTTCCGCTCAGGCTACAAGGCGTTCCTCGGAATGATTGATGACATTGACGCGCTTCTTTCCACCGACCCGTTCTTTCATCTTGACCGTTGGCTGGACTCGGCGGAGGAAGTCTGCGGCGAGATTACGGGTGCGACTGATGCTGACAGGGCGCTGATGGAACGTAACGCGAGGACGCTCATCACGGTCTGGGGTGACCGCCCCTCTGCCCGCAGACTGCACGACTATTCCAACCGCGAGTGGGGAGGGATGCTTTCCTCCTTCTATCTTCCGCGCTGGAAACGCTTCTTTGAGACTGTGGAACGCGGCGAGGCGCTTCCTGACGACGACGGCTGGTATGAAATAGAAAGTGAGTGGATTCTCCGGCGTGAGCGATATGCTCTGTCGGATGAACCGGCGCTTGACTGTGCCGAAAGGCTGTTTCGGAAATATTTTGGAGGCTGCTTTGAACTTACCGCATCATCCGATGTTACAGCGCTTTCCGATGAGGCGGGTGATTATGTCGCCTATCTGAAGGAGTTTCTGGCAGGAACGGAGAAGCCGTCGGCCGACGCGATTAAAGAAAGCCGGATTGTCCTTGACATAGACGGCGGCCTTGAGTGCGGGCCGGAGGGCTTCGAGTTCGCGGTCCGTCCCGGAGAACTTCGCATAACCGGGCGCGACCGTGCCGGGGTGTTCTACGGCATCCAGCACCTGCTGCGGCAGCTTCCACCGTCGATCTATGCCAAAGAAGGGCTTTCTGAACCGGTCAAGCTGCCGCTCGGAGTCAGGCTCGACGCTCCGGAGAATGCCTATCGGGGGCTGATGATTGACGTGGCGCGGGCGTTCGTGGATGCTGAAGGACTGAAGCGGCAGATAGACCTTATGGGAATGCACAACCTCAATGTCCTGCATCTGCATCTGACGGACAACGAGGGTTGGCGGCTCGAAATCAAGTCGCATCCCGAACTCTCCGAGGTCGGAGGATTCCGCGGCGGCGACTCTTCCGTGGGGGCGCAGTACGGTCTTTGGGACAGACGCTACGGCGGCTACTACACTCAGGAACAGATGCGCGAAATCATCGACTACGCTAAGTTCCGCAACATAACCATAATCCCCGAGATAGACCTTCCCGGGCACAGCCAGGCCATCGCACGGGTGCTTCCGGAGATCCTTTGCGACTATGCTCCCGACACCTCCCGTTCGGCGGGCTATGACACGCGCGGGGTCTGGTGCGTCTCCCGAGAGGAAAACTACCGTCTTTTGGACGACATAATCTCGGAAGTCGCGGCTCTCTTCCCGTCGGAGTACATCCACATCGGCGGCGACGAGGTCGGGATGAAGGGCTGGCTGTCATGCCCTCACTGCTCCGCTCTCATGAGGGAGAGAGGATTCACCGACCCGAAGCAGCTTGAGGACCTGTTCATGAAGCGGGTCACCGACATCGTAAAGGCCAAGGGCAAGACACCGGTAGCGTGGTGGGACAAGGATGTGATTACCGACACCTTCACCAAGGAAAGCCTCGTCTGCGCATGGCAGGACATCCCTGCCTGCCGCAACGCCATGGCCAAGGGCTACAGGACAGTCTTCATGTCGGCGTGGCATCTCTACTTCGACATGAAGCAGGGCCCGCACGACCCGGGGCAGGACTGGGGCGGCATAATCGACTGGCACAGGGTCTATGACCTCGATCTCGGACGGCTCGGAGTAACTGACGCGGAAAAATCTGTTGTCATCGGCTACGAAGGAGCGTTCTGGGCGGAGACCCATCTCCAGAACGCTCCGGTATCCCCGGACTACCTCGATTTCATGCTCTGGCCCCGCGCCGCCGCGCTCGGAGCAATGTCCTGGGGCAAGAAACTTTCGGGTGAGGAGTTCGCGGAATATATGAGGACACGACACTATCCGAGGCTATCTGCAATGGGCGTCGCGTTCCGTCTTCCGGAGCCTTCAGTGACATGGGAAAACGGCCTTCTCTCCGCTTCTGCGGAAGATGGGGAGACAATTCTCTGCATAAAGAACGGAGGCAGTCCAAAGGCTTATTACAGGCCGTTCAAGACCGCGCATCCCGAGAGTTACTCCTTTGTCGTCCGTTTCGGAAGCGGCCGCAGTGTCCCGGTCAAGGCGCGACAGTGCTACGACACCATAGCTCCGGCATTCCGACTCAGTTCATCCATGCCAGAAGACGGTTGGAAACCATTCTCCGGAGTCGAGGCATACAGGGACAAGGCTCATTTCTCCTCCACGCCGCACGATGGTGACTGGATTCTGATTGACTTCTCCAATCCGGTAAAGTGCCGTGAAATCGCTCTCAAGACCGGCGAGGCTCATTTCGCCAGCGGTGGCTTCCCCTACGGCTATACGGAGGTTTCATACGACGGAAAACATTTCCACCGGGTCGGCGAACTCATCGATGGCGGCGTCTCCATTTTCCCGAAACGCCCCGTCCGCTCCGTGAGACTCGTGTGCACTTTCACCGGTAACAGCCGCGACCTGACGATACTCCAGCCCATAAGGGTATATCCCGTTTTGACGGAATAATGAAATATATGTTCCCGAATAATTCCGGATATTGATAATATGTAAATGTATATAGAATAGATAAGACGATTCTATCATGAAGCACAATTTTTTAAAAGCGACTGCGGTTCTTGCAGCGACGACTTTTTCTGTGATTTCCTCAGAAACAATATATACTCACTCTCGCTTCAATTCTTTTTTCGCTCATTTTCGGAGTTTCGCTCTCCGCACAGGAATTTTTCCGCATCGCGGCACACGACTCTTCCGAGGAGTCAAAGAAATCGGCGGACATAGTCTGCACCGGAGAACACGACGAACTCACGATTCAGAAGGTTCTGGACGGTTTTGACGGCACGATGACACGCGGATGCCACATCCTTTTCTACGACGGAAACTACAACATCGACGGGTTCTACACCGACCCGCGTTTCCCGATGCCGACCGCGCTCAGGGTCCGCAAGACGGCCGGAGTGGTGCTCCGCGGAATAGACGAGAGCAGCCTGCGCAAGAATTCCGGCGTGCTCTTCAACGTGCGTCCGCAGGCTTACGAGGGAATTGCCCCGTCTGTTCAGATGAATGTGATTGCGTGCTCGAATGACAATATGTATAACACGAATCACTTGACAATAAGGAATTTGTCTATAACACTTCCGGATATAAACCATAAGGTGATATGCATCAACACTTTCTATGCGGGAGCGGCGATACTGGAGAACATACGCCTGTTCTCAATCGGCTGCGGCCCCGGAAAGATGCCGGTGGAGGGTTCCGTGGGCGTGCGCGGGTCGAACATAAACCCTAACGGAGTGGGGCATCACTGGAACGATGTTATCGCTGACGGGTTTTATGAGGCGTTTCAGATTGGCGGCGAGCATCTCGTGGCAACGAACCTTCTGGGCTACAGAAGCTATTACGGCTATACTTTCGGGAACTATGACGTGGTGGAGCAGTCGAAGGCCTCCGGCTGGTATGGTGTGTGGGAGCACCCGATTACACTGATAAACTGCGGCGAGGAACTCTGCGCGTCGCTTCCCCTGTTCAATGTCTGCGGCGGTTCCCGCAGGCCGCATTCTCGTGGCTATCAGGTGGTTGACCTCATCTCCCACACGGTCGAGTACAGAGAGAAAGAGAACCCGACGCTTGCCCCGGTGCTTCCGGCCCGCGAGGCCGTACCGGGTTCATGGTGCGGAAACATCACTTTCTGCGGGAACAAGTTTGCCGAGAGCATGGAGAACGCAGTTGATGTGCCGTTCTGGGAAAAGGGCTCGGGGGAGCGCTTCTTCACGCGCAACTCCGCGCATTCCCTTTCGGGTACTTCCGCGGAGAGGGAGAGCTACATGCCGATGTATATGCAGCAGTACTACGACACCGACCTCGAAAAGTTCCTGATTTACAACGGTTCCGACTGGGTGGATACTATGGGCAATGCAGCAGAGCCTCTGAAGCCCTCGTTTGACCGTGCGCTCATCCCGCAGCCGGTGTTCGATGCCGAGCCGGGCTATGTGGAACTCTACTGGAAGGCCTGGGAGCAGGCTTATGCTCACGTGAAATGGCAGAAGGGGCTCGTGCAGCCGCTCTATATGGACGAGGGGCTCTGGGACGACACCATCTGGATCTGGGACTCGGAGTTCATGGTGATGTTCTGCAAGTATGCCCCGAAACTTTTCCCGGGCATCCAGACGCTCGACAACTTCTATTACACTATGCTTGAAGACAGCGGCTCGTCCCTGCGCATCCAGCATCCTGACAACCCTCCTTTCTTCGCATGGGTGGAGAACGACTACTACAAGATAACCGGGGATCATTGACAACACAGGCGGCTAGTGTTGCACGTAATGCAACCTCACCAAGATAGGAGCAGAAAATGACAAACATCACGGTAGAAAAAAATGGAGACAGACACATTTTACATA
>OHKI01000640.1_pt1 | contig 13707 bp, 9 predicted proteins | sample 1568771 | NCBI WGS metagenome assembly OHKI01 (sample SAMEA3879540, study PRJEB24766) | human gut metagenome | biome: human-associated habitat; feature: feces | place: USA | collected 1985/1987 | reverse complement strand
ATGTGGCGATGCCCTGGGTGCCGCCGTACTCGTCCACGACAACGGCCATGTGGGCCTTGTTCTTCTGCAGAATGCGCAGCAGCTCGGATATCTTGGTGTTGCCCGTGGTGTAGAACACGGGGGTCTTTAACTGCCGGATCATGGTCTCTCCCCGGTAGCGGGCGGCGTAGAAATCTTTTTCGTGGATGACGCCCACGATGTTGTCGATGGTCTCGTGATAGACGGGGATGCGGCTGAAGCCGGTCTGGCGCATGGTGGACAGCACGTCGGCGACCGTCTCGTCGTCCTCGCACATGGTGGTGTCCACGCGCGGCACCATGACCTCGCGGGCAACGGTATCGCCCAAGTCAAAGATCTCGTGGATCATACGCTTTTCCTCGTCGAGCAGGTCGTCCTGCTCCGAGACCATGTACTTGATCTCTTCTTCCGAGACGTTTTGGCGGTCGTCGGCGCTCTTGATGCGCAGGATGCGGGCCAGGCCATCGGAGCAGGCGCCGGTCAACCACACGAGCGGACGGGCGATCTTTTGGAAAAACGACAACGGTCCCACGACCTGCTTGGACACGCCCTCGGCATTGGCCAGGCCGATGCGCTTGGGGACGAGCTCGCCGATCACGATGGACACGAAGGCGACCGCGACGGTGATGATGACCGGCGCCAGGCCGCGCGCGATGGCGGAGAGCGGCGCGATGCCAAAGCTCATGAGCCACGTGGCGAGCGGGTCGGACAGACTCGTCGAGGCGACGGCGGACGAGGCGAAGCCCACGAGCGTAATGGCAACCTGGATGGTGGCGAGCAGCTGGTCGGAGTCGGCAGCCAGCTTAATGGCACGCTCGGCGCGCTTGTCGCCTTCCTCGGCCTCGTGCTCCAACACGGCGCGCTTGGCCGTGGTGAGCGCCATCTCGGACATGGAGAAGTAGCCGTTGATGAGGGTCAAAACGAGGGTGGTGATAAGGGAGATGGTTATGTCCATCGGGAGTTTCTTGAACCTCCAAGATTCGGGACGTCAGGTTAAAACGTTGATGGCGGATACGGCAATTGCACCGGCGCCCAAACGAGAACGCGGGCGCGCAGGCGTGGTCGCTAGATTACGAAGAGGATCACCGCCATGAACTGGAAGATGCTGCCGGCGAGCACCCACAGGTGAAACACGCTGTGCAGATAGCGCACGTTTTTGGCGATATAGAACGGCACGCCCGCGGTGTAGCACACGCCGCCGACGGCGAGCAGGGCAAGTGCCACGGGGTTGAGCAGCGCAACAAGTTCGGGCAGCTTAAAGACAACGAGCCAGCCCATCAGCAGGTAGACCAGGCCGCTTACCCAGTGCGGTTGACGCTCGCGTAGGAAGCACTCGAGAGCGATGCCGATAATGGCGATGGCCCATACGGCAAAGAACAGCGCAGGGCCGCCGTCGTTTGCGAGCGTGATAAGGCAAAACGGCGTATAGCTGCCGGCTATGAGCAGGTAGATGCAGCTGTGGTCGATGATGCGAAACACGTGCTTGGCGCGCGCGGGCTGAATCGCGTGGTAGAGCGTGGAGGCTAGGTATTCGAGGATAATGCTGACGCCATAGACAATCGCCGCGGCCATATGGGCCGGGCCTCCGCCGCGCAGGGCGGCGAATACGATCAGGAGCACCAGGCCCGCGATACCCAGCAGGCAGCCGACACCATGGGTGACGGAGTTCATGATCTCCTCGCCCACTGTGTAGTGTGGAACGGCCGCGGTCTTGGGTCGCGGCTTAGAACTGTCGCTCGAATCGGACATGCCGGTTACATCCTCCAACGTAAAGAGTTCTCAACACTATATCAAAGCGTCTAGGTACGTGCGAAATTTGCACCATACGTGACCCTTTGTTTACCCATTCTTTGCCTGTTGACGCATCAACGGCGAACGTCCATAATGCGCTTGCATTAAATGTTGATGTATTAACATCTTATAGGAGAATACCGCATGGCTCAAAACGCACGTTCCCATCGAAAGCTCAAGATAGCCGGCATCATTGCACTGGTGGTTGTCGTTGCGCTGCTCGGATTTGCCGGCAACTTTCTGTTTGACTTCGCGCTGAATCCCCGCGCGCCATACACCATGAAGATGATGCAGGATAGCAAGAACGACAAAGAAGGTGAGCAGCCGGATGCCGAGGATACCGAGGCGCGGGCATGGTTTAAAGAGAACCGCAAGAGCAGCAACCTCACCGCGGACGACGGGACCGAGCTTGCCGCCTGGTATTTTGCTGCGTCGGAGAGCACGCACGACTACGCCGTCTGCCTGCATGGATATACCAACGAGCCCATCGGTATGGCCCGATACGCCAAACGCTTCCACGACCGTGGCATGAACGTACTCGCACCCGCCGCCCGCGCCCACGAGCGCTCCGGCGGCGACTATATCGGCATGGGCTGGCCCGAGCGCCTCGACATCGTCGCATGGATCGAGCGAATCGTTCAGGCTGACCCCAAGGCGCGCATCCTGGTCTTTGGCGAATCCATGGGCGCGGCGACCGCCATGAACGTCGCGGGGGAACCTCTGCCCGCAAACGTGAAATGCATTATCGAGGACTGCGGTTATACGAGTGTTTGGGACGAGTTTTCTCTGCAGCTCAAGGACGTGTTCGGCCTGCCCAGCTTTCCCTTGCTCGATGTAGCAAACTTGGTGTGCAACGTGCGCGCGGGCTACGACTTTCATAAGGCGAGCAGCGTGGAACAGCTCAAGCGCGCGACGGTTCCCATGCTGTTTATCCACGGTGACCAAGACACCTTTGTGCCGTACAGCATGCTCGACCAAAACTACGACGCGTGCGCCAGCAAGGTCAAGCAAAAGCTCACCGTCCATGGCGCCACCCACGCCAAGAGCGCGCAGGTCGACCCCGAACTCTACTGGAACACGGTCGACGACTTCCTCGACGAGTATTTTTAGGCAAATAGTACGGTTTACTGGCCTATCTGACCCCCTAGCACTTCCGAAAAGCCGCCCGTGGGCACTGTGCTCACGGGCGGCTTTTGCTAACAGTTGTGCTACAAAGGCGCTTGTTTTGTCTAATAGCTAGGTGCTACTTGACCTCGATGAGCTCGTACTTGCTCGTGCCCAGGCCGATCTTCTCGGCGTGCGCGATGCACACGCGCCAGTCGGTGTCGGGATGCGTGATGCAGAAGGGGTCCTTGGCCTGCTCGCCCTCCAGATGCTCGTGATTGTGCTCCATCTTGGCAGCACTATCGGTGAGCTCGGTGTTGGGCAGCGGCTCGGATGCCATGACGGCATCGGCGCAGGCCTGGTCGATGGCGACCGGGTCGAAGCTCGCGAACATGCCGATGTCGTTGACGATAGGCGTATCGTTTTCGGGATGGCAGTCGCAGTTGGGACTGATGTCCATGGCAAGCGAGATGTGGAAGCTCGGGCGGCCGTCGACGACGGCCTTGGTGTACTCGGCAATCTTGCAGTTGAGCACGTCGGCCGCGGCGTCATAGCCGGGCTTGATGCAGTCCTGGTTGCATGCCGCAATGCAGCGTCCGCAGCCCACGCAGCGATCGTGGTCGATGGCAGCCACGTGCACTGTGCGAGTAGCGCCGCTGGCAAGCTCGCGCTCGCGGGTGTCGTCGAACGAGATAGCGTTGTGCGCGCAGATCTTTTCGCAGGCACGGCAGCCAACGCAGTGCTCGGTCGCAACGTTCGGCTTGCCGGCGGCATGCTGCTCCATCTTGCCGGCGCGGCTGCCGCCTCCCATGCCCAGGTTCTTCATGGTGCCGCCAAAACCGGCCTGCTCATGGCCCTTAAAGTGGGTGAGGCTAATCACGATATCGGCATCCATGAGCGCCTGACCGATCTTGGCCTCGTGCACGTACTCGCCGCCCTCGACCGGGACGAGTGCCTCGTCGGTACCCTTGAGGCCGTCGGCGATGATGATCTGGCAACCCGTGGCATACGGGGTAAAGCCGTTCTGATAGGCGGTATCGATGTGCTCGAGCGCGTTTTTGCGGCTACCGACATAGAGCGTATTGCAGTCGGTGAGGAAGGGCTTGCCGCCCAGCTCCTTCACGACGTCCGCGACGGCGCGGGCGTAGTTGGGGCGCAAAAAGCTCAGGTTGCCCAGCTCGCCAAAGTGAATCTTGATGGCGACGAACTTGTTCTCAAAGTCGATCTGCTCAATACCGGCGCGACGGATGAGGCGCTTAAGTTTGTCGAGCTGGCTCTCGCGAGCATGCGTGCGCAGGTTGGTGAAGTACACCTTAGCGGGTGCTGCGGGTGCAGTTGCGGTCATAGATCTATCCCCTCGGTCTATATGGCGTTACAGACATAGAGGATGGTACCAGTTAAAGCAGAGTTAAAGTCAAGTACGGCACCTAGTCATTGGGGATGTTCTTAAATGAGTAGTCGCAGGGGACACTCTTTCGCCACCCGGCAGTTGGGGACAGTCCCCAAGTGCCGGCAGCTAGGGACAGTCCTTTCCAGCCGGCCGGCGAGCCGGCAAGTCAGCAAAGACTGTCCCCGATGACTAGTCGTTTAAGACTGTCCCCGATGACTACTCCTGCACCTTGAGAGCTTCGGCCAGGCCCACACGTTTGATGGAACGCATGTGCAGCAACGCCACGACCAGGTAGGTCGCAAAGCCAATGCCGACGCATGCAACCATGGACCAAGCGGGCGCATAGATTTCGATATTGCCGTTGTAGGCGAGCAGCATCGAGCGGAAGATGGCCGTGAGCGAGCCAATAATGACCGGCAGACTCAGCACGAGCGACGCCGCCACGCACAGCGTGATCGAGCGGATGTACAGATGCGAGATCTCGCTATCGCGATAGCCAAAGACTTTCATATAGCTAATCGAACGGGCGCTGTGGTCGATCACAGCCTTGGTCAGTAGATACATAAACAGCAGGAAGATAAACACCGCGAGGCCAACCATCATGCCGATCATTTTGCTCATCATGCCGATGAACTGGTCGCCCACGGCCCGCATGTCGTCGGGCGTGGTGTCGCCGGCAAAGTAACGAGCATCGAGGTCGAGCTTCTCGTCGCTCACATAGCCGTTAAAGTAGGTGGCGTCATTGCCGAACAGCTCGTTAAAGTCATCGATGCTCATATAGATATTCATGTCCGACTTGGAGCCCCAGGCACAGTCCTTGCCCGCGTACTCAAGGGAATAATGCTCCCCCTCGTACTTGTCGATGAGCGTGACCTTCTGGCCCTCGCTCCAGCCAAACTTGTCGAGCAGGCCGCTGCCAAAGACGACGCGCCCATCGCCAACGTTGAGGTCTTTCCAATAGCGCGAATCGGGCGAGATGCCGTAGACGGAAATCGTCTCCTGCCCATTTCCATCGCCGCGGTCGTATTGCAGCTGGTAAACGGCATATTTCTCGGCCTGCGCGATTGCGCCCGCGCCGTTGTCGGTCGTATTGACCGGGTGGATATCATCGTTGTCAGTGTCGATCTTAGAGGCCTTGTCGATCAGGTCGATAGCCTCGTCGCGGTCGCAGCCGAGGGCATCGGCAAGGTCATCGAGGCGCGCGTAGAGCGCATCCTTCTTGTCCTGGACCTTGGCGAGCGCGTCCTGCGCCGCGGCAAGGCTCTCGGCAGACGGAGCGCTGGTCGCGGCATCGGCTGCCGCCTGCGCCGCATCGGCCGCGTCGTCAAGCTCGTCATCGGCATCCTGAGCGGCGGAAAGCAGCGCGCCGTCAACCGACTGCAAGCGCTCGAGTGCCGACCACTGCTCACGCTCCTCGGCAGTGCCCTCGAGCTCCAGCGGAGCCTTGAGCGTGTACTGGTGCTCGGCGACCAGGCTTGTCTCGAGGTTGTCGGCGTAGTGCGTCATCGTGGGCAGAATCGCCAGGCCAAAGAGCAGCAGCAGCGAGGCAAACGCGATGCCCACGAAGAGCGTGGCGAAGTTGCCCAGATTGCGCAGGAAGATACGCAGGCGGAAGCGTAAGACAAAGCCCATGCGCTCCGGCAGCTGCAGGCCACGCTTGGTGCCAGACTTGCCGCTCGCCTCGTGGCGAAGAAACTGCAACGGCGTCTTGCCCATCTTGCGAAGCAGACCCGCCAGCGTGATGAGGATGAGCGCAGCGGCGGGAACCACGGCGCACTTCACAAAGATCCCCCAGCTCCAGTACACCTGGAAGGGAGGCAGGCTGTACGAACCGTAATAGAGGCTGCGCATGGGCTCGGTAAAGAACACAACGCCGAGCGCGGTGCCCAAAAGCGCCGCGATCACGCCCACGGTAGCGGGAAGCGCAAGGTAGTGCAGGACGATCTCGCGTCGACGATAGCCGCTGGCGAGCAGCGTGCCGATGATGGCGCTCTCCTCCTCGATGGTGGCGTCGGTAAGGACCACAAAGACGAACGCCATGATCACGATGATGATGTCGAGCAGCGTCATCCACATCATGGAGTCGCCGTCTACGTCGTCGCGCGCATAGCCAATGCCCTGGTTGGAATCGGCATCGATCAGATCGTCCACGCGCGCATCGGCGTCGGTCAGCGCCTCGACCATATCCCGCTCCGCATCGATGCGATCTGCAGTGGAGAGATCGCGATCGGTAAAGGTAAAGGAATAGGTGTAGGCGGGCGCGCCGCCAGCGTCCTCGAGCGCGGCAAAGCCGGCGTCGCTGATCTCGGCCACGCCATAGGTGATGGTGTTCACCGTAAAGTCCGAATTGTTGAGGAACAGCGCCTGGCTATCGGGCTGGGTCATGATGCCGCAGATGGTGTAGGTGCGACCCTCGAGCTCGACTTTATCGCCCACGGCGAGGTCGTTGTTGGTGGCGAAGACACGGTCGATTGCCACCTCATCGTCCGTTTTGGGCTCCTTGCCCTCACAGTAGGACGCAATGTCCACCTTAGCGCGGTGCGCATAGGTGCGCAGCGTGCGCTTGGTGCCGTCGTCGCCGGCGGTCTTTTTGATGATGGCGTCGATGGAGAAATTCTTGTAGAGCGTGACGCCGCCGACGTCACTGGCGGCATCCTCGGCAGCCTTGAGTTGATCGTCGGTAGCCTCGAAGGAGGTGGTCACGCGGCCGTCCTCAATCGTGTACGCATCACGCATGTCGTCGATAAGGCAGCCGATGGAATGCGCTGCGAGCAAAAAGCCCGAGGTGAGAGCGATGCTTCCGCACATAAGCAAAAAGATGCCCAGGTACTTGCCGATATTGCGGCGCAGCTCGCGCGGGAGACGTTTTGCGAGAGGTGTCATGGCGCCGCCTACCAATCGAGCTCGGCGGCCGCGACGGGCGCATCGTTGAGCTCATCCTCGACGATGCGCCCGTCGCGCAGGCGCAGCACGCGATTGGCCATGCGGGCGATGGCAGCATTGTGGGTGACGATGATAATGGTGCAGCCGTAGGTGCGGTTGATATCCTCCATGAGCTGCAAGATTTCCTTGGACGTCTTGTAGTCGAGCGCGCCGGTGGGCTCGTCGCACAGCAGCAGACCCGGGTTTTTGACGAGTGCACGGCCGATGGCGCAGCGCTGCTGTTGGCCGCCCGAAACCTGACGCGGGAACTTGTTGCGGTGCTCGTAGAGGCCCAGCGAGCGTAGCAGGTCATCAATGTTGAGCGGCTTTTTGGACAGGTGTGCCGTGACCTCGATGTTTTCCTTGATGGTGAGGTCGGGCACCAGGTTGTAGAACTGGAAGACAAAACCCAGCTCACGGCGGCGATACTCGCCCAGGTCGGTAGGCTTGAGCGTCGTCAGGTCGCAGCCGTCCACCATAATGGAGCCGCCGTCGGCATCCTCCAAGCCGCCGATAAGATTGAGGAATGTCGATTTGCCCGAACCCGAGGGGCCCAGCATCACGCAGATCTCGCCGCGATTGATGGACGTGTCGATGCCGTCGAGCACCGTCAGGCGCGCATCACCGTCGCCGTAGTGCTTTTTGAGATCCTTAACTTGGACGTAGGCTTCCTGCGTTGCCATGGTATCCCCCATTGTTAGCCTCGTACTACTTTATGAGCGTAATAGTAAACCATGGCGAACTATTTTGGAGCGAGGCCTGGATTTTATTTCAGACTAGTCATTGGGGACGTTCTTAAATGACTAGCTGTTGGGGACACTCTTTCGCCACCCGGCAGTTAGGGACGTTCCCTTTCTGCCGGCAGCTGGGGACAGTCCTTGGCAACCCGGCCGGCAAGCCGGCGGTTCGGCAAAGACTGTCCTCAATGACTAGTCGTTTAAGTCTGTCCCCAATGAGTACCCACCCGATGGCTAGTCGTTTAAGAACGTCCCCAACGACTAGGCGGTTAGGCGCGGGATTTGGCGCGTGCGAGAGCCAGACCTACGGCGGCAATGGCGGCGGCGAAGAGCACGGTGACGCCCAGGTCGCAGGCGATGTCGCCCAACACGGTGGACGTCAGGTCCGAAGCGAGCGCCTTGCCGATCGCGTCGTTCACCCAATACGTCGGCACAAAGTGCGCCACCGTCTGCACGGCCGAACCCATCAGCGACAGCGGCATCCAAGCGCCGCCCAAAAACGTCATGAGCATGCCGAGCAGGTTGCCCACACCGTTGAGCAGCTCCTCACGCGCACCCAGGCTCGAAAGGGCAAAGCCAACGGCCAGCGGCGTGCACGCCAGGGCAAACGTCGCTGCCAGCGCCAGGCACACACGGCCCACGCCGACCTCGGCGACCGCGCCGGCAAAGCCCACAACGCCCATCATGCTCGACACAAACCAGATGCAGACGGTGAGCACGGCGGCGGCCGCAAACACAGCAAGCGAGCGCTGGCGCTCGGAGACCGGGCCGGCCTCCATACGGCGCACACGCTCGGGCTCGTTCATGCCCGAGAACACCAGTCCCACCGACACGATGACCGACGAGATGATCGCGTACGCGCCAAAGTTGAAATACGACTCGAGCGTGGCGGCAGCCGTCGAGTCGACCTTGACCTGCTCGATCTGGACCTCCGCGCGCTTTGCAGCGGCATGCTCGGCGGCCTTGGCAACATCGCCGTTAGAAGCAGCGGGCTCAACCGCCGCCGCAGCGCCCGCGAGCGAGATCCAGCGCGAGGCCTCGGCAGACGAAAGCGCCGCCGCCATGGTGCCGGCACCGTAGGTCACATCGAGCTTGGGCAGGGACTCCCCCGCGCGGGCAGCCGCGACCAGGTCGTCCTCGAACCCCTCCGGGATAAAGAACACGCAGTCGGCGCTGCCCTTGGCGCTGTTGCTCTTGGAGAGCGCGTCCGCAAGGTCGTACGTGTCATCGCCGACGCCCGTGACCAGGTCAAACCGCGAACCTAGGTGCTTGGTGAGCGCACGTGAAAGATCACTGCCATCGCGGTCGACCACGATCACGTTGGCGTCGTAGGGCTTGTACTCGGTGAGCTGCGACGAGTTCCAGCTCACCGATGCCGCGATGAATACGCCCATCAGCGAAATGAACACCGTGTAGATGAGCAGGTAGAACGGGTGAGCGAGCGCCATGCGAAGCGCGGTCTTAAAGGTGCTCATAGCGGCTCCTTCCAAAGATCAGCGTGGCGGCGGCAACGAACAGCAGTGCCATGAGGACCAGTGCGCCGGCGCGAACGGCAAAAGGATCCAGGTCCTCAAAGAAATACAGGCGGTTGAACATGTCGCAGATGAGCTTGACGGGGTTGAGCCAGCACTCGGCCGGACAGGCGCGCGCGACGTCATCGGCAAGCGCCATCGCCGGTTCGCCGTAGAGCCCAGCGAACAAAGCGCACGTGGTGGCAAAGCCTGTGAGGATGCCCGACTTGGATGCCTTGCCGCCCTTAACGGGAAGCGTGCCCACAAAGAGTCCCAAGCCCGTGGCGGCAAGCGCGGAAGCGGCACCGCCCACCAGACACAGCCCCTCGCGCCCGCCAAAGTCGACGCCCACAACCAGGCGCACGTAGCCGATCGCGATCGCCATCGAGGCAAAGGAGACCAGCCACGAGCCCACAAAGATACCGGCCAGCAACGCCGTTTTGGAAAGACCGCCCGCGCAGCGGCGCGCGCCAAGGCCCGACAGATTGGGCTGCAGATCGACGACGCTCAAGGCGGCAAACTCGGCAGACATCATCGCGACCAGGCCAAAGAGCGCGTAGTAGTAGACGACCGTACCATCGGGCGTGGTGCGTGTCAGGCTTACGCGGCGGGTGCCGCCCTCGAGCGACAGGGCGCGCGCAACCGCCTCCGGGTCGGCGAGCGCCGCCGGGTTGTCTTGGGCAATCTGGGACATGAGCTCGGCATTTTGTGTATACGAGCTTGCCACCGTCTCCAAAATGCTGCGGTCGGTGAGCACCGTCGACGCACGCGAGCTGTCATAGCTCGAAAGCAATGTGAGTTTGGGCGTGCCCGCGTCGTCGACCGTATAGATGCCCGCAACCTCGCCGGCCTTAAGCGCACGGTTCGCATCGGCTGCATCCTCGCACTCGTGAATCTCGAGCAGCTGGTCGTCGCTCTCCTTGGCAAGCGACGTCGCCACGTCCTTAAAGGTCGAGGCGTCCCAGGCCTCGTCCGCTATGACGGCAACCGGTACCGGGTCGACCGTGCCGTCGGAGCCCAGATTCGCAAACATAAACATGAACATCGTGGAAAGTGCGATGGGAAAGAGAGCGCCCCAGACCCACGTGCTCGGCCGGCGCAGCAGCGTCTTGACCGTAGTGATGATGGTGTTGAACATGACTGCCCCCTAGTCGCGCAGCTCGCGGCCGGTGATCTCGAGGAACACGTCGTTGAGGGTCGGTGGCTCGCTCCACACGCGGCCGAGCGCCACGTCATGCGAGCGCAGCGCATCGAGAATGTCCGTCAGGTTATGCGGGCTCGCCTCGCACGAAAACGTGAGCTGGCCCGCCGTCGCCGACAGGTCCAGGACATGTGGCAGGCTCGCGACGGCACCGAGCGCCGCGCTCGGCATCTCGCCGACCTCGACAGTCACGCGCTCGCCCATTTGAATCATGCGTTTGAGCTCGTCATTGGTGCCCTGCGCCAGCACACGTCCGCCGTCCATGATCATGATGCGGCTGCAAATCTGCTCGACTTCCTCCATGTAATGGCTGGTATACACCACCGTGGCGCCCTCGTCGCGCAGGCGGCAGATGCCCTCCAGGATGGCGTTGCGACTCTGCGGGTCGACTGCCACCGTAGGCTCGTCAAAGAAGATGAGCTCGGGCTTGTGCGCAATGCCGCAGGCAATGTTGAGGCGACGCGCCAGGCCGCCCGAGAGCTTGCCGGGGCGAAACTTGGTAAAGTCGCCCAAGCCCACAAAGTCGATCGCCTCGTCCACCAGCGCGCGACGGCGCTTGCGGTCGTTAACGTAGAGGCTACAGAAATAGTCGATGTTCTCGCGCACGGTAAGCTCGTCAAACACCGCAACTTGCTGCGGGACCACGCCGATGCGGCGCTTGAGGTCGTAGCGGGCGGGCGTCATGGGCTCGCCGAACAGCTCGATGGTGCCCTTGTCGTAGGCGAGCAGCTGCAGGATGCAGTTGATGGACGTTGTCTTGCCCGAGCCGTTGGGGCCGAGCAGGCCAAAGATCTCGCCGGGGGCGATGCTGAGGTTAAAGTGGTCAAGCGCGATAAGGTCGTCGTAGCGCTTGACGAGGTTTTCGACGTGGACGATGTCTGTCATGAGGCGGCCCTTCTGTTGATTGCGGCCCGGTACGATTGCATCATCGCAGGAGCCGCCGGCACGCGCCAGTGAGCTTTGTCACGAGTGTGGGGCTTGGTCGCACGGTCTGCCGACGTCCCCGATTTGCCGCGCGGGAGGAATGTCACGGTTGCGTAGGCGGTCCCTCCACCACGCGCGGCTTCGCGTACAATACCCATATGAACAGGCTTTTCGACAAATCGATCGTGCTGGCGTGCTGTATTGCGGCCGCCATGGGCCTTGCCGTGGACGCTCACCTGGTCGCGGCGTTTTGCCTTGGCGTTATTGCCACCTCACTGGCCGAGGTCGCACAGGGGGAACGCACGCGCCGCGCAAGCGAGACCGCAAGTTACGCTTACATCATCGCGGCCGTCTTCGTGCCGTCATTTATGCCGTTCGCACCCCTTGCCTTCTATGACATCGCGCGACGCGTGCGCCGTGAACGCATCTGGCCCGCGCTGGCGATTGGCGCAGTGTTTGTCTGCGCGCTTGTCGCGGACCTTCGCGGCGGCGCGCTCACCACCCGAACGCTGCTGCTAACCGCCATCCTTTCGGTCGCCGCCACGTTGCTGTCGCTGCGCACCGCGCAGCTGGAGCGCGAACAGGAACGCATGCGTCGCACCCGCGACAAGCTGCAAGAACGCGCCCTGGCACTCGAGGCACGCAACCGCGACCTCGCCGACCGCCAGGACTACGAAGTCGAGCTCGCGACGCTCGCCGAACGCGCCCGCATCGCGCGCGAAATCCACGATAACGTGGGCCACCAGCTCACGCGCGCCTCACTGCAGGCCGAAGCCCTGCGCGTGGTTCACGCCGACGAGCCTGGCGTCGCCGCCGATTTCGCCGACGTTAAACGCACGGTTGACGAGGCGCTCCAGCTTGTGCGCACCAGCGTCCACGCGCTCAACGACAACGCCGTCGACCTTTCCGTGCAGCTCGAACGCATTGTCGAAGGCACACGCTCGGACGGCGGCCCGCAGATTGAGCTTGAAGTTATGGCCGAACATGCGCCCGCAAACGTCGCCAACTGCTTTGCAGCGGTCCTGCGCGAAGCGCTCTCCAATACCATGCGCCACGCTTGCGCCCAGACCGTCACCGTACGGTGCATGGAGCATCCGTCGTTTTACCAGCTCATTGTTACCGACGATGGCGTGGGTGAGGTCCAAGCAAGCGGCCGCGGCACCGCGGAGGGCATGGGGCTCGCCTCCATGCGCGAGCGCATCGAGGCGCTTGGCGGCACCTTCACCGCCGGCCCGCGTGCCGGCGCCGGCGGCTGGCGTGTGTTTGCCACCGTTCCCAAACAGCAAGGAGATGAGGGCCGATGAGGCTCATCGTTGTCGACGACGACCGCTTGGTGGTCGATTCGCTCAAGATTATCCTGGGCGCCCAGCCGCAGATCGAGGTAGTGGGTACCGGCGCCAACGGCAACGACGCGGTTTCGCTCTATGCCGAACACGCACCCGATATCGCGCTGCTCGACATTCAGATGCCGGGGCGCGACGGCCTTTCGGCGGCACGCGAGATCCTTGAGCGCGACCCTGCGGCACACGTGGTGTTTCTGACGACATTCTCGGATGACGAGTACATTGTGTCGGCGCTCAAGTTGGGCGCCCGCGGCTACCTGATCAAAACCGATGTCGCCGCCATTCCACCGGCATTGGCGCAGGTCATGGACGGCAAACGCGTGCTCGAAGGTAAGGCGATCGAGGATATCAACTTTGATGGGGCGGACGTCGAGGCCGGCGCGACCCGCCGGCCCGCCGCCTTTGCCGGCCTGACCGACCGCGAGTTCGAAGTCGCCGAGCTCATCGCCCGCGGCCTCGACAACAAGGAGATCGCTGCCACCGCCTATATGGGCGAAGGCACCGTGCGCAACCACATCAGCTCAATCCTAGCCAAAATGGGCCTGCGCAACCGCACCCAAATCGCCATCGCCTACCTGCGAGGGTAATTACCCAACGGCCGACCGCTCCGGCTTAGCAAAATGGCTGCTACCGATTTAATACCATTTCAAAACTATGCCGGTTTACGGGGCTAAACTCAGGATCCCCATCCATACCCACGTTTTCCGTCAAATGACGGCTTGTCTACCTGCACTGATAATTGTTCTCGGGGGAAGCGGGCACTGCG
>OHKI01000620.1_pt1 | contig 13954 bp, 11 predicted proteins | sample 1568771 | NCBI WGS metagenome assembly OHKI01 (sample SAMEA3879540, study PRJEB24766) | human gut metagenome | biome: human-associated habitat; feature: feces | place: USA | collected 1985/1987 | reverse complement strand
TCTTTCCGATCCAAATGTACCTTGATAACAAAGCCATTTGGTATGTTACCACGCTTTCTGTCAAATTGCAAGAGAAATTTTCAAATCTTTTCTCATTTATGCTTCGTGACCGTTTTTTCCAAATTTCCTCTTGTTTTTTCAAGATCTGTCCGGCAATTTCTCTTTACTTCTGTCCCTTCCGGTCATATAATGGCGCTTGGCACGCTGTGCCACAGACGATCCATCAAGTAAAGGACTTATTCGATTATGCCAAAAAGACATTTCCTGCGGGGATTGCGCGACGGCTTCCCCATCGGGCTCGGTTATTTTGCCGTGAGCTTCGGCCTCGGCATCTCCTGCCGCGCAGCAAATCTGACCGCATTTCAGGGCTTTCTGCTCAGCTTTCTCAACAATGCCTCCGCCGGCGAGTACGGCGGCATCACCATCATTGCGAGCGACTCCGGCTTTCTCATCATGGCAGCGATGATGCTCGTCGTCAACGCGCGCTACATGCTGATGAGCTGCGCGCTCAGCCAGCATCTCTCTCCCGACACGCCGCTCATCTTCCGCCTCATCATCGGCTACGACCTGACGGACGAGCTCTTCGGCATCGCCATCTCGCAGCCGGGGTATCTGAATGTCTGGTACTATATCGGCGCGATGTGTGCGGCTATGCCCTGCTGGAGCGCCGGCACCGTCATCGGCGTGCTGCTCGGAAATCTCATGCCGGTATGGGCGGTCAGCGGATTTTCTGTCATGCTCTTCGGCATGTTCATCGCCATCATCGTCCCCATGGGCAAGCGCGACCGCGTTGTGCTTGGCTGCATCATCGTGAGCTTTCTTCTCGGCTGGCTCGCAAGCGTCCTGCCCGTTCTGCGCGAGCTTTCCGAGGGTACGCGCATTCTGATTTTGACCATCGTGATCTCGGCGGCGGCCGCTGTGCTCTTCCCGCAGAAGGAAGAAACCATCGAAGGCGAAGCCGTAGAAGAGGAGGTGCGCGGCGTATGAAGACCTATCTCTATATTCTGGTCATGGCGGCCACGACTTATCTCATTCGCGTCCTGCCGCTCACACTGATCCGCAAACCCATCCGCAGCGTGTTTCTGCGCTCGTTCCTCTTCTATGTTCCCTATGTCACGCTTTCGGTGATGACCTTCCCCGCCATCATGAACGCCACACAGTCGCCCATCGCGGGCGCTGCCGCCATGGTCATCGGCATCATCGCTGCATGGTGCGGGCTGGGGCTTCTCCCCGTGTCGCTCATCTGCTGCGCATCGGTCATCGCACTGGAATTTTTCATCGTATGAGCCGTGAATAGAAGTAAAACAGGCATCCGCCATTGGCGGATGCCTGTTTTCTTGTTACAGCAGAATTTCCTCTCGCGTTTTTGACGCAAAATGTCCCTGCCGCGGCGTTGCGTTTGCTGCCCGATAGCCCACGATCAGCAGCGCGACCGGCTCGATATGCGCTTCCAGTGCAAACATTTCCTTCACCTTCCCAACATCCCAACTCATGACCCATATCGAACCGAGGCCAAGGTCGGTCGCCTCGAGCATCATGTGCGTCGCGACGATGGAGGCGTCGATCTCACCGCTGCTCTTGCCGTCCTGCGGCCGCACCCAACAGGCGCGACTATCATAGCAGACGAGGAATGCCGCAGGTGCGAAATGACCGCCCGGCACGGCATCGTTCAGCTTCTGCCGCTTTTCCTCTGTATCGATCACCACGATGCGCTGCGGCTGCAGATTGCAGGCTGTCGGCGCGGCGAGCGCCGCAGCGAGTATCTTTTCGAGCTTCTCCGCCTCAACGTCTCGGTACTCATACTCCAAGACTGAAAACCTCTCGCGCGCCAGTGTCAGAAAATCCATTTTCCGTTCCTCCTCATCAAACCTCTTTACAGCCGCACCTCTTCTCCTGCGGAGAAGAAATACAGCACCTTTTCTTTGACCTTTTTCCCCATCACGCGCGTGAGGGCCATGGAGTATGCCTCAAGCTGCGGGCGATAGTGCTCGGCGCGCTCGTCAAGCTGCGCGCGCAAAACATGATCGGTCTTGAAGTCCACGACCACAAGCTCGCCGTCCTCTTCAAAGAAGCAGTCCACTACGCCCTGCAACAGAACGGAATCGTCCGCATCGAGCGAGGAAAAGTCCCGCACGGGTCGGAGCAGAGAGAAGCGGTACTCGCGCTCTACCTGTTCGCTTTTCCGGATGCGTGCAGCAAGGTCGCTCCGCAGGAACCGGACGATCGCGTGCACATCGACGGCGTTCGCCTGCTCGTCCGTCAGCTTGCGCTGCGCGCGCAGCTTTTCTATCTGCTCACGCACGCTCTGCTCGTTTGGCTCGCAGAAAAAGTCGAGATCCTGCATCACAAGATGCAGCGCCGTGCCGCGTTCGGCGCCGGTGAGCGCCATCTTTCCTGCAAGGAATTTTGGTTTACAGAGATTGCGCAGCCGCGGCGGCAGCGTCGTATTTTCAGAGATCTCCTCATCAATCGCGCGTCCCTTGAGCTGCGTGGCAGTCAGCTTGGCGGGAAAGGCCGTCTGTTCTGCATAGGGGTAGCGGTATGACAGGGCGGCAAAATCTGCCGGCAGCTCTTCACGCTGCGGCGCGCGTTCCTCCTCCGCAGCGTCGCTTTGCTGCGCGGGCGCAGCGAATTGCAGCCCGTCGTGCACACACACCGTCCACGGCGTTTCCTCCGCAAAGAAGCGGCCCTCGCTGTTCTGCCCTGCAAATGCGCGCAGCGCCCCCGCCTCGCTGCGCTGCAATAGCGGCAGCATGATCCAGTCGCCCATGCATTTTCCGCTGTCCACCGCTTCGGGCAGCACCGGGCAGTCGCTCAGCGCCATCAGATCGGCAACGCGCCCGCCTGCGTTCGCCTGCGTATGCACCATGACGAGCTTTTCCTTCGCGCGCGTCATCGCAACATACAGCACGCGCAGCTCTTCGGCCTTGGCCTCGCGGCGCAGCGTGCGCTCAAGTGCCTGACGCGCGATCGTCGGGTACTGGATGTGTCGCCGCGCGTCCACGCACACCGGCCCCAGCCCGAGCTGCGGATGCACCAGCACCGAGCTTTGAAAGTCCATATTGCTGAAGCGCCGCGCAAGGTCGGAGAGGATCACGACCGGGAATTCCAATCCTTTTGACTTGTGAATGGACATGATGCGAACGCCGCTGGAAGCGTGCGTCGTCTGCATGGCGGCGGCTTCCCCGCTCGCAAGCTGCTCGCGCAGCGTGCGCACAAAGTCGAAAAGTCCCTGCCGTCCCGCGCGCGCGAAATCCTCGCTCAGTTCCAGAAAGGCAAGCAAATTTTCCTTTCGCTCCGCCCCGCGGTGCATCGCGCCGAAGATGCCGAGCACGTTGCACTTACGGTAAATTTCACTCAGCAGCTCGCGCACGCTCAGGTGCGCGGCACTGTCGCGCAGCGATCGCAGCACCGCAAGAAACTCTTTGCTGTGCCCGTCCTCGCTCAAAAGCAGCGCGTCATAGAAGTCGCCCGTGCGCTGCTGCGAGCGAAGCGCTGCAAGCTCATCGGGCACAAAACCAAACAGCGGCGAGCGCAGCACAGTGATCAGCGGCACATCCTGGCGCGGATTGTCGATCACCTGCAAAAACGAGAACAGCACCGCGATCTCCATCGAGGCAAAAAAGTCCTCGCCCGCATCGGCGGCACAGAGGATCCCGCGCGACTCCAACGCGCGGCGATAGTCCAGAAGGCGCGTGCTCGGCGAACGCATCAGTATGACGATGTCCTCCTCGCGCACAGGCCGCAGCTCCCGCGTTTTATCGTCCTGTACAGGAAATTTGCTTGACAGCATGTTGCGGATATAGTCCGCAACGAACGCCGCCTCCGCCTCGCTCGCGCGCACGCGATGCTCGCCTGTCTGCGTCGGCAGATCAAGCAGATGGAATTCCGCGCCGCACACGGTCGATTCGGCATAGCCTGCACCGGGGCGCAGCATCTCGTCCTCCCCATAGTCCAGCTCTCCCATTTCCCGGGAAAGAACATTGCGGAAGACAAAGTTTGTCGCCTCCAGAACCTCCTTGCGTGAGCGGAAGTTGCGCGAGAGCAGCAGCTTTGCGCTCTCGTGCTCGTCCGCCGCCGCAAGCGGCGGCCAGGTGTTGTAATGCTGCAAAAAGATGCGCGGATCGGCCAGGCGGAAGCGGTAGATGCTTTGTTTGACGTCACCTACCGTGAAAAGGTTTTCCCCTTTACAAGATATCGCGTCAAAGATCCGGTTCTGCACCTCGTTGGTATCCTGATACTCGTCCACCATGATCTCGCGGTAGCGCGTGCTCACAAGCGCCGCAAGCTCCGTCGGCTCACCGTTCTCTGCAACAAGCAGGCGGATGGCCTCGTGCTCCTGATCGGAAAAATCAGCTGCGTTGCGCCGCCGCTTTTCCTCATTGTACCGTCTGGAAAAGTCCGCCGTCAGGTCGATGAGCGCAAGCATGGCGGGCGCCATTGTACGAAGATCCTCCACCGCCTCGTCTGAAGAGGCGGCAAAAAGCTCTGCAAATCCCTTGACGGTCTCCTTACAGTTATCCCACAGTCCCTTCATGCGTGCTTTCATCTCGCCGCCGTCGCTGTCCTTCACCGCGGCAAGCCGCGGGAACGCAATGGTCACGCCGCGCGCGGCGTCCCACCCCTGCGCTATCTTTCCTTCCAACGCTTCCAATTGGTAGGAAGCGTCGAGGAACGCGGGGGCGTATTTCTGGTTCAGCGCGTCGTTTGCGCACATCTCCTGCGCTGCGCGCTGCAAAAGGCTTTTGCAGTGGCACGCCTTGCGCCCCACCTCGTTCAAAAGGATCTTACCGTAGGGCGTATCTTCGATTTTTTCCGGCACCGCGCGCCAGAAGGCGCGCTGCGCGTCGAGCCATTTGTCCTCATACGGCTGCGCCTGCAATTTCGCGTGCAGCTCCAGCACCAGCTGCTCCAGCGCGCTGTCGTCGCGCCCCGCGCCAAGCGTGTCGGCCAGCAGCGTGCCTCCGGGCGTCAGACAGTCGTAAAAATCGTCCAGCGTGCGCGCGAGCACGCGCTCGCGCAGCACCTGCGCCTCGTTCTCGTCCAGCACGCGGAAATCGGGCCGCAGCGCGTGGCCGCGCGCGTCCTCGCCGAGCAGATGGCAGTTTTCGCGCAAAAGCGCGGTGCAGAACGCGTCCACCGTCTTGATGTCCGCGCGGTAGACGCGCAGCATTTGCTGCCGCAGATGGTAGTTGCCGGGGTCGCGCTCCATGCGCTCGGTGAGCGCCTTCGCGATTTTGCCGCGCAGCTCGCTCGCCGCGGCGCGCGTGTAGGTAATGATGAGGAAATCGTCGAGATTCGCGCCCTCGCGCTCTACGTAGGAAAAGAGCCTCTCGACGAGCACCTTCGTCTTGCCAGATCCAGCCGCCGCGGAGACGAGCAGACTGCGCTCGCGGCTGTCCACCGCCGCTTGCTGTTCGTTTGTCAGCTTTTCAGCCATTTTCGTGCGCCCCCTCTCCGTTCACCTCGTCGATGTACTGCCAGAATTCGTCGTTTTTCGTCGCCTTGATGTATTCCATGCGGTCGCTGCCGCAGCCGTTTTCAAAGTGACACGCGCTCACAAACTCGCAGTAGGTGCAGGCCGACTGCTGCGGCGTGCGCGCGTATGGGTCGGCGTCGATGTTGCCCGCGAAGACCTCCTGCGTGATTTCATGTAAAATATGGTCGACGTATTTCGAGAGCTTTCCGAGCTGCTCGGCAGAAGCAAGGCTTCCCGTCACCGCGCCGTCCCTTTTCACCGCGATGGGCAGGTAGCACGGCGATTCGAGCGCGCTGTGCTCCATCGCCTGCAGAACCGCCGGGTCCTCGAGCACCATGCCGCTGCGGCGCAGCTCCTTTTTGAGTGCTTTTTCGATCTTTTCGGGCTCCGTGTCGCGCGCGCAGCGTAGCATCGGCTCGCGCGCGGGCGTGTAGAGAACGCCCGCGGGAACGATCTCGTGTCCGCCGAAAAGCATCTGTCCCTCTTCTTTAAGCGTAAAGAGGTAGAGCAGCATTTGGAGCCCCAGCCCGTAGCGCAGCTCGGCGAGGTCGAAGCTCTTCTTGCCCGTCTTGTAGTCCACGACGCGCAAATATAGCTTGCCGTCGTGCAGCCAGCCGTCCACACGGTCGACCTTGCCGGCAACGCGCGCCGTGCCGTTTTCCTCGCGGATCGTGATGGCGGGCAGCTGCCCGTCCGCACCAAATTCCAGCTCAAATGCCAGCGGCTCAAAGTCGGAGCTTTGCAGCTCCTCGCTCACCTCGTCCATGATGCGCTCGACCGTCGCACACAGGCGGTTGAACAGATAACGGAAGCGCGCGCTTTTTTCACACAAGTCCGGCAGCACGCGGTCGATGTATTCCTCGATCGACGCGCGCACGAGCGCGTGCAGCTTGTCCTTCGATAGCGTATGCAGTCCGCCGCACTCCTTCGCCTGCCGCAGCGTGTGCTCCATCACATCGTGCACGAACGTACCGATCTGCGGCGCATCAAAGCCCGCGCCCGTGCGCTCCCTGGCTTTCAGCCCGTAGCGCATGAAGTAGGCAAAATGACATGAGCGCGCCATGTCCATGCGTGAGGCGGACAGTGTCACCGCGCCGCCGTAGAGCGCGTGCACCGCGTCGCGCGACAGATGCCCGCGCGTATAGCGCGAAGCGTCCTTCATCGCGGCAAGCGCACGCTCCGCGTCGCCCTGTCCTTCAAAATACTGCCACAGCGCGCCGCCGATATGCTCGCCCGCATACTCGAGCGCCGTCGACTTTGCTGACAGGCGATATTCCTTGTCAGCGCTCTCTGTTTCGACGCTGATCGACAGCAGCAGACGCGCGATGCGCCCGATGACGAACGATGGCCGCTTCTCCGCGCCCTTTCCGTCCGAAACGGGATAGGACACCGTCAGCTTTTCCGTCGGCTGGGCCAGCGCGGCGTAAAGATTCTGAATTTCCAGATGAAACTGCTCCATCCCGTGCGGCGCGAGGAAGATCTCGTGCTGCTCAAGCGCTGCGCGATCCTCGTCGCGCAGCACACCGCCGCGGTTCTCCGCTGCGGGCAGCACGCCGTCGTTCGCGCCGAGCAGGAAAAGCGCTCGCACCGTGTGGCGGTCGTTTCGCGTCATTTCGCAAAGGTTCACCGCGTCGAGCGTCACGGGGATCGTTCCCACGCTGTACTGTGTAAGAATCAAACGCATCAGACTTGCAAATTCCTCGGCGTCGAGGGTCGTGTCTCCCAAAATTTCCACAAACTGGTCGAGCACACCGCAAAGAATGCCCCACAGCTGTGCCGTTTCCTCTGCCCGCTGGGCATCGCCCGCGGCAAAAAGCCGCTCGGTCTGCGCCTGCAAGGTCTCCGGCAGGTTCACCTCTTCCAGGTAGTCGTACAGCGCGCGCACTTTTTTCTCCGCCGCGCCGCTGCCGCCCACGCCCTGCTTCAAGCGCAAAAATGCTCCCTGCACGCGTGCGCGCAGCGCATTGACCGCTTCGAGCCGGGCTCTCGCCTCGTCCGTCCAGTCCGCACCGTAGCCGTCCGGATGCGCCGTCCACGGCGCTTCCCGCGTCCACATCGCGCCGCGCAACTCCCACTTGAGCGCATAGTTTTCAAGAAGATCGCTCTCTTCCATGCTAAGTCCGGCAAGGCCGGTCTTGAGACAGCGGAACACATCCTCATACTCAAAGCCGCCGCTCGCAGCGTCGAGCGCGCCGAGCAGCAGCGTCAGCACGGGGCTTTTCAGAATGTCGCTGCGGTGGGCATAATAGAGTGGAATGCCATAGCGGGCAAATACGCTTTCGACTGCCCCCGCGTAGGAATCAAGGCTGCGCGCCGTAACGGTGATCTCGCGGTAGCGGTAGCCTCGCTCGCGCACAAGCTGCAAGATCTGCGACGCGACCCATTCGCACTCGCTGTAGGCAGTGCCCGCCTCGTAGAGCGTGACCGCATCGGTCGCTTGGTCATATTCGTCCGCCGCACCGAAAAAGCAGCGCTCGATGTGATCGAGCGCGCCATGCGCCTCGGCAGGCGGCAGGATCTCTTCCTCGCAGGAAACACCCACATCGCGCGCGAGCGCGTACAGCCGCTCCCGCACACGCAGGCTTTCGGAAAAAAGCTCGCGCTCCTGCGTATCGCCCAGCAGCGTGACCGTCACGCTGTTTGTGCGCCGCAGCAGAAGGCGCAGAATGTTCAGCTCCCGCCCCGTAAAATAGGAAAATCCGTCGAGGAAAACATCCTTCCCGTCGATATATCCCGACGCCTCCAGATTTTCCTCCAGCTTTTCGAGAAGGTCGCGCGCATCACGACCCGGCGCGTGCAGCTTGCCGAGATAAATGCCGTAGATCAATGCAAGGTCGCGCAGCTTGTCGCCGCTCTCCCCTTCGATCTGCGCTACGCTCTGCGCAAGCTGCTCGGGCGAAACAGCGTAAGCCTGCAATTCCTCCATCACGGCGAGCAAACTCTCCAGGAATGCCGCGCGCTGCGACGGCCGCTTATAGACCCTGAGCGACGGTGCAAGCTCTGTGAGGGTACGCTGAAGCGTCAGGAGCTTTCCTCCATTGTCGAGCGTCACGTCCGCGCTGCCGCCGCAGATGCCCAGCACACGCGAAGCAAGCAGTTTGAATGTCAATGCCTCGGCATGGCGCGAAGCGGTATCGCCGCAAACCCTGCAAAGATCCATTTCCGCTACATGCGAAGCATGCTCCGGCACGAGCAGAATCTGCTGCGAGGAATCCCCCAGCGCGGCGATCCTTTGCAGCACGCGCCCGGATTTACCCGTGCGCGCGCGTCCCATCAGTATGTGCAGCAAGCAACCTTCCCCCTTTTGTTTCGACAACATTTTTAAAAAGTTTATCACACTTCTCCTCTTCGGGCAACGGAGAAAACATCCGCGCGCATATTTCAGCAGCCAATGGAAAGACTACCAAAGACCAAACCATCTTTTTGAGGAGGGAACTTTATGGTCATCGACAAGATCGCACTGACGCTTGCCGTCATCGGCGCGCTCAACTGGGGCAGCGTCGGCCTTTTCGGCTTTGACTGCGTCGCCTTTTTATTCGGCGGGCAGACCGGTATGCTCAGCCGCGTGATCTACACGCTGGTGGGACTCGCCGGCATCTGGTGCATCACGATGCTGTTTCGCGAGAAAGAGCCGACGGAAAGCGGCGGGCAGGCGTAAAAAATAAAAGGAGGGCAGTGCCCTCCTTTTATTTATGTTTCTCCGGTCGTCTCTTCCAACGCGCGCATCGAGCGGCGGAACTGACGGTAGAACATCACGCTCGTCATCACCACCGCACCGAAATCGGCAACAGGTTCTGCCAGAAATACCGCAAACGCCTTGTCCGCAAAAAAGCACGGCAGAATGTAGATGAGCGGGACGAGCAGAATGATTTTTCTCCAGACCGCAAGCAAAAGCGAAGTCTTGGCATTGCCCAGCGCCACAAAGGTCTGCTGGCAGGCCGTCTGAATCCCAAAAATACCGCTGCACGCCATATAGATGCGCACAGAGCGCGAAGCATACGCGACGAGAGAGGGGGTGCTGTTGAAGATCCGGACGAATACGCTCGGAAAAAGCTCAACAAGAAGCCAGATCGCCATCGAATAACTCAGGCAGGCGCGCAGCAGGCAGGAAAACGCCTCGCGCACACGTTGGGCATTCCGCGCGCCGAAATTGTAACTCACGATGGGCTGTGCGCCCTGCGTCAGCCCGTGGAGCGGCATATTGGAAAACTGCATCACGCTTGTCAGCACCGTCATCGCACCCACGGCCACATCTCCGCCGTAGCGCAGGAGGGAGGCATTGAAGCAGATGGCAATGAGGCTCTCGGTCGACTGCATCACAAAAGGGGAAAGCCCCAGCGCAATGCACGGCAGCACGACCTGACCGCTCACACGGAGGTTTTTGCGTCTGAGCTGCCAGCGCGTCTTCTTTCCCGTGAGGAAGGCCATCACCCAAACGGCCGACACCGCCTGAGAAAGTACCGTCGCCAGCGCCGCGCCGCGCACGCCGAGGCCAAACACAAAAATAAACACCGGGTCGAGCGCAGTGTTGAGCAGCGCACCGAGGAGCACCGTTTTCATACTCACGGTGGTAAAACCCTGCGCCGTGATGTAGGCGTTCATACCAAGCGTGAGCTGAACAAAAACCGTGCCGAGGGCGTAAATACGCATATAGTCAAGCGCGTAGCCCACGGTGTTCTCGCTCGCGCCGAAGAGCAGCAGCAATCTTTCGGCAAACACTTCAAAGAGGATCGTCAGCACAAGAGATGTAATGAGCAGCATCGTCAGGCAGTTGCCCATAATGCGCTCTGACCTTTCACTCTCGCCCGCACCATCGGCAATCGAAGCGCGCGGTGCACCGCCGATGGCCATAAGGGAAGCAAAGGCCGAGATGATCATAATGATCGGCAGGCATACGCCCACGCCCGTGAGCGCGAGCTTGCCTACCGTTTCCGCCGGCTGCATGTGACCGATGAACACGCGATCCACCAAATTGTAGAGTAAGTTGACGATCTGCGAAGTGATCGTCGGCACAGAGAGCGAAAAAAGCAGTTTTTTGACGTTTCCGTGTCCCAGATCTGCGCGCTGCGCCAAAATCATCACCTGAATTCTTTGTTTTTAGCATTGTTCGCCAGAATATCACGCTGCACGGCATTCGTCAAGCACGCAAAAACAGCCATCGTGCCATTGCAATAAAGCGTTTTTAGACATTTTTTCACTTTCTCCATTGCTTTTTTTCTATGCCCTTTGTATAATTCATCTGATACTATCGCACCGGAGAGCGTTTCTCTCCCCCTTATCAAACAATATCTGGAGGAATCACCATGAACGAAAAGTTTTCCAAGCTTGGCTTCTATCCTTCCGACATTCTGCTGCCCAAGAATGTCGATATGAGCAAGTGGGCGGTCGTCGCATGCGACCAGTTCACCTCTGAGCCCGAGTACTGGGAGCGCGTGGAGAAGACCGTCGGCGACGCGCCTTCCACCCTGCGCCTCATCCTGCCCGAAGCCAACCTGAAGGCTCCTAATGTTGACGAGTACATCGCCGACATCAACGCTTCGATGAGCAAGTACCTCGAAGAGGGCATCTTCGAGACGCTCAAGGACTCCCTCATCTACATCGAGCGTGGCCAGAGCGACGGTAAGATCCGCCACGGACTCATCGGCATGATCGACCTCGATCAGTACGACTTCACGCCCGGTTCCGGCGCGCTGATCCGCGCCACCGAGGGCACCGTGCTCGATCGTATCCCCCCGCGCGCCCGCGTGCGCCGCAACGCCCCCATTGAGCTGCCCCACGTCATGCTGCTGATCGACGACCCCGAGAAGACCGTCATCGAGCCCCTGACCGCCGCGGCCGATAAGATGGAGAGCGTTTATGACTTCGACCTGATGGAAAACGGCGGCCATATCAAGGGCTACAAGCTCTCCGCTGCGCAGATCGACGCAGTCGCCGACGCGCTGACCGGTCTCACCTCCGACGAGGCGATGAAGAGCAAGTACGGCGTCTCCGGTGTCGCTCCCCTGCTGTTCGCCGTCGGCGACGGCAACCACTCCCTCGCCACCGCCAAGGCCTGCTATGAAGAGCAGAAGAAGGGCAAGACTCCCGAGGAATACCTCGCGCTGCCCTCCCGCTACGCACTTGTCGAGGTCGTGAACAACCACGACGACGCGCTTCAGTTCGAGCCCATCCACCGCGTGCTCTTCGGCGTCGACCATGAGAAGTTCATGGAAGAGTTCAAAAAGTTCTACCCCAACACCCACGAGGGCAAGGGCGAAGGCCATGTCATCGAGGTCTGCTGGAACGGCCACGACGATTTCATCACCGTTCCCGACCCGAAGGTCCAGCTCGCCGTCGGCACGCTGCAGGCCTTTATCGACGAGTATCTCAAGCAGTTCGGCGGCGAGGTCGACTACATCCACGGCGATGAGGTCACCCGCGAGCTCGGCTCCAAGGAGGGCAACATGGGCTTCCTGCTTCCCGCGATGGGCAAGGAGCAGCTCTTCAAGACCGTTATGGCAGATGGCGTTCTGCCCCGCAAGACCTTCTCCATGGGTCATGCACAGGATAAGCGCTACTATGTGGAAGCGCGCAAGATCCGCTGATCAATTACAACCATTGCAGAAAAGCGCCGCCTTGCGGCGCTTTTCTCATCAGGAGGATTCATTATGGATTTGAAAACAGCCAGGATCTGGCAGGACGTATTGCTTTGGGGCGGCGCGCTGGTCTCCCTCGTCGGCGCATGGGGATTTCAAAACAATGTCGCCGCACTCATCGGTCTTATGATGATGGGCGCTTCGCTCATCGTCTGGTGGCGCTTTTACCGCTGTCCCAAGTGCGGCGAACACCTTGGCCGCGGCACACCGAAGCGCTGCCCGCACTGCGGCGCGTGGGTCGCCAACGAGCCGGAGCCCGAACAGAAGAAGAAAATTCAGCACAAGAAAAAGAAACACTGAGCGCAGAAGGAGGCCGCAATGAATGGCAAAAAGCCCCTGATGAATTATCGCAGGGTTCAAAAACTCCAAACACCGCTGTTGCTTTCCGGCGCACTGCTCAGCGGCGTTGGCACAAGCGTCAGCATACCGCTCGTCATTCTCGGCATCGCGATCATGCTCTTTGCCATCGTGATCGGGGCACTTTACTACCGCTGCCCGCACTGCGGCAGGCCACTCGGACGCATAGGCGATAGCGTTGCCTACTGCCCCCACTGCGGCAAGGCGCTCGACGCGCCGGTGGAGGAGCCCGTGCGCAGCATAAGCGTTCCCGCCTACGCCAAGCTCAACCTGACGCTCGACATTCTCGGCAAGCGCGATGACGGCTACCACGAGATGAAAATGGTCATGCAGACCATCTCGCTCCACGACGATGTAACCGTTACGCTCACGGACAAGGGTATTACCTGCCGTATCGCGGGCGCGGAACTGCCGTGCGATGAACGCAACCTCGCCGTCAAGGCGGCAAAGGCCTTCTGCGAGGCCATGGACTACCGCGGCGGCATCGACATCGCGCTTATCAAGCGCATCCCGTCCGAAGCCGGTATGGCCGGCGGCAGCGCGGACGCAGCGGCGGTGCTGCGCGCACTGCGCGATCTTGTCTCCCCCGCGCTCACGGACGAGCGGCTCGAGCAGATCAGTGCGCGTATCGGCAGCGACGTTCCCTTCTGCATCTGCGGCGGCACACAGCTCGCCGAGGGCCGCGGTGAAAAGTTGACCGTCCTCAAGCCCGCACCGCGCTTCTTCGTCGCCGTCTGCAAGCCGGACTTCCCGATCTCCACACCCGCGCTCTTCGCGCGCGTAGACGGTATAACGATCACCGACCGTCCTGATACGGACGCCATGCTCGCCGCCATCGAGCACGGCGACGCGGACACGCTGTGTGCAAACGTGCGCAACGTCTTTGAGCAGGCGCTCGACGGCGAGCAGCGTGAGCGCATTGAGACCATCAAGCGCGATCTTCTCGCCTACGGCGCGAAGACGTCGGCGATGACCGGCTCCGGCAGCGCAGTATTCGGTCTTTTCTCCGATGAGGTGCTCTGCCGCAACGCATGCGAGGTGCTGCAAGGCGATCGCATTGAAACATTCTTTGCCGAATTTGTTTAAGAAACGCAAAAACCGTCCATACTCAAAGCAAATTCTTTGAGATGGGCGGTCTTTTCTGATGAAATGGACAAAATGGGAGCTTTCCCTGATGATCGGCCTTGCAGTGATGCTGCTCTTTTGTGCCGTACACGGGCAAAACACGCTCCAATGGTGGAGCGCAGCGTTCTCCCCGCTGTGCGACGGTATCCTGTCGCAAAATACGACCGGCGGCATTGTGGTCAAGTCAAAGCTCATGGAACTTCTGGCGCAGCTGATGAGCGGAACGTGATGCTTTTCAAAGCGGACACAGCTTCCGTTTCAAAAAAGCAAAAAGAAAGACCACAACTTCCGTTGTGGTCTTTCTTGGTGGAGATAAGCGGGATCGAACCGCTGACCTCTTGACTGCCAGTCAAGCGCT
>OHKI01000617.1_pt1 | contig 14009 bp, 15 predicted proteins | sample 1568771 | NCBI WGS metagenome assembly OHKI01 (sample SAMEA3879540, study PRJEB24766) | human gut metagenome | biome: human-associated habitat; feature: feces | place: USA | collected 1985/1987 | reverse complement strand
AATTGACTGCATATCTTATCCAAGTTGAAACAAACGAAAGCAATATTCCGTGGCATAAGTTTGATTTGGAAATTACAGATGCTGATAATCATTATGGTGCAGCAACGATTTACAAAAACGAAGTAAACAGTTAAACAAATTCCAGTTTATCGAATCCGCAGCGCAAATCCTGCACCGCAAGAAACAAAGAATACTCACTTTCCACAGTATGCGGCAATCGCCTTGGATACGAACGCCGCGGTGCCTTCGCCGCCCGTTTTGTCGATGTTCTCGCAGACACGCTCGTCGGCGACATACATCTCGCCCAGTCCAGCCAGAATTTCCGGTGTACAGGTGTAGAAATGATCGGTGATGAACTGCTGCAGCTTGCGGATCGCAGCCTGCGCCTCCGGTGCGGCAGGCGCAAGATTTTTCAGCTTGCCCAGCTCTGCAAACCGCACCATCAACTCGGAGAAGTCACCGGCAGAGCTATTTTCCTTGCGCTGCTGGTATTCCTGATACGCGGCCGTGCCGCCCCACTTTTCCTTGACCTCGGCGGCGAAACGTGCCTGCTCGGTCTTGTCAAATGCGTCAAATTTCATAGGTGTCACTCCTGTTTTCAAAGTCTCACGGGCGAGGGCGATGAGTTTTCCAAGCTGCTTTCGCCGCAGCTCCAGCAGTTTGATCTGGTCTTCCAGCGCGGCAGACTGGTCAAAGTTCGGATCGTCTAAGATCCGCTTGATATCCTTCAGAGGAAATTCCAACTCCCGAAACAGCAGAATGAATTGCAGACGCGCCAACGCTGTATCGTCATACAGCCGGTAACCCGCTTCGGTGAGCGCGGTGGGCGGCAGCAAGCCAGTCGCGTCATAATGGTGCAGCGTCCGGACACTGACACCAGCCAGTTTGCTGACTTCGTGAATGGTCATCATGGTGATCCCTCCTCCGTGTGAGTTTAGCATACACTATGACGTAACGGAAGAGTCAAGAGGGAAATTTGATATTTGTGAAGAACACGTCTATGGGCACTGATTGCGGCAAAAATCGAGCAAATTCATCGCTTCCTTGCCTTCTTCACCAGAATATGCTAATATGAAAAAACAGTCAGATCTTTCATTATAAGAGGAAGAATCACTATGCTACATCCCGGCCTATACGAACAAGTCATCAATAACGCCCTGACCAGCGAGCTTGCGGAGATTCCGGAGGCCCGCAAGTCTGTTGCGCCCATTGACAAGGCGGAAGCCTCCAAGGTGCTGGCGCAGTATCTGGCGGATGTGGTTCAAAAGGGCTTGGATAACGTGCTGGACAACGGCGGGGATATTTCTGCCCAGATCGGCCTGACCAACCAGATCGTTAATCTCATTCAGAATACAACGAAAGAAGCTGACTTTGCCGCGCTGGGCGTTGACCAGCGGGCAGAGCAGCTTCTTGCGCTTTTGCGGGAAGCCGATCCGAGGCTGGCCGTGGGAAAAACCGCGTCGGACATAGAGCGCCCGGAAACCTCCATAGCGCAGAGCTCACTTTTTACTGGGGCCGTTCACGAGCCGCAGATGTTCACAGAGCTCAAAAAGGAGATCGTCTCTGCTGACAGAATTGACATGCTGGTGTCCTTCATCAAATGGAGCGGCCTGCGGCTCATCATGGACGAGCTGCAGGAGTTTACGCGCAGCGGCGGCGAGCTTCGCATTATCACCACTTCCTACATGGGCGCAACAGATGTGAAGGCCGTTGAGGAGCTTCGAAAGCTGCCCAATACGCACATCAAGGTCAGCTACAACACCAAGACGACCCGGCTCCATGCCAAGGCATATATCTTTTACCGCGAAACCGGCTTCACGACGGCCTATGTTGGCTCGTCCAATCTGTCCAATGCGGCATTGACTAGCGGGTTGGAATGGAACACAAAAGTAACGCGGCGTGACCTGCCCGAAACCATTGACAAGATCGCCGCTACCTTTGAGTATTACTGGAATGACCGCGAATTTGAATACTACGCGGAGGATCAGAAAGAGCGCTTGGCACGGGCGCTGAAGGCGGAAAAATATTTCGACACCAACAATCCTGGCGTCTACACCATGGACATCAACCCCTATTCCTACCAGCAGGAGATTTTGGACAAGCTGGAGGCGGAGCGCACCGTCCGTGGCTATACGCGCAATCTGCTGGTGGCTGCCACCGGTACCGGCAAGACGGTCATCTCTGCGCTGGATTACAAGCGCTTCCGTAAGCAGAATCCGGATAAACCCTGCCGCCTGCTCTTTGTGGCGCACCGGGAGGAAATCCTCAAGCAGAGCTTGTACACCTTCCGCGCTGTGCTCAAGGACGCAAACTTTGGTGAGCTGTTTGTGGGGAACTATAAGCCGGAGAGCATCGACAACCTGTTTTTGTCCATTCAGACCTTCAACTCACAGAGCTTCACGGAAAAGACGAGTCCCGATTTTTACGATTACATCATCGTGGACGAATTCCACCATGCCGCCGCGCCGACTTATCAGAAGTTGTTGTCCTACTACCAGCCGCGCATCCTGCTGGGCTTGACGGCTACCCCGGAGCGTATGGACGGCAAGAGCATCCTTCCATACTTCAATAACCGCATTGCGGCAGAAATTCGTTTGCCCGAAGCCATTGACCGGAAACTGCTCTGCCCATTTCAGTATTTTGGCGTTACCGATACGGTGGATCTGGATGCGCTCAAATGGTCTGCCGGTGGCTACCAAAAGAGCAAGCTGGAGCATATCTATACGTTCAGTGGGGCGGTTGCCGACCGCCGCGCCGACCATGTGGTGACGGCACTGCTGAAATATGTGACGGACATTGACGAGGTGAAGGGCCTCGGCTTCTGTGTGACGGTAGATCACGCGGAATTTATGTGCCGCTATTTTAACGACCACAACATCCCGTCCATGTGCCTCACCGGGCAATCTTCGGACGAGGAAAGAGCGGCGTCCAAGCGGCGCTTGGTGTCCGGCGATGTGCGGTTTATCTTCGTCGTGGACATCTACAACGAGGGCGTGGATATTCCGGAAGTCAATACTGTTCTGTTCCTGCGCCCTACCGAATCCCTGACAATCTTCTTGCAGCAGCTGGGACGTGGTCTGCGTCTATCTGAGGACAAGGAATGCCTGACCGTGCTGGATTTCATCGGTCAGGCAAATCGAAAATACAATTTTGAAGATAAGTTTGCGGCGCTGCTGTCGAATACCACCCGCAGCGTGAGCCGTGAAATTAAAGATGGTTTTGTGTCCGTCCCCAAGGGCTGCTATATCCAGCTGGAGAAGAAGGCAGCAAAATACATTTTGGAGAATATCCGCGCGTCCTATGGCAATAGCCTTGCGTCCAGCTCCCTGTGCAGGAGCTTCTGTTCTACCTCTCGCAGAAATCTTTCCTTCTGCGGTGTGAGCTCTTCGTTCATATCATACCTCCAATCTTTAGCGCCCTTTTTGAACGCAAAAAGGGCGCTGGACTTGGTTCGTGAAAACCAACAATCCAGCGCCCATAACTTTGTGAAAGATTTTTCTTCGATTTATCCTGAATCTCGCCGCCACAGCCCTCTGAAAAAGGGCGCTGTCACTGAGATTCCGCTTGAATATGGAAAAACAGAGGTTCAAATTCCGTTTGAACCTCTGCAAAGCGGCCATTGATCCATGGAGTTTTTAGAAAATTTCCGGCCGTAAAAAAGCCTGAACACCTTGAAACAACTGGGCTTTTCGTCAATTGATCCAAAGTGTTCAGATGATATGGCAAGCAGCACCCTTTTAGATCCCTCGACTTAAAATCTCCTGAAATCTCAAGGGTTTTCGCGTTTCCTGCAAGTCAAAGCAGCTTAGTCTCAAGGGCTGAGTAGAACCAAAATAGATGCTTGCCCTCTGTTGTCTTTATTATAGCTCTTATTGCACTGTTTTGCAATGAAAACTACACACATGGTCGCATTTAATATATCACTTCATTTTGCAGCCATTCTTATCTCTCAGTGTGTCCGCCATAACACACATGCGGTTCACTCCGGTTTGGGGGAGCGAAAGCATTACTTGCCCAACAAATGGAATGCCTGTGGTGTCCGTTCCTCCCAGAAGGCAGGCAAAAGACGCGGCTGCGCACAGATCCGGTTTGAGCAGTTCCAGTGAAAAGTCTGCCGTATACTGGCCGCTTGTATGTTTTCTGAGCGTTCCCTGCTGACAACAAGCAAAGTTGGCACTGGTGCTTCGGCCGCTCAGTCCAAAAATCAGACTCTCCTCTACGGGTTCAAAGGGACAAGAGAAGGTAACTGTTATGCTTTTTTTCTGATTGGATTCCAGATATACCGGCGCAGCATCTATCCGCCGAGTCTTTTGTGAAGCAAACATTTCAAGCGCATCCAAATCTTTGCATATTCTCAAATTATCTGTTTCACGAAGCAGCGTCAATGCATTCTCAACCTTACCACAGCGGATGAGGCTTCGTGCTTCGTTCTCCGCCCTTGCTATAGCCTCGCAGTCGGCGTTCCAAAGATCAGACAGAAGCTTACGGCCGTCGTCTGCGGTGTCACAATACAGCAGATCCATTGCATTTTGGTAATCACGGAATCTCTGCCAGACACTTCTTGAATATCCCATCTCTTCGGGTGCTGATAAATAGTGTTTTGCGGCTCGCTCAACAGGCTTTTCCATGGAGTTCAGGGCTTTCGGAAGTCCTGCGGCCGGGTGTGTCGGCATATAGGGAAGCTGGCAGGGCCGCCCAAGACAAGTCCATATTTTTGTAAACAATGCCTCATTGGAAAACTCACATACGATGCTGTCTACAGTGGAGCCGGTGCAAATGCGGCGGATACTGGAATAATGCGGAGAGCGCCCAGGGCCAACCCGTTCCGCGTCATCCGGCGTGCCCTCATAGTGTTCAGACATGATATTGCCTAATTCACGGGGTGAAACCTTATGGTTCGGGCGGCAAACAAAGGGCAGATCATTTGTTGTGTTCCCGCATTTCTGATGCATCAGCTTCTGAAGAGCGTGCTTTGCGCGCAATACATTATAAGGTTGGTGTTGTTTTTCCTCTATCGCATACGCCTTTGCAAAGTCAAAATCCTCAAAACTGCCATCCCGCCGGGGTTTATACCACCCTTTTTCTATGGCGTATTCAACCAGATCCGGCGAATAGTAGGCTTCCGGGAAGTCGTTGAGCCCGTGCAGTGTATAGTGATTAGGCATTACTGCCACCATATCGTCCGGAATGCGAACTGCCATATAATGTCGACCGCTGACGATCTGAATCATAAACGCTTCGTTCTTGTCTGCAAACGTGTAGCTTCGTCCGTCTGGCGCATATCCATATGTATCGACCATTTCGATAGCGATCTGCAGCGCTTCCCGCGCCGTCGATGCCCGTTCAGCTACTATGCGGCGAAGATTTCCCTCTATGCCGCCATTGCTCAGGCGAGACGGATCCCGTGTGTTCTCCTTTGAGACTTTACAGCTGTTACTTACAATAAGAATGCCCGCATCGTTGAAATAGGTATCTGCATTGGACAAGCCGTACATTCCTGCTTTCACTTCGACCCATAGATACCCATGTGTATGTTCAATCTGAGGGATCAACGCCCGCCCATTTTCAGCAGGGATCACAGAGCCTGCCTGCCAATTCATTTGCGGGACATCGCCGCGATAGACTTTGCAATATACATCGTCATCCTCGTTATGTGCGACAAGGACCTGGCCGGTCGTTGTCGCATTCTTTCCGGCAATCAATGTCATGCAGTTCCACGCAGAACGATCTGAATGATCACATACATGCTCAATAAACTCTCCGTCCAGCATTCTGATTCCTCCCACTGTATTTTGTAAAACCAATTTGCAAGTGCGCAGAGCACACACTATTCAGTCTCTTCTCTTATGGGGATACGCAGGATCGCGCAGGTGCCTTCACCAACTTTGCTGCGATATGCTCACTCAACTAAGCCATATTAATGCTCTGACTACATTCTACCAAATTCAACACGTATGCGCAACTCTAACAGTTAAAATCCCCGTTTTTAAACATTTTTATTTATAATGGTCACAGGCACAGTTTGGGCCACATATTCCACTCAATTGGCTCCCCACAAAAATTCCTTTGCAAAAAGCTCACGGTCAAGATTCTTAATTGATTGTCGTTCAAATTCAATTTGCCGTGGTTTGTCCTAAAATGTAAGCGCAACCGCATAGTCGCTGTAGGCAGCTAAAGAGGTCGTCCCTAAACGTTAGGACGACCTCCAAGCCGTTTTCTGCATATTGCAAGACAATTTTGCAGTAATACACGGTTTTACGTTGTACTCATAACTTTTTCTCAACTTTACACCCCTTCGCCAAAGATAATTGGCAATTGGTCATCACTATATAGTCAAATAAGCGGCGATAGAAATTCCCTTTTGCTGGAGCATTTCGGCAGCTGCGGATCCTACGGCTAGTCTCTAGCTTGATCCAGCTATGACTGCGGCTGTTTTTAGGATACTTGATGTACTTTCCTGTGTGCAGCAGCGTCCGACCATCAAAGCCCCAATCGATGTATCTGCGATGCGTGGCATGGTTGCCATAATTTATAATGTGCAGCAGTCCGTCACTCTTTTGAATGTCGCGAACGCGGCGCAGCCTACGCCGGTTTTTGCTTCTCAGATGCGCTTCAGATGATTCATTCTCCACGAGCCCAGCGATCTTCTCTCTTAATTCGCTTTCGGTCATAAAGCCTTCTACTAGGCACGGTGCGCGTCACGGGCGATATACCGTACCAACTTCCGCGCTGTTTGCTGTGATATTCCTTCTGCGCTCGCTTGCTCTGCTTCTTCAGCGGTACCGTATTGATCACACTTCATCCCCCTCTAGTTTTACATTTGAATTACAAAGTGCGTTGTCATCTTGCATCCGGCTGCCATCTCTGATATTTTGTAATATCACGACCTTAAAGGAGGCAAGCAAAATGGGAATGAAAGCATACCCCGTGATCGATCTCATCGCGACGGGAAACAACATCCGCCGCCTACGCATGGAGCGCGGCCTGACCGTCCGGAAGCTGCAAAGCTACTTCGGCTTTGAAGAACCGCGGGCGATCTACAAGTGGCAGAAGGGCGAGAGCCTGCCCACGGTAGATAATCTCTACGCACTCGGAGTGCTCTTTGAGGTTCCGATAGATCAGATTCTTGTTCCTGTTATAAAACTGCATATTGTCAGTGAGCAGCAGGCTGAGTCCTGCTGCTCACATCATTTTCTCCCCGGCTATTTTGGATACGGCGAGCGTCCGATACAGCTTCCACCATTTGCTCCGTCTGCATTGCCTGCTGCGTGACAGGTCACACGTTCAGCTGCGCACACGGAAAAGATCAGCATTTGATCGTAATTGATTTCGTAATCAGCGAGTCAGGCTTGTACGCCTTACATATGGAGATGTCAGTTTGGATGCAGGAAAACGTGTGATATGGAAAAAGCGGTTTTCGCGGAAGAACGTCTGGCGAGGTTGGAAAAGCGGAACGCTTCTTTTTTCTTCCATAAAAGCTCGTAGGGTGAGCCAAGCCAGAATATCTTTCTAAAAGTGTGCAGCGTTATCGTTCATCTGCACCTGAACCGGTATCCGCATTCTCTTGGCTTGCCGCATCCAAAATAGCCGGGCTGTGCCGGGGTATTATGCCCCGGCGTTTTCTGTATATATCTCGAATGCTTCAGCGAAGCTGGCATTCACATCAAAAGGCGGTGCATAGTCCACCTTCGACGTAACAAGGCACAGGTCAATTTTAGCGGAAGTCTCGTCAGCCCGCTGATTCAGTTTGCCGAGCGCAGCGCGGATGACCTTGCGGTCATAATTGATCGTCGTCACTCGCCGTACATCGCAGCGATAGGAGATCTGATTGCCCTCGGCGTTGAACCGGTAACCGGTGCCACCGTTTGAAATCGTCTGCTCGGAGCTGCGCAGATCATTCATCCGTTTAAACGTGCGGGCAATGCTCTGCCGCGTCGCATTGAGGCTGACCGCGCTGTCCATGTCGATGTCCAGCTCCGTTTTTGCCTTGCGGATGGCGGCGAACAGCTTGCCTTTCTCGTCCAGCAGATACAGGAGGAAACGGGCAATGTCTGTAATTCCCTCATAATACTCCGTTTCCGGCACGGCAAGAACGGTTTCATCCTCCGCTTCCGCCATGACCTTGTGCCGCAGATAGGTGTTTTCGACCCGCGTGACATTGGAATCGCGGTCGAGGATGCTCTGCGCGTCGTCCAGAAACGACTGGAGCTTGTTCTGGTAGCGGAACGCTTCTTTCAGATTCATGTTTCTTCACCTCTGGCTTGGAAATTTGTTTCTGTCCGTATTTTAGCTGCTGAAAGCCAGGAAGTCATGGAACTTGTGGTTCACCCTGCTGATCCAACGCGTAACTGCGCCGAAACGGGAATCGAGCATTTCACAGGCAAGTACATCATGTTTCTTCGCGCTGAGCAAGAACCGCAGGCCTTTCCTCATACCATGTACAAAATGGCAGAAACTTTTCCCGATCCTCACTGGGCAAATTCATGTAGTCGATGATGTGTTCATTTGGAAACCAGCTCCCGCAGTAGGCGGGCAGAACGCCCTCCGGCACGATCCCAATCTTTTCTTCTTCCGTCAGCCGGTCTGCCAGCACCTTCGCTTCAGCCAGATAAACGGGGATATTTGCTCTCGTCAGGGCGAGGTAGAATTTAACGGTTTCCATCGTTCGGTTCCACGCTGCTCCTGCCAGATACAGAAAATAACCGCGGCCATCCTCCAATACCCGCAGATCGACGTGCGTGGAGTTTCCGCCGCGGCAGACCTCCCACGGATGCCCGCCACACCGGTCTCTATCGTGGAACCAAGCATGGAACGCTTCCGGGCTATCCGCATCGATATCCTGCAGGCCGTCATCCCGACCGTCAGCGTGGAGATAATACTGCTCCTTCGGCGTTTTGCCGCAGCCGCCATACTTGTTCTCCGCGTAGCCCATGGCGCAAAAGCGGAAGAAGTCATTGGCTGTCATAGCTTGTAAGCGGTCTTTCATTGCGGCATAATTTTCTTCCTGTGCGGAGGCCCTTTCAATGAATTCCGCAACATCCGCAGGCGAGATATCCTTGAAGAAGTCGACTCTTGCATCCGGCCAGACATTCCAAAAATCCCTGCGTCAGATTGTTCCGGTTCGATGCTGGGGCGGCAGATTTTCACGGACAACATCGTTATACGTCCCGGCTTTCAGCATTTCAATGCAGCTCCTGACACCGTCGACAAGCCACTGGACAAACTCAGAAATTTCGCAGGGCCATCCTGCTGGTTCTCTGCGCTTGTCCTGAACGATCACATAACTGTGACGAACCGCGACAGCGCGGTATCCTTCCGCTTTGTCCTCGACGGCTTGGAAATGATACCATTTGACGTCCTCTGGGAACCAGCTTTTCCATGCATCTATAAATTCTTCTTCCGAATCATAGTTGCCTTCCTCGATTTCCTCCGCTGCATTGCCGAAATCCTCGATTGGTCCTCTTTCCGCACGAAGCCAGAGTGTTCTGACACCGTTCGGGGATTCCGGTGCAACCTGCTCTAGCAGTTCAAACAGTTCATCAAGCAGTTTCTGACTTTTGTCGTCGTAGATACAGCTTGTCATACCAAAGTGGTCATTTCGCCGGAGCCAGCTGATATACCCATCTATTTTTGGCTGCGTCAATTTACCATGCACGTTTCTTCACCTCCAGTATCCTGTACGTCATCGTTTACGATTCTCTCCCATTTTCGTGCTTCCTCAAGATCTTCCTCCGTATAATCAAATGGAATCCTCCCAAGCCTGACCGTTTCCTTCAAAAAGAGAATCAGCGCATCTTCCATGGTCAAGCCCTGCTTGGCCAGAAGCTCCGAAGCACTGTCATAAACTTCTTTTGGGAGCCTGACTTCAATCGTCACCAATTCCATCTTCGTCCTCTTTTTCCTCAAACAGCGCTCTGTACATATGAACGAAACCTCCGACAAGCTGCGGATATTCATAATAAATATGGCGGCACAGTCTCTTGGAGAGCTCCAAGAAGCGGAGATCATCTCCAAAGTCAATGATACCGTCGAGAATATGCTCGATCTGTTTTTCGTCGGTAAGGCGACCTGAGATCACCTCGTCGACGGCATGGGAGTACTGCGTGTAGGCAAGGTCATACAGCCCTTTAATTTGCTTTACAACCTCGTCAATCTCCGCTATGAACTTCTCATAATTCTCCATTGCTGTTTTCTCCTGCGTTGGTTCCATCCTTCCGGGTTCTTTCGATCATGGGCTGCGGGTTCGCCTCCAACAGCTCATCCAGCGTCCGCGGCGTGTAGTTCATGTAAGCCATCATGCAGCCGACATTGATCAGTCTGCTTGGAATGCCCATCGTCCATTGTTCGTTCTTCCACTTCTCTACAAGCGACCATTCGCGCGTATTATGTACATGCCCGTACAGCATAACTGCGCCATAATGCTGGTTCTTATAAAACAGAATCGGGTAATGGCTCAGAATCACCAACCGATTTTCATCGTTGATCTCTGCGTGCTGCTCGATGCTTTCCCAGTAAGGACGGAGCTTTCCTTTCACACGGTCATGGTTGCCTTGAATCAGGTGTTTATGCCCCTGTAACCGCTGCATGATACGGATGCTGTTTTCTTCGTTTTTCCAGAACGCATCGCCCAGCACATAGCCGGTGTCGTCCGCTGTGACCCGCTCGTTCCAGTTTTGAATCAGCACCTCGTCCATCTGCTCTGTGTCCGCAAAAGGACGGTCGTCGAAGCGAATGACATTTTCATGACCGAAGTGCATATCTGCAATATAGTAAATCATCGTGTTTCCGTATGTTCCTCCTTGTTTTCCTTCGTCAGGGCGTCTTCCAATGCCTGCTTCATCTCGCACCACGCGCCTCCGGAGCCAACAAAGATCCTGTTCGTGATGATTTTGAGAAGCATGGTAATACACGCCGGAGATAAGATCGGCGCAAGCTCCTTCACGGTCTGAGCTGTTTCTGCCAAGTCGGAATCGTCGACCTCGGAAACATACCGCACAGCGTTTTTGACCATGACCTCCAGTTGCGTCAGCTCTGGCACTTCAAACCATCTGGCAGGACACAAAACGTAGGACTTGTCCGCATGGTCGATAATCAGGGCAATATTTTCTTTTGCCACTCGTTCCAGAATGGCATCCATGTTCTCTCCAAACTCTTTGGACGTGATATGCTCCATTTCGGAAACTGCCGGTATTTTTCTCATGCTATAATCCTCCGTTATCTTTTGAACTGTTCATCTGACTCAAAGCTACGGAACAGGAAATGCATTTTATCGATTCGCTTGTCCGTATGCCAGTGTCCGCAGAACCACGCTTTGTATTGAATGGATTCCTCGATTGTGTCAAGCCATCTCTCGGTGCTGTCGTCCACTGTACGCTGATCAATGCCGCCAAGAAACATCTCTGTTGGCTCATATTTGAATGGACAGGTATGGGACAGAACAATGTCGAACTGTTTCTCGCGAATCTGCTGCTCAACATAGGCTTTAATCTCCGGAGATGGCTGCTCGTCCGGCCACCAGTTCCAGCCTCGGCTTAAACGGTAGTACTTATCTACGCTGTATGCACCGCCAATTACGAGATACCGCAACCCTTCATCATATAGATCTCGCCGTCCTTGGCAAAGATCAGGTTCGGATATTCTGGCTGCAGCCATCCCGCGCCTCCGCACCATTCGGTTTCAATATATCCCGAAACATGGACTGGCCGCATTTCGTGGTTCCCGTGAATACAGAGAAATCTGGTGCCGGAATTGTTAAGCCATTGCTTCATCAGATAATCCTTGCGCCCGTTATAATAGTTTGCGCCCACATCTCCCAGCAGGACGATTATGTCCTCCATTGTGGGATGTACTTTGGTTATAAACTCTGCGATGCCATCCACGGCACCATGAATATCTCCTGTGAAAAAGATCGTAAAGCATCACCTTCCTGCACATGTCATACAGGTAAGTCAAGCTCTCCTTGCTTACTGCTATCCATCGTGCTGCATTTCTGCTTCTTCAGAATTGCCGTATTGTGGTTCCTCAGAATAGAATACCTGCATATCATCCAAGCGGAGACAAGCCAGCCTGCCGAGAACGCCTGACCACGGATCGCCTGTTTCGGGGAGCATACAACCGCAGTCGATTCCGATCCAGCTCTTTGCATCCCATATTGCCATGGGATTATCATACTGGAAATGGTGGGTCGGTGTGTGACCGAAGATGACTATCCGGCCCTCCAGAACGGGGAATCTCTCAAACCGCATCCAAACTGCGAAATCACGCGCGCTTTTGTATTTCCAGCCGCAGCTTTCGTATAAGTCCACAGGTGCCGCGTGCGTCAGGATATATTGCCTGTCGTTTACTGTCAGCTCCACATTGACTGGCAGCTTGTCCAGATATTCGAATATCTCTTGTCGAACAGCCTTCTTTATATGCTTCAGGTAGTTGTGCGTGACCTGACCTCCATTCCGATACCACAGAGCTTGTTTGCGCTCATAGTAGTATTCTGGCCATTCCTCATCTTCTGGGGGTGGGTAGTAAAGCGCGTTCATCATCATAAGTTCGTGATTGCCCAGAAGCATTTTGACATTTGGCATCGCCATGATCTGGCGTAAGAGCTTGATGCCGTCGGGGTTTCGGTCTATCACATCTCCAAGGACATAGAGCGTGTCCTCAGGCTGCAGGTTGATTTGCTTCATGACGGAATCAAAGCGCCGCTTCTGCCCATGGATATCTGACATGACATAAATCATGGTGTTCCACCTCCTTCTTCGCAGCACAAACAATTACCACACTTTTGGGGAAATAGCTATCTATAAAATCACAATTCACAGATAATAATTCTGACCGACGTTTCCGATGACCAGTTGTTTATCCAATGCGGGATAGTCTGCTGAAAAAAGCTGATCTGGTCTTGAATTTTGAAGACTAGCTCTTTCAATAAGGTCTTTGAAATACATTTATCGTCTTCATTTTTAACCGGCTTTTGAAGCAACGCCTCTAAATCAGCAAGACTTCCCCAAATGAAGAAATCCCACGCGCCAAACGAGCTGCGCTCGAATGCCGGATTTTCCGCACAAATGATGTCCTGCGTCGAAGCCGCCAAATCCGAAAAGCTGATCCGCTTTTTAAGAAGCGCTAATTCATCATATGGGCTGGAAAGAATATCCCGCTCCGGTGCGGCATGCAGATAACGATGTCTGAGTCTTCCACTTGCAGATCGGTGCCACTGGTCGATATTGAACCATTGACCATCGGAACAGAATTCTACCGTATAGCCGAGCCATTTGCCCATGTGATGCGCCTCCGCAGGGACTTTACCCCTTTCCCGGTATGGTGTCGTAAATGCCTTTTTGCATGTGTTCTTTATAATCTCGTCCTTTGTAGCTGGGCGAAACGAAGTACCAAAGTGGAACGTGCATCTGCAGACAAGCGCATCCTTGTTCCGCGATTCTTGTATCGCCAGATATTTTGCAATATCGCTTATTTTCGATTTCGTCCAGCGTTCTTCTATCATGGTGCCCTCCTAAACATCAGCCATCTCCAAAGATGTCATTGCAAAACTCCGAATAGTCGGGGTCCGGATTCTCTGGGAACAGCTCCCAATCTCGCTTAGCGTCCTCTTTGGTCTTGAACTGCTTTTCCGGTTCAGCTAATCGATTCCAGAAGCTGAATGGGTTTCCGGTGAGAATGCACGGGAATCCCCAAAGCATTGTTCCGACATGATTCCACCTGCCGATCGTTCCGGTATACTGTAGTCTTGAAAACATAGCTTTGGTTGCACGGCAGTATTCCCCGTCGCAGGCAAACCAGAGATGTTCGGATTTGACTTCGTCGCAGCGCATATAATAAGGCCTGTCCCATGTGTTGATGTGTGTCCATTTGTAGTTTTCCAAAGTGACGGGTTCCCTGTGGAGCAGCTGCACAGGAACGAGGAATGGTACCTTCCTGTATGCGATAGAATGGCTGAGATCCTGCTGCCCTTCTTCGAAGGCTTGGAATGTAGATAGCAACTCCTTGAATTGCTT
>OHKI01000611.1_pt1 | contig 14146 bp, 8 predicted proteins | sample 1568771 | NCBI WGS metagenome assembly OHKI01 (sample SAMEA3879540, study PRJEB24766) | human gut metagenome | biome: human-associated habitat; feature: feces | place: USA | collected 1985/1987 | reverse complement strand
TCATCCAGCAGCTCGAGTTCTGCAATATCATTCTGCTCAACAAGGCTTCGGAGGTGACTCCCTCGGAGCTCGACCACGTCACCCAGATTATCCGCGCCATCCAGCCCAAGGCCGAAATCATACCTTGCGACTATGGCGACATCGAGCTTGAGCGCATCCTCGACACCCGCCGCTTCAATTTCGACGACGTAGCGACCTCTGCCGCGTGGATAGACCAGATAGAGCACCACCACGGTGAGCCCGACGATGACGAAGAGGCAGAAGAAGAGCACCATCATCACGATGACGAGCACGAGCACCACGACCACGATGAGCATCATCACGATGACGAGCACGAGCACCACGACCACGATGAGCATCATCATGATGACGAGCACGAGCACTGCGACCACGACCATCATGACCACGACGACCACGGCCACTGCCATCACCACCATCACGACCATGAGCATGGCGAGGTCGAGGAGTATGGTATAGGTACCTTTGTCTATTACCGCCGCCGTCCGCTCGACCTTGCGCGCTTCGACGAGTTTGTCGCCCGCTTCTGGCCTAAGGGCGTCATCCGCTGCAAGGGCATGTGCTGGTTTGCCGACGAGCCCGACGTGTGCTACCTCTTCGAGCAGGCAGGCCGCCAGATGGGTCTCAAGAATGCCGGACAGTGGTATGCCACCATGCCCGAAGACCAGCTGAGCGAACTGATGGATCGTGAGCCTGGGCTGCGCCGCGACTGGGACGAACAGTATGGCGACCGCATGCAGAAGTTGGTCTTCATCGGTCAGAAGATGGACAAGCGCTCCATCATCGCCCGCCTCGACAAGTGCCTGGCAGACTAAGCGATAGCACCGACTGTCTCCGCCAAAGCGCCGACCATCCTCGCCACAGCGTAGGCTATCCCCGCAGTCGCGCTGACAGTCCCCGCCATCACCCCAATACACCGAGCCCCGCCCTACACCGTTCCCATGCCGGGAACAGATAGGGTGGGGCTCGCTGCGTCTATATCTGTCTACAGGGTGATGACCTCCACGCCAGCCGTGATGACCTCCACAATCGCCGAGATGACCTTCGCAATCGCCGAGATGACCTCCATCGGCTCGTATCATAAGGCACGAGCTCACGTGCCTTATGATACGTGCCCTCGTACCTTATGTTACGCGGCTTCGTGACTTATGTTACGAGCCCGCCGCAGCCCATTCGGTCTCTATGGACGAGGCCTCCACGCTCGCTGGCTTCATCGCCGCAGTCGTGTCTGTGGATGCGATGTGGGTCGACGTTACCATAGTGGGGCTGCCATTGTCTTATCAGGCATACGAGTGCATTCCGCTCAGAAAGTAATTGACCCCGAAATAAGTCATCAGTACGCTGAGAAACGCCAACAGCATATAAATGTGCAGATGGAGAGGCTTCTCTATCCATTTCAGGTCGCTGTGGAGCGGTGCAGAGTAGATGAGCATCGTGATGAGAGCCCATGTCTCCTTGGCATCCCAGCTCCAGTAGCGTCCCCAGCTCACGTTGGCCCACACCGCGCCGATGAAGATGCCTATGGCGATGAGTGCCACGGCGGGGTAGAGCAACAACTGCGAGAGGGCAGCCAGCTGTGCCGTCTGCCTGCTGTCTCCCTGACAGTGGGCGGTGATGCCCTCAATGGCAATGAGTGCCATGAGTCCGAAGAGGGCATAGGCAAACATGATGACCATGACATGGACCGAGAGCAGGGGAGACTGCAGCACGGGCATGAGCTGCGTAATCTGCGGGTTGGCATCGGTAATCATCGCCACCAGCAGGGCAAACGCCGCCAACAGTGGTCCCAACTGTCTGATGGGCTCGAAGCGTTTCTGCATGATGATGGTGACGATGAGCGTCGCCCACGCCATAAACTGCGTCGTCTCAAAGCCGTTTGCCATCGGCAGGTGCCCAGAGACATACCAGCGCAGGGCGAGCAGCAGGGTGGCATTGGCGAGCATAACCCAGGTGAGCACCTTGCCTGCGACCTTCAGTCGGCTGCTCTGGTTCCACCGTCTGATGGTTGAGGCTATGGCGAGCAGCAGCGAGAGGGTGAGGTAGAGCATCACGGGGAAGTGCAGCGCATTGATGCGGTTGTACACGATTTCCATGCTTATGCGCAAGCGCGAGGGGATGACCGTCTTTGCCCTCACGTGCTGGTAAGCTGTATATCTTCTTGACTATCTCTCTGGCGCGGGCGTTGTCGCCGGTGAGAATGCTTTCTGCCAGATAGTCCATCGACTTCCTGACAAACACCAGTTCCTCGCCCTTGAGTGCTATGTTGCCCAGCGGCTCGCCCGGGGCAAACCACTCCATGCTGCCCTTGTGGTCGGTGTAAGGAAACATCTTGAGCATCTCTCCGCTATAAAGCATACGGACGATGTTGAACTTCTCGTCGGCGTCGCGCAGCTGCTTCTGCAGTCTGGCGTCGCCGTTTCGGTAGGCTGTCTTCAGTGGCGCGTCCAGCTTATAATGGTTGTAGGTGTCCCAGAAGTCGGCAAACGACGCCCAGCGACCCTCTATGCCGAGCAGTTGTTGGGCTTTGGGGTCTTTAATCTCTATCATCTTTGCCGTCTCCCAATAGGGCACGTCGAATATCCAACCTGCAAAGACCTCGGTAGCCGACAGCCCGTCCCAAGACGGCTTGCCGCAGAGTTTGGTGACAAAGTCGGTGGCCACGGTGTTGATGGGGGTTATCCTGCTGTTGTAGAGCACGCAGACTCTGCCCAACTCGTCGACTACGTGGCTGTCTATCTTCACCCGCTCCTGTGCGCCGGCAGTCGTGGCGAGCGCGGGGGCTGTCATGAGCAGCAGTGCCACGAGCGCCTTGGTTCCTGGCAGCGCGAGCGCCTCGTGGTAGAGACGGCGCAGCCGGGTGTGCCTGCTGAACATCATGGCGATGAGCGCGACCAAGAGCATGGCGTAGCCCGTGTAGGTTATGCCTATGCCCACCGGGTCGTGGTAGACGGCGAGCGTGGTGCCCTGCATGTCGCTGTCGTAGCCCGACTGCATGAAGCGGTAGCCCTGGTAGTCGCCTATGTGGTTCATCGACACCCTGATGGTTTGGCCGTCGGCAGCGAGCGTGGTGATATAGTCCATCGGAGCGTCGGTACCGGGATAGTTGACCACAGAGAAATCGCTGAGCGTTACTCTGAAGCCAAGGTCCATGGACTCTCCCGCCGCGCTCTTCATCACGCCAGTCGATTCGCCGTGGCGCAGATGTATGCTGCCGCTTTCCGACAGGTTCCATGAGACAAAGGCTCCAAGGAGAATCACCAGGAATGCGATGTGGACGAGGAATACCAGCGGCTTGCGGTACAGTCGACGTAGCACGATGTAGACGGTGCCGGCAACGGCAAGCGCAGCCCACAGCACGACAAACCACAGGGCGCTGTAGATGTGCTCTCTCACAAAGGGCGTGCCCTTGCTGCTTTCGACGATGGTTGCCGTGGTGAGGACGACGATGATAGCTGCTGCCACGATGAGTATCAGTCTCTTGAGATGTTTCATTGCTTCTGGGTTCAAGTGATGGTGAAATCTATGTATAATTGTTGTTGTGTTGAGGTGCGTGAAAGCCACGCGCCACCTTATTATATATATAGAGTGGTGCGTGGCTGGGTTGCTGGGCATCATCACCGCTGTCGGCGGCATGGCTGCTCATGCAGGTATCGGTGGCTTGTCAGATTGACTCGACAAAGAAGATGATGTTGTCGCGGTCGGCCTTGGACAGGCTACGGAACTTCTCGATGCTGTGGCGTGCGTCGCTCTTGGCGCTGCCGTGCCACATGATGGCCTCAAGCGTATTGCGGGCGCGACAGTCGTGCAGTCGGTCTTCGGCACCCGTACAGAGCTTGGACAGACCACGGCCCCAGAGTGGCGTGGTGCGGCACCAGCCGGTGCGAATGTTGTTCTTCATGAAGAGACGGTGCTGCACAAAGTCGGTGTAGGGCCATATCTTCTGGTGGGGATAACGCGGCATGTCGCTGTTGGTAAAGATACCGTTGGGGTCCTGTATGTTGTCGTCGCCAGTGGTCCACGATGGACGATGGCAGTTGGCACACCCAATCTCCTTGAAGAGCTTCATGCCCTGCTTGAAGCGCGCGGTGGTGGTGTTGCGGGCTGCGGGCACGGCAAGTCCACGGTGCCATATCATGAAGTTCTTGTACTGGGAGCTGGACATCTCTGGGTCAAGGTCCTTTGCCATCAGATAGTTGTAGATGTTCTGCTTCACATCGGCAGTGTGCCATGTGGGGTGCGCATTGTTGGGGTCTATCTGCTTGATGTAAGCGGGAAATCCAGCCTGGACATCCGGGTCTTCCATGGAGGACTTGGCGTAGATGGTGCCGTCAAGGCTCAGATAGTGGTAGCGGCGGTCGGGGCGGGTCACGTTGGTGATGTTCCAGATGGCGTTGGCTCCGGCAGCGTCAAGGATAGGTCCGCGGCTCATAGCGTAGGTGTAGCGGCGCACATACTGTTTCTTGTCGCCGGCATTGTTGACATAGTAGCTTATCCATGAGCCTGTGCTCTGGTTCCAGTAGGCTGGGTTCAGCGCATCGGTCTTGCCCACGGAGTTGAAGTAGTCGCTCTGGCGCTTCCACTCGGCTGTGATGGAGTCGTCGGGTATGGCGTCGGTGATGCCGGTACCATAGATACCGATGGTCGACTCCAGGCGCACTCCGATTTCGCTGGCCACCTGGTCAGCGGGGATGACCACATACTGGCCGTTGCGCTTCACCGTCACGGGCGAGTAGTAGGCGTCGGCAGGGATGGTCACCTCGGGATAGATGAGCGAGTAGGTCTCGCCATCGGGGAACTTGTTGCCCCACTCGTCGGTGTAGTTCTTCCAGTCGATAGTGATTTTGCTCTCATCTATCTGTGGCTTGAACGGCTTCACGGCCTTTGTCTGAGGCATTCCGGCTACAGAATAGATGTAGGCATCGGTCTGCTTGTCGTAGACCACGAGCAGATAGCCATTGCCATCCTGGTCGGCGCGGTAGGTGTTGGTCTGTCGCTTGCCATGGCCGTAGTTGGGGTGGCAGTAGAGACAGCCGCGGCGCACATAGACAGGTCCGAGTCCGGCAAAGGCGCCGTTGGAGGTGTTGTAGTCTTTCTCGAAGAGCGACTCGCCAATCTGGAAGTTCAATGACAGTCCGGCTTCGTCTACGGCAGAGGTGGCCTGTCGGTAGGCGTAGGCAGACTGTATGCTCGTGGTGCCGAGCTTGCCGCCGGAGTAGTACCACTCGTTGGGCGTTCCATACTCCGCCTCGGGCAGATGGAAGTCGAGGCTGTCGTCGTCGGTGCAGGCGGTAAGCGCCATGACCGAGAGCAATGCTGGAAGTAAACAGTTACGTTTCATCATGTTGGTTTTGTTGTAATACTAAAATGTTGGTGGCTGCAATGGGCGCAAGCCACCAACGGTTGTCTGTTGCTATGAATGTATGTCTGTCAACGGTTCTGCCAGCGGGTTAGTCGAGCAGGTCGTTGAGGGCGTTCAGCGACTCCTCGAGTCCGTCGAGAGCGGTCATGGCATCCCTGGCGCTCTGGTGGGTATAGTAGAGCACGAACGGACGCTTCATGGTGTCTATCTTGTTGAGCGCGTTCTCCAGACTGGCCATCACGTTCTGTGCGGCAGCCTTGGTCTTCGCGTTCTTCAGGCAGATGCCGATGAGCGACTTGTCCTCGGGAGTGGCGCCATCGACTGTGCAACCGCCATAGAGGGCGTGCTTGCACGACATGATGTTGTCGTAGAAGTCCTGGATGGAGTTTCGGGCATGAGGAGACTCAATGTAATTGGTGTCTTCGCCCGTGGCGGGAGCACCAATCTTGGAGTCGCGCACCTCTCCGATAATCTCCTTGGCTCCGGCAATGATTTCCTTGGAGGCAAGGACAGTGGTAGAGTAGGTGGAGCCGGCGTTGCCTGCATTCTTGAAGTTCTTGCCATAGTTGATGGACGATGCAAACTCGACCTCGTCGAGCAGCGCCTGCTCGTCGGCAGATACGTTGCCACCCCAGGCAGACACGAGTTTCAGAGAACTGATGTAGAGGTCGCGGGCAGCAGCCTTGGCTGTTGTCATTCCTGTAGGTGGCGGGGTCGCGATAGCGGTTGAAGTGCTGGCTGTAGAAGTTGCGTGAAGTGACGGCCTCGCCATAGCCGCCGATGGAGAAGCGCGACAGCGCATTGGCGATTTTATCGATGGCGGCATTGTCGCTCCTGCCGTCTGTGGCTGAAGTGTTTTCTACCTTTGCTCCCGTTGTGGTAGCAGAATCCTTGGCCTTACCCGCATTAGCTGCCTCGTCGGCCATGGCCGGTACAGACAGCCCGCAGGCGAGGAGACCTAATAATAACAGTTTCTTGTTCATATCTTAATGTGTATCGTGTTTCGGAGTTGCCGGGACCGCAAGGGCCTGCAATCACTGCTTGTGTAGATGCTGAAAACAACGGTTGCAAAAGTATTAAGATTCCTTAAAAGGTACAATACCCACTTGTGGGGAAATATCCGGACTCGCCAGACGGTATCGTAGGGCAATGGAGGGGTGGCATACCAAGGATTGAGTATTCGGCGGTAGCCGACGGGGGCGTCGTAAAACAAATGTAGGCGCCCTCAGCTTGCGGTATGTCAATAATTGGCTCGACAATGCTATGAAACTTCGTGCGGGAAATGATGGATTGGCCGCCTTTTTGTAATTTTGCAGCCGCAAAGGATAACACCTATTTAATATATATCATGCCCAAGGAGAAAACGATAGCCCGGTGGTTGCCCCTGGTGGGGTTGACCTTCGCCGTCTTTGTGTTCAATACATCAGAGTTTATGCCCATAGGTCTGCTCAGCGACATTGCCGCCGACCTGCACATCAGCGAGGTGCGGGCAGGGCTGCTGGTGTCGGTCTATGCGTGGGTGGTGGCGCTCATGTCGCTGCCACTCATGGTGATGGTGTCTACGGTGGAGCTCAAGCGGCTGTTGCTCGCCATCATCGCCCTCTTTGTGGTGAGCCATGTGGCATCGGCGCTCGCCGAGGGCTATTACACGCTGATGCTCTCGCGCATTGGTGTGGCGTGTGCCCATTCGATATTCTGGTCGATAGCCCCTCCGCTGGCTGTCCGCACGGTGCCCGACGGCCGAAGCGCACTGGGACTGAGCACGATGGCAACGGGTTCGTCGGTGGCTATGGTCGTAGGTCTGCCCATAGGCCGCGTGGTGGGACTGTACGTGGGCTGGCGCATGACGTTTCTGAGCATCGCCGTCATCTCGGCTCTGATATTCGTCTTCATCGCCGCCGTATTTCCCCGGTTGCAGAGCCGCGGCAAGTTCTCGTTTGCCAAGATTCCGGCGTTGCTCCACAACCGCGTGCTGCTGGGCCTCTTTGTGCTGGCGCTGCTCTTTGCCACCACTCACTATACGGGCTACAGCTACATCGAACCCTTCCTGGGTCAGGTGGCAGGCCTGTCGCCCGACGTGGTGACGATGGTGCTCATCGTCTTTGGCGCCTCGGGCATGCTGGGCAGCATCGCCTTCTCCAAGTATTATATGTCGGGCAGACGGAGCTTCATGTTTGTGGTCACGCTGGGTCCGGCGCTGTGTCTGCTGTTGATGCAGGCGGCTGCCATGGACATCATTGCCATCTTCGCCGTGTGCATCGTGTGGGGCGCCATGGCCACGGCGTTCAACATAGCCTGCCAGGACAACACCATCCGCTTTGCGCCCAAGGAGGCGACGTCGATTGCCATGTCTATCTTCTCGGGTATCTTCAATCTGGGCATCGGCTGTGGCGCCTATCTTGGAGGCGTGGTCGTAGACCATACCTCGCTCTGCGGCATAGGGTATGCCGGTGCGCTGATAGGACTCGTAGCCACGCTCTATTTGGTGCTGCGGTTCTTCCCGAATATGCGGCGTCGGGAGGCGGCGCAGCAGTAACGGCGCTGCAGCGGGTTGGGTTGAGGCTGCAGCGGGCTGGGTTGAGGCTGCTGAGCCTATACCCAATCTCCGAGGACAGCCCCGTCAGAGCCGAGAGGATGGCCAGGCGGGCAGAGTGGGCCGCTGTGGAATTATAGTTCGTAAGCAAAACCATAGAAACAGTAATAAAACCATAGAAAATCACTGATAAAAGTCACAAAAACAAAGAAAAACACGCAAATAACTTATATTTTTGATATTTGGTTGCAGATAATTGGCAAGGAGGGCTGTTGTAGCCGCATCTTTTCCTATATTTGTGACGAGAAATGTGGTTGGAGAATCTGTCTAAAGCAAAGTACGCTACGCTTGAGTAATTGCTGCGTTTGCGCAAGCGGATAAGAACACCGCAAATTGTTTTACTAATCAACAAAACAACGCTTATGAGAAAAAGCTACTTTATCACCGCTCTGGCGGTGTGCCTCGCCTTGGTAACGGCGCAGGCACAGGAGGCTGTTGTCAAACGCACCACGGCACGCAAGGCTGCCAAGATGGCGCCATCGGAGAGATTTGTCCGTGTGGCAAAGGCTCGGGGAGGCGAAGGGACGGTCGTGCAGAAGGCTGCGACCCTGCCGATTACGCCCGACTGGGAGTGCAAGTTTGACAAGGAGGCTGATTTCAGCCAGTTTACCGTCATCGACAGCAACAACGACCGTTTTTCGTCGAGTCATTTTGACTGGGGCACATGGAACTATCTCTACAAGGCGGGTGAAGGCCCCTATGGCCCTGACTACCCTGACCACTGTGCGGGCTACACCAGTGACGAAGACCACGATGCCGACGACTGGCTCATCACGCCGGCGCTGGCACTGAAGGCAGGCAATACTTACAAGGTGACATACAAGGTGCGCGCGCATTGGGCGAGGACTCCCGAGCGCTTGGAGGTGAAGTATGGCACTGCCGCCACGGTTGCGGGTATGACCCAGACGCTGATGGCAAAGACCGACATCGCCAATGCCGAGTATGTAGAGTACAGCCAGGAGCTCACCCCCGTGGCCGACGGCACCTATTATATAGGTTTCCACGCTGTGAGCGATGCCGACAACATGATACTCTATCTCGACGACATCTCGGTGAAGAAGTCGGCGAGTACTTTCAAAGGCTGGGAGTGCAACTTTGACAAGGAGGCAGATTTCAACCAGTTTACCGTCGTCGACAGCAATGGCGACCGCGCACAATCAAGTTATCTCGACTGGGGAGTGTGGAACTACCTCTTCAAGAGTGGCGACGGTCCTTACGGACCCGATTTCCCCGACCACTGTGCGGGCTACGGCTGTGATGAAGACCACGATGCCGACGACTGGCTCATCACTCCCGTACTCAAGTTGACCGGTGGCGATACGTATATAGTTAAATATAAGGTACGCGCGCATAAGTATGGTTGGCAGAGCGCTTAGAGGTGAAATACGGCACCGCCGCCACGGCTGCGGGCATGACCCAGACACTCATGGCAAGGACCGACATCAGCAATGCCGAATATCAGGAATACACGCAGACGCTGACCCCGGCTGCCGACGGCGACTACTACATCGGTTTCCATGCCGTGAGCGATGCCGACAATATGATACTCTATCTCGACGACATCTCGGTGAAGAAGCAGGGCGCGCTGCCTCCTGCCGCTGTGACCGAGGCGGTGCTCACTCCCGATGTTACGGGCGCAGTCAAGGCAACCCTGAGTTTCAAGGCTCCCGACAAGGCCACCGACGGCAGTGCGCTGATCAAGCTCAGCGGCGTGAAGGTGATGGAGGCCGACGCCGAACTGGCAGACATCACCAGTGTGCAGGTGGGCAAGACTGCTACCTACACCATCGAGAATGCGGGTACCAAACCTACCAACCATACCTATACGCTGATACCCTACAACGCTGACGGCAATGGCGAGAAGACTGTGGTGAGCGGCTGGATAGGTCTCGACGGCCCCACGGCTCCTGCCGGAGTTACCGCCGAACCGGTGGGCAAGAACCTCAAGGTGGCATGGGAAGCCTCCAAGGCTGAGCACGGCGGAGTGTTCTTCGCCGACAAGGTGAAATACAACCTCTATGAAATGAAGGATGCCGCCACGGCAAGTCGCATGGTAGCCACAACAACGGGTGCTACCGAGGTGCCTGTGGCTGTCGACGTCAACAGCGGCGACCAGCAGTTGCTGCAGCTCGCTGTGTCGGCAAGCAACGCCACCGGCGTGAGCGACTATAGCTTCGCGGCGCCTCTCGTGGTGGGCGCTCCCTACACGCTGCCCCTCAAGGAGACCTTTGCCAAGGCGGGCAATGCCTATGGCTTCTGGGCAGCTGAAGGAGAAGGCTGGGGATATCAGAACCAGTATGCCGGTGTGACTTACTCTACCGACGAAGACGCCAACGGTGACGGCGGATGTGCTGACATTAAGACTTATTATGAGGATGTGGTCGCTCTGGTATCAGGAAAGATAACTCTGGGCACGGCAGAGAAACCGATGTTCATGTATAGTCAGAAGACCGACTCGAAGGAGGGTAGTGTGCGTCCGCTGGTCATCAAGGCCGACGGCACCAGAGAGTATCTCGCCACCGAGAGCCTTGACGGCTATGCCGATGCAGGCAAATGGGTGTCGCGCTCTTATGACCTGAGTGCCTACAAGGGTCAGAAGTGGATACGCGTGGGTGTGGCTTTCGACCAGTCGAAGCGTTGCTACAGGAAACAGCATCTGTATATCGACAACTTCGTGGTGGCCGACGAGACACCGACGAGCATCACCGTAAGCGTGTCGGCTCCTGCCAAGATGCGCAAGGGCAAAGCGGGCACGGTCAAGGTGGCTGTGACCAATTACGGCAACGCCATAGGAGCTTATACGCTGACTCTCACCGCGGGCGACACCGAGGTGAAGACCGTCGGGGGCGAGTCGCTGGCGCTGATGCAGACTGCCACGTATGACATCGCCTATACGCCGAGTGTGCTCGTCAAGGGCAACGCCGTCACGCTGACCGCTACGCTCAAGGCGGGCGAGGGCAAGGATGCCGTCACCGCAGATGGTAGCGTAGAACTGACGGCTGTCGATGCGCATCAGCCTGCTCCGACCGGGCTCAAGGCTCTGGTGGACGCACAGGGCAAGGTGTCGCTGTCGTGGACTGCCGTGGCTAAGGTAGACCGCATGACCGATGACTTTGAGGACTACAACTCATGGGGCGTAGACAACGCCGGCGACTGGAGTTTCCATGACGGCGACAAGGGAGTCACCTATGGTTACTTCGACGACCAAGGTCTTTACTATGACAATGAAAAGACGCCGTTTGCCTATATCGTATGGACGCCTGCCAACTATGGCGGCGAGGACATCACGGTGGCAAATCCCACGGCAAAGCCTTATAGCGGAAGCAACGCTATGGCCTCGGTGTACAGCTATAATCGCAAGGCGACGGGCGAGCTTACTCCGCTGGCAGCAGACAACTGGATGATTAGTCCGGAGCTCACGGGCAAGGCGCAGACCGTCATGTTCAGAGTCAACAACATCAGTGCCTCCAACCCGGAGACCTACCAGGTGCTCTATAGTACGACTACAGCTGCGCACGACCAGTTCCAGCTCGTGGCAGAGAAGACTGTAAGCAACAGCAAGTGGGATGAGGTGAGCTTCGAGTTGCCTGAGGGCGCGCGCTACTTCGCCATCCGTCACAATACCAAGCTCGAGGTGAGCCCGTCGGGCATCGGCTACTCTTCGGCGCCTTACCTCTTCCTGGTCGACGATGCCACCTTCGCCTCCAAGGGCTGCACGTTTGTGGAGTATGTCATCTACCGCGACGGCAAGCCACTGGCTACGGCTGCCACCACGGCAAGTGAGGACCGTGAGGCTCAGTGCGATGGCGCCGACCATGTCTACCAGGTTACGGCACGTTATGGCGACGGTTCCGAGTCGGCTCCCGTTGAGGCTGTGGTCTCAATGCCTACCGGTATCGACATCATCGAAACCACGGTCGATACACCCCAGGGCGTCTATTCGCTCGACGGCGTCAAGCAAGATGCCAACGCCCGTCTCCAGCGTGGCGTCTACATCAAGAATGGTAAGAAAGTGATAGTAAGATAAGCCGTCAGAAGGCTGTTCATCTCAAGCAACTCTGAACTGGAGGTCACCAAAGGTAAAGGAGTTGCGTCAACAAACCCAGGGTATAGGCATGCAGCGCCTCTGTCCTGGGTTTGTCGTTAGGAGGAGTGTATGGGGGAAGTCTTAGGGCAGGCGATGCGTTGCCCCAGTCATGGTGCGAGCATGATGCGGTCGTAGTCGCGCTCGCCGCGGATGATGCGCTTGCGGCTGTTGTCGTAGTCGTTGTGCAGTATGTCGTATTGGGGATAGTACCAGGGGCTGTGTATGCCGGCGAGGTGTAGCAGTAGCTGCGCTATCGTGTCGGTCATTCCCCGTCTGTTGCGGCAGGAGCGTATCTGCTCCCACTGCTGCTTGCGGCTGGAGCGATAGGACGGCGACGCCCATATCCAGAAGGGGATGTCAAACTGCTGTCTGATGTCGTTGCGGTCCCATGTAAGGTTGCGTCCCCATTCTGTAGAGTTGTCGAAGATGCGCTCACCGTGGTCGGCGACGAATATGGCGATGGCGTCTTCATCCTCGTAGAGTCTCAGGATGGAGTCGACGACCAGGTCGTTGTAGACGATGGCATTGTCGTAGTGGGCAAGTATCTCGCGCTGTTGCTCCGTGAGGTCGGCGCGGTCGTAGTCTTTGGCGTCGAAGACGCCGAAGTTGGCGGGATAACGCTTCTTGAAGTCGGCGTGAAGTCCTAAGAAGTGGAAGATGTCCAGCGTGTAGGGATGTCTCGTCAGGCATCGCTTGTAGTCATCGGTCAGCGCCATGTCGTAGTCGTGGGTAGACTCGTTGCGCGTGTCAAACAGGCGTCGGCTGATGGGGGGATTGTTGAAGAAGGCGTCTTCGATGAAATCGCTGAATCCGCTGCGCTTCACCATATACTGGTTGCTGAAGAACGAGGTGTGGTAGCCGGACATCCTAAACAGCAGCGGGAAGGGTGGGGCTGATGCCCAAGTCCCAGGTTGGCCTGCACATTGGGTGGACAGCATCTCTTTGAGCGACTCGCAGGTGGTATTCCAAGCACTTGTCATGTCGCCAAACACGATGAGCTCGCCGGCGTTCATCCGTGCCGTCTGCCGGGGCGTGGTGGGCTTGTCGTAGCCGTAGAGTTGGCTGTGGTGGCGGTTGTAGCTTTCGCCGATAATCAGGATGATATGCGGGGAGAGGTGTGTGGCCGAGTCTATCCGCGCCTTGTTCAGACTCTCTTCAAAGAGTCTTATCTCGTCGCGCAGCCGGTGGGTCTCGCTGACGGCAAACGCCATGCGGTATATGGGCAGATAGTAATTGGTTTTCTGCCTGAAGTCTTTCCGCTGCTGCGTTTCCAGTTCGCTATACTGGCAGATGATGCGGCAATACATATACTCCTTGTTCTCCAGACTGGATATGAACCCGATGGCAAACATGACGATAATGGCTGTCTGTGCGGCGTAAGTCATGTGTCGGTTGCGCCATATTCCTGTGCGCATGGCTTTGCCCATGATGGTCTGCTCTCGGGCAAGCAGCGCCATGCCCGCCATCATCTGGATGATGACCAGCCCTAATGGCGACCACAGCATTGCCGCGTCGAGATGCGACGACAGCGCTTCGCTGGCCTCTCTGGTATTGCTTTGCAGTGCCAGCTGCAGCAGCATCGGGGTGATGGGCATGCCCAGTCTTACGTAGCACGCCATGTCTACAGCAGACAGCAGGTAGAAGAATGTGGCTGTGGCGAGGCGCAGGCAGTGTCTGTATCTTTCGGGCATCAGTCGCAGCAGGGCGCAGAAGAGGTAAAGGTCGGAAAACAGTTCGAAACTCATCCAGAAGCGGCTGCCGTTCCACGGCTCGCAGATGATACCTGTCAGTCCCAGCAGGTACATCAGCAGAAAATAGAGCTGGTTGCCTCCGGTCAGCGGCTTGCTCAGGATATGGATGATGCGTGATAACATAAAACTCATAATACTTATGGCGGCAAAGGTAAAGATAATTCGCCATATAGACAATCATTTGCGATGGATATTTGACTTTTTCGGTCATCGGGACTCAATCGGATTTCAATTTATGTTGGTCTCAGCTTTGGGCAGATTGCTTCCGGGTGTGTTCGGGATATGGCAGGCAAATGGAGAATCTGAGAAGCAGTGTGTATGAAGTCGTTTTGGAGCGA
>OHKI01000610.1_pt1 | contig 14171 bp, 9 predicted proteins | sample 1568771 | NCBI WGS metagenome assembly OHKI01 (sample SAMEA3879540, study PRJEB24766) | human gut metagenome | biome: human-associated habitat; feature: feces | place: USA | collected 1985/1987 | reverse complement strand
ATGATAGCCGGATCAACACCCAGCACCTCGGCTTTTACGGTGTTGTTGTAGCTTACAATACCGCAGCCAAAGACAGAGGAAGCCCCAGGGACTTCGGTGAGCCGGGCTGCCACCAGGCCGCCGGTGCAGCTTTCCGCGGCAGCGACGGTCAGGCCTTTTTTCCTCAGGGCCTGTACCGCAGCGGTTTGCAGGTCAGGCACATCGATGCCGTAGCAGTAGTCCCCTGCCGCGGCCAGTATTTTCTTTATCGCGGGCTGAAGCAGCGCTTCGGCGTCCTCGCCCTCCGGCAGAGAGGCCGTGACACGCAGCTTGACTTCGCCGGTGCCGGCGTAGGGAGCAATGGTGGGGTTTTTACTTTCGGCCATCAGGTCGTGCAGCTTATACTCCAGCTCCGATTCCCCAATGCCATAAAAGTGCAGCTCGTGGCTCACCAGGCGCTGGCCCTTTTGCATCAGGTGCGGCAGCAGCTCATTTTGCAGCATGGGGCGCATTTCCCGTGGCGGGCCGGGCAGTACCGCCACCTTCTTACCGTCCGCTTCCATCAGGCAGCCGGGGGCGGTGCCATTGGGATTGCGCAGTACAATGCAGCCTTCCGGCAGCCAGGCCTGTTTTTCATTGGTGGGGGCCATTTCCCGGTGAGCGCGGGCAAAGTATTCCTCAATTTCTTTGAGGCACTCCGGGTGGAGCACCAGCTTTTTGCCCATGCAGGCGGCGACGGTCTCTTTGGTCAGGTCATCGTAGGTTGGGCCCAGCCCGCCGGTGGTGATGACGATATCGGCCCGGGAAAGGGCCAGCTTTACCGCCTCGGCCAGGCGCGCGGGGTTATCCCCTACCACACTGCTGTGGTAGAGGTTGAACCCAATTCCGGCCAGGGCCGCCGCGATCTCGGTGGCATTGGTATTCAGGGTGCTGCCCATCAGCAGCTCGGTGCCCACACAGATGATCTCCGCTGTTTTGCCCTGCATTGTTTCGCCTTCTTTTCGGGGGATTTAAGAGATATCGGCCAGCTCCAGGTACATGCTGCCGTTTTCGGCAATGTAATCCTTGCGGCCCTGCAAATTATCGCCCAGCAGCAGATCGAACATCCTGGCGGTCTCCTCCACATCGGCGGGGGTGACCCGGATGAGCCTGCGGGTTTCGGGGTTCATGGTGGTCAGCCACATCATTTCGGCCTCGTTTTCGCCCAGTCCCTTGCTGCGCTGGAGAGAATACTTGGTCTTGGCGGCATCCAGGTCACGGCAGATCTTGGCCTTTTCGGCATCGCTGTAAGCAAAGTAGGTATCGTTCTTTGCAGTGATCTCGTAAAGCGGGGATTCCGCGATGTAGACATAGCCCTCATTGATGAGGGTGGGAGTAAGACGGTACAGCATGGTAAGAATCAGCGTGCGGATCTGGAAGCCGTCCACATCGCCATCGGTGCAGATGACGATTTTATTCCAGCGCAGGTTTTCCAGCGAGAAAGAATTGAGCTCCTTATTGGTCTTGGCGGAGACCTCCACGCCGCAGCCCAGCACCTTCAGGACATCGGTGATGATATCGCTCTTAAAGATGCGGACATAATCGGCCTTGAGGCAGTTGAGGATCTTGCCGCGGACCGGCATGATGGCCTGATATTCACTGTCGCGGCCCATTTTGCAGCTGCCCAGGGCCGAATCGCCCTCCACGATGTAGATTTCCCGGCGGGAGGTATCCCGGCTGCGGCAGTCCACGAATTTTTCCACCCGGTTGGCCAGATCGATGCTGCCGGCCAGCTTTTTCTTGAGGTTGAGGCGGGTCTTTTCGGCATTTTCCCGGCTGCGCTTATTGATAAGCACCTGCTCACCGATTTTGGCGGCGTCATCGGGATTTTCGATGAAATAGACCTCCATCTGGTGCTTGAGAAACTCGGTCATGCACTCGTAGATGAACTGATTGGTGATGGATTTTTTGGTCTGGTTTTCGTAGGAGGTCTGAGTGGAGAAGCTGGAGGACACCAGCACCAGGCAGTCCTGCACATCCTGGAAGCTGATCTTGCTTTCATTCTTGAGGTATTTATTGTTATTTTTGAGCCAGGCGTCGATCTGATTGACCAGCGCCACCTTGACGGCACGCTCCGGGGAGCCGCCGTGCTCCAGGAAGCTGGAATTGTGGTAGTACTCGGTGATATTGACCCGGTTGGAGAAGCAGAGGGCGACCCCCAGCTTGACCCGGTAATCCTCCTTATCCTCGCGGTCGCGGCCGGTGCGCTCCCCCGTCCAGTACTGCACGGGGGTGAGGGGGTTCTCCCCCGCCAGCTCCTCGCAGTAATCCCGGATGCCGTTCTGGTAGCAGAAGGTCTCCTCGGCAAAGCCCTTCTCCTGCTGGTCCCGCAGCAGGAATTCCACGCCAGGGTTGACCACCGCCTGCCGCTTGAGGACATCGGTGTAGTACTCCCGCGGGATGGCGATATCGGTGAATACCTCAAGATCGGGCTTCCAGCGGATGCGGGTGCCGGTCTGGCGGCCAGTATAGGGCTCGGCTTTCAGTCCGCCAATATTTTCGCCTTTTTCAAAATGGAGATTATAGCGCTTGCCGTCCCGCAGCACCTCCACATCCATGTATTCCGAGGAATACTGGGTGGCGCAGGAGCCAAGACCGTTTAGACCGAGGGCGTACTCGTAGTTGCCGTCGCCGGTGCCGTCGTACTTGCCGCCGGCATACAGCTCACAAAAGACCAGCTCCCAATTGTAGCGCTGTTCCTTGGGGTTATAATCCACCGGGCAGCCGCGGCCAAAATCCTGTACCTCCACGCTGCCATCGGCATAGCGGGTGGTGATGATCTTTTTGCCGTAGCCCTGCCGGGCTTCATCGATGGCATTGGAGAGGATCTCGAATACCGAGTGTTCGCAGCCCTCCAGACCATCGGAGCCAAAGATGACGCCGGGGCGCTTCCGGACGCGGTCGGCGCCCTTCAGGGTGGAAATACTCTCATTGCCGTATTCCTTTTTTGCTTTTGCTGCCATGGCAGTTCCCCCATATCTCGTAGTTTACCAAGTATATTGTACCAACATTTTGGGCACCGGTCAAGCGGTGCGAACATTTTTTCTTTTTGTGCTGGGTGAGGAGCGGGGCGGCCGCAGGGCCGCGGACCGGCGGGGAGGGAGGGCTTTTGGCCTGTGCGGTACCCCGCGGGGAGAAAGCCGCAAGTTAGCGGGGAGGGAAAGCCTCCCGAAAGGGGCGGGCCTGGCGGGGGGCTGTGCCCCCGCCTACGGCGGCCGAAGGCCGCCGGCCCTGCGGGCGTCCGGGATACTGCAGAAGCCCGGAAAGGAAATCCCCCGGCAGAACCTTGGATTCTGTCGGGGGTGGAAAAAACGATGAAATTACAGGTCTGCGGGGCCGGAAGGATCCTGCTTATCCTCGTCCTCCTTGGGTTCCTCCATCGGCGGGGCCGGGGGCTCCTCATGGGGCAGGTGGAAATCCAAAGGGTCCACCGAGAAGCCCTGCTGGGCCTTCTTTTCCTCGGCGGCCTTCTGCTGGGCTTCCTTCTGCAGGCGGGCTCGCTCGGCCTTTTCGCGGGCGGAGGTCAACTCCTGCTCGGTGCGCTCGGCGGCCTCGCCAAAGGAGATGACGCCGCTCATGACTTCGGCGAAGAGATCACCGTCGATCTTTTCGTACTTCATTAGGAATTCGGCCAGGGCATGCAGCTGATCCATATGCTCTTCCAGCAGGGAAACAGCCTTATTGTATCCCTCATCAATGAAGCGACGGGCTTCCTCGTCGATCTGGCCGGCAACCTCCTCGGAATAATCACGGGCGTGGCCCAGGTCGCGGCCCAGGAATACCTCCTCCTGGTCGGAGCCGTAGATCATGGGGCCGAGCTTTTCGCTGAAGCCGTAGCGGCACACCATGGCGCGGGCAATCTTGGTGGCCCGCTCGATGTCATTGGAGGCACCGGTGGAGACATCCTCCAGCACCAGTTGTTCGGCCACGCGGCCGGCCAACAGTACAGCGATTTCCTCCTCCATCCACTTCTTGGTCTGGTAGCTCACATCCTTCTCCGGCAGAGCCAGGGTAAAGCCGCCCGCCCAGCCGCGGGGAACGATGGAAACCTGATGCACCTTATCCTGCTGGGGGCAGTAGTAGGTGACGATGGCGTGGCCGGACTCGTGGTAAGCGGTCAGGCGGCGCTCCTTATCGGTGATGACATGGCTGCGCTTTTCGGGGCCAACGGCGACCTTCAGGGTGGCCTCCTGGATATCCTCCATGGTGATGGCCTTGCGATTCTTGCGGGCGGCCAGCAGCGCAGCCTCATTGGTCAGGTTCTCCAGATCCGCGCCGGTAAAGCCACCGGTAAAGCGGGCGATCACGGCTAGGTCCACATCCGGGCCAATGGGTTTATTGCGGGTATGGACGCGAAGGATCGCCTCGCGGCCCTTCACATCGGGATAATTGACGGTGATATGGCGGTCAAAGCGGCCGGGACGCAGCAGAGCGGGGCCGCGGTGACGGCCCACGGCGTCGATCTCATCGATGAAAACAATGCTGGGCGCGCTCTTTTTGGCCTGTTCAAACAAATCGCGGACACGGGAAGCACCCACGCCGACGAACATCTCTACAAAGTCGGAGCCGGAGATGGAGAAGAACGGCACACCGGCCTCGCCCGCGACGGCTTTGGCCAGCAGGGTCTTACCGGTTCCAGGAGGGCCCATGAGCAAAACTCCCTTGGGAATACGGGCGCCCAGCGCATTGAACTTGCCGGGGTCCTTCAGGAACTGGACGATCTCCTCCAGTTCCTCCTTTTCCTCATCGGCGCCGGCCACATCATCAAAGGTAACACGGTTGTGGGGATCCTGCTGCTTGGGCTTCAGCTTGGCAAAGGCCATGGGGTTGCCCCCGCCGCCAGAGCGCTTCATGAGGATATACCAGAAGCCGCCCATGAGCAGCACGGTGAGCAGCAGCGGCAGCATATCGATCCACCAGGGCATGGCCTCGGCGGCATCATAGTACTGCTTGATGGGTGCATCGGGATGCTCGGCATTATACTTATCTACCAGGGCGTGGGTATCCTGCAGGAACAGGCTGAGATTCGGCACACTGTAGGTGATGGTGGTCTTTTTCTCATCATTGAGCTGCATGGTCAGCTCGCCGGTGCCAAAATCCAGCTCATACTCCGCCACCTGCTCATTCTTAAAGTAATCGATGATGGTGCGGTACTCCACCTTGGGCTGGGCGGTATTCATGCTGAAAATGCGGACCGCCATGTAGAAGAACAGCGCGATGAGCACTACCGGGACGATCCAGTTTCTCTTTCTGGGTGACAATGACTTCACTCCTGTCTTGGGCAGATTTGATTATTCGTGGGAATAAACGCTGGGGGAAAGGACGCCAATGTAGGGCAGATTGCGGTATTCCTCGGCGTAATCGAGGCCGTAGCCCACCACAAAGGCATCGGGAATGGTGTAACCGACATAATCGGCGTAGATCTCCTGCTCGCGGCGGGCGGGCTTATCCAGCAGCACGCATACCTTCAGGGAGGCGGGATTGCGCTCCTTGAGCATCTTGGTGAGCTGGTGCAGGGTGTTGCCGGTATCCAGAATGTCCTCCACGATGAGGACATTGCGGCCGGCGATATCGGAATTAAGATCCTTGGCCACATGGATATTGCCGGAGGAGGTGGTGCCGTTGCCGTAGCTAGAAACGGACATAAAATCGATATTGATCTGGCGGTCGATCTGGCGCATGAGATCGGTGACGAAAACGATGGCGCCATTGAGGATACCGACGATCAAAAGATCCTTGCCCTCATAGTCCTTTGTGATCTGCTCGCCTAGCCGCTTGCATACGCCCTGCAGCTCCACCTCATTGAACATTACCTTGCAGATGTCCTTATCCATTCTCATGGTGTTTTTTCCTCCTGGCACTCAATTATCACATATTGTCCGGTTTTTTCGGTCACAGCAGCGCGGGAATCGCTGCTGAGGCCCTCTGCCCACAGCACACCGTTATCATCCGCCAGTACCGCCAAAGCGGGGCGCAGCGGCGCCGGAATGCCGGCGGCGGCCCAGGCCTCTCCCAGCGGGAGCGGCTTCCCTGTTTTGGCTGTGCGGATGCGGTCGCCGGGGCGGCGGGTACGCAGAACCGAATTACCTATTATCTTATCACAATCCACCACATTTTTTAAGAGGGAAATGTTAAATTTTTCGGACTGTTTCGCAACTATTTTGTTGCAAAGCGTCAGTTTTATCCGTTTTTGCCGGCCAAAGGGCAGAATGACAACCTTTTGCGGCAAGGGGAACGGCACCAAAACCGGTGGGATGCCCCCCGGCGGCTGGTAACTCAAGAGCGCCCAGCTGCCCTCGGCGATGAGGTACCAGGCCCGCTCTGCGATATCCAGCTTGCCGCCGGAGCGGAGGGTCTCCTTCATGCGCGCCAGCACAGCGGCCGAACGGGGCAGGCCATGCTGCTCCAATAGGCGCAGCAGCAGCCGGTCGCAGACCGGCTCCGGCAAGGCCAAAAGGCCCTGCCGATCCAGGGTGCCGCCTGCGGCGGCACCCTGCAGCTGCTGCGCCGCGCTCTCGGCAAGCTGCTCGGTAAGGGCCCACTGGGCAGCCAGCTGGGGCAGCATGCGGGCCATGGCCCCGGTAAAGTTCGGGTTCAATTCGCAAAGCCGCGGCAAAATATCGTGCCGGATGCGGTTGCGGGTATAGTCATCGGAAAGATTGGTGCTATCGGTGCAGTAGGGCTGGCCCAGCAGGGCCAGGTATTCCTCCACCTCAGCGCGGGTCACATCCAGCAGAGGACGGACGATGTTGCCCCGGATGCGGGGGATGCCGCACAGCCCGTGCAGACCGGTGCCCCTTATCAGGTTCATCAGCACCGTTTCAATGGTATCATCCAGGGTGTGGGCGGTGGCGATGCGCCCCCCCTCCCCTGCCGTTTCGGCAAAGAAAGCATAACGGGCGTTGCGGCCGGCTTCCTCCACCGAAAGGTGGTTTTCCAGCGCCAGGGCGGCGGCATCAATATGGCGGACAGTATAGGGCAGTCCCAGCTGCCCGGCCAGCTCCCGCACAAACTGCTCGTCCCGGTCGGCTTCAGCGCCGCGCAGCCCGTGGTGAATGTGGCAGACGATCAGCTCCCAGCGGTATTCCTCCCGCAGGACAGCCAAAAAGCGTAAAAGAGCGACAGAATCCGCGCCGCCGGAGACCCCGACAGCGATCCTGTCGCCCTGGGTAAACAGGGAATATTGGCGCAGGGCCAAAAGCGCCTTTTGCTCCAGCGGTGTGCTCATTCGCGGTTGCGATCCACGCTGAAGAACCGGGTATAGCGGCCATCCCACCGCAGGTTGATGGAGCCGGTCTCGCCGTGGCGGTTCTTGGCCACGATGCACTCGGCTTCCGACTGGTCGTCCCGGTCTTTTTCGTAGTAGGCTTCCCGGTACAGGAACAGCACGATATCGGCATCCTGCTCGATGGAGCCAGATTCACGCAGATCGGAAAGCATGGGGCGGTGGTCGCTGCGGCTTTCCGGACCACGGGAAAGCTGCGACAGCGTGATGACCGGTACATTCAGCTCCTTGGCCATAATTTTCAGGCTCCGGGTAATCTCGGAGACCTCCTGCACACGGTTATCGCTGCGGCGGCCGGTGCTCATCAGCTGCAGATAGTCGATAACGACAAGGCCCAAATTCCGCACACGGCGCAGCTTGGCCTTCATCTCCGCCACGGTAATACCGGCGGTGTCATCCATGTAGAGGGGCGCCGCGCCAAAGAGGGGGGAAAGATCGGCTACCTTGCCCCAGTCCTCGGTGGAAAGCTCACCGGTGAGGAGTCTACGGCTGTCGATACCGCCCTCCGAAGCGAAAAGACGGTTCATCAGCTGCTCGCGGCTCATTTCCAGCGAGAAGATGGCGACAGTCTTTTTGCCCCGCAGCGCCACATTGGCGGCGATATTGAGGGCGAAGGCCGTTTTGCCCATGCCGGGGCGGGCCGCCACCAGGATAAGGTCGGATTTATTAAGGCCGGTGATGGTACGGTCCAGGTCGCCGTAGCCGGTGGAAATCCCCAGGTAATCGGCCCGGTTTTCGCCGGAAAGGCGCTGCAAATGGTCAAAGGTCTCCAGCACCACGCGGGAAACCGGGATCAGGCTATCGTTATTGTGGCCGTTGCGGATATCATAGATCCGCTGCTCGGCATATTCCAGGAGCCCCTCCGGCTGGGCCGTGGGGGCTTCCGCCTGCTCTATGATATCCCGGGAGGTGGTGATGAGTGCCCGCAGGTGGTACTTACTTTGCAGGATATTGGTGTAGGCCTCCAAATTGCGCACCGAGGGCACCATCTGCGCCAACTGGGCCAAGTAGGCCTTGGTCTCCTCCGGGGTGGAGAAGATCTCCTCCCGCACAGCAGCCTCCATCACCGTGACGATATCGATGGGCTCACCCAGGGTAAACTTTCCGGAGATCACCTCAAAGATCTTACGGTGCTGCTCCCGGTAGAAAAACTCCGGGCGCACCAGCCGTACCAGATCCGGCACGCAGCCGGCATCCAGCAGGGCAGCGCCCAGCACCGATTGCTCCGCCTCCAAACTGAAGGGCAGATGGCTCTCGGTGGTCATATAATCCGCGGGCATGGGGATCACTCCTTTTCTGTGGGTGGTTTGGGGGCACTCCTGGGCAAGGATATCAGCTGGAATCATTCTTCCCCGACTACCACAAATACATTGGCGGAAACACCGTTATAGATCTTGACCTCGATAGTGTAGGAGCCAAAGGCCTTGATATCGTCCTTCAGCACAACCTTGCGCTTTTCCAAAGTGACGCCCAGCTGCTTTTCTATGCCCTCAGCAATCTCCTTGGCGGTGACGGAGCCGAACAGCTTGCCGTTGGCGCCGGCCTTGGCGGTCAGCTTCACGGTCTTGCCGTCAATGGCGGCCTTCTGCTCCTCGGCGGCCTTCTGCTCCTCGGCCAAACGGTAGGCCTTGGCGGCCTCGCGATTTTTCAGCTCGTTCATGGCGCCAGCATCGGCGGGGATGGCCAGGCCTCTCTTCAGCAGGAAATTGCGGGCGTAGCCATCGGCTACCTCCACCAGCTCGCCCTTTTTACCGGTTCCTTTTACATCCTGTTTCAGTACTACTTTCATGCGTCTTTTCCTCCCTTGGGGTTTTCTTCATAATACCGGTCGATGGCGACCAGCAGCTGCTGGCGGCAATCCTCCAGTGTAATATCTTTGATCTGCGCGCCCGCCATGGTTTGGTGGCCGCCGCCGCCCATCCCTTCCAGGATGAGCTGAACATTGATGGCGCCCATACTGCGGGCCGAAATATTCACGGCGCCGTCCTGCTCATACAGCACAAAGGAAGCATCCACCCCGCTGATGCCCAAAAGGTCATCGGCGGCCTGCGGCGCCACTACCCGGATGCCCTCCACATTGGCGCCGGAGGTGCAGCTGATGGCACAGCCACGGTATACCTCCGCGGCGCTCACTAGGCGGCTGCGCTCCTGATAGCTTTCCATACTGGAGGCGAACAGCTTGCGGACCGCTACGGTATCGGCACCCATGCGGCGCAGGAAAGCCGCAGCTTCAAAGGTCCGCACGCCGGTGCGCAGGATAAAGCTCTTGGTATCCAGCATGATACCAGCCAACAGAGCCTCGGCCTCCGCCACGCTGATGCGCAGCTTGCCTTCCTTGAAATACTGCACCAGCTCGGCCACCATTTCGCTGGCGGAGCTGGCATACGGCTCGTGGAAAAAGATGATAGCGTTATCAATGTGCTCCACCATCTTGCGGTGGTGGTCAATGACGATAACATTGCGGCAGGCTTCGTAGATCTCCCGACTTTCCAGGATGGAAGGAATATGGGTATCCACTACCACCAACAGGGTATTGCGGCCCACCATATCCAGCCCCTGCGCCGGAGAAACAAAGGCGTCCTCGTAGCGTTTATCCTGCTGCAGCATATGGCGGTACAGCGGCTGCGCCAGGCTCTTTTCGGTATCCAGCACAATGGAACAGGGCTTGCCCAGTGTGGAAAGGCCGGCGTACATGCCAATGGCCGCGCCCAGGCAGTCCAAGTCGGCAAAGCGGTGGCCCATGATGAGGATATTATCGCAGGTGGTGGCCACTTCGGTAATGGCGTTGGCCATAATACGGGCGCGCACCTTATTGCGCTTTTCCACCCCACGGCCGGTGCCGCCAAAAAACTCATAGCCGTTCTTCTGCCGCAGCGCCACCTGGTCGCCGCCGCGGCCCAGGGCCATATCCAGCGCCTGGCGGGAGATGGTCTCGCTCTCATGCAGGCTGGCCGCCATGGGCGAAACACCGATGGACATGGTCGCGTTGTTGCGGTCGCCGGTATCCACTGCCCGGATGGCATTGAGAATGGGGAAGCGGTCCTCAATGACCCGCTTCATATAGCGCTCCTCCACCACCGCAAGGAAGCGGTCGCGGTCCAGCTTTTTTACCAGGCCGTGGTTTTCCTCGGCAAAGGTCTCGATGATATGCTCGATCTGGCCCATGGTGCGGCTGCGCTCGTTTTCCTTGGCATCGGTAAACAGCTCGGAGTAGTTATCAATGAGCATGGTAAGCACATAGGGCCGGGAATCAAAGTATTCCTGGGTATAGTGCTTCAGGTCGTTATCATCCACCAGGCAGATGATGGTCAGCGGCTCCTTGGTGGAGCTGGAGTGCATGAGGAACACGGTGTAGTGCCGCTCCCCTATCACGATATCCCGGCCTTCGGCGCTGCTTTCGGCCTGCCAATCCAGTCCGGGTACCAGCTCCGCTATATTATGCCCAAACAGCTCCTGCCCGGGGAACACCCCCTGCTTGGCGGGGGGATTGCTCCACACCACCTCACCGCTTTCCCGCACGATGAGGGACGGCATGGGCAGGGACAGCACGGCGTCGCTCATGATGTGCTCCAGCGAATCCTTCAATCTTCCAAAGCGGCGGCGGTTCTGCCGGGTGATAACGGTCATCCAGATGATGCACCCAAGGGAGAGCAATGCCCACGCCCCCAGGCAGATATAGAACAGGGTCATATCGTAGCGGGAGGTGACGGCAGCCATCAGGCCGCAGGCCACTATCAGCACCGCAAGAATAGGACGATATTGGTTCAATCGTTCCTGCATAAGATCCCTCCGTTTCGGTCGTTGGATCAGTCCTGCCGCGGGTGCGGCCGGGAAAAATGGATATAGCTTCTCACTTTATATTTTATTATACCACGCCCGCCCGCAAAAGGAAAGCACTATCTTACACGGGGCGGGGTTTTCATTTGGGCGCCGGTGTGCTAAAATAGCAGCAGAAGGAGCCTTCGCTTGGTATGGACACCGGCCATACATCGGGCGCCCCTCCGCTTTAGTCGTGCTGACCCTTGCGGGCAGCCCTCCCCGCTGCGGAGCGCCCGCCTTTCTCCACCCGCAAGGCCCATGTTTTTCCGCGAAGGTATTTGCTGCAGCATCCCGGCTTCCTGCGCCCCGCGCCGTGCTGCCCCCTACGGGGCCGGCCCATAGGGCCGGCCGCGCGGGGCGCGCAGCGGGACCCTGCAAAAATTTTAACATGTGATGCAACAAAATCCGCCGTGGGCGACACTATTATGGTGAAAGCCGGTTGGGGCGGCATCACAAAAGGAAGGTGCGTTATGACCATCACCCAGCTGGTGACCCAGGCGCAGGCAGGCAGCCGGGCTGCCTTTGGTGAGCTGTACGAAAGCCTGGCCGGCGACCTGTACCGCATGGCGCTGTATACCCTGGGCAGCCAGCAGGATGCCGAGGACGCCGTGGCGGATACCTTTGCCGAAGCGTGGAAGGGCATAAAAAACCTGCGGGAGCCGGAGGCGTTCCGCAGCTGGATGTTCCGCATCCTTTCCGCCCGGTGCAAACGGCAGGTCGCCCAAATCGTGGCCCGCAAAAACGAGATAGACCTGGACAGCTACTACGAAACCGCCGAGGAAGCAGCGCCGGAAACAGCCACTCGCCGGGCGGAGCTTAGCGAAGCGCTGGGCACACTCTCCCCGGAGGAGCGGCAGATCGTGCTGCTCTCGGTGCTGGAGGGCTATACCACGCGGGAGATTGCGAGCATGCTGGAGATGCCGCAGGGTACGGTGAGCAGCAAGCTCTCCCGTTCGCTGAAAAAGCTGCGGCTGCAATTACAAGATACCGATGGAAAGGAGGCGGCAAGGTGAAGGACGAGCGTAAAACAGAACGGAATACCGAGTGGAACGACGAGGCGGAAGCTGACCGCGACTTTCTTCGGGAAAAGCTGAAAAATGCGGGCGATCCGGCACTGCCCGCTTCCCTTTCCGCTGCGGCGCTGTTTGAGCGAATGGACGCCGCAGATCAACAGGCTGCCGCCCCAAAGAAAAAGGGGGGCGTGATATGGCTGCAGTGGCGGCGCTGGGGCAGCATTGCCGCTGTGCTGGTACTGGCGGCAGGCACTGCATTCCTGTTGCAGAACAGCTCCTTGCAAAACAAGGCCTCGCAGGACGAGTCGAGCTATGACGCGGCATTGGTGCCGAATGAGGCGGAGAACCAAGACCAGTGGATCGGCGCGGCGACCGGCGGGCTGATGATGGCTCCCCCGCCGAACCCCAGTACGGCAGGCGGCGACGGCAGCGTGAAAAAGGAGTATGCCACCGATGAGATTGACTCGGATCGCGGTCTGTTCGAGGAGTTCAAGAGTAAGATCGTCTCGGTGGGAGAACAGCCCATTCCGGACATGATGGATTATGACGCAATGGCTGCCGTTTCCTCGCAGCTTTTCGGGAACGACTACGAGCAGGCAATCGCTATGTTTTATGACAGCGGCGAGCGCTGGGAGGGCTGCGAACTGCCCACAAGCTGCGCCCACTATTTTATGCTGGATAAGACGCTGTACGGCTTCTTCCCGGAGGAGCGCCGGGTGGTGGATTACAGCGGAGCATGCGCCACGGTGCTGAATGAGGACGAGGCGGCGATGCTCTCGGCGATTTTGCAGATTGAGTTTACGGCGAAAACCGAATAATGGATTTCCCCTCGCGGCGGAGTGAGCGATCACCCCGCTGCATTTTTTACACCCTCGCAGCATATCATGCCGGTAGTGGGGACAAACATCCCCCAGCCAGTGCAGCATCCCGGCGCCGCGCCCCCGCACGGGCGGCCCGCCCCTATGGGGCGGAGGAAGCGGTACCCCCTGTGGGGGCACCGCTTCGCGGGGCGCGGCCTGCCAGGGATTCTGCCCCGCACATTCCAGCCATGGAGGAAAAGCCTATGAAAGCCGATTGGGGACTGTTGGGCGGCGCTGCCGCCGCTATGCTGGCGCTGCCGCTGCTGGTACTGGCCTGGAGCGGCACCCCGTTGGGCACCGGTCTGCCCGATGTAACCACATCCGATCCCACCCGGCAGCAAAGCAATATCCTCCCCGGCACCAACCGGGAAGAACCAGAGGAGCCACCGGCCGATACCTTCTCCGTTCTCCCCTCCTTCCGCATCCTGGATGAAACCACCGGCCAGGTGGCGGAAATCCCCGCGGCAGACTATGTGGCTGGGGCCATCGCGGCGGAAATGCCCGCCTCCTACGAAGAAGATGCCCTCATCGCGCAGGGCATGGCCGCCTACACCAATGCCCACTACCTGGCGGCACTCCGCCGGGCTGATCCCCCGGAGGAGCTGAACGGCGCCGATTTTTCAGCCGATCCCGCCAAGCGGCTGGGCTATATCACCGATGACACCATGAAAGCCATGTGGGGCGATCACTACAAAGCCTACCGTGAAAAAATCACCAAGGCCGCCGAAAAAGCCATGCGGCACCTCATCACCTACGAAGGCCAGCCCATCGTGGCGGCGTATTTTGCCATCAGCGCCGGAAAAACCACCGAAGACGCCGGAAATGTGTGGGAGGGTCCCCTTCCCTACCTCACCCCCGCCGATAGCCACTGGGATAAAGAAGCCGCCGGGTACCGCAGCACTGTCACCATCACCGCCGCCGAACTGCGCAAAAAGCTGACCGCCCAGTCCATCCTCACCGGACAAAAGCCGGAAGAATGGCTCAAGGTCCTCACCCGCAGCGAAGCCGGGTATGTCACGGCGGTGCAGGCCGGCGACCGCGTGCTGACCGGCCAGCAGCTGCGCACCCTGCTAGGGCTGCGCAGCGCCGCCTTCACCGTGGAATACAAAAACGAGCTTTTCACCTTTGATGTGCTGGGCTACGGACACGGGGTGGGGCTCTCTCAGGCCGGGGCAC
>OHKI01000601.1_pt1 | contig 14270 bp, 9 predicted proteins | sample 1568771 | NCBI WGS metagenome assembly OHKI01 (sample SAMEA3879540, study PRJEB24766) | human gut metagenome | biome: human-associated habitat; feature: feces | place: USA | collected 1985/1987 | reverse complement strand
TTGGATACGGCATTATTAAGTGCAGCATCAAGGCCAACCTTGTTGATGAGGCGCAAACCAGCTGCGCTGATCTTGAGGCTAATCCAGCAGTCCTGCTCAACGTAGTAGAATTTCTTTGTAAACAAGTTCACATCGAAAGTACGCTTTGTGCGGCGCTTTGAGTGAGAAACATTATTGCCAACCATGGCTTTTTTCCCTGTAATCTGACAAATCTTAGACATTGCTATCGCTTGTTATTTTATTTAGAGCTTTTTGAATTGCCTGTCCCGTGCAAGAGAGCTTCGGATGTTATTGTTGCGTAATCTTGGGGTGGTACCCTCCGCCACTCTTGCGAAGCGACAATTCATTTTCGGGGTGCAAAGTTAGTGATTATATTTCATTCTGCAAAATTTACAGGCACTTAATTACGCGTTTTTTCACTCCAAATAAATATTCCGAACAAATCAAGCGCCGAAATGCCCCAAACATCACAACAGCCCAACCATTCTTTCCAAATCTTGCACGTTCCAGACGAAATGCGCATCAGGATATTTTCCCCGCAAGAAATCCTCGTCACGAAATCCCCACAAAACGCTCAGACAGGGAATGCCAACAGCCTTGGCGGTTTCGATATCCACTTCCGAATCTCCAACATAAACCGTCTGTTCGCAAGTGCTCCGAAGTTCCCCCATAGCCTTCAAAACGGAATCCGGAAATGGTTTTCTGCGAACATCGGCGCTTTCTCCGATTGCAACGCTTATCACATCTCTGAAAAATCTTTCATTTAATTCCGTCACCGCTGGCTGCAATTTGTTTGAAACAATAGCCAACTTAAATCCCTTTTCTTTAAGTGCCCTCAGCATTTCAACGATGCCCTCGTATGGCCTTGTTGCATCAAGACAATGGTCAACGTAATGCGCCCTAAACGACTGAAAAACGGGAAGGAAACGTTCCTCATGGCTGGCAATGCGTTCACCAACGGCTTTTTCCATCAAAAACCGGATTCCGTTACCGAGAAAAGACCTCACTTCCTGCTTTGTACGTAGCGGCAATCCATGTTTTTCCAGCGCATAGTTCACACTCTCCACCAAGTCGTCCAACGTGTCAAGGAGCGTTCCGTCAAGATCAAAAACGACAGTGTCTACCTTATTCATAAATCTTTTTTCTGTTTTCGGCTGCAAATTTATAGAAAAGAATAGAAAAGAAACGTGCTGAGTAATGACGAAAGAATAAGCTGGTCAATTTTGACAGGGCATAAGAATATAAAATTGGTCAAGTTATTTTTTACCTTTACTAAAGAACCGCCATTGATTACAATTCGAAGCACAGAAAAAAAGCCGCCAATCCCACGTCAGCCTCTCATGGCGAGTTTGGGCCAAAGGTTGCTGTACCCAACAATTTCATCAACAAAGTTACGGAAATCTCCCCGTCCACCCAAAGAAACCTGCAAGAAAAATCCACACAAACGGCCGTTGAATCTGTCGTTAAATCTATCGAAATGGAAGGTGGAGACATCCAAGCCAAACGAAATCATGCAATTCAATCAAAAGTTTCAAGCTGCGGATTTGTTCGTGTACACGGATTGCGCTAACTTTGCATGATAAATAGTGGCAGTCTTTCATTCTTATGTGTATCTGCACTTCTAATCAGAGCACACGGATAACACAGACTACGCCCCTCGGCAAAGCATCCCAAGGCGGCGGAAAATCCGTATCTGGTTTACACTGCATGCAGATAATATATGAATCTATTCCGACACCTATTTAAAACATGCTAAAAAATCCGACATCTGTTCCAATGAGAAAAAAAATATTACTCACACTATTTTATATTATCGGCTGCGTCTATGGTATAGCCAGTTCCAGCATAACATGCTGCAACATGGCTCCAGCGGACTCTGCCGACATGCTCATGCAGGCAGACACAGCAAGAGCGAATGGCGGAACAACGGAAAACGCGCGCAAAGAGCAGGGCATCATCCGGCGCGTCTGCAATTATTTCCTTGATGCCAACAAGACCTCGAACCGCAAATTTGACTTCGGGGTGCTACCTGGTCCCCACTATTCCTCCACCGTCGGACTCGGACTCGGCGTTGTTGCAACAGGCCTGTATTCGCTCGACCGCTCTGATTCAACGCTTCAAAAATCCAACGTCACGCTCTATGGTGACATCACCACAAAAGGATTTCTGATGCTCGGACTTAAAGGCAACAACATATTCAAAAAAGACAAATACAGGTTAGACTATCGTCTCTATGCCTATACTTTCCCGACACATTTCTGGGGCATCGGCTTCGACAGGGGAAAGCGAGACGAAAACGACACGGAATACCGCCGCATCAAGTTCGACGCAATGATGCGCTTTCTCTTTAAGATTGCCCCAAGATTATACATGGGACCAACTGCAAATTTCCAATTTGCACAGGCGCAGGATATAGACCCCGTCGGGGTACCGCTTTTTGAAGGACAAGACAAGACAACTCGAACGCAGTCGTTGGGACTGACACTCACCTATGATTCGCGCGACTTCATCCTCAACGCCAACCGTGGATTTTTCTTACAACTCGACCAAACCTTCGCGCCACGCTTTCTCGCCAACAGTTATTGCTTCTCTGCCACTGACGTCACGGCGAGCACCTATACCAGAATCTGGAAGGGCGGCATTTTGGCAACGGAATTCCATTCCCATTTCATCTACGGGAAACCGGCATGGAGCATGATGAGTGATGCAGGATCGAGCAGCAGGCTTCGTGGATACTATGAAGGACGATACCGCGACAAAAACATTGCCGAACTGCAAGTGGAACTTCGCCAGCACATTGTCGGTCGCCACGGCATAGTCCTCTGGGGCGGCGTCGGAGAGGTGTTCCCCGATTTCCAGTCAATGAGATGGGAAAAAATCCTGCCCAACGCTGGCATCGGTTATAGATGGGAATTCAAAAAACGCGTGAATGTCCGCGTTGACTATGGATTCACAAGAGACGGCGGCGGATTCATATTCAACATCAACGAGGCATTTTAGTCATGGCGTAAGAAATCTGGAAAAAGAGCCGACAAAGGGAGGCCGAACTCCCCGGACGCATAAAACCACATTCGCCCGAATCAGACAAACTGCCAACAACTCCACCACACAGCATCTCCACATAGACAATAACATACCGAAACCTGCAGCAACGCAACACCGCTGCTGCAAAAAAACAAGATAAAGAATGAAGAAAAAGACGCTTTTGACCGTCATGGCCATTCTCGCAAACGGCTTGCTCGCAATGCACGCCAGAACACAATCACCTGAAATCAATCAAAGCGATGTTGAAAAAGAACTAAACGAGAAAATTGAGTTTTTCAACTTTGGCAGGTTCGACACATGGCTCACGAGAAACATCAAAGAAAGCGGCATCATCGGCGGCAAAACCAAAACGCTTTATGAGATTGCCCCCAATGCGACGTGGAACAACAACAATCCTTATCACGGACTCGGCGGTTCGCCCTGGGCCACGTCAAACGTGCTGGCAAAGGTTTCTGGCATAACCAAGACCAACACATCTGTCTACAGGGAAGCCCGCCCCGGCCACGGCTACTGCGCCAAGCTCTACACACATCTTGAGGAATGCAAAGTGCTGGGCATCGTCAACATCAAGGTGCTCGCCGCAGGATCCATCTATTTAGGACAAACACAAGAACCCATCACGGGAACCTCCAATCCGATGAGCAAGCTTGATGCCGGGCTGGCATTCCACAAACGTCCGAAAGCCATCATGTTCGACTATCGCGTTAAACTCTCTGGAAAACCCAATAGAGTCAAGCAGACAGGATTCAGCAAAGTGCAAACCATTGCCGGCATAGACATGCCCGATGTCATTCTCTATCTCCAGAAGCGGTGGGAAGACGCTAAAGGCAACATACACGCCAAGAGAGTGGGAACCCTGGTCCACCATTTCAGCCGCTCCACAAACGGATGGGTAAACAACGCCAAATTCCCCATACATTATGGCAACATAACGGGGCAGGCTTTCTTCAAAAACTATATGGGGCTCACTTCAGGAGGCAACACCAAATACGCCAAAAATAGCAAAGGAAAGATGGTAAAAGTCATCGAAGAAGGCTGGGCTGGCGAGAGCGAAACCCCAACACACATCGTCCTCCAGTTCGATTCGAGCCACGGCGGCGCATACATCGGCAGTGTCGGAAACACACTTTGGATTGACAACCTGCGACTGGTTTACTGACAAACAAACGGGCTCTGAATTGTTTTTTACAACGCATCCCTTAAGAACATACCATAATAAACAAAATACAACATGCACACAGTAGACGAATTAAACGACCTCCTCATCGACCTTTCTTTTTCTGAAGACATAGGAGACGGCGACCACACAACGCTTTGCTGCATTCCAGACGATGCCATGGGAAAATCGCAGCTCATCATCAAAGAAGACGGTATCCTGGCCGGCATCCGAATCGCAAAAGAAGTATTTCATCGCTTCGACGCCTCGATGCAGGTTCAAGTGCTCATTGAAGACGGCAGCCACGTGAAGAAGGGCGATGTCGCCATGATTGTCACAGGAAAAGTTCGCAGCCTCCTACAAACAGAGCGACTGATGCTCAACATCATGCAGCGCATGAGCGGAATTGCCACCATGACCGCAAAATACGTAGATCGCCTCAAAGGCACAAACACCCGCGTTCTCGACACGAGAAAGACCACGCCAGGAATGCGAATGCTGGAGAAAGAAGCCGTGAAAATCGGAGGCGGCGTCAACCACCGCATCGGACTTTTCGATATGATTCTCCTGAAAGACAACCACATTGACTTTGCCGGAGGCATCGCCAATGCCCTCGACAGATGTGCAGAATATCAGCGCGAAAAAGGGCTACACCTGAAAGTGGAAATCGAAGTGAGATCGTTCGACGAAATCCGCCAAGTGCTCAACCACGGCGGCGTTGACAGAATCATGCTCGACAATTTCTCCGTTGAAGACACGCGAAAAGCCGTTGAGATGATTAACCACCGCTACGAAACGGAATCCTCTGGCGGCATCACGATCGACACACTGCGCGACTATGCAGAATGCGGTGTTGACTATATCTCCGTCGGAGCGCTCACTCACTCAGTTGCCGGCCTTGACATGTCTTTCAAGGCGTGCTGACCTCCCCGTCGGGAGAAAACCACAAAGGGTGTTCTGAAAAATCAACCCCACCTGGGTTCTTTTCAGGACACCCCTTCTTCCGTAAAAACAAGCTTCGCCGCTATATAAGGTGAAGCCGTTATCGCCGCCCATCTCCCCTTCTTTTTGGGGAGGAAGCAATACAGCTTTCCCATAACAAGACAAAACTGTTTTCTCTCAAGGACATAAAATAAAACCATGCAAAAAACCATCATTACCATCCTTCTGCTTGCCGCCTGCATCATCCAATCTCCGGCATGCACCAGTTTTCTCGTAGGCAAAAAAGCCTCGACAGACGGTTCCACATTCATCACCTACAACCAAGACTCCTTCGGCATGTATGGTTCACTGGGCCTCTACCCCGCCGCCCGCCATCCCAAAGGCACCATGCGCCGCATCGTCGACGGCGACACCAACCATTTTCTCGGATACATCCCCGAGGCCGAAACAACATATTCCGTTGTCGGAAACATCAACGAGCACCAAGTGTCTGTCATGGAAACCACCTTCGGAGGCCGCGAAGAACTCGTTGACACCGCAGGCACCATCGACTACGTCAGCCTCATGACCATCGCCCTGCAGCGGTCGAAAACCGCACGCGAAGCCATTGCCGTCATGACCACGCTGACACAGAAACACGGCTATGCCAGCAGCGGTGAATCCTTCTCCATCGCCGACCCCAACGAGGTGTGGATCCTTGAAATGATTGGCAAAGGCCCCGAAGAGAAAGGCACCGTGTGGGTGGCCATACGTATCCCCGACGATTGCATCGCTGTCCATGCCAACCAAAGCCGCATCCATAAGTTCAACCTCAAAGACAAGGCCAACGTAATGTATTCAAAAGACGTCATCTCCTTTGCTCGCAAAAAAGGCTATTTCAAGGGCAAAGACGCTGACTTCTCCTTTGCAGACGCCTACGCTCCCGCTGATTTCTCGGCCATACGCATCTGCGAGGCACGCGCATGGAGCTTCTTCAACAAATGGGTCGACGGAATGGAGAAATACCTGCCCTATGCCGACGGCAAGCATATCAAAACGGCCGAAACCATGCCCCTATACTTCAAGCCGAAAACACCGCTTTCCCTCCACGACCTCATGGTCTCCATGCGCGACCACTTCGAAAACACGCCGTTCGCCATCCAAGGAGATGCCGGAGCAGGGTTATACGACATGCCCTACCGCCCATCTCCCCTCTTCTTCACCCACAACGGACGGAAATATTTCAACGAGCGCCCCATCTCAACGATGCAAACAGCCTCCACGATGATAGCGCAGATGCGCCGCAACTTGCCCAATGCCATCGGGGGTATACTGTGGTTCGGAAACGACGACCCCAACATGGTGGCCTACACGCCCGTCTACTGCTGCGCCCAACGCATCCCCGCATGCTACGCCCCCGAAACAGCCAACGACGTGACCTTCTCATGGGAATCAGCTTTCTGGGTGTGCAATTGGGTTGCCAATATGACCTACCCGAGATATTCCATGCTTTTCCCGAGTCTCGAAAAACAGAGAGACGCTCTGGAAACTGCCTACATCAACAACCAAAAAAACGTTGAACAGAAAGCCATCGGCCTCTACAACTCAAATCCCAAGGAGGCCGCATCCTTCCTGACAGACTATTCCGTTAACTGCGCTCAAAACATGCTCAAAACCTGGAAAAAACTGGGGGAATACATGATTGTGAAATACAACGACATGGTCATCAAGCCAGAATCCGCCGACGGAAAATTTCTCCTTACACCCGACGGCATCGCCGTCCCACCAACACGTCCAGGCTATAGCGAAAAGGCAAAAGAAATGCTCATCAGAGACACAGGCGACAAATACCTACTGGAACAATAAAACATGCGACGCTTCAAACGCTGGGGAGAGATAATAGTTGAAACGCCGCATACTTTACTTGACTTTATATACTAAGAAAACCATATCAAGGGGGGCACAATAAGCCCCCCCAAAAAAAGATTCAGCCTGATTCACGTGCGCGTGAATCAGGCTGTTTTCTTGAGGGATATGAGAGAAGATCAATGATGTTCACTCATGTGGCGAACGATGCCGTGCTTGGCATTCTTGATGAAATCAAGGATGTTCTGAATTTCATCACTCATCGGGATTTGCTCGGGAATCTTGATGATGGCATCCTCAAGAGAGAAGTTTGAAGTGTAGATCAAACGATAGGTGTTGGCAATGTGGCGCAACACGCGTTCTGACGTATTGAAATGTGACAAGACGACGGAATTGACACCATGATAGGAGGCTGGATTACCACCCAAAACAATGTAGGGAGGAACGTCCTTCTGAACACGGCAGCCGCTCTGCATCAATGAGAAACGCCCCACACGGACGTGCTGCTGAACTATCACGCCGCTACTCTGTATGGAATAGTCGTCGATGACGCACTCGCCTGCTATGCTTACACCAATGCCAACAACGCAATGGCTGCCAATGACAACATCATGGCATACATGAACTTTGTCCATAAGGAAATTGCCATTCCCGATACGCGTTGCTCTATCGGAATGGATGCTTCCTGCTATGACGACATTTTCACGGATGCAATTGTTGTCGCCTATTTCTACATGGGTGGGCGTGCCTTCCACATAATGAAAATCCTGTGGTTTCGCTCCGACTACTGCGTTCTGATAGATGACGTTGTCGTTTCCTATGGTTGTTCCAGAGAGAACAGACACATGCGGCATGATGACGCAATTATCGCCAATCACGACGTCTTTCTCAATATAGGCGAATGGCTTGATTTCTACGTTTTTCCCCAACTTTGCCTCAGGGTCTACGTATGCTAACGGACTTATCATAATATTAAAGTTGTATGTTTAGGTTATGGGGGCTGTTTGTCGGGGACGACGTTTTTCTCTCGTTCCCCGGCAAACAGCGCTTTTTGGTTTTAACGTCCACCGCCAAGGGCCTGATACAGGGAGATGGTGGCCTGCACCTTGTCGAACTTATTGGAGATTAACGACAGCTTGGCTGAAAGAAGGCTCTGCTGGGCTGTTAATGTTTCGAGGTAGCTGGTGGTGTTTCCGTGTGAGAAGAGGAAATTGGTGCTTTCAACGGCTTTTTCCAATTCGGCAACACGTTTGGCCTGTGCTGCTTCTTGAATGGTGTATGACTGATAGTTGCTCAGGGCATTGCTGACCTCGTTTCCTGCTTTCAGCAGTGACTGCTCGAAACTAATCAGGGCCTGCTCCTGTTTCATTTTGGAAATTTTCAAGTTGGCAATCAACGCACCACGGTTGAAGAGCGGCTGGACCAAAGACCCGACTGCAGAGGCCAAGAACTTGGCGGGATTGACGATTCCTTTGCCGCCGCTGTTTGTCCATCCGGCTGTTCCAGAAAGCGTGATGGTCGGATAGAAAGAAGAGCGAGCCACATTGACGCCATAGAAGGCATAGGCCAGCTGCATTTCTGACGCACGCACGTCGGGACGGTTTGACAACAGCTGAAGGGGTACGCCCACTGATAGTTTCTCGGGGAAATTGGCTCCGCTGAATGTGCCGCGTTGGATGGGGTGTGGGGCTTCGTGAAGGAGGAGACAGAGGGAGTTTTCTGCTGAAGAAATGCTCTGTTCAAGCGTGGGTACTGTGCTTTCAATCTGATAGAGATTGGCTTTTGCCTGGGAAACCGCTGCAGAGTTGGTCAGTCCTCCAACCTGGAACATGGTTTCCATTGCATCGACGTTTTTCTTCCAGATTTCAATTGTGGCATTGGTGGTTGCAAGCTGTTCGTCGAGCATCTGAAGCGTGTAATATAGGTTTGCAACTCCGGAGATGATGCCAGTGCGTGCCGCCTGCTTATATGCCTTGCTCTGCTCGAGCTGCATCTCATATTGTTTCTTCTGGTTGCGAACTGAGCCAAAAACGTCGATTTGCCAACTTGCCTGAACGGGAAGTGAATAGGTCTGAGTGGCTTTGGCACCGTCAAAGCTGCTGACGGTTGCCTGAGGCGCAAAATTCAACGCGGGCAGGTAAGCCAAACGCGAAACTTTCAAAGCGGCCTCTGCCTGCTGGATGGTCAGATCGGCGGTGCGAATATCGGCATTTTGCACCAGGGCTTTATTAATGAGAGCCTGCAACTGGGGTTCGGAAAAGACTTCTTGCCAAGGCATATTGCCGAAGTTTGCCGTATCGGAAGCCAAGACAGCATAGGCCGCGGTGGTGTCGCGATAGAGACTGTCGCTGACGATGTTTTCTGGGCGCTCATAATTGCTGTAGATATGGCAACTGCTGAGCAAGGCCGAACATCCTATGATGTATAATATTTGTTTCTTCATTGATTTGTTGTTGTGAAACTGATTCTGGTTTCAGAATTATTCATACCTCCCCATTGTCTTGCACGATGCCGACCGTTTCTGGCGGTGATGGTATGCGTTGCTGGACAAGGGGACGATATGGAGGTGTCTTTTTACTTGCTATATTGCTCGATATCAGCATTTGCTTCTGAGTTGTCAATGTCCTCCCATTTCATCGGAGAAATCTTTTCCTGCAAATACTGGAAGATGACAAACAGAGCGGGCACGATGAATATCTGGCAGATCATACCGATCAACATACCGCCGATGGCTGTGGTACCCAACGAGCGGTTGCTGTTTGCACCAACACCGAAGGAGAACATCAAAGGCAACAGACCAATGATCATGGCCATTGAAGTCATCAAAATCGGACGCAAACGGGCACCAGCACCGAGAACTGCCGCCCAAGAGATGCTCATGCCCATCTTGCGGCGGTCGAGCGCAAACTCAACAATCAAGATGGCATTCTTGGCCAACAAACCAATCAACATGATCAAGGCAATCTGCACGTAGATGTTGTTAGCGGCTTCACTGAATATCGGAATGATGGAGTTGATGCCACCCATCATGTGGATGAAGATGAACGAGCCTGCCAAACCAAACGGTACTGAGAGCAATACGGCCCACGGCAAAACGTAACTCTCATATTGGGCCGACAGCAGGAGATAGATGAAGACGAAGCAGAGAAGGAACACGATGGCGGTTGTGCTGCCTGCATTCGCCTGCTCTTCACGGGTCTGTCCAGAGAACTCAAATGAATATCCTTGCGGGAGATTCTGGGCGGCAACTTCTTCTATGGCCTTGATGGCCTGACCTGAGGTGTATCCGGAAGCCGGGTTGCCGTTTACAGACATTGAAGTGTACATGTTGAAACGGTTGATATTGTCGGGGCCGTAGGTTTTCTTCAATGTGATGAACTCGGTGATGGGGGCCATCTCGCTGCCGTTTCTGACCTTTATTTTATAAAGGCTTTCATAGTTGCTGCGTTCGCTCTGGGCCGACTGGATCATCACGCGGTAGACTTTTCCGAAACGGTTGAAGTTTGAGGCATAGAGACCACCATAATATCCCTGCAACGTGCTCAGGATGGTGCTGGGAGAAAGACCGGCACGCTTACACTTGGCGGCGTCAATGTCTATCTGATATTGGGGGAAGGCGGTGCTGAAGGTGGTCTGCGCTGACTCGATTTCAGGACGCTCTCTCAATTTGGCCAAGAAATCCTGTGCCACATCATAGAATTTCGTCAAGTCGCCACCGGTTCTGTCTTGCAAGTTGAGCGTGAAACCATTGGTGGCACCATATCCCGTAATCATTGGTGGCTGGAAGAACAACACCTGGGCGTCTTTGAACACCTTGCGAGAACGGAGGAAAAGGTTTGCGAAGACAACAGTTGAACTTTCTTTCATTGAACGCAAATCCCAGTCTTTCAATTTGATAATAAACGAACCATAACTTGGGCCTTGGCCACCGATGAAACTGTAGCCGGAAATGACTGTGCTGCTTTCAACGGCAGGCACAGAGCGCACGAGGCTGTCAACTTGGTCAAGATAGGCTTCTGTGCGGTCCTGAGAGGTTCCTGGGGGCATGGTCACGACGCCCATGATTGTACCGGTGTCTTCAGCAGGCACCATGGCCGTCGGAGTGATGTTCATCAGCGTGACGAGACCGGCGATGCTGACAACGACCAATGCTATGGTGAGAACAGGACGCTTGATGAAGCGCAACACGTGTTTCTTATATTTCTTCAAGATGTTGTCGTAGCCATGATTGAAGGCATTTTGGAATTTCTTCGTACTCATGCCAATCAAAGCGATGACACTGATGACGCTGAAGGCTGTGGCGATGACTGGATGTGACTCAAAATTGAAAGCACCGAAAATCAAGCCCAACACGCCGATGACGATCAAAATCACGGTCACTGAGGGGTGGATGAAACGGCCAAATGCCTCGGTGTAGCGGCTGGCCATAGTGGTACGAGCTTCCTTCATCGCAACTCCCATGCGGTCTTTGAGATTGGTTTCCTTGTTGTGTGGTTTCAAGAAGATGGCACACAAGGCTGGAGAAAGGGTCAAGGCGTTCAATGCGGAGAAACCAATGGAGATGGCCATTGTCAGACCAAACTGGCGATAGAACGTACCAGAGGTTCCCGACATGAAACTAACTGGAACGAACACGGCCATCATGACCAGGGTGATGGACACCAAAGCGCCGCCCAGTTCACTCATGGCGTCGATGGAGGCTTTTCTTGCTGAAGTGTAGCCCTGGTCGAGCTTTGCATGAACGCCCTCGACAACGACTATGGCGTCGTCGACCACAATGGCAATGGCCAATACCATGGCTGAAAGAGTGAGGAGGTTCAAAGAGAATCCAATGAGGTTAAGCACGAAGAACGTACCGATTAAGGCGACAGGGATGGCAATCGTCGGAATCAAGGTGGAGCGGAAATCCTGCAAGAAGATAAACACCACGATGAAAACCAAGATAAAGGCCTCAAGCAGAGTCTTGAACACTTCATGGATTGAAGCAAAGAGGAAGTCGTTGACACTCTGTGCTACAGAGATTTTCAAACCGTCTGGAAGCTCCGTTTGACACTTGCCGAGCAAGGCTTCAACATCCTGTACGATTTTCGTTGCATTGGTTCCTGCAATCTGAGAAATCATACATGACACTGAACGGTTGCCGTTTACCTTGCCTGAGAATGAATAAGTATTTCGGCCCAATTCAACCTTGGCAACGTCCTTGAGGCGGAGAATCGTTCCGTCGGCATTTGCCTTGAGAACGATGTTTTCAAATTCTGGCACCTCAGACAAGCGTCCTTTGTAACGCAAGGTGTATTGATAGGTCTGTCCCTGGCGCTCACCAATGTTACCTGGTGCGGCCTCGATGTTCTGTTCTGCCAAAGCGGCTGAGATGTCGCTCGGCATCAAATGGTGTTCGGCCATTTTTTCGGGATTCAGCCAAATACACATGGCATAGTCTGCACCCATAACCATCGCGTCACCCACACCCTGAATACGCTGCACCTGGGGGATAATGTTGATTTTGGCATAGTTCTCAATGAACTGCGCATCATATTTTCCAGAGGTGTCGGAAATAGAGAAGATGACAAGCATTGAGCTCTGGCGTTTCTGTGTGATGACACCGACCTTGGTCACTTCTGCCGGAAGAAGACCCTGGGCCTTAGCCACACGGTTTTGCACGTTGACTGCTGCCATGTCGGGGTCGGTTCCCTGTTTAAAAGTGATCTGAATGGTGGCAGAACCCGTATTTGTTGCGGTTGAGCTCATATAGTCCATGTTTTCCACACCATTAATTGACTCTTCAAGAGGGGCAATCACGGAGTTCAACACGGTCTGTGCGTTAGCACCCGTATAGGTGGTGCTGACCTGCACCGTTGGAGGCGCAATATCAGGATACTGCGTAATTGGCAGGGAAATCAATCCCAAAGTACCCAGGATGACAATAACGATAGAGATTACCGTTGAGAGCACCGGGCGATTAATAAATCTATCAAGTTTCATATTTGATTTTTTGATAATGCTTTATAACGGCTTGTGTGTTGACCCATCAACGCTCCACCCCGACTGGAACGCACTCTTTTTCGAACGCCCCAGGACATTGGCACGCCGATGAGTTTCCCCGACACAAGTGTTCTCTTTTTCTTATTCTTCGTTAGGAAGCTTGCCAGCCTTTAAATCAGCCTTTGCCTTTGCCTTGTTTTTCTCGAGCTGGGCCTTGCTGATAGGATTGATTTTCTGGCCGTCCTTGAGCTGGTTGACTCCGTCAATGACAATGCGTTCGCCTGGACGCAGACCACCAGTCACGACATAGTTGGTACCGTCGTTCTGGGGAAGAACCTGAACCTCGCGCGATTTGATGACATTGTCGCTGCCAACAACGTATGTAAATTTCTTATCCTGGATTTCAAAGGTTGCCTTTTGCGGAACAAGGATGGCACCGGCAGCGCGCGTCGGCATCAAAACAGAGCCCGTACCGCCTGAACGAAGAATGCGTTCTGCATTGTCGAATGTGGCACGAACCTGAACAGAACCAGTAGCGGGGTCTATCACGCCACTAATGGCCGTGATGGCACCAGACTTGTCATACTGGGTGCCGTCGGCCATAACAAGCATAACAGCAGGCATACTATCCATGGCGCTCTTTATGCCGCCATTGCCCTTCGTGAAAGCCAGCATCTGCTTCTCCGTCATGCTGAAGTAAGCATACACTTTGGAAATATTGGACACGGTTGTCAACGGTTCTGCCATAGAAGAGTTTACAAGGCTTCCCACGCGATAAGGAATGGCTCCAATGACACCATCTGCAGGACTGGTGATGGTGCAATAACGCAAATTATTCTTGGCCTCCACGAGCGATGCTTCACACTGGGCCAACTGGGCCTTCAGCGTCTGAAGCTGGTTGTTGGCCACATCGTAATCGTATTTGCTGATGATCTGCTTGTCGAGCAATTGTTTTTTATTGTTCACCGTCAACTGCTGAGTGGCAATATTGGTGCGCACAACATTAATGGCGGCCTGCGCCGATTTTACCATAGCTTCATACTGCACACGATCAATCAAGAACAACGGCTGACCAGCACGCACAAAGTCTCCCTCATCAACCAAGACCTTGGTTATATGGCCGGCAATTTTCGGTCTGATTTCAATATCCTGAACACCCTTGATTGTGGCCGGGTAAGAGGTGGTCAAGGTTGCATCAGATGCTTGAACCGTCTCTACAGCAAAGTCATTACTTGCCGCAGGCATTTGCGTCTTGTTTCCACTGCATGCACAAAGTGCTAAAGCAATAGCGAGATAAGCG
>OHKI01000596.1_pt1 | contig 14303 bp, 10 predicted proteins | sample 1568771 | NCBI WGS metagenome assembly OHKI01 (sample SAMEA3879540, study PRJEB24766) | human gut metagenome | biome: human-associated habitat; feature: feces | place: USA | collected 1985/1987 | reverse complement strand
AACATTTTAACCCTCCTATTCGACCGTCGAATCATCGTGAGGCGAAAAACGAAAATGAAAATGAAAATGAAGAAGTTGACATTACTGCTGTTTGCCTTAGCATGTGCTATGACGACATGGGCCAAAGGTATCGACACATTGGCTGTTGATCTCATCTATAAGGAATTATTGGCCAATCCCAAAGTGACAAAAACACCCGTGCGATACACTGGCGGATGGAAACAAGGCATAAGAGGCTTTGCCTGGCAGCAAGGAGAAGGCCGAGGCTGGACGATAGGCACCCGTTTGGCACTGAGAAATGCAAAAAAAGCCGATTTCGACCGCTTCGCAAAGGTCTTCAAAGACTATAACCAATATACTCATGTCAGCATTCACGATAATCGCTTTGACATGGGATTGGAACGTTGCAAGACGTTCTATGGTATGCACTGGGATGACGGTACGCTCTATTTCCTAAAGGCGAAAAAGCTTGGAAACGAGTTTTGCGTGCCTATCGACTGGACCAACCTTAGCTATTACAATGGAGGGGAATCGCATCCGGACTATTGGGGCAGCATCGATGCGCCGACCCGCAGATTGTTGGGCTTGAGCCATTTGTGGAGCAGCGTGAAGCGAAACTTTGTGTTTATGAATCGTGCGTCGGTCAATTGGGACAGCTTGTATGTGGCCATGATTCCGCAGATAAAGGCTACGACGACCGATGGCGAGGCCGTGCGCTTGCTGCAACGCATGGCGGCTACGCTCAATGACGGCCACACTTTTGTCTATAGCTACTATCCGCAGGATATGCGCTCCATGCCGTTTTCCACACGTTGGATTGACGGCAAGGTGTATGTTGACAAGGTGTATAGCTCCGCCTTTGTGAAGCAAGGTGTGCGCCGCGGACAGCAACTGGTGAGCATTGACGGCGAGGACGTCGAAGCTTATGCCAAGCGCGAAGTGATGCCTTATGTTTCGGCTTCGACCGAACAGTGGCGTCTACACGAGACCTACGATGGCATGAACTTGACAAGTCGTTTCGCCACAAAGCCCATGACCGTGCAGTTGCGCGATGGCAAGAAGCTGTTGAGTGTGACCTATGATTTCAAGGACGATGACTTTGACCTCTATGAAACCCAACAACCGAAGTTGCTGACGTATGATGCGATGGAGCATGGCATTGGCTATTTGAAAATATCAAACTTCATGGACGGACGTTTGATCCAGGAGTTCAATAGGGTTTACCCTGAAATCTTGGAAACGCGTGCGCTCATCATCGACATTCGCAATAATCCTGGTGGGAACTCCACCAACGGCGACTATATTGCCAAACACTTTTTTGCCGACACGCTTTTGACAGGTGCTTGGGAAAGCCGCCTATACATTCCGGCCTATGCCTCATGGAACTATCCGGAGAAGATCTATCGCAATGAGGGCACCACGTGGAGGCATAGCGAGCGAGACACGTTCCAGCTCTATCTCAAGCCTGTGGTGCTACTGGTCGACCGTGGCACATTCTCAGCAGCCGAAGATTTCATCTCCGTGATGCGTGCTACGGGTCATGTCACCCTGGTGGGCGAAAAGACTGGCGGCAGCACGGGAAATGGCGTAAGGGTTTCGATTATCCCGGGCGTTTGCGAAGCAAATATCTGCTCCAAACATGACTTTGCGGCCGACGGCTCAGACTTCGTGGGCTATGGCTTTACGCCTGACATTCCCGTCGCAGAAACCCACAACAGCTACTTCAAGGCCAAACGTGACAATGCATTGACAAAAGCCCTGCAATGGCTGAACAAAGGTAAGTTCTAACCACATGCGGCAAGGCGATACCCCATCATCTGTCCATTCACATGGCAGCGCAGCCTGAATGAACAGCAAAATCACACGTTCTCCACCTTGGTGGGGAACGTGTGATTTTTGGTGGCCATTAACGTTAAAAGACCGCGCGAAGCGCAAATATCCACGTGCGAAGCACGCCCGAAGCCCCCTAAAGTGCACAAGTCAAACATAGCATAAACTATTCCTGGAACATCACCGAACAGATGACATGTTCAGACGAAAATCACGCGGCAACCCGCCGCAAGGAAAGGAAAAATGTCACATATCTTTCGAATTATTGCTGTCCGGTAAAACTTATTTAAGCAATAATTTGAAATATATTTATCGTAATGCAGACGCGCCACCTTGATTGATGGGCATGACGCGCATCGTGACTGAAGGAAAAGTTTGGTGGGTTCGCCCGAGAATGCGTTGCAGGCATAAAGCACACCTCGGCAGAGCTTCAACTTTGTTTGAATGCTTTGCCGAGGTGCGTTTGGCTGTTTTATGTAAATTCGGTGGTGTGTGTCGCGCTTGACGGTTAGTTGACAACGGGAGGGGGAGATGATTCGGCGTGGGCAGACATGCTGGGCGTTGGGCGTTTTTCGCGCTTGGTCACAACTGCGATTTGGCGGCGTGCCACGCTTTCTGCCAGTCTGTGTCCAGCGAGAAGGGTGTGAGCTCGCTTCCTTCTTTGATGTACGATTGCGTTGTTTCGGTGTCGGGGTCGTTGAAGAGAGGATTTGATAAAGACGCGTCCATAAAGAGATAAATCTTTTTTCTGCGTTCCTCATCGGAGAGTTTGTGGTCTTTCAGGATTTGCGTGAAAAAGAGGAAGATGAATTCAGACAGATAGTATGCCTGCGTGTTGAGAAATTCCTCTTTGACTTCCTTGCTGTTTTCAAAGGCTTTCTTTTTCAGGTAGACCAACGCCGTGCTTTTGAATTGTGCGATTTTCACCTGCGTGAAGCTCTTCGACGGCGAGTTCACTGTTTTTGTTGCGTTCTCAAGAACCATGTTGTACACCTCTTGTGCTTTCAACGTGTTGGGCGCCAAGAGTAGGGCAAGGAGCGAGCTATAGAATAGAGGTCTGGTCTTTTTCATTTTCTAAGTTATGGTGAGTCTGGCCGGGGGGCCAGATGGTTTTTTGTGTGTTGAGTGGGTGTTCAAAATTGGTTTATAGTATCCATGCAGGGGGAACCCTGTCTGATATTGCCTTGTTGATATAAAACTAATTCTGAACACTTATTTATCGGGGGGAGAGATTCTGAGATGATGGTCGATGCAGGCGGGGAGTTCCTCCGTGTGGTGCGTGACCATGATCAGTGTTCTTCTGGGGTTGGCCGCCATGTAGCGGTCTGTTATTTCTTTGGCTTTTTCACACCAGTGGCGGTCAAGGCCGTGGAATGGTTCGTCGAGTATCAGCAGTTGGGGGCTTTTGACGAATGCTCGTATCAGCAACACCAGTCGCTGCTCGCCATGCGAGAGTTCCAAATAGCACTTCTCTGCGAGATGTGGCACGCCGAATGTTGCGAGCCATTGTTGGCAGATGATGGTTTCAGCGTTTGAGGGCGTTCGGTATATCCCGATGGTGTCGTGGAGGCCGCTTGCCAGAATGTGGATTACGGACAAATGTTTTTTATAGGTTGAGAAGATCTCGGGAGAGACGTATCCGATTTTTTTCTTTATGTCCCAAATGCTTTCGCCGCTTCCTCTCTTTCTCCCGAAGAGTCTGACGGGGAGGGCGTATGCGATGGGGTTGTCGGCCAGCATGAGGGAGAGTAGGGTGGTCTTTCCTGCGCCGTTGGGACCAGTGACGGCCCAATGTTCTCCGCTTTTAATGTTGCAGGAGAAGTTTTTGAACACGGTGCGCGTTCCATACGAGATGTTGATGTCGCTGAGACTGACGATTTCTTCTCCCGCTTCTGTTTCGGGGTAATCGCGTGTCGTTGGGGCAGGGATGGCTGCCACTGGCTGCTCTGCTTCCTCGCTTTGTTTGCTTTCCTGTATCTCGGTTTCGCGCGTGCGTTCGCGCATCTGTTTGTCTTCAACGTGGATCACCCTGTTGATGAAGGGGGGGATTTCCAATGGGCGGCAAACCACCAGGATGAGCGAAATGAACTGGGAGAGTTGCTGAAGCACTGCTGTGAGGGCAGCACGGCTGTTGGGGTCTAAGCCGATGTAGGGGTTGTCGATCACCAATACTGAGGGGCAGGCTTGCAGGATGCGCATCAGCTGAAGGCGCCTCAGTTCGCCACTCGAAAGTTGGTTAACCTTTTTGTTGAGCAGAGGGGGGATGTTGAGCGCCTTTTCGATGTTGTCCATCGTTTGGGAGGAAAGGACGCGGGGCGCTTCGGCTGCATCGCGGCGACTTTTCTCCAGTGTTTCGCAAACGGTTGGGAACGTCATGTCGTCGCCGTGGTTCCAGCGCTGCTGATAGTAGGCGGGCGGGGTTGTTCCGTACACGTCGTTGAAGACGATGCTCCGAATGGCGCCTTTCCCGATATGCCGCTCTCCTGTCTGTCCGTCGGGGAGGACGGTTTTGATGGGGATGGCTCCCGTTATGAGCCCAGTCAGTAGGGATTTGCCGCCGCCGTTGGGGCCGCTGATGGCAACGGATTCGCCTGCCCGCAAGACGAAATTGACAGGGGATTGCAGCCGATGTGCCTCGTTTCTTGCAATGCCGTTTTTTATTTCAAGGATTTTCTGCATAGGGCTTCCATGAGTTTTTTTTGCGGCAGGGTCATTTTCCCTGTGTCGTTTTTTGCAGCGATGTTGTTCTTATAATCTCGCCACGACGCGTTCCTTCCTTTGACGTTTAGGGAATTTATGCTTTGCAGGAAATGGCAGTAGGCCGCTCCGAGCGCATCTGTGGCATCGAGGTAGGGCAGCATGTTTTCGTCTTTTATGCAGAAAACGCGCTTCAAAATCTGCGCCACTTGCTCCTTGCTTGCTCCGCCATTCCCGGTGATGGCCATTTTGATTTTCAGCGGGGCGTATTCATGGATTGGGAGCCCTTTGCTGATGGCTGCGGCTATGGCCACGCCTTGTGCACGCCCCAGTTTCAACATGCTTTGCACGTTTTTGCCAAAGAAGGGCGCTTCTATGGCAAGTTCATCGGGCCTGAAGGACTCGATGATTTCGCTTACGCGCTCGTATATCCTGCCCAACTTCACATAGACGTCCTTGCAATGGCGGAGGTCGATGACGCCCATGGCGAGCATTTTGGCTTTCGAGCCGTTTGTTTCCAGCACGCCATAGCCCAGGACGTTTGTGCCGGGGTCAATTCCGAGGATGGTTCGTGTTTGTTGCAATGGCATGTCTTGTGTGTGTGAATGAGTTGGTGTTGAGATTGTTTTAATCTTCTTTGCGTCGGGGGAGTCGCGCGGGGGAAGGCCTATTTTGGAATGCTGCCTTTTCGCTTGAAGGGGGCGGTTCTTGACGTGGCTTGCCCTTTATTGTTGGTCCGACACAGCAGAAGTGTGATAAAGGCAAAAATACAAAATATTTTCTGATAAGTGGGTGTTCAGAATTAGTTTATATTGAATTGTCGTATTATTTTGTTCCTACAGTTGTCTTGAAGAAGGAGCGTAGCGGGCTACGTGACTGATGAAAGACAGCTGTAGGGGCAAAATAATATGGCAAGACAATATAAGACTGTGGGGTTCCTGCATGGATACTATAAAATAATTTTGAATACCTACTTACGCAAAGACAGAGGGCGCTCTGGGTTCAGAGCGCCCTCTATTTAATGGCTCCGCAATCAATAAGCGAAAAGCGGATACTGCTTCATCGTTTCGTTGACACGCTGGCGAACAGAGGCGATAACCCTTTCGTCCTCTGGAGCGTTGAGCACTTCCTCAATCATCTCGGCGATTTCAACCATTAGGTCTTCCTTGGCACCACGCGTGGTGATGGCAGGAGTGCCAAGACGGATGCCCGAAGTCTGGAATGCAGAACGGCTATCAAACGGCACCATGTTTTTGTTGACCGTGATGTCGGCTGCCACCAAAGCGTTCTCCGCCACCTTTCCCGTCAGTTCCGGATATTTCGAGCGGAGGTCAACCAACATAGAGTGGTTGTCCGTTCCGCCGCTGACGATGGTGAAACCACGCTTCATCAGCTCATCGGCCAAGCAGGCAGCGTTTTTCTTCACCTGCAAAGCATACTCCTTAAACTCAGGTTGAAGTGCTTCGCCGAAAGCCACAGCCTTGGCGGCAATGACATGCTCGAGCGGACCGCCCTGAATGCCGGGAAACACCGCACTGTTGAGCAACTGGCTCATCATCTTGGTAACTCCCTTTGGCGTTTTGAGGCCCCACGGGTTTTCGAAATCCTTGCCCATCAAGATAATGCCGCCACGTGGACCACGCAAGGTCTTATGAGTGGTAGAAGTGACGATATGGGCATATTTCACAGGATTGTCAAGCAACCCCGCAGCAATCAGTCCAGCAGGATGCGCCATGTCGACCATAAAGATGGCACCCACCTTATCGGCAATTTCGCGCATGCGCTTGTAGTCCCATTCACGGCTGTAGGCCGAACCGCCGCCGATGATCATCTTCGGCTTGTGTTCGAGCGCCAAGCGCTCCATTTCATCATAGTCCACACGTCCCGTCTCACGGTTCAGATTGTAACCGATGGGGTTATACAGGATGCCCGATGTGTTCACGCGCGAACCGTGAGAAAGATGACCACCATGATCAAGATTAAGCCCCATAAAAGTGTCGCCCGGTTTCAACACGGCCAAGAACACGGCAGCATTGGCCTGCGCTCCCGAATGCGGTTGCACATTGGCATACTCTGCATCGAAGAGTTTCTTGATACGTTCAATGGCGAGCGTTTCAACTTGGTCAACAACGCCGCAACCGCCATAATAGCGTTTACCAGGATAACCCTCGGCATATTTATTGGTCAGCCAAGACCCCATGGCACGCATCACCTCGTCGCTGACAAAGTTTTCCGACGCAATGAGTTCAATACCGCGCAACTGGCGCTGGTGCTCTTGCTCAATGAGCGTAAAGATTTCTGTTTCCTGTTTCATGGTTCATCTATTTATGTGGTAAATATGTAAGTTCTAAGTGGGTGTCTGAGAATATCCACAGCCGTTTTAAAAAAACACTCCCGCTGTTGGAAAGAAAGCACATGCGCCATAGCATACCGATGATCGGCACGCCATGGCGCATCTTTATTTCTTATCAGCTGTTCACGAGTTTCACGTGTTCCAGGTTCTGCTCCTTCTCGCAATAGTGGCACCGTATCACGCCAGCCTCGCGGTCTTTCACATGGAAAAGCGTCGGCATAGGTTCGTTGTTGGTGATGCACTTCGGATTGGCGCACTTGACGATACCCTTGATATCTTCGGGCAAAGTCACGCATTTCTTCTCCACGACCTCAAAATCCTTGATGATGCAGAGCGAAACATTGGGCGCAACAACCGAAAGCAGATTGAGCTCGGCGTCAGAAAAATATTTGTTCGACACCTTGATGATACTCTTGCGTCCCATCTTCTGGCTCTTGAGATTGTAGCCTACCATGATGGAACTTGGTATATCCTCCAAGTGCAGCAGACGCACCACCTGAAAGAGTTTTGAACTTGGTATATGATCGATTACCGTGCCGTTCTTGATGGCGGCAACCAGCATTTCTTCTTTCTTCATAGCTGTCTTATCCTATAATTGTTTTGTCGTTAAGCACTTCCTCCAAAGAAATACCGAGAGAATCACAAATCAAAGCCTCACGGGCGAAAAGACCGTTGTGGGCCTGCTCAAAATAATAAGCATGCGGATTGGCATCCACGTCATAAGCAATCTCGTTGACACGAGGTAGCGGATGGAGGATGCGCATATTTTCGCGGGCCTTGCGGAGCATGGCGGCCTTGAGGATATAAACGTCTTTCACGCGCTCATACTCCATCAAATCCGTGAAACGCTCGCGCTGAACGCGGGTCATATACAAGATGTCAGCACCGCTGATAACGTCTTCATTGAAGTCTTCGTGTTCTTCAAATCTGATACCATTTTCCTTGCAATAGAGTTTATACTCTTCCGGCATGGCCAGTTCTTTGGGCGCGATGAAGTGGAAAGTAGGGTTGAAATGGCGCATGGCCATGATAAGGGAGTGAACGGTACGACCGTATTTCAAGTCACCCACCAAATAAATATTCAGATTTTCGAGCGTTCCCTGCGTCTTGTAGATAGAATAGAGGTCGAGCATCGTTTGAGAAGGATGCTGGTTGGCACCATCGCCAGCATTGATGATGGGAACGGGCGACACCTCACTGGCATAGCGTGCAGCCCCCTCCAAATAATGGCGCATGACAATGATGTCGGCATAATTGCTCACCATCATAATCGTATCCTTCAAAGTTTCACCCTTCGAAGAACTTGTCACCTTGGGGTCTGTGAATCCAATGACACGAGCGCCGAGGCGGTTTGCAGCCGTTTCAAACGAAAGGCGCGTACGCGTTGACGGCTCGAAGAAGAGCGTTGCGACGACTTTCCCGTCCAGGATTTTCCGGTTGGGATTTTTTTCAAAAGCCTGCGCCATCTCTATCAAATACATGATTTTTTCTTTGGAGAGATTGGCAATGGTGACAAGACTGTGTTTCATACCTATTATATATAAATGTTTTTGTGAATGAAACGGCTGCCTTTTTTTGTAAATGGTAAACCATTACTTATCCATGATTCTTTCCGACAACGACTTATGGCAAATCTGCCAAACGACGCATTGCCGGCTCACGTAGCAACCAAGCAAATTTAAGGATTTATTTTGAGAAGGCGGCACTGTCGCGACGTTTTTTTGTAGGTTATTTTCTCAGATTTCCTTTTGCACGTAAATATTTTAGGTTTATCTTTGCGGTGTCGTATGACAAACCTCTAAAATTCCAATAAGTTATGAAAGAATTGAAAGGAACACAAACCGAGAAGAACCTCCAAACGGCTTTTGCCGGCGAATCTCAAGCCCACACCAAGTATCTCTACTATGCTTCAAAGGCAAAGAAAGACGGATACGTACAGATGGGAGACCTCTTTGAAGAGACTGCACGCAACGAAAAGGAGCATGCCAAAATTTGGTTCAAACTCCTTCATGGCAATACCATACCTTCAACGGAAGAAAACCTCAAGGATGCCGCTGCGGGCGAAAACTATGAATGGACCGACATGTATGCCGGATTTGCAAAGACTGCCCGCGAAGAGGGCTTTGAAGGAATCGCAGCAAAATTCGAAATGGTGGCTGCCATCGAGAAACACCATGAGGAACGCTACCGCAAACTGCTCAAGAACATTGAAGACAAAATCGTGTTCAGCCGCGACGGAGATGCCGTATGGCAATGCGCCAACTGCGGACACATCGTTGTCGGAAAGGCCGCTCCTGAAGTTTGTCCAGTCTGCGCCCATCCGAAAAGCTATTTCCAATTACTGGCTGAGAATTACTAACAACTGGCAACACGGCCAAAAAGCCGCTGCCAACCGCTGACATAAGCAGGTGCCCGAGAAAAACACTTCGGGCACCTGCTTGCTTTACGTAGGCACGCCATCCTGCTTTGCCCAACTTTCTGCACGCGGCAGGACACCTTCCAAACCGCCCAAGCTCAGCCTGTTCACGGTTAAAAAAACTCTTCGCTTTTCAAGATAAAACCTTGTGTCTTTTAAAGCTTCTGCATAACTTTGCATTTCCGTTCGGAGTGCCTGCTCGTATGATATATATCTGAAAAGAGAACCTCCACGGGAAAACGACAACCCAAGGCATACAAAATTTCTCTAAGATAACGGAACCACAAGCAGTACATTCCAATTATCAAAACACTGTAATCCAAAAAATCATGTCCACTAAGAACGCATTTTTCATGACGCTCGCGGCGGCAGCCGTTGCAACAGCGGCAAACGCCCAAAACCCAAAGACCGGTATTTCCGGTATGGTAAAAGACTCCATCACCAACACGCCGGAATCATTTGTCACCATCCGACTGGTTCGTCCGGGCACGGGAAAAGCCATTGCCGTTGCAACAAGCGATGAAAACGGGCGCTTTAACATAGGCCGCGCCACGGCTTCGGGGAAATACACCCTGGAAGTGGTGTGCATCGGCAAGCAAACGTTGCGCAGAAACGTGTCTGTCACCAAAGGCAAACTGACCGATCTCGGCACGCTCCTCCTGAAGGAGAACGAAAGCATGTTGGGACAAGCCACCGTGACTGCGGAACGACGCCTCGTGAAAGCCGAAATCGACCGCGTTTCTTATTCCATGAAGGAAGACCCCGAAGCGCAGACCAACTCCTTGCTCGACATGCTACGCAAGGTACCGATGGTCACTGTCGACGGCGAAGACAACATCAAAGTCAACGGCAGTTCGGGCTTCAAGGTTTACGTTAACGGAAAGCCCAGCCAGATGATGAGTTCCAACCCGTCGCTCATCCTGAAAAACTATCCGGCTTCTGCCATCAAGCGCGTTGAAGTCATCACCGACCCAGGCGCGAAATACGATGCAGAAGGCACCTCTGGCATCCTCAATATCGTGACAGATGCTGAAACCCGCACACAGGGCTACACCTTCTCGCCTAACGTGAGCATCAACAATCGCGGTGCGTTTGGCAGTCTTTTCGGCATGACGCAAATCGGCAAACTCACGCTCTCGCTCAATTTCGGCATGGGCAGCAACAAACAGCCACACAATCAGATGGCTTCGGAACGCGAAACTTACAACGATGCCGTCAACCATCTTTTGCGCTCCAACGGCGAAATCTTCGGACACGGCGTCTACAAATTCGGAAGCATCGACGCCAGTTATGAGTTTGACGAACACAACCTCTTGACCATTTCTGGCGGTCTGCACGGCTACCGCGGGAAGAACTACAGTTCTAACGACTACGCGATGACAACTGCGGATGCCGCTCCGGTGTATTCCTACAATCTCTGGAGCAGAAACGACATGGTTTATGAGGGATATAATTTCTCGACCGACTATCAGCACACGTTCAACAAGGAAGGCCAGACCCTGACGCTTTCCTACCAGATGAACACCTCTCCGAGTTCAACCAAGACGGAGACTTACTATAACGACATCGTCAATGTGCCCTTCACGCTGAAGGACCGTTATGCTGACCCCGACAGGCATTCGGCAGAACACACGGGACAGCTTGACTTCACCACGCCTTTCGGCAAACACCATACGTTCTCCGTCGGAACGAAATACATCTTCCGCCTCAACCGCAGCAACAGTGAGGAACTGTCGCGACCGAGCAACTCGGGCAACGATTTCGTGCGCGACGAAGTCAACAGCATCGACTATCGTCACCGCACAGACATTCTTGCAGGCTACGGCGAATATTCTTTGAAACTGGGCCCCGTGAGCACCCGTGCCGGATTGCGCTACGAATGGTCGCGCAACCACGTGTCATACCCCGATGGCAAGCGCGAAACGTTCAACGCGACATTTAGCGACCTGGTGCCTTCCGTCAATCTGGCATACAGTCTGAAACCGACCGTCATGCTGAAAGCTGGCTACAATCTGCGCATCGGCCGTCCAGACATTTCATACCTCTCCCCCTACGTTTCACGCCCCACGGCGGAATCGCAGAGCTATGGTAATCCGAACCTCGACAGCGAAAAGGCACACAATTTCGAATTGGGATTCAGCGCCTTCGGAACGAAACTGAACCTGAGCACCACGTTGGGCTATTCTGTTCGCACCAACGGACTGACGGCCTACACGTTCTTGAACGACAACAACATCCTGACCACGACCTACGGCAACATGCTGCACCAGAAATCGTTGACACTGAATGCCTTCATCAACTGGACGGTGGCCAAAGGAACAATGTTTACGTTCAACTGCAACTGCAGCTACGACGACTTCAAGGCCTATCGCTACTACAACAACGAGAGCGCAACCAACAACGGATTTGGCGGATTTTTCTACGGAAGTCTCTCGCAAACGCTTCCCGGAAAGTTCAAGCTCACGCTGCATGGCGGCGGCGGTCCGAAGCGTCCTTCTCTGCAAGGAAACGGAAGCGGATTCAACTTCTACGGCATGTCGATCAGCCGCTCCTTCCTCAAAGAAGACCGCTTGACGCTGACGGCACAAGCTGGCAACTTCATACACCCGAAACGCACATACCGCGAAGAGACCTACTCCAACGATTTCCGTTCTTTGAGCATGAGCGAGAACGACTTCCTGCGGTTCGGCATCGGCGTACGCTACCGTTTCGGCAGCCTCAACACGTCGGTTAAGAAGGCCAGCCGAAGCATCGAAAACAACGACGTCATCCAGCAATCGTCTTCCAACGGTTCCGACAACACTTCTGGAAGCGGACAAGGTGGACAAGTCGGCATGTAAGTTTGGATGAAAGGATAAGTCTATCCCAACCATTACTCACCCAACAACGACAAGCAGGCCAAACCTATTTACAAAGAAAATGACACCCTATCTCGATATACAACATCTCACCAAAAGCATCGGAGACCTTGTGCTCTTCGATGATATTTCCTTTTCCGTGGCTGAAGGGCAACACGTTGGCCTCATCGCCAAAAACGGTGCAGGCAAAAGCACGCTGCTCGGCATTCTCTCTGGGCAGGAAGACTACGACAGCGGCGAAATCACTTTTCGCAACGACCTGCGCGTGGGCTATCTGCAACAGACACCACACTATGACCCAGCCCTTTCTGTCATCGATGCCTGCTTCAGTCAGGCTGGCGAACTGTCGGACCTGATCAGCCGCTATGAGCGCTGCCTGGACACACCGGGAAATCCTGGACTGGCCGAACTGATTGACGAAATGGAAAGACGCGAGGCTTGGGACTTCGAGCTGAGGGCGAAGCAGATTCTGACGAAACTCGACATCACGGAGTTTTCAAAACCCGTGGGGCAACTGTCGGGCGGACAACTGAAACGCGTAGCACTGGCCAACGTATTGCTGACAGACCCCGACTTGCTCATCCTCGACGAACCCACCAACCACCTTGACATCGACATGATTGAATGGTTGGAGGGTTATTTGCGACGCAACAACAAGGCGTTGCTCATGGTGACGCACGACCGCTATTTCCTCGACCGCGTTTGCTCCGTCATCCTGGAACTTGACGGGAAATCGCTCTACGCCTACCGCGGTAATTATGAATATTATCTGGAGAAACGGGAGGAACGCATCGCCGCCACCAATGCCAACATCGCCCGCGCCAACAATCTCTACCGCAAGGAACTTGATTGGATGAGGCGCATGCCCTGCGCAAGAGGCACAAAGGCACGCTATCGCAAGGAGGCGTTTGTGGAACTGGAACAACAGGCCAAAAGACGCACCGAAGAAAGGGCGGCACGCCTCGAAGTGAAGAGCGGCTACATCGGCAGCAAGATTTTCGAAGCAGAATATGTGTCTAAATCCTTCCCGCTGGAAAACGGCGGGGAGAAAGTCATCTTGAAAGATTTCTACTACAATTTCTCACGCTACGAGAAAATGGGCATCGTTGGCGGCAACGGCGTCGGAAAGAGCACCTTCATCAAGATGCTGCTCGGCGAAGTTAAGCCCGATGAGGGCCGCTTCGTGATTGGCGAAACGGTGCGCTTCGGCTATTTCTCGCAAGATGGCATGGCTTTCGACCAGCAAATGAAGGTGATCGATGCCGTCAGACGCATCGCCGAAACGATTGATTTGGGAGGCGGCCGCAAACTGACCGCCATGCAGTTTCTAACGCATTTTCTCTTTCCGCCAGCCCGCCAGCAAGACTACATCTACAAGCTCTCCGGTGGAGAACGCCGACGCCTGTATCTCTGCACGGTGCTGATGCAGAACCCCAATTTCCTGATTCTCGATGAGCCAACCAACGACCTCGACATCCCGACGCTGCAAATTCTTGAAGAATATCTGGCCGATTTCAAAGGCTGCGTGATTGTTGTCAGCCACGACCGCTATTTCATGGACCGCGTGGTGGACCACCTGCTGGTGTTTAAAGGCGAAGGAAAAGTGGACGACTTCCCCGGCAACTACTCGCAGTATCGTGACTGGAGCGAACTGAAAGAGAAGGAGGAAGAGGAAGCCAAGAAGGCCAACACTCCGAAAACGGAGACCAAAACCAACACTTGGAGGGGCGAGCAGAAGAAGCGCCTGACGTTTAAGGAGAAACAGGAGATGTCCGCCCTCGAAGTGAGCATCGAAGCGCTGGAAGAAGAGAAAAAGGAAATTGAAGAAGCGCTCTGCTCTGGCACGCTCTCTGTGGACGAACTGACAGAAAAGAGCAAACGCCTGCCGCAGCTGCAAGACGAGCTCGACGAAAAGTCAATGCGCTGGCTGGAACTGAGCGAAATCGAGGGATAAAGCGGCATGTCAGATGTCATGGAAAACCTCAGGCAGACTTCCCGCTGCCCCTGAAAGGTGGGGTGTTTAAAATCCAGAATAATTTCGGCTCGTTTTTTAGCAAATAGCAAGCGAGTGCGGCATCGCTGCAAGGGGCACCGCGCGAACATTTGGCGGAGGCCTGGGGCGAAGCACTGTAGCTCACTTTGCTCGCAA
>OHKI01000588.1_pt1 | contig 14411 bp, 6 predicted proteins | sample 1568771 | NCBI WGS metagenome assembly OHKI01 (sample SAMEA3879540, study PRJEB24766) | human gut metagenome | biome: human-associated habitat; feature: feces | place: USA | collected 1985/1987 | reverse complement strand
CCTGCACCCGCGAAGGGTCTTCGACCCTCTCGACACCCTTTTCGCGATTGAGTTGAGCGCTTCGGCATACAGGTTCCGCGTGTTTATCCAAGAAACGGGTAAAACTTGTTACGGATAACCCCAAAAGCTGCGGCGCCGAAGGTTTCCAAAGGGCGATCGGAAAGCCCTTTGGTGCGCCCGCAGGCGCATCCCCCTGTAACAATCCAAATCAAGAAACATAAAAGTCACAAAAGCGAAGGCAGCCTGAGGGCAATCGCCATGCCCCTCAGAACATACAGACCTGACTGGTTTCGCTCAAACCCTCCAGCGAACCGTGCGTCCGCAGCAGCTCAATGACCGCGCTGGAAATGCGTGTGCGCTCCTTCAAGTCCTCCACCGACATGAACGGGCCGCGCTCGCGCTCACGCACGATGTTGATGGCAGCCGATTCGCCCAGTCCGCCCAAGGACGTGAACGGACACCGCAGCCCCGTTTCGCCCTCCATCTTGAATTTCTTCAGATCGCTCTTGTACAGGTCGCACGGCAGGAACTTGAAGCCGCGCATGTTCATCTCCAGCACCAGTTCAAGGCTCGTCACGGCTTCCTTGTCCTTCGCGGATGCCTTCGGGTCAGCTTTAATCTGCTTGATTTTCTCGCGAATCGTCGCGGGGTCAATCAGCATCGTCATCGCGTCGAAGCCGTCGCCGCGCACGGTGAAGTACGCACAATAATATGCCAGCGGACGGTGCACCTTATACCACGCCACGCGCAGCGCCATCGTCACATACGCCACGGCGTGCCCCTTGGGGAACATGTACTTGATTTTCTTGCACGAATCCATGAACCACTGCGGAACGTGCTGCTCAATCATCGCCTGTTCCATTTCAGGCTTCAGGCCACGCCCTTTGCGGACGCTCTCCATCGTCGTGAACGCCATCTTCGGCGCAACACCCTTGTCAATCAGGTAGTTCATGATGTCGTCACGGCAGCAGACGCACTCGCTCAATTTCGCCGTACCGTTTGCAATCAGCTCCTGCGCGTTGCCCAGCCACACGTCCGTGCCGTGGGACAGGCCGGAAATGCGCAGCAGTTCCTCCATCGTCGTCGGCTTCGTTTCGTCGAGCATCCCGCGCACGAACGATGTGCCGAATTCCGGCACGCCGAACGTACCCGTCAGGCAGCCGATATCCTCCGGCGTCACGCCCAGCGCCTTGGGCGACGAAAACAGGCTTCGCACGTCCGGGTCATCCAGCGGAACATCCTTGTAGCCGATGCCCGTCAATTCCTCCAGCATGTGCAAAACCGTCGGGTCGTCGTGACCGAGGCAGTCCAGCTTGACCAGAATGTCGTGCATGGAGTTGAAGTCAAAGTGGGTGGTGGTAAAGTCGGAATTGAGGTCGTCAGCAGGGTGCTGCACAGCGGTGAACTGGTAGATTTCGTATTCCTTCGGCACGACGACCATGCCGCCGGGGTGCTGCCCCGTCGTCTTTTTCACGCCCTCGCAGCCCGCCGCCAGACGCTCCTTCTCCGTGTTGCCGACTTGCAATCCGCGCTCCTCGAAGTACTTCGACACATAGCCATATGCCGTTTTTTCCGCCAGACCCGTAATCGTGCCCGCGCGGAAAACGTGGTCATGCCCGAACAGCTCCTCGACGTTATGGAATGCGCGGTTTTGATATTCGCCGGAGAAGTTCAGGTCAATATCAGGCACCTTGTCGCCCTCAAAGCCGAGGAACACCTCGAACGGGATGTCGAAGCCGTCCTTCACGAGCTTCTGACCGCAGATTGGGCAGTCCTTGTCCGGCAGGTCAACGCCGACTTTGTATTGGCTCTTGTCCACGTCGAAAAAGCCCTTGCGGCAATGGGTGCAGCGGTAATGCGGCGGAAGCGCGTTGACCTCCGTGATGCCGCACATGCGCGCAACGAGGCTCGAACCGACCGAGCCGCGGCTGCCGACAAGATACCCGTCCGCGTTGGACTTGCTGACCAGCCGCTGGGCAATGTTGTACAGCGTCGCGAAGCCATAGCCGATGATGGATTTTAACTCCTTGTTCAGCCGGTTCACGACGATTTCGGGCAGTTCATCGCCGTAGAGCTCCTTCGCCGTGCCCCACGTCATATTCTGAATATTGTCCGCCGCGTCCTCCCAGAATGGCTGGAAAGTGTCCTCGCCCTTGGGGTGCTTGGGGAACAATTGCAGCTTATCCACCTGATCCGCAATCTTCCGCGGATTGTCGATGACGACCTCGTGGCACTTTTCCGCGCCAAGGTAGGCAAATTCCTCCAGCATCTCGTTCGTCGTCTTGAAGTACAGCGGCGGCTGCATGTCGGCATCATCGTAGCCCATGCCCGCCTGAATAATGGAGCGGTTGATGGCGTTGTGCGGGTCAAGGAAGTGCACATCCCCCGTCGCGACGACCGGCTTGCCCAGCTCGTCGCCCAGCCGGACGATTTTGCGGTTGATGTCCCGCAGCGCCTCGTCGTCCGCCACGCGCCCCTCGCGCACCAGAAACGCGTTGTTGCCCACGGGCTGGATTTCCAGATAGTCATACCACGACGCGATTTCCTTGATTTTCTCCCACGGCTCATTTTCCAGCACCGCGCGGTAGAGTTCGCCCGCCTCGCACGCGCTGCCGATAATCAGCCCTTCGCGGTAGCGGTCAATCATGAAACGCGGCATATGCGGGCGGCGGCGGAAGTAGTCCAGATGCCCGATAGACACCAGTCGGTTGAGGTTGACCAGCCCCTCCTGACTTTTCACCAGCAGAATGACATGGTAGCTTTCGCCGATGGCGCCGCCTTTAAGCGTGTTCAGGTCGCTGAGTTTGGTGAACCCGTGCTCTTCCTTGGCGATTTTGAACATCTTCGCCAGACAGTACGCCGTCGCGGTTGCGTCGTGGACGGCGCGGTGGGCATTTTTGAGGCTCACGCTCAGCGCCTTGCAGACGCTCTTGAGTTTGAACGACTTCAGTTCCGGCAGCAGCTTGCGCGACAGGGACAGCGTATCCAGAATCGGCGCGTTGAACTCGCGCCCCAGCCGCCGCAGCTCCGCTTTGAGCAGCTTGCCGTCAAACGCGGCATTGTGGGCGGCAATCGCGGCATCGCCGATGAAATCCATCAGCTTCGGGATAGCGGTCTCCGCCGTCTCCTTATCCGCCAGCATCATGTCCGTAATGCCTGTGATTTCGGTGATTTTCGGCCGCAGGGGAATTTTGGGGTTCACCAGAATCGACAGCGTATCCACCAGCGTGCCGCCGGTCATTTTCACCGCGCCGATTTCAATCACGCGGTCTTTCAGCGTGTCCAGCCCGGTGGATTCAAAGTCCAGCACGACGATGGTATCATCAATCGAGCGGTCGTCTTCATCGGTGACGACCTGCGTTTCGTCGATAAGGTAGCCCTCGCAGCCCGGAATCAGCTTAATCGGCTGCTTTTTGACGGCATTGAACGCTGCCGGGAACGCCTGCACCACGCCGTGGTCGGTAATCGCGACGGCGGGATGCCCCCACTCGATGGCGCGCTTGATGAGGTCACCCGCCGGGGTCAGCGCGTCCATGGTGGACATGTTGGTGTGCATGTGCAGCTCGATGCGCTTTTCCTCCGCCGTGTCCTCGCGCCTGATGCGCTCCATCGGCACCATATCGCGGATGGAAATGGACAGCTCATGCGCGAAGTTATCGTACATGCACTCGCCGCGCACTTTGACGTTCAGCCCCACCTTGATTTGGTTGACCTTGTCCATCACCGCCTGACGTTCCTCGTCGGTAATCGGCGGCGGCGGCGCGTCGTCGTCCTTCTTCTTGCCGAAGGGCAGGCGGCGGTAGCGCATGAACGCCTTGCAGAGGATGGAGGACGTGTAGTCGGTGATGGCGAAGGTGACGAGCAGCAGTTCACCGCCCTTAAGTTCCTTCGTTTCCAGCTTGAAAATGTCGCCCTGCACAACGACCAGCCCCGCGTCGCTTGCCAGCTCCTTCATTTCCATCGGCGGATCGGCAATCGCGCGCCCCATAATCGGCTTGCCGATGGCGTGGTCGGTCATCACGGGCAGCATCGGGTCGCGCTCCGGCGTTGTCTGCTCCGGCTTCTTCTCGCGCGGCGCGGACGGCTTGCGCTCCTTGTGCTCCTTCGCGGGCTTGGCGTCCCCCTGCGTCATCGCGGCAATTTGCTCCGGCGTATAGGTGACGGTCTGCTCGCGCAGCCGCTCTTCGCGGATTTCCGCCAGCCGCTTCTCCTGATCGCCCGCGACGGTCAGTTCCACCATCACCTCGGCGGAAAAAATGTCCTTCACCGCCTGCGACAGGCGCGCCGCGACGTTCTGCCGCCCCATGTATTCCAGGCTGAACGCGTCGGGGAAGGTCAGCGTGATGCGCTTGCCGTCGCACCGCCAGTCGATTTGGCTCATCCAGCTTGCGGACGCGGGATAATTGCGGCGCAGGAAGTCGGTCAGCACCTGCTTATACGCGCTGATGTTCTCCAGAAAATCGTCCTTCAGTCCCGGCGACACGACGCGCAGCGCCAGCGGCTTTTGCGGGAAAACGCGCCGCAGAAGCGCTTCCAGCTTCAGGAACGATGCTTCCTCCACCAGCACATTTGACTCAAACGTGATGTACACCTTGCCCTGCGACTGCACATACACCACGCGCGGCGCGTGCAGCTGCCCCTTGAGCTGCGGCAGCGCGGCATACACCTGCGCAAGCAATTCATCGTAACTCATGCTTTCCTCCTTCCCCTTAAAGACGAACGAGCCAAGGGGGGGACTTCGTCCCATCTCATCTCCCCCTTGACCCCACCAGAGGCTCTGCCTCTGGACTCCGCAAGGGAGTTCCTCCCTTGACCCTTTCGCGCGATTGAGTTGTACACTTCTTCATACTACTCTCGCGTGTTTATTCAAGGTTTCGCGTCTGCGGACGCGACCCCCTGCAACAATCAAAATCAAGTTTATAATCAGCCGAAAAGCCCTTTTCCCAGCTTTTCCGCCGGAAAAAGCGTCATTTCCCCGCTTTTTCCGCCGCAATCTTCCGTGCCAGTTCAATCAGGCGGTCAGCCAGATTCTCCTCGACCACCATCGGCTCCTGCCCCTTGACGAACAGTACACCGCCGCGCTTGCCGCCCGCCATGCCAATGTCCGCTTCGCGCGCTTCGCCGGGGCCGTTCACCACGCAGCCCATCACAGCCACCTTCAGCGGCACTTGAATATCCGAAAGCTCCTTCTCCACGCGCGCGGCAATGCCCGCCACGTCGATGCATGTCCGCCCGCACGTCGGGCAGGACACCAGCTGCACGCCGTGCGTCCGCAGATTCAGCGCGCGCAGGATGTCCCACGCCGCCTTGGCTTCCGGCACGGGGTCGCCCGTCAGGCTGACGCGAATCGTGTTGCCGATGCCCCCCGCCAGCAGCGCGCCGATGCCAATTGCGCTCTTGATTGTCCCCTGCCCCGGCAGACCCGCCTCGGTCACGCCAACGTGCAGCGGATAATCGCAGCGCTTCGCCGCCAGCTCGTAGGCGGCAATCGTCAGGCGCACATCCGACGCCTTCATGGACAGCACAATGTCCTCGAAGCCGACCTTCTCCAGCATCCGCGCGTGATTCAGCGCGCTTTCCACCAGCCCCTCAGCGCACGGCTGCCCGTACTTCGCCAGAATATCCTTCTCAATCGACCCGGTGTTCACGCCGATGCGAATCGGGATGTGGTGCGCCTTTGCCGCCGCCGCCAGTTCCCGGACGTGCGCTTCGCCGCCGATATTGCCGGGGTTGATGCGCAGCTTATGGATGCCGTTTTCCGCCGCGGCAATAGCAAGCCGGTGGTTGAAGTGGATATCCGCCACCAGCGGCACGGGCGAACCGTCCACCAGCGTGCGGACGGCGCGGGCGCAATCCTCGTCGTACACGCTGACGCGCACGATGTCGCAGCCCGCTTTCGCCAGCGCGCGAATCTGCACAAGCGTCGCCTGTGCGTCGCGCGTGTCGGTGTTCGTCATGGACTGCACCCAGACCGGGTTGTGTCCGCCCAGCGTCAAGTCGCCGACGCGAACCATTCTCGTTTCGTACATATCATTCACCTCAGTGTCCCATCAGGGTCCAAACGTCCTTGAATACCAGCAGAATCATCAGCCCGAAGAGCAGCGCCATGCCAATCAGGTTGACGATGGCTTCCTTCTTCTGCGGCAGCGGCTTGCGGCGGATGGCTTCCACCAGCAGGAACAGGAACCGCGCGCCGTCCAGCCCCGGAATCGGCAGCAGGTTCATGATGCCCAAGTTGATGGAGATGACGACCAGCGCGTTGATGAACGCCGCGAAGCCGTAGGTGTTGACCTGCTCGCTGACCGCCGCGACTGTGCCGACGAGGCCGCCGACTTCATTCAGCCCCGCGCCCGTCGTGACCATATCGCGCAGCGCCTGCCCGATGATTGTCGCGGCGTTGACGCACACGTTCCAGCTGTCCCGCACAGCCTCCCCGAACGCCACGGGCAGCATCTCGCCCGACGCAACCGCGCTGACGTGGATGCCCATGCGGTAGCGCCCGGTTTCCGTATCATAGAACGGGGTGAGGGTGATTTCGGTGCGCTCACCGTCGCGGCGGATGCCCAGCACCATCGCGTCGCCCTGCGAGGCGTTAATCAGCTCCGTCAGCGACTGCGACGCGTTTTCGGGATTCGGCGCTGTGCCGTTGACGTCAAGGATAATATCGCCCGCCTGAAGCCCCGCGGTGTACGCCGGGCCGCCCTGCTCCACATCCGCGACAAGGGCTTCCGTGCCCGTCACACCGCCAATCCAGAAGTACAGCACCAGCACCACCAGCGGCAGCAGGAAGTTCATGCCCGGCCCCATCAGCACCGACAGCATCCGCTTCCAAACCGGCTGCTTGCCGAACGCGCGCGGGTCGTTCGTGGCTTTGCCCTCCACATCGTCCTCGCCGTAGAACGCGCAGTACCCGCCCAGCGGAATGCACCGCAGCGCGAACTTCGTCCCGGACTTTCCCGTCCATCCGACGATTTTCGGCCCGAACCCAATCGCGAACTCCATGACCTCTATCCCCGTCATGCGTGCGAAGATGTAATGCCCAAATTCATGCACCGTAATCAGGATTCCCAGCAGCAGCAGCGCCACCAGCACCGAAACAACTGTCATAGCTTTCCTTTCTGATAGAGGGGAGGCGCAAGGGGCTTTGCCCCTTGACCCCACAAGGGAGTTCCTCCCTTGACCCTTTCGCGCGATTGGGTTGAGCGCACTTGCATACAGTGTCCGCGTGTTTATCCGAGAGGAGAAAGCGGCGTATCTACATGAAAACAACGGCTGACAGCCTGACGCAATGTCGAGGGCTGCCAGCCGCTTTTTCTCTGATTATACGATTTCCAGATTCACCTGCGCCATCTGCTTGCGCCTTTTCCCTTCTGGCGTCCGCTCATTCCACTTAGCGTAGCGCTGCTACGCTGCGTTTCATTCACGTTAGCCAGAATGAAAAATTCGCGGCGCATCTTGGCGCATTCTTATCTGGAAATAGTATTAGTAGTAAATCCGCAAGAACTGTTCCATGAAATCCAGCCACCACGTCGGGGTCAATGTGCCGCTGGCATACGGGAAGTATGCCACGAACATCGCCAAGCACACGCCAAGGAAAATCCCCAGCAGCCACTTGCCCGTTTTCGGGAAGCGGCGCGTGATATCCCGGAACAGCACCGTGATGGACAGCATCAGGAACGGCGTTGTGGCGAAGTAGTGGTAAATGTACGTTCCGCGCGGCACAAGCACCCACGGCAGGAACTGCGAAAGCGCGCTCAAAAGCAGGAACGGCATCGTCACATCCCAGTCGGCGGCTGTCCAGTGCAGCGTTTCGCCATCCTTGCGCAGGGTGTAGCGGTGGCGTTTTGCCCACATGAACACCGTATACGCAAAGCCGACAAGTGCTGCCGACCAAATTGCCGGGTTGCCGAAGCACCAGATTGCATAGCTCCAGCCGGGGGTATTCACATACGTCGGCGAAGCATAGTACATCGGGCGCTGGTTGAAAATCCACTCGTACCACGGCGAGTAGAACGGGTGATCCATGCCCAAACCGGGCTTGGAATGGTAGCTGAACATGCTCAGCTGCGCATTCCAGACCGCCGTCAGGTAATCCTTCAGGTTGTCAAAGTGCGCATAGGCGAAGTACGGAATGTACGCCAGCAGGTAAATCGCCAGCGGGATGGCAACGAAGAACAGCAGACACCACAGGCAAATCACCAGCACGCGCTTCATGGTTGTCTGGTCGCGCAGAGTGAGGATTTTCCTGTCCTCGTCCGACAGGCTCTTGTCCGTCTTGAGCAGATGCGCGGAGGTTGCCGCCATGCGCATGTGGCGGAAAATCGTCCAGAAGAACGCCACTGCCAGCCCCGCACCGGAGTACACGCCAATCCACTTGCTGGCAATGCCAAGCCCCATGAACAGCCCGGACAGCGCCAAATCCGGCAGGAGCTTCTTCACCGGCAGGCGCACAATGTCGCGCTGCATGAAGCGGAGCATGAACAGCCAGCTGAAGAGGATGAACAGCACGGGGTAGGAGTCGATGGTGGCAATGCGCGTCTGCGTGAAGTGCTGGCAGTCCAGCGCGAGCATCAGCGCGGCGGCGAATGCAAAGCTGGATTTTTTCGTCAGCTGCTTGCTAAGCAGGTACATCGCCGGCAGCATCAGGATGCCCGCCAGTGCGCCCATCACGCGCCAGCCGAACGGAACCATGCCGAAAATCGCAATGCCAAGGCTCATGATGACCTTGCCAAGCGGCGGATGGCTCGTTTCATACGGCGCAGTGCCGTGCAGGTGCTCATAAGCCGTGCGGGCGTGGTAAATCTCGTCGAAATAGGTGCTGTTCCACCAGCTCGGCAGACCTTCCAGCGTGTCCTGTTCGTCGAGAATATTGTTTGCGTCGCTGTACAGGGTGGATTCTTCCATCACGTTCAGCTGCGCAATGACCGTCGCCGGAATGCGGTCGCCGTTTGCGTCCTGGAAGATGGCTTCATTCATCTTCAGCCCGATTTGCTGCGACGTGATGCGGACATACCGCGCAGAGAATTTGATGGGCTGCGAGTAGAAGAAGCGCTTGTCGTTGCCGTATTTATCTTTGCCCATATAGCTGGGGGTGAGGTACTTCCACTGGAAACACTCGCCTTCCGCCATATCCGCAATGTAATCGTCCGACCAGCTTTCGCCGTCCTCGGATACGGCGACGGAGAAATTGGAGTAGCTCACCTGACAGAAGTAGAGCATCGTCACATCGTCGTGATGTTCGCCGAGGTCGATGATGACCTGCTCATTCCGCGTCGAGGAGACCCAAGGGTTCTGCGGCGCTTTCATGGAGCCGAGGTTCGTCAGCGCCACGACGGCGTACACCAGCGTTACGCCCAGCATCAGCAGCCAGTCACGCTTGCGCCAGTGCAGGGAAACGTCCTGCTTAAAGGTGCGCGGGTCGCCCGGCTTCTTCTCCAGCTGCTTCACGGGCAGATACGCCGGGTGCTCCAGCGTTTCGTCCGCGGCGGATACCGGCAGGCACACGTCGCGGCACGTCCACACGCCGAGGAATGCCAGCGCCACGTTCGCCGCGGACAGCAGCATCGCCAGCACGACCGTATCATTGTTCAAGTGCCCCAGCGACGAACCGAGGCGCAGGCTGTTATCCAGCACAATGCCTTCGTTGATGAATGCCGTCGCGCTGAGACCCAGCAGGAGCACCAGCGTCCGGCGGTCGCGCCTGCCCGCGTACGCCATTCCCAGCAGGAACAGCGCCGGGAACAGATACCGCTCGTGCATCTTGATGCCGAACACATACAACAGCACAAACAGCACGCCGCCGCACAGGGCGAGGTTCTCCAGTTTGCCGCTGCGGATGAACATGGGCAGCACCATCACAAACGGCAGTGCCATGGCGACAAGCCCCACCATTGTGAAGCTGGCATTGAAGGTTGCCAAGCCGAGGAAAATCAGCGCGAAGGTCAGCCCAGCGGCGATTTCCGCCGAATTCCAGTCCGTCTTCTTGCACTTGAAGAGCATCACGCCAAGCGCAATTGCGCCCGCCAGCCCCAGCAGACCCACGACCAGCAGCGCTGTGCGGGAAAGTACCATGCTGCCGCCCAGATGGAAAATCATCGTGCGCGTCCAGCCGCTCTGCGTCGCGAAGAAGCCGCCCAGCCCGAAGCCACCGATAATCAGCAGAATCGTCATCAGCCCCGTCAGCACGTCGGGCTGCCAGCCGTTTTTCTGCGCGCGGTAAATCAGCCAGCCCGTCCAGACGAGTGACAGCGCCATCAGCAGCAGCGGAACCGCACGGGGCGCTTCCATGACGATGGACGTCCAGTTGCAGCCGAAGAGATAGTAGAAGTTCGCGGTGTTGACCGTCGCGTACGGGTAGGACGAAAGCGTCTGCGCGTACTTGTCAATCAGCCACGAGATGCCGCCTTGGTTCACGCTGAACGGCAGAACGACAATCACCGCCGTCACAAGCGCCAATCCCACGCCGATGAGCATCGGTTTCCAGCACTTGCGGTCGCGGATGAGCGCCATCACAATCGCCGCCAGACCGAGGAAGCCCAGCATCAGCGCCTGCGGCTTCACCAGCACGGCGAGCATGTAAATCGGCATGACCGCCATCCAGTTGCCGCAGACTGCGAAATACGCCACCAGCATCAGCAGCAGGCTCAGCACGCTGTCAATCTGGCACCAGGCCGCACTGTTGAGGAAAATGGCGGGGTTGAACGCCATCAGCAGCATCAAAATGCCCGCCTGATTGGCACTGGCGTTCTTCTTGCGCGCAATGCGGTAGGTAAGCACCGCCGCCACCAAATCGCACGCCATCGGGATGAGCTTATGCACCGCCGCCGCCGACAGGGGCAGAACCCGCATCAGCGCCGCGTTCAAGCCCATGATGTAGACATACGCGGGCGGATAATCGCAGAAGTTTGTCGTTTGGTAGAAATTCGCCGGGCCGACGCTCAGCAGCGTGTTGCCCCACGCGAGGAAGCAGTTTACATCCACCTGATAGCCGCTGACGCTGTTTGCGACAATCAGCCGCGCCGCTGCCGCGACAACAAGCCCGATGATGGCAAAGAGCGGCATGGCTTCGCGCTTCTTTGCATCCCGCGGAACGGCGTTCTTCTTTTGCAGGAAGCGCAGCAGATACACGCCCAGCGCCACATACGCAATGCCGACTGCCGTCATCCACGGCCACGCGGGGGAGGCAGCAGCAGTATCCGCCAAGTTGTCGGATGGGTCGTCCTGCACCGCGGCTGTCGGCTGATACCAGCGGCTCGCTACAATGCCCTCCGGCGGCGCATCGACCTTCACCAGCGACAAATCATCGAACATGGCTGTGCCGAAGCTCTCGCCGCTGTACCCGCCAAGACGCGCATACACGGTCACTTCGTGCTGATCCGTGTCCGTCACGCCGTAGAGTTCAACGTACTGCCACTCGTCCGGCGAATCGTATACGCTTTCGGAGAAGACATACACGTCTTTGATGGACAGATTGCCGCCCAAACCCTCATCGAGCGTATCCCATGCTTTGACATAGCCGGACAGGCGGTAGAAGCTGCTCGGCTCTACCGCGACTGTCTGGCAGAAGCGCGCGTCGTTGTGGTCCAGATTCTCAATCTGAACGCTGTGCGCGCCCGACATGGCGTTGTCGGATACGGTATAGAAGGTCATGCCCTCCAAGTTCAGGTACGCATCCGTTTTCCAGCCGACGGGCAGCCCGTCCGCGCCGATTTCCTCAAAGCCCGGATTTTGCAGCAGATTCGTGCTTTCCTCCGCCGAGGCGGTGCTGAATATCCCCAGCAGCATCAGCAGAGACAGCAGAAGCAGCAGCGGGCGCCGAGCCAGTCTGTTTCTCTTCATCGTGTCACCCCCGATATTGGACGTTCGGAATTGGCTTTTTGTTTCCACTGATTGATTTATACTATTTCCAGATTCACCTGCGCCATCTGCTTGCGCCTTTTCCCTTCTGGCGTCCGCTCATTCCACTTAGCGTAGCGCTGCTACGCTGCGTTTCATTCACGTTAGCCAGAATGAAAAATTCGCGGCGCATCTTGGCGCATTCTTATCTGGAAATAGTATTACATGCTTGCCATAAACGCATTTTTTACATGAATCAGCCCGTCGCGGGTGATTTCCACCACGTCGAAGCGCGCGGGAACGTCCATGCAGTCGTTTTCCAGCAGGTAGTGCATCGCCGCGTGGCAGATTCGCCGCTGCTTCGCGGGTGTGACCGCCAGCATCCCCTGCCCGGCGCGGCTCTGCGGGCGCGCTTTCACCTCGACGAACACAATTGCGTTGCCGTCCTGCATCACGAGGTCGATTTCGCCATCCTCCGCGCGATACCGCCGCGTCCGCAGCGTCATGCCCTGCCGGGTCAGCGCGTTTTCCGCTTCCTGTTCGCCCTGAATCCCGGCATCGTAGCGCTTCATTTCTCCTCCACCGGCACAAAATGACCGATGAACGTCCGGCGGTGCAGGGGCGTCGCGCCATATTTCTGCAAGGCGGCGATATGCTCCGGCGTGCCGTAGCCCTTGTTGCGCGCAAAGCCGTATTGCGGGTACTGCTTGTCCAGCTCCAGCATTTGCCTGTCACGCGTCACCTTCGCGACGATGCTGCTCGCGGCAATGGCGTAGGACGTTGCGTCGCCCTTTACCATCGGAATTTCACGCCCGTTCAGCCCCAGATCCTTCACTGCGTCAATGAGGAACACCTCGGCGGGCACTTGGCTGGCGGCCTCGCGCATCGCCTTCTTTGTCGCTTCGAGGATGTTCATGCGGTCGATTTCCTCCGGCGTCGCCTGACCGATGCCGACATACAGCGCCCGCTCCATGATTTCGGCATAGACGCTTTCGCGGCGCTTCTCGGAGAGCTTCTTGCTATCATCCACCCAGAGAATCAGCGGCTCCTTGGGCATCACGACGCACGCCGCAACGACATTGCCCACCAGCGGGCCGCGTCCGGCTTCGTCCATGCCTGCCGTAACGAAGGCGGCGTACTGCGCGTCGAAATCCGCCAGCAGCTGCACTTTCGCCGCGCGGTCAATCTTCGCCATCGGTGGTTTCCTCCTGCGGCTTGTTCTCGTCGTCCTTCTTCGCGCCGGGAATGGTCAGCCGAGCCTTCTTGACGGGCATTTCCAGCGTCATTCTGCCCAGCTTGCCCGCGCGGAATTCATCCAGCACCACCGCACAGCAGCGGTCGTAATCGCATACGCCGCCCTTCATCAGGAAGCCGCGCCCCTTGCAGACCGCTTCCAGCAGCTCTTCGCCGCGCAGATCCGGGTTGTCGAAGCGGAAACGCGTCATCACCGCCTGCGGCTGCACCTTCAGCATGTCCTGCAGCAGGTGAATCGTCAGCATCGCCAAATCCACCACGTCATCCTTGACCGTGCCGATATAGCACAGGCGGCGTGCGGCAAGCTGGTCATCCAGCCGCGGCCAGAGCAGACCGGGCGTATCCAGCAAATCGAGGTAGGGCGTAATGCGCACCCACTGATTCGCGCGGGTGACGCCGGGGCGGTCGCCGGTTTTGGCGATATTGCCGCCGTGCAGCTTGTTGGTGAACGTGCTTTTGCCCACGTTCGGCACGCCGACGACCATTGCCTTGACGGTCTTGCGGATGCCCTTCTGCGCCGCGCGCTCGACGGCTTCCTTCGCCGCGCGGTCAATGACCGCCAGTGCGTCCTTCGCCTTGCCGGTGGAGGCGCTGTACGGCGCGGCGTCGATGCCCTGCGCGCGGAAGTAGTTCAGCCACGCACTGGTTGCCGCGGGATCAGCCAAATCCGCCTTGTTGAGCAGCAGCACGCGCTTTTTGCCCGCCAGCAGCTTGTCCAAATCGGGATTGCGGCTGGAGTAGGGCAGCCGCGCGTCGCACAGCTCCACCACCACATCCACGCGGCTGAGCTGATCCGCCAGCAGCCGCTTTGCTTTCGCCATATGTCCGGGATACCAGTTAATGTCCATGTTGTCCATCCTTTTCAAGCGGGGGATGCCCGCGAATGCGCTGCGCCTGCAATGAACTGATTCCAGTCTAACATGGGTGGGAATTGATGTCAAGCCATGGCGCGGCAGATGTGAAGATTTTACAATCTGCAATGCACGGTAATACTATTCTATACTGCTTTCCGCACTGGGCGCGCAGACAAACAGCCATTTTCCATTATGCCATGAAAAAAGGGAAAGAGCAAGCCCTTTCCCCGGATTTTCAGGGTTTCGTCACAGACGAGACCATTAAACAAACAAGGAAGTAAAAATCTTCTGTTCCATGTCGGCGATATTATAGAGATGCTCCATCACATCGAATGTCTCTTCCAGATTTCTTCTTGCACTTGTCCAGCCACCGCCGTCGGTAATCCACACAAATTCAAAGCCCTCAACCGTTTTTGCTTCCTCTGCAATCATTTCTGCTACTTTTTTTGTTGTTCCGCTTGCACTGAA